>OCPI01000069.1_pt1 | contig 74847 bp, 76 predicted proteins | sample 1476291 | NCBI WGS metagenome assembly OCPI01 (sample SAMEA2580054, study PRJEB22360) | human gut metagenome | reverse complement strand
CGCCGCCAGCGACTGGGCGACCAGATTCCCGCGCGGCCGGCGAAACCCTGCCCACACCGCCCGGCTAAGTTCGGGAGAAAGTCCCCCCTCGGCCACCAGCCACAGCGCGCCCGCCACCGCGCCGCTGGCGCGAGCGCAGCGAAAAGCCTGGCCGGGGGCATCCATCATGCGCCGCAGATCGAGCGGGGAAGTCCGGTAGTGCGCCCCGGACAATAGCTGGTACATCGCCTCCGGTAGCGCTGGCTGCGATTGCCAGCAGGACTGATTAACCGCTTCCAGCACCACCTCCCCCGTCGGCGCGTCGCGAAATGCCTCATCGTTAAAGATCAGCAACTGACGGATGGCTGACTCCAGCGGACAGCCCGCCGCCCAGCGGATCGGGGCGCTCAGGCTGAACGACTGCAGACGGGGCAGGCTGGCGCAAAATTTCAGCAGGAATCCGCGACCGGTGCCTTCATAACCCTGCACCGTCGTGGTGAGTAGCGTGCGGGGAAAACGGCTTACCAGCTGCCGGAGAAGCGGAGCCGGGATCGACGCGGCCTCATCGACAATCAGCCAGGCCGCCGTTTCTTGCGACGCCAACAGCGCATCGGGCGCCATAAAGCGGAACGCCTCGCCGGCAAAGCTCGCCAGCACCTCGACGGCGCTACGCGTTGGGGCGGTGACGATGGCCTCGCCCTCAAGCTGGCGCAGCAGCATGCCCGCGAGAGCGGATTTCCCTCGCCCGCGCTCTGCCGTCACCGCCGCGATACCGGGCGGCAGCCGTAACAGTTGCTCAAGGATTAGCGCCTGCTCGGCCTGGGGGTGGCCATCGGCGGGATGCCAGTCAGGGCGGGGGGCGGCCAGCGGGAAGCGCGGCCGGTCCGACTGCTGCCAGAGCAGCACCTCCGGATCGGCGATAAACTGCCGGCAGCAGCGGTGAACAAAGTTGGGGGTAACGATAGGGTCGGGAGTATCGCTCCAGCGCAGGGAGTCCTCATCCGCCCGGGCCGGCCAGTCGGCGAAGGGGGGCGTCAGCAGCACCAGCCAGCTTCCCGCCCGCAGCGTACCGCTCAGGGCCGCCAGGGCCGCCACGTCACACCCGCGCCGGGCATCGAAAAAGGCGTGCATCACTTCCCGCCCCAGCAGCGTCTTCAGGGCGCCAGGCGCCACGCAGGGCGCAGAAACCGGATCGGAGCCTACCCACAGACCATCGCCGCCGAGCCGCTCCCGTAGCGCCTGCGCCTGCTGCAGCGTCCAGGCCTCATCGCCGCTGAGCACCAGCAGGCGACGGATCCCCTCCCGCGCCATCTGCGCGGTGAGGTCAAGCAGCGCGTCCATCATCGGTGGCGATTACAGCGCGCTGCCGAAGGTGTTGCACTGCGCCGGATCGCCGCTGTCGAAACCGCGTTTGAACCAGGTGTAGCGCTGTTTTGACGTGCCGTGGGTAAAGCTGTCCGGTACCACGCGCCCCTGGCTCTGCTGCTGCAGACGGTCGTCGCCGATGGCTTCGGCAGCGTTCAGCGCCTCCTGCAGATCGCCGGTTTCCAGAATATCCTGCTGCTGCATATTATGGCCCCAGACGCCGGCGAAGCAGTCCGCCTGCAGCTCCATCTTCACCGACAGACGGTTGGCTTCGGCCTCGGTGGCATGCTGCTGTTGCTGGCGAACTTTCGGCTCAATGCCCAGCAGTTTTTGCACGTGGTGGCCCACCTCATGAGCAATGACGTACCCCTGAGCAAAGTCGCCGTCGGCGCCCAGTTTATTTTTCATCTCATCGTAGAAGGACAGATCGATATAGACCGTGCTGTCGGCAGGACAGTAGAACGGCCCCATCACCGACTGACCGGTGCCGCAGCCGGTACGTGTCGCGCCGCGGTAGAGCACCAGTTTTGGCTGGGGGTACTGGCGGCCCATCTTTTCAAAGATCGGTCCCCAGGTATCTTCGGTAGTGGCCAGAATGACGGAAGTAAACTTCGCCGCTTCATCGTCTTTCGGACTGATGGAGCGCTGCGTGGAGGTCTGCTGCTGCGGCATCGGCTCCCCGGTCAGCATGCCGGTCAAATCCACGCCGTAGTAGCCCGCCACCAGCACAATAATCAGCAGTACAATGCCGCCCTTCCCGCTCGGCAGACGGAAGCCCCCGCCGCCGCCAAACGGCGAGCCTGATTGACCACGTCGATCTTCAACATTGTCGCTTTCGCGACGCCCTTGCCAGCGCATAAGCACCTCATTCCCTGTTATGTATCAATAGCAGAGATCGTAGGCGGTTCAGCGCAGGATTACCACAGGAAACAGCAAGAGACGCCAGAAGATGAGGCCATCTTCTGGCGGCGAGCGGGTTAGTCGAGCTTAACGCCCAGGCGGTGAGCCACTTCTTCGTAGGCTTCGATCAGGCCGCCAAGGCTCTGGCGGAAGCGGTCTTTGTCCATTTTATCGAGGGTATTTTTATCCCACAGGCGGCTGCCGTCCGGCGAAAACTCGTCGCCCAGCACCACTTCGCCTTTGAACAGACCAAACTCCAGCTTAAAGTCCACCAGAATCAGACCGGCGTCATCGAACAGCTTTTTCAGCACGTCGTTGGCTTTGTAGGTCAGCTCGCGCATCCGCGCCAGATTCTCTTTGCTCACCCAGCCGAAGGTTTCGCAGTAGGAGTCGTTGACCATCGGATCGTGCATAGCATCGTTTTTCAGGAACAGGTCGAACAGCGGCGGGTTCAGCTCGATACCTTCTTCAATGCCTAAACGTTTTACCAGCGAGCCTGCCGCACGGTTACGCACCACGCACTCTACCGGCACCATATCCAGTTTTTTCACCAGACATTCGGTATCGGAAAGCAGCGCTTCCATCTGGGTAGGGATGCCCGCTTCTGCCAGTTTGCTCATAATGAAGTGGTTGAACTTGTTATTCACCATGCCTTTACGATCGAACTGCTCGATGCGCGCGCCATCACCTGCTGACGTATCGTTACGGAATTCCAGTACCAGCAGGTCCGGATTATCGGTGCTGTATACTGTCTTCGCCTTACCACGATACAACTCAGCTTGCTTTTTCATCTTTCACTACTCCAGTGATATTGAGCCTAAAAATACGTTTCCACCTATACACAAAATCATTCAAAGTGCATCGAGGCGGCAACTGAGCGAATCCCCAGGAGCTTACAAAAGTAAGTGACTGGGGTGAACGAAGGCGGCCAACAAAGAGGCAATTTGAAGGATGATGTGTATACGCACACGTTTGCGTCACTATATATTAAAAGGGCCGGATTGCTCCAGCCCTTTTGATTACTTGTTAAATGCGGCCTGGAATACGGCTACCAGGGCGTCATTTTGCGACTGCGTCAGAGTGTGACCTTTCGGGTCGATGAACTGCAGGCTACTGCGGTTATCGAGGTCACCGACCTGCAGTTTGTAGTCACCGGAGGCCAGCTGCGGGTCACGTGCGCCCAGCTCCTGCCAGCTGCTGTCAGACAGCGGCTTGTAGGTCAGCGCCATGCTGCCCTGAGAGCGCGTGCTGTCGGTCACTTTCATTCCCACTTTTTCGAGGGCGCCCGGCAGACGTTGCCACACCATGTTAAACGGCGCGCGAACGACAAGCATCGGCAGGCCGGTGTCATCGGCAGCGCTCTGCACGTCGAAGGTGGCGCCAGCACTGCGCTGGGCCGCGTTCTGGGCGCTGGTGGCGCTCGCATCAAGGCCTTCAGAAATGACGTTCAGCATGGCGGTGCTGTAGCGCTGCAGTGACGCCGGATCGGCAACCGGTTTACCCGCCTGCTCCAGATTCACCAGCTTAACGACCACCGCTTGCTGATAGCCCTGCGGTTTGACGGAGATTTGATAACGACCGCGATACTGCTGATCTTCATCAAGGCGGTTCCACTCAACCCAGTCGGTGTTCAGCGTCTGGCTCGCATCATCGCGTTTCGCGATAACGTAGTTCTTCGACTGAAGGATACTGGTGACCTGCGCCCACAGCGAGCCGCTGCGGCCGTTCTCAACCATCAGCGTCGCGGTATCGCCATTAAACTGGGTCCGCGCACCGCTGACCAACGCCAGCGGCTGCGCCGGCGGGCGAATGTCCAGCGCTTTGCCCACCGCGCCGGTGCTGTTGGCCACCGGAATGTTGTAATCGCCCACCTGAATCGGCAGGATCATCCCCGCCGGCGCGTGAAGTTCGCTCAACGGTGACGCCTGTAAATAGGCCTCATCACCGCTCACCTGACGCTTATAGCGCGAGTCGGAACTACAGGCCGCGAGGAGTAGAACCAGCGAAACACCCGCAACCTTCGCCAGGCGCGACTTCTGTACTGAGTAAGCCATCAAATCTCCCTAAACTTTACAGCAAACCGGCATGCTTCAGCGCGGCGGTGACGGCTTCACGACCATGGTCGGTGATGGGCGTCATCGGCAAGCGCAGCGTATCGGTCGCCACAAGACCCAACGCCTTGCATCCCCATTTCACCGGGATAGGATTGGGTTCGACAAATAATTTTGTATGCAGTGGCATCAGACGCTGATTAATCGCACGCGCTTCGGCAAATTGACCCGCCAGCGCCAGACGGCACATGTCGGCCATTTCGCGCGCCGCCACGTTGGCGGTGACGGAAATCACGCCCACGCCGCCGAGCTGCATGAAGTCCATACCGGTCGCATCGTCACCGCTCAGCAGAATAAAGTCGTCTGAAACCAGCTCTTTGATCTGGTGAACGCGACTTAAGTTCCCTGTAGCTTCCTTAATACCGACAATATTTTTAATTTCCGCCAGACGGCCAACGGTTTCCGGCAGCATATCGCAACCGGTACGGGACGGCACATTATACAGAATTTGCGGCAGGTCAGTATGTTCAGCGATAGCTTTAAAGTGCTGGAACAGGCCTTCCTGGGTCGGGCGGTTATAATAAGGAGTGACCGTCAGGCAGCCGACAATACCACTGTCGTTAAAACGTTTGGTCAGGCTAATCGCCTCTGCGGTTGCATTGGCTCCCGTGCCAGCGATAACTGGAATACGCCCGTCGGCCAGTTCCAGCGTCATCATCACTACGTCGCCATGCTCTTCATGGCTCAGCGTTGCGGATTCACCGGTAGTCCCTACCGAAACGATCGCCGAGGTTCCGTTGGCGACATGGTAATCAATCAGTTTTTTCAGGCTTGTCCGGCAGACATTACCGTTTTCATCCATCGGCGTGACAAGCGCTACAATACTTCCCGTGAACATGGGCCATCCTCAGAGCAGAAGTGCGACAAGATTCTCAATGTTACGTTTGGAGCTGCAATAAAAGCAAGAGACCCGACGCCATCAGGGATGTTGTATGGCGGTTTTTTTTATGCTTTCCTAATGTTACCTCACCTTTTTAAAGGAAGAACAGGTTTGACAGCCTCATTACAACACTATCTGGTTATTACCGCCCTGGGGGCTGACCGTCCCGGCATCGTGAATACGATCACTCGCCACGTCAGCAGCTGCGGTTGTAATATCGAAGACAGCCGGCTGGCCATGCTCGGTGATGAGTTTACGTTTATCATGCTGCTTTCCGGGTCGTGGAATGCGATTAACCTGATCGAATCAACCCTGCCGCTGAAAGGTGCGGAGCTGGAGTTGTTGATCGTGATGAAACGCACCACTGCGCGCCCGCCGCAGGCCATGCCAAACACCGTTTGGGTCCAGGTTGAGGTGCCGGACTCACCGCATATCATCGAGCGCTTCACTGCCCTGTGCGATACCTGGAATATGAATATTGCGGAACTGGTGTCCCGCACTCAGCCGGGAGACGGCGATTCCGCGCAGCTTTTTATTCAGATAACTGCCCACAGTCCTGCGACGCAAAATGCAGCAAATATCGAACAAGCGTTCAAAGCCCTATGTACAGAACTGAACGCACAAGGCAGTATTAACATCGTTAATTATTCACAGCATGATGAACAGGATGGAGTTTAACCCATGACCCCACTGAAAGCCGGTGATATCGCACCGAAATTTAGCTTACCGGACCAGGACGGCGAGGAAGTAAATTTAACCGACTTCCAGGGACAACGTGTCCTGGTTTATTTTTACCCGAAAGCCATGACCCCGGGCTGCACCGTCCAGGCGTGCGGCTTGCGTGATAATATGGACGACCTGAAGAAAGCCGGTGTAGAAGTGCTGGGCATCAGCACCGATAAACCGGAAAAGCTCTCCCGTTTCGCCGAGAAAGAGCTGCTGAACTTCACGCTGCTGTCTGATGAAAACCATCAGGTTTGCGAGCAGTTTGGCGTCTGGGGCGAAAAATCCTTCATGGGGAAAACCTACGACGGTATTCACCGTATTAGTTTCCTCGTCGATGCCGATGGCAAAATCGAACACGTCTTTGATGACTTCAAGACCAGCAATCACCACGACGTGGTGCTGAACTGGCTGAAAGAAAACGCCTGATGCAGCGCAAGACGCCGGGGGAGGAGATCCTCACCCGGCGTCTTTTTTATCCCGAACACGTCAGTCGTCGTCAACCACCAGGCCATCCGGCCAGGCATGCACTACCGCTTTAATCAGCGTGGCCAGCGGAATGGCGAAGAAGACGCCCCAGAACCCCCACAACCCGCCAAAGATCACCACCGACAGGATAATCACCAGCGGGTGTAAATTGACCGCTTCCGAGAACAGCACCGGGACCAGCAGGTTGCCGTCCAGCCCCTGAATAATCAGATAGACCGCGAACAGGCTCCAGAACTCGGTGCCAGCGCCAAACTGAAACAGCGCCACCCCCACCACCGGAATGGTCACCACAAACGCGCCGATATAGGGGATCAGCACCGAGAAGCCCACCAGCACCGCCAGCAGCAGCGAGTAGTTGAGGCCAAAGAGAATAAAGCCGATCCAGGTGGCGACGCTGACGACAATCATCTCCAGCACCTTGCCGCGAATGTAGTTGGTGATCTGCTGATTCATCTCCTTCCAGACCTGCCCGGCAAGGCCACGATTACGCGGCAGTACGCGGCGCACCGCGTTGAGCATCTGCTCTTTATCCTTCAACAGGAAGAAGACCATCAGCGGCACCAGCACCAAATAGACCGCCAGGGTAAGCAGCCCCACCAGCGAGGCCAGAGAGTACTTCACTACCGAGTCGCCCACCGTCAACATCCGATTGCGCATATTTTCCGCCATCGCATCGATGATGCCGGCATCCATTAACGCCGGATAGCGCCGCGGCAGCGTAGCGGCAAAATCAGAGAGTTTGTTGAGCATACCCGGCATATCGCGGATGAGATAGATCCCCTGCTGCCAGGCCACCGGCATCACCACAAAGGCCAGCAATAGCAGGATGCCCACAAAGAGGATCAGCACCAGCGAGGTCGCCCAGGTGCGCGACAGGCCAATCCGTTCCAGACGAACCGTCGGCCACTCCAGCAGATAGGCCAGTACGATAGCCACCAGTAACGGCGCTAACAGACCGCTGAAAAAGAACATGATGCCGAAACCGGCAAGCAAAATAACCAGCAGCGCTATCGCCTCAGGGTCGCTGAATCGACGGCGGTACCACTGCATTAACATCTCAAGCATAAAACCTTCCCTGAAGGGCCAAGCGGCGACAATCCGGGGAATTGTATCGAAATGTCACAAAAAAGACTTCGCTTTTTGATGCGCCGCAGACAAACCGTTCTCCGCCGTGAAGATCATATTTTCAAGGCGGCCAACGCCAGCTAAACTCGCTGGGATGCGGCCAGGGAACATTGCGTCGCACAATCGGTCAAACTGGCACACCCACATTACAGGACAGAGGTTATGTTCAGGCAGTTGAAGAAAACGCTGGTGGCGACCGTCATCGCCTCGCTGACGCTGGGTTCGATAGGCCCTGCTTTTGCTGACTCCGCAGATACGCTGCCGGACATGGGGACCTCTGCAGGAAGCACGCTGTCGATTGGTCAGGAAATGCAGATGGGGGATTACTATGTGCGCCAGCTGCGCGGCAGTGCGCCGCTGATTAACGATCCGCTGCTGGTACAATATATCAACGGGCTGGGCATGCGTCTGGTGGCACATGCCAACTCAGTGCGCACCCCGTTCCATTTCTATTTGATTAATAACGACCAAATCAACGCCTTCGCCTTCTTTGGCGGCAACGTGGTCCTCCACTCCGCCCTGTTCCGCTACTCTGATAATGAGAGCGAACTGGCCTCTGTCATGGCGCACGAAATTTCCCACGTCACGCAGCGGCATCTCGCCCGCGCGATGGAAGATCAGAAGCGCAATGCGCCGCTGACCTGGGTCGGTGCCCTGGGTTCGATTCTGCTGGCGATGGCCAGCCCGCAGGCCGGGATGGCGGCGCTGACCGGGACGCTGGCCGGTACCCAACAGGGCATGATCAGCTTCACCCGCCAGAACGAAGAAGAGGCCGACCGGATTGGCATTCAGGTTCTGCAACGCTCGGGATTCGACCCACAGGCTATGCCGATGTTTATGGGTAAACTGCTTGACGAGTCGCGCTACTCGACGCGACCGCCGGAAATGCTGCTCACCCACCCCCTGCCGGAAAGCCGACTGGCCGATGCCCGTAACCGCGCCAACCAGATGCGCCCGGTGGTGGTACAGTCCTCAGCGGACTTCTATCTGGCGAAGGCGCGTACCCTCGGGATGTACACCAACGGCGACAACAAGCTGGGCACCGATCTGCTGAACGCCTGGGATAAGGGCAATATTCGCCAACAGCATGCCGCCCAGTATGGTCGCGCTCTGCTGGCGATGGAAAGCAACAACTTTGACCAGGCACGCAAAACGCTGCAGCCGCTGCTCAGCGCCGACCCGCAAAATGCCTGGTATCTCGACCTGGCCACGGATATCGACCTCGGGCAGAAGAAAACCAGCGACGCCATCAATCGCCTTAAAAACGCCCGCGAGCTGCGCACCAATCCGGTACTGCAGCTGAACCTGGCCAACGCCTTGCTGCAGGGCGGACAGCCCGGGGAAGCGGCGACCATTCTGAACCGGTATACCTTTACCAATAAAGAGGATGGCAACGGCTGGGATCTGCTGGCCCAGGCGGAAGGTGCGCTGGGCAATCGCGACCAGGAGCTGGCGGCGCGGGCAGAAAGCATGGCGCTCGTCGGTCAGCTGGAACAGGCGATTTCCCTGCTCAGCAGCGCCAGCTCGCAGGTGAAACTTGGTAGCCTGCAGCAGGCGCGTTACGATGCCCGTATCGACCAGCTACGCGATCTGCAGGCCCGCTTCCGCCCCTATCAAAAAATGTAAGGAGACCCCATGACCGACGCGGTAACAATTTACCATAACCCACGCTGCTCGAAGAGCCGCGAAACGCTGAGCCTGCTGCAGAGCCGCGGCATCGATCCACAGGTGGTGCTTTATCTCGACACACCGCCGGATGCCGATACGCTGCGTGAGCTGCTGCAGCTGCTGGGTATGGAGAGCCCCCGCGAGCTCATGCGCCAGAAGGAGGATCTGTACAAATCGCTCAATCTTGCCGACCAGGCGCTTAGCGACGCGGCGCTGATTCAGGCGATGGTCGACAATCCTAAGCTCATTGAACGCCCTATCGTCGTCAGCCGCGGCCAGGCGCGTATTGGCCGCCCGCCGGAGCAGGTCCTTGAGATCGTAAGCTAACCCACCTGCGCCGCGCTTTCGCGGCGCTTTTTTTTACGTGGCCGATTCCAGATCTTCCACGCCAATCCCTCCCGCCCGCCGGACGATGCTACTGTTCATCTATCGCTCAATCCACTGGACGGATGAACATGAAAAAACCGACCTCCACGCCCCATGACGCGGTGTTTAAAACCTACCTCTCCCATCCCGATACCGCCCGCGATTTCCTGCAACTGTATCTGCCCGAAACGCTGCTTAAAGTATGCGATCTGCGTACGCTGCATCTCGAGTCGGGGCATTTTGTCGAAGACGATCTGCGCCCCTTTTATGCCGACATTTTGTATTCCCTGAAAACCACGGCGGGAGACGGTTATATTTATGCGCTTATCGAACACCAGAGCACGCCCGACCGGCATATGGCCTTTCGTCTGATGCGCTATGCCATCGCCGCCATGCAGCGTCATCTCGATGCCGGTCACGATCAACTACCGCTGGTGATCCCTGTCCTCTTCTACCACGGTCTGGCCAGCCCCTACCCATACTCTCTACGCTGGCTCGATGAATTCGCCGCCCCGGAACTGGCCAGCCGTCTTTATCACGAAGCGTTTCCGCTGGCGGACATTACCGCCATTCCGGATGACGACATTGCCACCCACCAGCGCATGGCAACGCTGGAGTTACTGCAAAAACATATTCGACAACGCGATCTGGCGCAGCTCCTCGACAAGCTGAGCGAATTATTATTGACTGGACTGGCGACACAATCGCAGGTACAAGCCCTGATGCACTATCTGGTGCAGGCAGGCAATACGCGCGAGCCGATCAAGTTCATACGCGAACTGGCGTTACGTACGCCGCAGCATAAGGAGACGTTGATGACGATTGCGGAATATCTCGAGCAACAGGGACTGGAGCGGGGACTGGCGCAGGGGCGACAGGAAGGCCGACAGGAAGGCCGGAAAGAAGAGGCACAGCGTATCGCCGCCGCCATGCTACACAGTGGCCTGGCGCGCGATCTGGTCGCTCATCTGACCGGACTGACGGAGCAGGAGCTGGCCCCACTGGCGGATTAGAGCTTAAGGATCTCTTTCACGAAGGGGATCGTCAGCTTGCGCTGGGCGGTAATCGAGGCGTGATCCAGCTGATCGAGGGTCATAAACAGCGAGCGCATCTCGCGATCCAGCCGCTTCAGCAGGAAGCGGCACACGTCTTCCGGCATCTCGAAGCCGCGCAGTCTGGCGCGTAGCTGCAGCGCCTGCAGTTTGTCTTCATCCGACAGCGGCTGCAGCTTATAGATCTGCCCCCAGTCCAGCCGTGAGGCGAGGTCCGGCAGACCAAGATTCAGCTGCCGCGGCGGCCGATCGCCGGTGATCAGCAGTCGGGTTTTGCCTGATTCCAGGATCCGGTTGTAGAGATTAAAGATGGCCATTTCCCAGGGCTCATCCCCGGCGACGCATTCAATATTATCAATGCAGACCAGCGCCAGCTGTTCCATCCCCTCCAGTACCTCGGGCACAAACCACGTCCGTTTATCCAGCGGCACGTAGCCCACCGCATCCCCGCGCTGGGAAAGCTCGGCGCAGGCGGCGTGTAACAGGTGGCTGCGACCTGCCCCTTCACGTGACCAGATATAAATGTACCCGCTGTGTTCCTGGCGCAGTACGTTCTGGAGGGCAGCAAGTAGGGAAGGATTATCACCCGGCCAGAAACTTGCGAAGGTTTCGTCGTCAGGAAGATACAGTGGCAAAGAGAGCTGTGCCGGTGCGTTCAGATGGACCTCAACATAGGCTTACAGAAAAACGCGGAGAGTTTACCACAGATTTAGGTCAGGAGAGAACCGGGCGGGATCGCCGCCCGGTCAGGAGATCGTTATTTAACCTCTTCGCTATCCGCCGCGTCGAGGACCACCTCTTCCGGACGCAGGACGCTGATAAGCTTGAAAATCAGGCTCAGCGCGATGCCCACGATGGTCGCCAGCGCCATCCCTTTCAGCTCGGCGGCGCCAATGTGTACTTTAGCGCCGCTGACGCCGATGATCAGGATCACGGAGGTGAGGATCAGATTCTGCGCTTTACTGTAATCCACCTTCGATTCAATCAGTACGCGGATCCCCGAGGCGCCGATCACCCCGTACAGCAGTAGCGAAACGCCCCCCATCACCGGTACCGGAATGATTTGGATAGCCGCCGCCAGTTTGCCGACGCAGGAGAGCAGAATCGCAATGATCGCCGCGCCGCCAATAACCCAGGTACTGTAAACCCGGGTAATCGCCATCACGCCGATATTTTCACCGTAGGTGGTGTTGGGCGTCGAACCGAAGAAGCCGGAGATGATCGTCGACAGGCCGTTGGCAAACATCGAACGATGCAGACCCGGGTCGCGGATCAGATCGCGCTTAACGATATTGGCGGTCACCACCAGGTGCCCGACGTGCTCAGCAATCACCACCAGCGCGGCGGGCAGAATGGTGAAGATAGCAAACCACTCAAAGCGCGGCGTGTAGAAGGTCGGCAGCGCGAACCAGTGCGCCTCGGCGATCGGGGTGGTATCGACCACGCCCATCACAAACGACAACGCATAGCCCACCAGCACGCCAATCAGGATTGGAATAATCGCCAGGAAGCCGCGGAACAGCACAGAACCAAATACCGTCACCGCCAGCGTTACCATCGAAATAATAATGGTTTTGCTGTCGGGGGCTTGACCGTCGGCTGGCAGCAGCCCGGCCATATTAGCCGCCACACCCGCCAGTTCGAGGCCGATAACCGCCACGATGGCGCCCATCGCCGCCGGCGGGAACATCACATCCAGCCAGCCGGTACCGGCTTTTTTGACAATAAAGGAGACGAGGCAGAACAGCACGCCGCACATAATAAAACCACCCAGCGCCACTTCGTAGCCCAGCGGCAACAGCAGCAGTACTGGAGAAATAAAGGCGAAACTCGATCCCAGATACGCCGGGATTTTGCCTTTACAGATAAAGAGGTACAACAGCGTACCAATACCGTTAAACAGCAGGACGGTGGCCGGGTTGATGTGGAACAGGATTGGCACCAGCACCGTTGCGCCAAACATAGCAAACAGGTGCTGCAAACTAAGCGGGATAGTCTGTAAAAGCGGCGGTCTTTCACTCACCCCGATAGCACGGCGCGTCATAGTGTTTTCCTCTGAGATGGTTAGTTATGTGTGTTTTATTCAAAAAAAAGCCGACTTTCAAAGTCGGCTTATTTATCGTTATTCGATTATTTCGTACCAAAGATCTTGTCGCCGGCATCGCCGAGACCGGGAATGATATACCCGTGTTCATTCAGTCCCTTATCGACAGAGGCGGTGTACAGCTCAACGTCCGGGTGCGCTTTCTCCAGCGCGGCAATCCCTTCCGGCGCCGCCACCAGTACCAGCACCTTGATGCTGGTGCAGCCAGCGTTTTTCAGCAGATCGATAGTGGCGATCATCGACCCACCGGTGGCCAGCATCGGGTCAACCACCAGCGCCATACGCTCATCAATGTTGGACACCAGCTTCTGGAAGTAAGGTACCGGCTCGAGAGTCTCTTCATTACGATAGATACCCACCACGCTGATACGCGCGCTGGGGACGTGCTCCAGCACCCCTTCCATCATGCCAAGGCCTGCGCGGAGGATAGGCACAACGGTAATTTTCTTGCCCTTGATCTGCTCAACTTCCACCGGGCCATTCCAGCCTTCGATGGTCACTTTCTCGGTCGCCAAATCGGCGGTGGCTTCATAAGTCAGTAAGCTGCCCACTTCTGAGGCGAGTTCACGGAAGCGTTTGGTGCTGATGTCGTGCTCGCGCATCAGGCCCAGCTTGTGTTTGACGAGTGGGTGTTTGACTTCCACAATCTTCATTCTCTTTCTCCTCTGAGGGGCGGCCACAAAAAAAATCGCGGGATTATACCGCTTTTTGCGGATTGTGCCATACCCATCTTGCTTGACGTATATCAAGCAAAGTGATTTAGAGACAAAAAAACCGGAGGCAAGGCTCCGGCTTGGGTGCGGGGTGCAGTCCATACGCTTATGCGGGCCTACGTGTATTGTAGGTCGGTTAAGCGTTAGCGCCACCTGACTACGACAGGTTCTCCCCGTTGCTGGCAATCACCTGTTGATACCAGGCAAAGGACTTTTTCCGGCTGCGAGCCAACGTGCCATTGCCTTCATTATCTTTATCGACATAAATGAAGCCGTAGCGTTTTTTCATTTCCCCTGTGCCGGCGGAAACCAGATCGATACAGCCCCACGGGGTGTAGCCCATCAGATCAACGCCATCCTCGACCACCGCCTTTTTCATCTCCGCGATATGGGCGGAGAGATAATCGATACGATACTGGTCATTGACGCTGCCGTCCGCTTCACGGACATCGATCGCGCCAAAGCCGTTTTCGACAATAAACAGCGGCAACTGGTAGTGATCCCAGAACCAGTTCAGCGAATAGCGCAGGCCAACCGGGTCAATCTGCCAGCCCCAGTCCGACTTTTTGACGTACGGGTTGGAGACCAGGCTGGTAGTTTCATCATAATCAAGCAAGGGGTTGTCTTCGGTGGCTTTGGTGGCGAACGACATATAGTAGCTAAAGCCAATGTAGTCGACACAGCCCTCGGTTAACGCCAGGCGATCGGCTTCGGTGATATCCAGGGTAAAGCCGCGGCGGGCAAAATAGTTGAGCAGATGCTGCGGATAGCGGCCGCGCACGTGAACGTCGGTAAACCAGTAACGGCGGTGCATGGCGTTCATCGCCATCATCATATCGTCCGGGGCGCAGGTCAGCGGATAGATCGGACACATAGCGATCATGCAGCCAATCTGCAGTGCAGGGTTGATCTCGCGCGCCGCTTTCACCGCCAGGGCGCTGGCCACCAGCTCATAGTGCGCGGCCTGGTACATCACCGGTTCCCGGTCTTCATCCGGCAAATATTTCAAACCGGAGTTGGTGAAGGGGGCAAAGTCCTCATGGAAGTTGGCCTGGTTGTTGATCTCGTTAAAGGTCATCCAGTACTTCACTTTATGTTGATAGCGGGTGAAGACGACCCTGGCAAAGCGCACGAAAAAGTCGATCAGCTTCCGGTTGCGCCAGCCGCCATACTCGGTGACCAGGTGATAAGGCATTTCAAAATGCGACAGCGTAATCACGGGCTCAATGCCGTGCTTCAGGCATTCGTCGAACAGATCATCGTAAAACTGCAGGCCAGCCTCGTTGGGCTCCAGCTCATCGCCCTGCGGGAAAATACGCGTCCAGGCAATCGAGGTGCGAAAACATTTGAAGCCCATCTCGGCAAACAGCGCCAGGTCCTCCGGATAGCGATGATAAAAATCGATCGCCTCATGGTTCGGGTAATTTTTCCCCGCCACCACGCCGTCGGTAATTTCACGCGGCACGCCGTGGGCACCGGCGGTCATCACGTCCGCCACGCTGATCCCCTTGCCGCCCTCCTGCCAGCCGCCCTCTAACTGATGCGCGGCGACCGCGCCGCCCCACAGAAAACCTGCTTTAAATCCGGACATAGTCTCTCCCTAATGTCGATCGTCGCCAGGCGAACGATAGTGCTGATTGAAATGGTAAACCGCGCCAATCAGGCCGGCATCGTTGCCGTGACTGACGGTATCGAGATAGTCGGCAATGCCAAACCAGGCCAGATGCTGGCGCAGCAGCGCCAGAAATCCGCGACGTTCCACAATGCCGCCGCCGATAAAAATGGTCTGCGGATCGAAGATATTAACGAGGTTATAAAGGCCATGGCCCAGGCCATTGAAGAACTCGGCGACCAGACGCTGGCAAACCGGGTCGCCGGCGTCATAGCGGTCAAAAATCATTTCGCCTGTCACGCTCTCCAGCGGCGCAGCGATATGTTCCGCATAGCGATGGCGCAGCACTCTGAGGGTGCAGTTCTCATTCATCGAATAGCGACGAGGATCGCGTCCGCCGGGACGATCGGTGAGCATGTAGCCGAATTCACCGGCACGAAAACGCGCCCCGTGAACCAGCTGGTGGTGGCAATAAATCGCGCCACCAATGCCGGTGCCAATGGTGAGTACCAGAAAATTGGCCATTTCCGCCGCTTTGCCCTGCCAGCGCTCGGCCAGCAGCACACAGTTGGCATCATTTTCAACTGAGACCGGCAGTCCGGTCCGGGCTTCAAGCCATGCTTTCATGGCGAAGTTATCAAATCGACGAATAGCGCCGCCCATGGTGATAAAGCCGCTGTGCGGATCAACATAGCCTGGCGCGCTGATGGCTACCCCTTCACACGACGGGTGGGCCGCCAGCCATGACAGCATTGCCTGTAAGATATGATCGCCATCGCTGTCATTGATCGACTGCTTCGCGCTTTCCAGTAGCCTGCCATCGCGGGTCATCACGCCCATCTTTAATGCGGTGCCACCGATATCAAATGCCGCAATTTTCATTCATCCCTCTCCTGACCAGCGTCAATCACTGGCAAAATGCGTGGCAAACCAACACAGAAACCGGTTTCAGTATTATGATGAGGATTCCTTAAGGCTGAGGCAAGCACAAGACTGTACCCGGTTTCATTTTCGTGAGCAGTATCAAATTTGACCATCTATCCGCTGTTTCACGCCGACTGTAAAGCAGGCTCGCAAACGTTTGCTTTCCCTGTTAGAATTGCGCCGATTTTTCTTGCTTACCGCAAACGCGTGGAGACTTCGCAGTGACCGACAAAACCTCTCTCAGCTATAAAGATGCCGGCGTGGATATTGATGCAGGCAACGCTCTCGTCGACCGTATTAAGGGCGTGGTGAAGAAAACCCGTCGCCCGGAAGTGATGGGGGGACTGGGCGGATTCGGCGCGCTGTGCGCACTGCCGCAGAAATACCGCGAGCCGGTACTGGTCTCCGGCACCGACGGCGTCGGTACCAAGCTGCGTCTGGCAATGGATCTGAAGCGTCACGACACCATCGGCATCGACCTGGTCGCCATGTGCGTGAACGACCTGGTGGTTCAGGGTGCTGAGCCGCTGTTTTTCCTGGATTATTACGCGACCGGTAAACTGGACGTCGATACCGCGGCCAGCGTCATTAACGGCATCGCCGAAGGCTGCCTGCAGTCCGGTTGCGCGCTGGTGGGCGGTGAAACCGCAGAAATGCCGGGGATGTATCACGGTGAAGATTACGACGTAGCGGGTTTCTGCGTCGGGGTGGTGGAAAAATCAGAAATCATCGACGGCAGCAAAGTGGCCGATGGCGACGTGCTGGTGGCGCTGGCGTCCAGCGGCCCGCACTCTAACGGCTATTCACTGGTGCGTAAGATCATTGAGGTTAGCGGCGTTGACCCGCAGACCACCGACCTTGACGGCAAACCGCTGGCCGACCATCTGCTGGCGCCAACCCGCATCTATGTGAAATCGGTGCTCGATCTGATCGCCAGCGTTGACGTCCACGCTATCGCCCACCTGACCGGCGGCGGTTTCTGGGAAAATATTCCGCGCGTGCTGCCGGATAACACCCAGGCGATCATTGATGAGTCCTCCTGGCAGTGGCCGTCCGTCTTCAACTGGCTGCAAACCGCCGGTAACGTCAGCCAGCATGAAATGTACCGTACCTTTAACTGCGGCGTGGGGATGGTTATCGCCCTACCGGCTGCAGAAGCAGACAAGGCCATTGCCCTGCTGAACGAGAAAGGTGAAAACGCGTGGAAAATCGGGTATATCAAAGCTTCCGATTCCGAACAGCGTGTGGTCATTGCATGAAAAACATCGTGGTGCTGATTTCCGGTAGCGGCAGCAATTTGCAGGCGATCATCGACGCCTGCGGCCGGAAACAGATAAACGGCACCCTGCGGGCGGTATTCAGTAACAAGGCTGATGCGTTCGGCCTTGAACGCGCGCGCGCGGCCGGCATCCCGGCCCACGCGCTGGCGCAAAGTCAGTTTGCCGACCGGGAAGCATTCGATCGTCAGCTGATGCATGAAATCGACGCCTACGCCCCGGATTTGGTAGTGCTGGCGGGCTATATGCGTATCCTGAGCCCGGCGTTCGTCAGCCATTATCAGGGACGTCTGCTGAACATCCATCCCTCGTTACTGCCGAAGTATCCTGGCCTGCATACTCATCGTCAGGTGCTGGAAAACGGTGATGAGGAACATGGGACCTCGGTGCACTTCGTCACTGATGAGCTGGACGGCGGTCCGGTTATCCTGCAAGCCAAGGTGCCGGTCTTCGCTGGCGACAGCGAAGATGAGGTGACGGCGCGGGTTCAGGCCCAGGAACATGCCATTTATCCGCTGGTCATCAGCTGGTTCGTCGATGGGCGTCTGCGCATGGCAGGCAACCACGCCTGGCTGGATGAACGACAACTTCCGCCCCAGGGCTATGCCGCTGAAGAATGAACAACAGCCCCGCCTTTTCCTGTCGCGGGGCTTTTTTTTAATTAAAATTGTTTATTAATCAATCATCTCACAGAAATATTTCTTCTTACTGTCATATTGTTGTGACACAGTAAATCGCTATGCAGAAAAATTCGTCATAATAGTCTACGTCCTGTGAGTAAAACGGAGTGTGAGCGGTAATGGGCCAGGAAAAGCTATACATCGAAAAAGAACTCAGCTGGTTGTCTTTTAACGAACGCGTGCTGCAGGAAGCGGCGGACAAAAGTAACCCGCTGATTGAGCGCATGCGCTTCTTAGGGATCTACTCCAACAACCTTGATGAGTTTTACAAAGTGCGCTTCGCTGAGCTTAAGCGCCGGATTATTATCAGTGAAGAACAAGGCAGTACCGCCCATTCTCGCCACCTGTTAGGCAAAATCCAGGCCCGCGTTCTGAAGGCCGATCAGGAATTCGATAGTCTGTATAACGAACTGCTGCTGGAGATGGCGCGCAACCAGATCTTCCTCATCAACGAGCGCCAGCTGTCCGTCAATCAGCAGGCCTGGCTGCGCAACTACTTCAAACAGTATTTGCGTCAGCATATCTCGCCGATCCTGATTAACCGTGAAACGGACCTCGTGCAGTTCCTGAAAGATGATTACACCTATCTGGCGGTGGAGATTATCCGCGGGGAAAACATCAACTATGCCCTGCTGGAAATTCCGTCAGACAAAGTGCCGCGCTTCGTAAACCTGCCGCCGGAAGCGCCTCGCCGCCGTAAACCAATGATCCTCTTGGATAACATCCTACGCTACTGCCTGGATGATATATTTAAAGGCTTCTTTGATTACGATGCGCTGAACGCCTACTCGATGAAAATGACCCGTGACGCCGAGTACGATCTGGTGCATGAGATGGAGTCGAGCCTGATGGAGCTGATGTCTTCCAGCCTCAAGCAGCGCTTAACCGCCGAGCCGGTTCGCTTCGTCTACCAGCGCGATATGCCGGACGCGATGGTCGAAATGCTGCGCGATAAGCTCTCCATCTCCAATTACGACTCGATGCTGCCGGGCGGCCGCTACCACAACTTTAAAGACTTTATCGGCTTCCCGAATGTGGGTAAGGCTAATCTGGTCAATAAGCCTATGCCGCGCCTGCGTCATCTGTGGTTTGATAAATTCCGCAACGGCTTCGACGCCATCCGCGAACGCGACGTCCTGCTCTACTATCCCTATCACACTTTTGAGCATGTGCTGGAGCTGCTGCGTCAGGCCTCGTTCGACCCCAGCGTACTGGCGATCAAAATCAACATCTACCGTGTAGCCAAAGATTCGCGCATCATTGACGCGATGATCCACGCCGCCCATAACGGTAAAAAAGTCACCGTGGTGGTGGAGCTGCAGGCACGCTTCGATGAAGAGGCTAACATTCACTGGGCGAAACGCCTGACGGAAGCGGGGGTCCACGTGATCTTCTCCGCGCCGGGTCTGAAGATCCACGCCAAGCTGTTCCTTATCTCGCGTAAAGAAGGCGATGAGGTGGTGCGCTACGCCCATATCGGTACCGGTAACTTTAACGAGAAGACCGCGCGGATCTACACCGACTATTCGCTGTTAACCGCCGATGCGCGCATTACCAATGAAGTCCGCCGCGTGTTTAACTTTATTGAAAACCCCTACCGCCCGGTCAGCTTCGATTACCTGCTGGTGTCGCCGCAGAACTCGCGCCGTCTGCTGTATGAGATGATCGATCGCGAGATCGCCAATGCGCAGAACGGGCAACCCTCCGGGATTACGCTGAAGCTGAACAACCTGGTGGATAAAGGGCTGGTGGACAGACTGTACGCCGCCTCCAGCTCCGGCGTGCCGGTCAATCTGTTGATCCGCGGCATGTGCTCGCTGATCCCTGGACTGGAAGGCATCAGCGAGAATATCCGCGTCATTAGCATCGTTGACCGTTTCCTCGAGCACGACCGGGTCTACTGTTTTGAAAACGGTGGCGATAAACAGGTCTGGCTCTCCTCTGCCGACTGGATGACGCGTAACATCGATTACCGTATTGAAGTTGCCGCCCCGCTGCTCGACCCGCGTCTGAAACAGCGAGTGCTGGATATTTTTGATATCTTGTTCAACGATACGGTAAAAGCGCGCTATCTTGATAAAGAACTGAGTAATCGCTATGTGCCGCGCGGCAATCGCCGTAAAGTGCGTGCACAGATGGCGATTTACGATTATCTCAAATCACTCGAACAACCCGACTAACCTATGCCAATAAACGAAATAACCCCTCGGCCGCAGGAATTCGCTGCGGTCGACCTTGGTTCGAACAGTTTTCATATGGTGATCGCCCGTGTCGTCGATGGCGCCATGCAGATCATTGGACGCCTGAAACAGCGCGTGCATCTGGCCGATGGCCTTGATGAAAACTCGGTGTTGAGCGAAGAAGCGATGACCCGCGGGCTGAACTGCCTGTCGCTGTTTGCTGAACGTCTGCAAGGGTTCTCCCCTTCCAGCGTCTGCATCGTCGGGACGCATACGCTGCGTCAGGCGACCAACGCGGCGGAGTTTCTGAAACGCGCGGAAAAAGTGATCCCCTACCCGATCGAGATCATCTCCGGCAATGAAGAAGCGCGCCTGATTTTTATGGGCGTTGAGCATACGCAGCCGGAGCGCGGTCGTAAGCTGGTGATTGATATCGGCGGCGGTTCGACCGAGCTGGTCATCGGTGAAGATTTTGAGCCCCGCCTGGTGGAAAGCCGTCGCATGGGCTGCGTGAGCTTCTCGCAAGCCTACTTCCCTGGCGGGACAATCAATAAAGAAAATTTCCAGCGTGCTCGTCTTGCGGCGGTACAAAAACTGGAAACCCTGGCCTGGCAGTTCCGTATTCAGGGCTGGACCGTGGCGCTGGGCGCCTCCGGCACCATTAAAGCTGCGCAGGAAGTGTTGGTGGCCATGGGAGAGAAGGACGGGTTTATTACGCCGGAACGCCTCGAAATGCTGGTCAGTGAGCTGCTGAAGCATAAAAACTTCGACGCGCTCAGTCTGCCAGGCCTCTCTGAAGATCGTAAAGCGGTCTTTGCGCCGGGGCTGGCGATTCTGTGCGGCGTGTTTGACGCGCTAGCCATTAAAGAACTTCGTCTGTCCGATGGCGCCCTGCGTGAGGGCGTGCTGTACGAAATGGAAGGCCGCTTCCGCCACCAGGATATTCGTAGCCGCACAGCGCAGAGTCTGGCGAATCAGTACAATATCGATCGCGAACAGGCACGCCGGGTGCTGGAAACCACCACCCATATGCTGGAACAGTGGCAGGAACAGAACCCCAAGCTGGCCAATCCGCACCTTGCGGCGCTGTTGAAGTGGGCGGTGATGCTCCATGAGGTAGGGCTGAATATCAACCATAGCGGTATGCATCGCCACTCGGCCTACATTCTGCAGAACAGCGACCTGCCGGGCTTCAACCAGGAGCAGCAGATGCTGATGGCCACCCTGGTGCGCTATCATCGCAAAGCGATAAAACTCGACGACCTGCCGCGCTTTACGCTGTTCAGGAAAAAGCAGTTTCTGCCGCTGATCCAGCTGCTGCGCCTGGGCGTGCTGCTGAATAACCAGCGTCAGGCCACCACCACGCCGCCGACCCTGCGGCTGCAGACGGAAGCTCACCACTGGACGCTGACCTTCCCGCACAACTGGTTTAGCCAGAATGCGCTGGTGCTGTTGGATCTGGAAAAAGAGCAGCAGTACTGGGAAGGTGTGCCGGAATGGCTGCTGAAGATTGCAGAAGAAGAGCCAGACGCCTGAGCCGCGCTCCTGAATATTCCCCAGGCCGGGCCATCGCGCCCGGCTTTTTTCTGCTTCAGGCAGTCATCCCTTCCGCCAGCTGCGCCAGTGGTACCGGTACGCCGATATCGTAGCCCTGCAAATAATCGATCCCCAGCGCGATGACCGCCTGGCGTATCTCCGGCGACTCGACATATTCAGCCACCACCTGCATGTTCTTCATACGCGCCAGACGACAAATAGAATCCACCACCTGGTAATCGAGACTGCTGGCAAGCAGATTGCGAATAAAGCTGCCGTCGATTTTAAGAATGTCGACGTTCATCGTTTTTAACCGGGCGTAGCTGGCGTAGCCGGTACCAAAATCATCGATCGCCACCCGGCAGCCCAGCGCCCGCAGATGCTCTAAAGTCTGACAGACCAGCTCAGGGTTACTGAGCGCATAGTTCTCGGTCAATTCGAAAATAATCTGCCATGGCTCAATGTTGTACGTCTGCAGCAGCGCTTCGACTTCCTGAGGAAACTGGCTGCGGCTCAACGTGACCGGAGAGAGATTGATCGCCAGCCGCAGACCGGGCAGTGCCCGCCGGTGGGTATCCATAAAGGCTAGCGTGTGCTCAATGACCCACTGATCCACACGAGAGGAGAGGCCAAACTCATGCGCCACCGGCAGGAACGCGTTTGGCCCCGTCAGTTCGCCCGACTCCCCTTCCATCCTCAGCAACACTTCATGGTAGTTATCGCCGCGGATGCCCTGGATAGGCTGCGCCATCAGGACGAAGTGGTCTTGCTCCAGCGCCTTGAGGATGCGATTCATCATCACCACTTTATCTTTCAGATCCTGTTGAACATGGCCGGCGCCGCGGCGCTGCATATTCTCCGGATGGCCGCTGGCCAGCGACATGTCGGCAATCGTGTTTAGTTCGCCAAGCAGCAAATACAGATGTTTGACCGGTGAGCGCACGTTGCAATAGCTCATGCCGATCCGCGGCTGGAGGGGAACCCCGTCCCAGTAGAAACGGAACTGCCGCAGGGAGCGGTCGATCAAATGAATACGCGCCTGATGCCCTTCACTGTTGAGGCGAAAAACCAAGTCATGGCCGGCAAGGTGATACACCGCTTCGTTAGGCTGCAGTAACGCGCTCAGGTGGTTCGCCAGCATTTGCTTATACTGAATGCGTAACAATACGCCGTAGTGGCGGCCCAGCAGTTCCAGCTCAGGAATGCGCAAAAAACAGAGCGTCGACCAGCTCGCGCCGTTGAGCGCCCGACTCAGCGCCCGCAGATTAGGCATATGTACGACCGGGTCGAGGAAAGCCATCTGCCGGACGCGAGCGTAGATCAGCCGCTGCTGTGTCGCCAGCATCGCCGTGTAGGCGACAATAAACGAGAAAACCAGATAGCTTGACGAGGTGATCGCCAGTTGGGTGTTATAGCTTGGATAAACCGGTAAGTAACGGTAATGAAAATGGATCACGGCAATCAGTACCGGCGTCCAGATCAGCGAGATAAAACGATAGCCAAAACGCATGGCTCCCCAGAGCATGACCGGCATAAGTAATGATAACGTATAATTCGTACTAAATATGGTGCTGGTATCATTAAGCGGCATCAATAATAGCCCCAGCAACAGGATTAATATCGCCGCCCAGCAAATGATTTCAATTGTTTTTATTTTTGGATCAATTTGTAAGCGAACCTGAGAAATAAATCCGCGAACATGAAAAGGATTCCGAATTATCCGCAGCAGAAAATAACACAGCGGCACGCCCGTCAGACACCCCACCATCAACGCCTGAAAGGTGATTAACGACCGTAAACTAAAGGGCGTAATCCCCGTCATCTCCGTCGTACGTGGATGCAGTCCCAGATACTCAGCGATCTGTGACAGAATGAGAAAAATGACCGAGGGAAGCAGCATCTGCCAGAACAGACGGTGCGGCATCAGTTTGACGTTACCGTGCGAGACCTGCTGGCGCCGGGGTACAAAGATGCGATATCCGCCCCAGCACAGCACGCAGGGGATGAGAAAATGAAACAACACGCCGATAGCCTGCTCGGGCGTCATCCCTCGGGCCAGCGTGAGCAGCAGGCCAATAATAATACCCGGGATCGCCGCCCAACCGAAAAACATCATCAGGCTGAGTACTAATGCCAGAGGAAGATAATAAAGGAATACCATGTGGCCATTGAGCATGGTGTAGGTATTCGCCCATCTGGCGAAGGGTAATAACAGCGAGGGCAGAACAAGGGGTAAAGCCCACCACTTGTCGCGATATTGTTGATAATATTTTAATAAATTCATAGGTGCTCTACAGAGAGCCTCTGCTCCTGCGAGGCATATTCAGGCAGGCATCCAACCACCCCATGCTGACCGCATAAGTAATAACGATACGGTAATGTTCGCTGATTTTAGTGGTCAAGAGAATGGGACTGTTGATATAAATCAACAAATACTGACGCTAACATTAATAAAACTTATTTTTTTACCTTTTTATCGCTAATAAAGTGAGCATGTAAATACGATGATTATCTTATATAACATTAATTAATGTTTTCACTGCGGCACTTTTACATCTGCATCAATTGACCCCACCTCGTTCCTGTGCCTTAATACCCCCATCGCCCATCTTCGGGTATACTTCAAGGAACCTTTTGTGAGTCAGGCACCCAGTATGCGTAAACGACATCGATTTAACCGTCGCATGACCCGTATCGTACTGCTTATCAGCTTTCTCTTCTTCTTTGGACGCTTTGTCTACTCCTCCATCGGCGCCTGGTACCATCACCAGGATAAAAAAGCGTCGCAGGAGTCTTCACTCACCGTCGAGCCCTCCGCTCGCGAGTAATCCTTTGATTATAATACTGGAAGCGCCACACTCCGCAGACAGAGTCGCTCGCTGCTGATGTATTGTCTTTGATGCGGTAATTTTGCCGTCGGCGATTTATCAGCGCACGGCATGCAGCAGGCGCAGCATTTCCGCGATACCTTTTGTCACAATTTTGTCCTGACGCATGACTACCGCCAGCTGTCGATATAGCCGCGGCGCCAGCGAGTGCACGCTTAATCCGTCGCGATCCTTCTCCTGCTCCACCGCCATGCGGGGCACGATGCTGTAGCCCAGCCCTGCCCGCACCATCCGTTTAATCGCCTCGATGCTGCCCAACTGCATCACCGGCGTGACCGCCACTCCCGCCGAGCGGAACCAGCGGTCAATCAGATCCCGGGTGCCGCTGCCGGCTTCGAAGGCAATGAGCGGCAGCGCCAGCAGTTCAGCAGGGGTATAATCCGCCAGCGTCCCCGTCTCGTGACTGGCATGGATAACCACGAACTCCTCGTCAACCACTGAGGTCACCGCCAGACTGCGCCCCTGTACGGGCAAGGTAACCAACCCGAGATCGAGGCGATTTTCCTCCACCGCCCGGACGATATCCAGCGTGTTGCCGGTGGTCACCCCCACCGTCAACAGCGGATGCTGCTGACGAAGATGCTGCAGCAGCGGCGGGAGAAGATGAATGCAGGCCGTCGCGCCGGTCCCCAGCGTTACCGCCCCATTAACTTCCTGACTGAATGCGCTGACCGACTGCATTGCGCTATTCACCGCCCTATCGATCTGCTCGCTGTGGGCCAGCAGTGCCATTCCCGCCGCCGTCGCCTTGATCCCGCGGCCGGTACGCTCCAGCAAACGGGTCTGTAAAAACTGCTCCAGCTGACGCACCTGCAGGCTAACGGCAGGTTGGGAGATCCCCAGCGCGTCGGCGGCGGCAGAAAAGCTGCCGCGCTGTACGACCAGCCGGAAGGTCGCCAGGTTTCCCAGGTTCAGTGTTGTCATACAAAGTTTCTCTTATACCGCACATAAGGTGGCCGCTCTGCCAGAACAATAGCCTGCCGGGTATGCTCAGGACAACTGCCTTAACGGAATGAAAACCATGGAAACACGCGCTATTCCCCGACGGCTCGCCTTCACCGCGGGCGGTCAGCAACTGATCAACTGGGGGATCTCTTTTTATATGCCCGGCACCTTTGCCGGGGCTATCGCCGCCGACAAAGGATGGTCCTTGCCGCAGATCTATCTCGGCCTGACGCTCGCCATGCTGATGATGGCCGCTGTTTCTCCGTTCGTTGCCAGGCTGCTGGCTCGCTTTGGCGGAAGGCTGGTGGTCACCAGCGGAACCTTACTGATAGCCGCCAGCTGCGCCATGATGGCCTGGCGCCCTTCGCTGGCCGGCTGGTACGGCGCCTGGCTGCTGACCGGCATCGGCATGCGGCTCTCGCTGTATGATGCGCTGTTCGCCGCAGTGGTGAATCTGTACGGTCAGCAGGCGCGGAAAACTATCTCTCATATCACTCTCGCTGGCGGTCTGGCCTCTGCCCTCTTCTGGCCGCTGGGCGAGGTGTTATTAACTATCATGCCCTGGCAGAATGCCCTGCGGATCTATGCGCTGCTTGGCCTGCTGAGCGCATGGCTGAGTTATCAACTGCCTCGCCAGCGGCTCAGTTCACCGGCGAAATCACCAGCCTCGCAAGCGACAGCAGAGGGCGACCGGCGTAACGGGGCGCGTTACGCGATCTTCATTGCGCTGATCACCTTCATCTCTAACGGCACCTCCACCCATCTGCCGGAGTTTATCAGCCACTTTGGTCTGCCGGTTGCCGTCGGTATGCTGTGGGGATTCGGCCAGACCGGCGCCCGGCTGGGGGAAGTGCTGGCCGGTCCCCGGGTCACCCCACTCACGCTGACGCGTTTTACTGCGCTTGCCATGCCGCTCTGTTTTCTCCTTGGATTGAGCAGCACGGCTTATGCCGGGTTCGCAGCCGGGTTTGTGCTGGGGTATGGCGCGATTAACGGGCTGGTGACGATTGTCAAAGCGACGCTACCGCTGGCGCTGTTTAGCGCAGAAAGCTATGCCTGCCGCACCGGTATCCTGCTAATCCCCGGGCAACTGATGGCGGCTGCCTCACCCTTTGCCTACGCATGGCTGAACCACCGGCTGGGCATTATCGGCGGAATGTGGGTGTCCACCGGGTTAACGCTGATCGTTGCCGGACTGGCGCTGGCGATGGTGCGCGGGGCGGGCAAGGCACAGCCGGGCAAATTTCCCGCCCTTCATCCGACGGCGGCAAAAAATGGGCCAGCTGAACATCTGCCGGAACCGCAAACGGGGAATTCACAGGGAAACCTCACCCTGCCAGATAACCTTCTGGGACGACGGGATTGAAGGGATGTCTAAAGTAAAAAACCCTCTGTAAAAACAGAGGGTTTCGTTTCATTCAGCTAACGACGGGGATCATTCCCACTCAATCGTTGCTGGCGGCTTACCGCTGATGTCATACACCACGCGGGAGATACCGTTCACTTCATTGATGATACGGTTAGAGACGCGGCCGAGGAAATCATACGGCAGGTGCGCCCAGTGCGCGGTCATAAAGTCGATAGTTTCCACTGCACGCAGGGAAACGACCCAGTCGTATTTACGCCCATCGCCCATCACGCCGACGGAACGAACCGGCAGGAACACGGTAAACGCCTGACTCACTTTGTTGTACAGGTCAGCTTTGTGCAGCTCTTCGATGAAGATAGCGTCCGCACGACGCAGCAGGTCGCAGTACTCTTTCTTCACTTCGCCCAGCACGCGCACGCCGAGGCCCGGGCCCGGGAACGGGTGACGGTAGAGCATATCGTACGGCAGGCCCAGTTCCAGACCGATCTTACGCACTTCGTCTTTGAACAGCTCACGCAGCGGCTCAACCAGCCCCATCTTCATCTCTTTCGGCAGGCCGCCCACGTTGTGGTGAGATTTGATGACGTGCGCTTTACCGGTAGCGGAAGCGGCAGATTCGATAACGTCAGGGTAGATGGTACCCTGCGCCAGCCATTTGACGTCGTCCAGCTTCAGCGCTTCTTCGTCGAACACTTCCACGAAGACGCGGCCGATGATTTTACGTTTCGCTTCCGGATCGTTCTCGCCTTTCAGCGCATCGAGGAAGCGCTGCTCGCCTTCAACGTGAACAATGTTCAGGCCAAAGTGGTCGCCAAACATGTCCATCACCTGCTGCGCTTCATTCAGACGCAGGAGGCCGTTATCCACGAATACGCAGGTCAGGTTTTTGCCGATGGCGCGGTGCAGCAACATCGCGGTCACCGAAGAGTCCACGCCGCCGGAGAGGCCAAGGATCACTTTGTCATCGCCAACCTGCTGGCGGATACGCTCGACGGCGTCGTCGATGATTTTCGCCGGGGTCCACAGGGCTTCACACTGGCAGATGTCGCGCACGAAGCGCTCCAGCATACGCATACCCTGACGGGTGTGGGTGACTTCCGGGTGGAACTGCACGCCGTAGAAGCGTTTTTCTTCATTGGCCATGATGGCGAACGGGCAGCTATCGGTGCTGGCAACGGTCACGAAGTCCGCCGGGATCGCGGTGACCTTGTCGCCGTGGCTCATCCACACGTCCAGCAACGGTTTGCCGTCCGCGGTCAGGGAGTCTTCGATACCGCGCACCAGCGCGCTGTCGTTAACCACTTCAACCTGCGCGTAGCCAAACTCACGCTCGTTAGAACCTTCCACATGGCCGCCCAGCTGCATCGCCATGGTCTGCATGCCGTAGCAGACGCCAAATACCGGCACGCCGGCTTCAAACACATACTGCGGCGCGCGCGGGCTGTTCTCTTCGGTAGTACTTTCCGGGCCGCCGGAAAGAATGATGCCGCTTGGATTGAATTCGCGGATCTGTGCTTCCGTGACATCCCACGCCCACAGCTCACAGTAGACGCCCAGCTCACGCACGCGACGCGCCACCAGCTGAGTATACTGAGAGCCGAAGTCGAGGATGAGAATGCGATGTTTATGAATGTTTTCCGTCATTGACGCTAATTCCGAGGCAAGTGAAACAGAGTAAATAAATCGCCCGACGCTAGGTCGGGCGAAGAAATCAGGAGCCCAGACGGTAGTTCGGGGACTCTTTGGTGATGGTCACGTCGTGAACGTGGCTTTCCTGAATGCCCGCACCGCTGATGCGTACGAATTCAGCTTTGGTACGCAGCAGGTCAATGGTACCACAGCCGGTCAGACCCATACAGGAACGCAGACCGCCCATCTGCTGGTGAATGATTTCTTTCAGGCGACCTTTATAGGCCACGCGGCCTTCGATACCTTCCGGCACCAGTTTGTCAGCGGCGTTATCGCTCTGGAAGTAGCGGTCAGAGGAGCCTTTAGACATCGCGCCAAGAGAGCCCATGCCGCGGTAAGATTTGTAAGAACGGCCCTGGTAGAGTTCGATTTCACCCGGGGATTCTTCGGTACCCGCCAGCATAGAGCCGACCATCACCGCGGCCGCGCCGGCAGCGATGGCTTTGGCGATATCGCCGGAGAAACGGATACCGCCGTCAGCGATAACCGGAATACCGGTCCCTTCCAGTGCTTCCACCGCGTCGGAAACGGCGGTGATCTGCGGCACGCCCACACCGGTGACGATACGGGTCGTACAGATGGAGCCCGGGCCGATACCCACTTTCACCGCGCTGCAACCGGCTTCCGCCAGCGCGCGCGCGCCTGCACCGGTGGCCACGTTGCCGCCGATGATCTGCAGGTCCGGGTATTTCGCGCGGGTTTCACGAATGCGCTGCAGGACGCCTTCAGAATGACCGTGCGAGGAGTCGATCAGCAGAACGTCAACGCCCGCGGCTACCAGCGCGTCTACGCGCTCTTCGTTGCCGGCACCAGCGCCGACCGCCGCGCCTACGCGCAGACGTCCCTGCTCATCTTTACAGGCATTCGGTTTACGTTCTGCTTTCTGGAAATCTTTAACGGTGATCATGCCGCGCAGGTGGAAGCTCTCATCCACGACCAGCGCCTTCTCAACGCGTTTTTCATGCATCTTAGCGAAGACCACCTCGCGGCTTTCGCCTTCACGTACGGTAACCAGGCGCTCTTTCGGGGTCATATAGACGCTGACCGGCTGGTTCAAATCGGTGACGAAACGCACGTCGCGGCCAGTGATGATACCGACCAGCTCGTTCTCTTCGGTCACCACCGGGTAGCCGGCGAAGCCGTTACGCTCGGTCAGCTCTTTCACTTCACGCAGGGTGGTGGTTGGCAGAACGGTCTGCGGGTCGGTGACCACGCCGGACTCATGTTTCTTCACGCGACGAACTTCTTCCGCCTGGCGCTCGATGGACATGTTTTTGTGAATAAAGCCGATGCCGCCTTCCTGTGCCAGGGCAATAGCCAGACGCGCTTCCGTTACGGTATCCATGGCTGCGGAGAGCATAGGAATATTCAGACGAATGGTTTTCGTCAGCTGAGTGCTGAGATCGGCAGTATTCGGCAGAACGGTAGAATGAGCGGGAACGAGGAGGACGTCGTCAAACGTCAGGGCTTCTTTAGCGATACGTAGCATGGGCAATATCTCGACCAGGGTGGATAAATATTGCCGTGGCATTATACAGAGCGTAACCGATTGCATCTACCCTTTTTTGCAAATAATACTTGCCATCCCCTCTGAGCGCGTTACTATCGACTGAATAACCTGCTGATTTAAAGTTTGATCTTGCTCACATGTTACCCTCTCAATCCCCCGCAATTTTTACCGTAAGCCGCCTCAATCAGACGGTGCGTCTGCTGCTTGAGCGCGAAATGGGCCAGGTTTGGATCAGCGGCGAGATCTCTAACTTCAGCCAGCCCTCCTCTGGCCACTGGTACTTCACCTTAAAAGACGATAACGCCCAGGTGCGCTGCGCGATGTTCCGCAACAGCAACCGCCGGGTGACGTTTCGCCCACAGCACGGGCAGCAGGTGCTGGTTCGCGCCAACATCACCCTGTATGAGCCGCGCGGCGACTACCAGATTATTGTCGAAAGCATGCAACCCGCCGGCGAAGGGTTATTACAGCAGAAGTATGAGCAGCTCAAAGCACAGTTAACGGCGGAAGGACTGTTCGAGCAAAAACATAAGCAGGCGCTCCCCTCACCCGCCCACTGCGTCGGCGTCATCACCTCGAAAACCGGTGCGGCGCTGCACGATATTCTCCATGTCCTCAGGCGCCGCGATCCCGGGCTGCCGGTGATCATCTACCCAACCGCGGTCCAGGGTGACGATGCCCCAGGGCAGATTGTGCGCGCCATCGCGCTGGCCAACGCGCGCCAGGAGTGTGACGTACTGATTGTCGGACGCGGCGGCGGTTCGCTGGAGGATCTGTGGAGTTTTAACGATGAACGGGTGGCACGGGCTATTTTCGCCAGCCAGATCCCTATCGTTAGCGCCGTCGGCCATGAAACCGACGTCACGATCGCCGATTTTGTTGCCGACCTGCGAGCACCGACTCCCTCAGCCGCCGCGGAGATCGTCAGCCGCAATCAGCAGGAGCTGCTGCGCCAGCTGCAGTCCGGACAGCAGCGTCTGGAGATGGCGATGGACTATTTCCTCGCCAGTCGCCAGCGCCGTTTTACCCAGCTGTTCCATCGCCTGCAGCAACAGCATCCGCAGCTGCGCCTGGCCCGCCAGCAGACCGCCCTGGAACGCCTGCGCCAGCGGATGCGTATCGCCGTGGAATCGCAGCTTAAGCGCGCCGAACAGCGGCAAAAGCGCACCGTTCAACGTCTGGATCACTACAACCCGCAGCCACGGATCCACCGGGCGCAATCGCGGATCCAGCAGCTGGAATACCGGCTGGCGGAAAATATGCGTGGCCGCCTCAGCGAGCGGCGTGAACGGTTTGGCAACGCGGTGACCCATCTGGAGGCGGTGAGTCCCTTAGCCACTCTGGCGCGCGGCTACAGCGTCACCTCGGTGAGCGACGGTACGGTGCTGAAACAGACAAAACAGGTCAAAACCGGCGATCTGCTCACCACCCGCCTGAAAGACGGCTGGGTCGAAAGCGAAGTGAAGCAGATCGCGCCGGTGAAAAAAACGCGGGCCAGAAAGCCTTCACCCGCTAAACCAGCGGAATAAATTCCACCCGTTTTTTCGAGATCAGGCCATGCCCATGCTGGCAAAAGTAATCCACCGCGCCGCACGCCTTGAGCACCTCCAGCGGCTGGTGGCATTCCGGGCAGCGGGCCTCGAGGGCAAATACCCTTTCGCACTGGGCGCAATGCGCGCTGCTGCCTTTGACATCTAACGGCGCGTGGCACAGAGGGCAATCAAGTTCCATAACCATTCCTTTCAATGTTTATCTGCACCTATTTTATCATGTTCCGGCTTCAATGAGGGCCGCGTAATTGCTGCTGCAACCTGAGCAGCCATTCCACTTCCTCAAGCCGACGTCGCGTCAACCCGGCCACGCTGTCGGGCGCCCGGATAAACAGATTATCCGCGCCGAGGATCTGCTCATCGAGGCAGTGCGAATAGATCGTCCCGGGGCGGGTCCAGCGCTGGATCCGCTCGCCGTCGTGCAGCGTCACCACCTCGCCCTCAGGGGAGCGGTCGAGGATGAGGATTCGCCCGTCCCGCAGCCCTATCCGCATTCCCTTTTGCCCGCCTGCGTGGCCCGCGTATTTGTTTAGCCAGATATTAAGCGGGATAGTGCCCAGGGTTCCCTGCAGATGCGCCTCCCCCTCTGCGGTGACCGTATCCCCAGGGGCAATGCCATGGCCGAGGCGGTCTTTCGCCACCCGAAGGGAAAGGCTCAGCGCCGTATCGCTTCCGCTGGCGTGCAGGGTTTCGCGGAGCATCGCCAGGACATGGGTGCCGATATCAAGGATCACCCCATCAGGGTGACGCAGCTGCCGGGTATCCAGCTCCCCGGTGGCAAAATTGAGCGCGACCGGCTCTCCGGCAGCGTTAAAGCCGCTTGGCTCCTGTAAATAGCCTTCGAGCCAGACGATATCCTGCGCTGACAGGTGCGGCGGCGGCAGGCGGCTGGCCTCCCCTTCCGCCCGCCACCGTGGGCCAGGAGCGTTCAGCGCAACGCCTCGCGCCATCCAGTGGTCAAGAGCCAGCACCCGCGCGGCCTGCTCAGGCGGCGCCAGCAGCGCCCGCAGCCGGGCGGCCTGCTCAAGGTTGGCCACGATCGGCTTTTCCACCACGATGCGGGAAATGCCGCTGGCTAACGCCCTCTCCAGCACGGGCAGATGCTGAAGTGATGAGGTGGTAATGAAGAGCGTATCCAGAGGTTCGGCCAGCAGTGCCGACAGCGAATTACAGCGCTGGATCCCCGGCAGCGCTCTGCTGCTGTCCAGATCATAGCCATGGCAGCGGTCGATGACGTTTCCCAGGCGACGCAGCGCCGGTAAATAGGCGGTTTCCACCACCGCGCCGAGGCCGATAAAACCAATCTGCATAGTAAGTCCACCTTTGAGCCGCTCTGTTCCCCGCGAAGTATCGCGGGATTATGGCGGAAGGTTTTGACATTTACCGGCATGGCGGCCACAAAAAACCCGCCGAAGCGGGTTTGATGATTATTTGCTTTTCTTGATGTGAAAGAAAATAAAGCCCATAACTACATTGTTTTATATAGGCTTTTATTATTATGTTTTTATTTTGTGTACACCCATGTGTACATCATTTTTGAAGGTACTCGCTTCTTTCTCTCAAGCCCTTCATAACCGAAATTAAAAATGTGGGTATGCCCTCACAGCTCAAACCTGGCCGCCACTATCGCTGATTGCTAGTGCGGCCAAAACTTTCATAAAGAATTCTGCGCGAAAAATTTCTCCGTATATATACGAAACTATGTTGGTTCAGTCAGTTCAGTTGGTTCAATTTATAAATCCCATTGTTTTATATGAATTATTTACAAAAAAATGAACCAACAGCACCCGATTTTGAACCAACATTTAGCGGATTGAACCAACATTCACGTTGTTTCAGACAGCGAAATCACACGTTCAGCGGGTAATTACCGTTACTGATTCTGCTGACGCCATTCTTTGACCATCTCTTTCGTGACCTCTTTCTTGTAGCAGATGGGTGAATAGCCTCCTGCTTTGCTCCAGGCGCTGCGGCGGCCACACGAACTGCCGTTCCGCGCCGTATTGAATGGACAGGCGCAGGTACCAGGGTAGGATGCTACTGAGTCATCGATAATTCTTTGCTTAACCTGGTCATCAGTTAACTGGTTCGATTTGGCGATGGCCATATCTGATACAAAGACGAAAGCGGCAGCGAGTACGGAAATCGTGACTAATTTGATGTTCATTTGGCTCTCTCCGAGCAGTAGATGAACATCCAAGGTATGCGTTGAAAAACTAGTCAATATTGATCTTTCGCAACTGCATATGGCGACCTGTTAAAAAAGGTAGGTCAGGCTGGTGGTCATTTAGAAGGCACGCCTGTACATGAGCATCGGCAAAATACCTGCTCAAATTGTTAGACTCCTAGGGCGCCTAGTGTATAAAGAAGCGCTACGGACAGAATTGCGCCTTCGTGAACCAAAACCAAAAGCATCCCAATAGCTCTTGTGAATCATTGAGCTATTTTTTCGGCTGTCGTTGTGCCTGCGATTCGATCCATTTGTTGATGCTCTCTAGATTATACATGCACTCGCTATTCTCCTTAGGTATGCCATCTGGTGCTACATGCAGATACTCCCTCCCTGCTAACCATGAATCCGAGCGGGCCCTTTGTATCGTTCCTGACCGGAGGCCGGTTACAGCTCTTAATACAGATTCGGTTACCCATTTATTAGGTTGTAACTTGAAGATCAATTCTTCTTCCATCAATAACCCTCTTTTTGACTATCCGTCCAACTACGCAGTGGACTGAGCCCATAACCGTAGACAATTCCTATCCTCACGACGAGGCCTGTTCAAAGGCCTCCGGACTGACGTCGCACAATTGACTGTGGTACAAGGCCCGGTTGTAGAAGACTTCAATGTAATTGAAGATATTGGCCTGGGCCAACACCCGTTTTTATATATGCGCTTTCTGATACGTTTTTTCAGTGAACCTAACCAACCAGAGAGTAACCCGCGGCTACGTATGCTTGAGCTGGTGGGGCGAATGGAAGTGACGGCGGCTGCGCTTGCGGTGGCAGACAAGGAATCTATCCGCCCCTGAACAATGAAACGGCTGTAATCGGGATTGTTGCCGATGCTAGCCAGGGATCCGCCGTTCGGCTCAGTAAGACCGGCGATCAGACAAAAGCGGGCAAGGCGTGGGATAAAGACATTTACAGCGCACTGGCTTAGTCAGTATTCCTTGGCCAAGGCCATAACTACAGGTTCGGTATAAATCCTTCAGCTCTCAGCGTGGTGATCACGCCGCGAATGAGAAAGGAATTAGAAAACTTTGCCGTGTAAGTTCTTGCCCCTTCCTCAATAGGCTGGAGCATACCGCGTTCGATTAGCTTTCCGATTTGGTAGGTTATCTGCGCCGACTTTAGCTCTGGCAATACGTCACGTAAATCTCCTGCTTTGATAGTGCCATTTTCCACTGCCTTTTTAAGCACTTTTGCTTCAAGTTCGTTTATCAGCCCTCTTTCGGACGAATAATCTACTGCCGGATAGAGAATTTTCGAACTAAGGAAACTAAGCTTTGTTAACTGATCCACTTTTTTCAGCTCTACTGATATCCCTGACAGCACATATAAGCACCAGTTCTCCAGACCATTTTCAGTACCTTTATCAGCCTCGGAAAGCATTGCGTAATACCGTTCCCTGTCATTACAGAAAACTGCTGTGGGGTTCAGTACGCGGCCACCAGCTTGAACGTTAAAACCATATTTAATCAACAGCGCGTAGGTGAGCAGACGAACTGTTCTGCCGTTACCGTTCCCGAATGGATGGATCCAACCAAACCGATGATGTGCTAAGGCGATTTTCATCAAATCATACTTGGGTTTATCTGCGCGATTGATGAACGCCGTTAATTCAGCCATGTAGCTTTGTACATGTATATGGTCTGGTGGCATGTGGTCTGATTGGGCTATGCTGACGTTGTGCTGCCTGTAGGCACCAGGAGTTCTATCCCCCTCGCGGTCTAAACCTGTGACAGCAAGCCCATGCAGTTCTCGAATGAAATGTTCTGTAATCTGTTCACCATTACTAAAATGGCGATCAATGAACTCCATCGCTTCTTCAATGTTATAAATTTCTTTTAGCTGATCAGTTGAGCTTTGCGTTCCCTCAACCTTGCTTTCCACATAGTCAGCAAGGGTTGTATGGTTCCCTTCTATCCGTGCAGAACCAAGACTTTCCAGCATATGAAATACGTCTTTCAACTGTGCGAACAGAATCGGATGGACGTCGGTTTCCAACCTCAGGTGCCTGAGGAGTTCCAGTTCAGTAAGAACATCAACTAACGGTGAATCAAATTCAGGATTGATCAGGCCGAGCTCGAAATGATTGAAGGTCGCCATAATTTAGTTATCTTAACTGGTGGTTGCACATTATCTCGAAATTTACATGAAAAAATCTTTTTAATCCATAAGTTACGAACAATGTACTCACATGCTTATCTCAAATCATGTGTTTTCACTATCTCAAAAAAGAGGAATGCTACGACCTGTATAGAGTTCAATGCTTGCTCCATAGTAGTCTAGCCCTTTCCGCTCTTATCCTTACTGCATGATACATGCATCCCACCATAAGTAACCGGTCAAGCATGAGAATGGCCTGCCGCCAAAAGAGGTACTCAGTCCCTATAAGCCTGATAATCATTCTCATCTGCTGGTTTGAAAAATGCATAGTAGATCCGGTATACCTCAATGAAAATATCACGAATTTCTCGTCCTTCTACCATGAAGTGGGTGACATCGAGTGGATCGCCACATTTCATTAGCCCGGCTCTCGCGCCCTTGAGCTCAGTTGTTACATATTCTGGGTTCCTTTTCAGATCAGGCTTGTAGTGCTTCGTGTGGTTACATAACGAATTAACTATTTTGTATTCTTCCATTGTCCGAAGCTGGGCATCCAAATTCTTCGCCTGAGCTGAGACCTGCTCATCACTATACTCCTCACGTACGATCCATTCCCTAAGGTGGTTCATCGGGAACAGCGTATCAATGAGCCCCTCTTCTGTCGGGTTGTGGTAGAAGTTAACCCACTTATTTTGCAAATGCCGGAACATAGCCCTGGCATCACCGGTATTGAATAAACCAGCCATTATTTCACCCTCACCTGGATATTCATTTCATCATTTTCTTGTAGGTGTAAGCGGATTCTTCTGGGCTAAGCCCCGTAGACTGGGTCTTAGCGATACCACTGATTTTGTCTGCATGCTCCAGATTAACCCTGCTGGTGTACACTCCGCCAACCTCTTTAGCTGCCTGCTCCAGAATATCGGCCGTCATTCCGTAGTTCTTCATGCTCTCAGCGTCTGCAGCCATTCTGTCGAGGACGCGCAGACGATAGGCCTTGTTGGCGATCGGAATGTCTGAGGTTTCTTTTTGGAAGCGCTCGCGGGTATCGTTGAATATGTCTACCCATTTTTGAGCCAGCCCCTTACTGCTGACCTTCGTCGGGTCGTGTGATTCGACCTGCTGGCGGGTGATTTCAATGCCAAATTTCTCCCTTACAGACTCCACGACCTGAGAAGGCGTTTCGTAGCACGCAATGGATTGGACTATAAATATTTTGCACTCAGCCTTTAACGTTGCCATATTCCCCATCCGTCCAGAACTGTCCAGAATTCTCACCACCAGCCGGCAAATCACGCTTTCGGAACATTCCGCTTCTTAACCCTTTGCAGCTCCCGTTTTGCCCAAGCCGCACCAGCCTTTGCTTTCATCAGCTCCAGCCTCATGATGCGATCAGTATGCGGCCCCATCATTCCGTGGACAAGCGTCATTTCCCGCCATGCCTCCGTTCTGTAAGCCGGAACGCTTTGCATTAGCGGCCCAAGATGTTCAGCCAGTATCAGATTGCGCACCCGGTTTTTTACCAGGGGAGAAAGCTCATCAACGCCTTCCAGCGGGAAGAATGCCCGCCGGCTGCGTTCGCCATGCTTAACAGCGTTAGTATTGCCGTAGGGTGCCCCGGCGCCGGTACGCTTTCCACCCCATCCGGATCTTGATTGTTGGTCAGATTTTTTCATTTTACACCTCGTTATGCGCAATTTAGTGCGCAAAAAACCTTAGCAAAACTTAGCATCTCCGTAGCGAGCCAACTGCGAATGGGCTACACCAAAGCCAGAAATATCAGGCCTCTCAACCATTTTGCGAATTCGTATTTCATTCTGCGCAATTTACTGCGAATTCGCATTGCCGCCGTTAGAATTCGTCGGGTGGTACGCACGCTGAATGCGCAATTTCGCTGCATACCTACCTGTGTACCTCGTTACGCACTACGCACGCTGAAGTACCGGCCTCCAACTTTCCCTGGCAGGGCATAACAAACCATAACAGCCAGACCTCAACAAATCTCAACCGCCCGTCAGGATTTGTTAGGTTTGAAAGACCTGATCCCCCACTCAGCGATCATTACTGTAAAAATCATTGTGTATAACTGGGTTATTTCCCCATAAAGGAGTTATCGCCATGTCATATTCCACCGGACTCAGGCAGTTCAAAGAGCGCCCGGTCGAGGTCAGATGTCCCCGATGCTCCCAGACAACAAATCAGAAATCGGTAATGTTGCGCAAAGATAAACCTTTGGTATGCGCACACTGTGGCCATATTTTTCGCCCATCAGAATGCGCTCGTATTGGCGGTTGATGGGGTATCAGTAATCACAACCATCCACACATGTTCGCACGAGTGGGGGGTTATGAGCCGTCGTCGGTGAGCCATGTATAGGGAATGGCCGCCAGATGGATTACGACAACACACAGAGTGATTGGCGTCCTGGCAGCCAAAATGGAAAAGACTCGCCGGCAGGGAGAGTCTTTGTGGTTACGCTGTGGCTACAGAGATCTGCTTACGACTTTTCCGATACCATCTGAAGTATAAAAAGACGATTTTATAAAAGTTATCAGCAACAAATTTCTGAAAAATAAATCACCGCAAAACAATGTGTCATTTGAGTTGCAGCAAAAACCTTTTCCTTAGGAATATCCTCACGGTGAGGTAAATTCCATGTGAATAATAAGATTTTTCTTAACTCATTCTGGGATGGTTTTATATGACAAATCTGCTCTTCCTGGGCGTTGCCGCAGCTCTGCTTGTTGTGTCTGTCGGCTTTTTAATCTCATATCTCCGCGATGAGAAAAGAAAAAAAGGGCAACTAAAGCCAAGACGCCGATAGGCAGTGATTTGTAAAAATACCGGGGAGGTAAAGGTCAGCCTCCCTTTTGTTTAGCGCCAGATACCCTTCCCCAGTAGCGCAGCAACGATAACCGCCAGCAGCAATCCATCAGCCGCCAGGCTACGAGCAGCAGAACAGCAAACAGCGTCCAGAAACACAGCCTGCGCAGCATGATTACTTACCGTTGGTGCCGAGAACGCGGCTCAGGTTTTTCAGCAGGACGGTGGAGGCCGTTTCCAGCATGTCATCACCGGCATCTGTATTGGCGACCACCAGCGTTTTAGTGCAGGGAACCTTCACCTTCGAATCGCTCAACCAGCCGGATTCGGTCACCGCCTTTTTCAGCTCGTACACATTCGCTCAAGAACCTATTAGGGTGCGGATACAAAAAAGCCCCGCTTGTGCGAGGCCAGTTGCTTCCGCTGGTTACAAATGAATACGACCCAGGTCGAGGCGTTAATCAGACCTACGTACGCGTAGCAATAAGAACGGAAGAGGCTTTGATCAGTGCTAACACGCGAACCCCCTCAGCCAGCTGTAACGCTTCACAGCTTTCATTGGTGATCACTGCCACGATTTCAAAACCGGCATCGGCTTTTACGTGAACGGTCGCATTTACCGCACCTTCCGTTACTTTGCTCACCTCACCAGCGAACTGATTGCGGGCAGAGAATTTAAGGCCGCAATCTTCGGTCGCCAGTGTAACCCAGGGAGCCTTGATCAGCGCGATGGCTTCTTTACCCGGCACCAGCCCCAGCGCATCTTTGCTACCAGAGGTGACGATAGCAATCAGCTTCGCGCCGCATGCCAGTGTTAATTCAACTTCATCGTTAACGGCACCGTGTTCGGTTGAGCTCACTATTCCGACGAGCTGATTACGAGCTGAAATGGCCATGTTACCTCCAGAGGAATGAGAAGAGATTTGTTATAGCAATCCTTAACCTTTTTATCTATAACCACTTTCTTATAATGGTTTTTGGTAATGCTGGCCTGGTAGATCTCGTTTCTTCAGGTTTTCGCATCATTCCCGCAGAAGCAATACTGAATAAAGGGCCACCAGCGCCGAATGACCAAAGTGACGGTCTCGAATAAATCAATTAGTTACAGGCTGCATGCTCCTGTTCTTCTCAACGCACTGAACAGACCTGCTGTGTATAACTCTGTTAACCGATAGCGTCAGAAATGATGTAGACCTGAAACTCAAAGTGAGGATGGATGGTTAAATCAACAGCTTAACTATTTACCGGGGTATAGCTGGTGGTCGGGATCGAGCCACACAACATAGAATACATTGCCGATGAAAAGCCTTGTAGCCACCAGCCTCACGCAGAAGTGACGCTCAACCACACCCAGTCAAGCAAACCGGTTATCCCAGCAGACGCCATCCGGATCTAACGAATCGTTATAAGCGCCTCGGATCAGCCAGTTACACGAAATCCTGCGACACAGGTTCTCGGAATAACCAACCTTCATCAAATAGTTACTATGCCCGTACGTCAAAGATCACAGTGAATTTTCCCCGGCCTTGATGCGCTTTTCCTCGAATCCCATCATATCGCGCCATTGATACTGATGACCAAAGCCCCAGCAATAACGACAGCTCCCGCGGCGATGTTGAGAAATCTGGTTGGCATCGAAGGTGGCCAGGCGCCACATCTGTTCTAGCACTTCATCCGCGCTGCCCAGCGTGCTGCACAATGGACGCTTTCTGCTGCTGCGCAATGATCTGCGCAACTGAAGTTTTCTGAAGCAGCTGATAACCAATTTGCTCAGCGCTCTTCTTGCTGTACCCGGCTCGGATGGCGGCCTGCGTGGCGTTGCTATCCTTCAGATATTCCGCAATAAATAGACGCTGCTGGCCAGTAAGACCGTCATCGTCCACCAACTCTTCTGCGCACTTTTCCTTCTGCGCAGTGCGCACTTTTTTCTGCGCACTTTTTTGCGCACTTTGCGCAGCTTTTGTTTTGATATACCGACGAGCAGAATTGAATTCTATTCCCCGCGCTTCACACCACTCTTTGAGCTTGATGCCAGTCCTGGCATTGTCGGCGAGGAACTGGGCCTGGAGCTCATCCCATTCATTCTTTGTCATAAGATGACCCTCGCCCAAACATTATCGAAGCCCCTCACTGAAGGGCTTCTGTAACGCCTGATCAGTCCTTAACGTCTTGGCAGCGGCTTTTTCCATTCGAACGTGGGAGACCTGATCTTCTGAATAAACCTCTCCCGGTTCACAGCGCGGCTTACAATCATTCGTTCCAGCTCGCGTGCATCAAACGGTGATACCGTACCGCCGTCTACTCTGATGCTGGCTGCAACAATTTCTGCAAGGTATTCAGGTTTCATAAACTTTCTCCCGATAAGGCTATTTGCTCTGGCTGGAGTAATGAAGTCCGGCACACAGCCGACAGCACAGTGATTCATTGTGAAGATACAGGAAAGCTTTTCGTCCCCCGCAATCCGGACAAACATACCACCATCGGGCGCCGCCATATCGTGGGCTGGTGGTCGTCAGCGTTACCGCGATACGATGACCGCGCGGCAGCACAGCCACCAGCGTAACACCTGAAAGGCGCAAGCTAATACCATCGACTGGTTGTAACGCCCTGTCCGTTTCGCTGGCTCCGATCTCCGATAAGGTTGAAGCACCAATTCTGGCCACATCACTGGTATATTCGCGTGTTCGTTTCCTGCCCGCTTTGCTGGCTCGCTGTTTCTCCAGCCATGCCCGATAGCCATCTCGCTGACGTTTACGGCCCGCCCTGGTCTTTGCCCCGGTACTTTTTCCGCCGTGCAGCTTACAACGGCCATTGCGGTATATCGTGGTCATTTTGCACGGTGTACCCGCGCGGGTTGTCGCACCACAAGGAACAGCGCGTAAATGTTCAGGGTACGGCAGCCAGTCATTACCCTGCTCACGAAGCTCGCGCCGCAACTGGCAAAAATCATCGCGCTCTTTACGCTGCGTCAGCAGTCTCTGCCTCAGCTCTTTATCCATAATCCCCCCTAAAATATGAATAAATCTGTATACCTCACAGGGTAAGTCAGCCAGTGCAATTATCAGCTCTCCCTGCCAGTAACCGTATCAATTCGTATCATCTCAAGGGGTAGGGCATTCGGCGCAGTTTACAGCATTCACCGGCACTGGAAACACAGCTTACCATGGGGAAAATAGCATAAAGAAAAGGGATATAGCCCGACAAGAACCTTAAGAAGCAGAGCCTACTTGTCAGAAAATCGGGAAATGAATTTCCGAAATCATTAGGCAATCTTAAGGGGTAAGGCTGACACTTTTCCCCAAATAACAGGCATTTCTATGCATCGAGTTGACACTTTCGCGATGAGGTTAAATCGCATAAACCCAGTAACGGCAGTGCTTGCAGCAATATTCGCTGAGGAAACTGTAAAGCTATCGGTTTCGTTTTTGACGGTTTCTCGATAAAAGTGTCAACCTGCCGGGTTTCGTTTCTTCGGCTCCGGTTGACACTTTACAGTTATCACTTCTTCCAAAGAGACAGAGCCTTTATCCCTTCGGGGCTCCAATCGGCTATCTCATCAGGGTATTCGGAAGCGGTGTAGTAAAGCTCGCGCCTTAGCGTCAGCAGTAGTTGTGCTGCATTCTCCTTGAGCTCATAGCGCTGGAAGTAAAATTCCGCATCCTGTGTATCAAGGAAAATACCTCCCTCTTCGAGAAACTCAACATCATATCCCAACTCATTAGCCGCGGCAGAAACAGCTTCCATTAGGTCATCATCGTTATCTGGGGCAGGGAATTTATCATCCCCTGATTTTATTTCTTTCCAGCATTCTGACCAGGTTAGCTCCCGTGTTCGATTCGGCCAAAAAGAAGGTGCTGTAGTTTGAGCCTCATTTTTGGGGGATGAGTGCTGTTGCTGCTGGCGTTCAGTCGCTTTTACATCGATTTTCGTGCCAGAGACCACGACTTCACCTTTCGCCACCCAATCATATACCGTCTGGCGGCTTACCCCGCGATGACGCGCATACTCGGCTTTACTCATTAACATAGATATCTCCATAAGCCCGCTGGTGGCAGGCAATGCCAGCCAAAGGAAATCACTTACTGCGGTGCGCCGGTGCTGTCGTTGCCATGCTCAACCCCTCTGTGCGTGTGCGTCATCAGGCTCTTACCGCCGGCAGTCACGTCTTTGGTTACGGTAACAGGGCCCAGAATCGTTGCCGTGCCGCCGCTATCGCCCATTCCCTGCGACAGGTTGCCGTTGATCGTCACGTTGCCGTTAAGGATGATTTCAGGTGAGGTTATTTCCGTTCCGCTATCGGCGCTGGCTGTCAACTTACCCGGAGTTTTAACGGTGACGTCATGCCCTGCGGCCAGCTCAATGAATGCGGTGCCGTCATCGGTACGCAACTGCGCAGCCGTGGTGCTGATACCGCTGATTTTCTTCGCCTGCGACTGCGGGCCGGGAATAACAAACGCATCCGATAAATCATGACTGCGCCAGTCCACCAGCTCCTGTGTCCCACCGTTCTGCCACCAGAAGTCGATACAGCGGTCGGAGAACACAACTAGGCATTCATCACCTTCAGCCAGCGGGAAGGTCAGCGTAACGCCGCCACCGCGAGGAAAGACCACCGGCAGGTCCACCAGCAGCGGGAAATCCATAGACTCCGTTTTGCCGATATCTTCGTACGGTACCGGCTTGCTCGATTTGCTGCAAAGCGACACAACGCAGGTCACCGTATCCGGGTCAAATGACAGGATTACGCCAGGTAATGCTGCCCTGGCGTTTATGACAGATTTTTCCCTCACACGCTCCAGAGTTTCCTGAAGTTCAGCAGGTCTGATATTCGCCATCTTTTGCCCCTTAGTCCGGTACGCGCTTACAGTCGAAACTACCGATAATGCGGGGTTCTTCCATAACCCGGCGAATCAGCTCTACGTTCAGAAAGGCTTTGCCGTTCTGCTTAATAAACTCGTAGCCGTACATGTTGCCGTCTCTGGCGGGCATCAGGGTCATTTCCATTTTCATTTGGTTGTAATCACCCTTAGCACCTAAAAAATAGATTTTCTGCGATGTAACCTGCTCTCCATTGACATAAGTCATGCTTCCACCTTCATCCATTTTCAACAGAAAACCACCGCATTGCGCTGCTGCGAATAACGTCGATGGAACACATGACAGGACGAGAAAAACTGAAAGCCAACACCAAGATTTAATCTTTCTCATTGTTTAGAATCCTGCATTCAACAAGTTTTTATTCGGCACATCTGCCGCGCCACGCGCTTCACATGCCATGTCCATATACCACTCCTGTCCGCGGGTATCACCGCGATAAATGATATAGCGCACCAGATAAACGCCATCTGTTGCGATGCTGGCCGGGTTCTGCCGCTGGGCCAGACCGGTCGTCACCTGGTTGCCGTTGACGGTATCGACGGTAATAGGGCCAGACTGTTTCACCTGCTCGCCTGACAACTGAGCGCGGTAGATGGAGGTCTGATCCAACTGAATAAGGCCATTTAACCGGATGTTCGGATTGATAAGGCATTTCACGTTCACCCCGCCACCGATGGTCTGCTGCGGCATGCCCACCAGCCCGGTATCCGAATTCAGGACAACCGCCTTATGCATGGCCATATCAGCGGTGAGCATATCTACCCGGCCATAAGCGAACTGCCAGCGGGCGCCGCACTGATTCGCCACGTTATCGAGATACTGCTGAACGGTACCATGCAGCACGCGGCCGCGCGGGAAGACCGTAGACGGGAATTCCGGTACCGCACCGCTGACAATGCCGAAAGGCTCAAGCGCACGCATCAGCACGTTGTACACGTCTTTCACGGTGTAGCCTTTCGCCAGCGTCGTACTGATAAACGCTTTAGAAAACGCTTCCTGACCATCGCACGCCTGAACCTGCACCCAACTGTCGGTAACGTTATCTTTCCCGGTGACGGTGAAACGGATATCTCCGCTGAAAATTACCCCGTAGTTGGCGCCGTTCGTCTGCCCGACCTGAGACGGTTCCACCTCGTGAACCTTGCCTACTTCGCTGGCCGGAACAACTGGCGCAATGCCGTCGTACCCGGCGATGATTTTCATTTTGGAGAACTCACGGCCCATAATGCGGTTTGCCGTTTCGCTGGACACGTTATACACGCGCACGGTCGCCACACTTGGCCATTTGTTATCGTTCCATTCGATTTCAAACGTCGCTTTAAACTCGCTGAGCACCAGGCCCTTACCTTCGTTATCGGTGAGCACCAGCTCAAAGTGACGCATCCAGTTCTTTGACATGATTATTCCTCTGTCTCTGCGTAAAGGTGGCTTTTAATGCCGAGATCAAACTGAGTCGGGTTTTCGCTGGCCGGGTCATCACAGGCCACATACAGCGAAAATCCCAGATTGAGGTAAGTGTATTGCGCCAGCAGGTCAGCACCAGTGATAAGCGGGATACCGCCGATTATCAGCGTACCGGCACTGTCCATCAGGTCGAGGAACCAGCAGGCACCACGCCACACAACACGCATCCGGTATTCGGTGCTGTTCAGGGTTACGCTGAAGCTCTGGCTGTCGGGGCTTAACGGGATTTCGGTCACACTCATTTGACACCTGCCAGTTTGCTGAGTTTGTAGATTAACGATTCATCGACCAGAACCGGGTTTTTTACGCCTTTGTCCTGGACTGCTGAGGTGTTAACGCCGAGCGCCATATCAGCCTTATCGGCTACCGTTATGCTCTGGGTCTGCGTGATAATGACCTCGCGAAGCGTCAGAACGGCACGCAGGACGTTTTCGCTGGTACGGTCGGTGGTGACCTCCAGACTACGGATCAGCATGTTGGTGTACAGTCGCTTGCCCGTCGTGACGTCGAATGGCTCCCGCGAGCGCTGCAGATCTAGGATTTGCTGATACACCTCTTTCGGACTCAGCTTCGCTTTGATGCCAAAGCTGGTGGTATCGAATAAATCCAGCAATGAACCGCCGCCGGCAAAGCCTACCTCCATGACGACTTCGGATGGACGGCGGTAGGCATGATCTGTCATAACTCCCGTACCTGCGCTGGTGACCTTCTCGACGGGATGCTCGGTAATCTCCAGCACATCGCTGTGCTTCTCCGAGACCACCACATCCGGCACGATAATCCCGATATTGCGGGTATGCTGCTGGAACAGCGTAGAGAGAATATCCATCAGCTACCCCCTGCCAGATCCTGAGTTGCGCGATTGTTTATGGCGTTCTGCTTTTCGACTACCAGATTTGCCGCCTCTCGCGGATTATTGACGCCGTGGATATGGATGTTCGTTTCCTGGTTCAGCGTTGCCCCACCGCCTGGCATATTGCTGAGAACCTTCGGGATATATTGTCTGGTTTCCTGCGGCATCAGTGCCATGCCGTACTTCTGCACGTTACCAATACCCCAGTTGTAAGATGCCAGCGCTTTACTCAGGTCTCCGCCGTTCTTCTGCAGGAGCATTGATAGATACCGCGCCGCCGCTTCCGCTGATTTTACGGGGTCAAATACGTCATTGCCGCGTAACCCCATATCACGGGCTGTACCAGGCATAAACTGGAATAGCCCCTGAGCACCAGCGCCAGAAATAGCAAACTGATCACCGCGAGACTCTGTTAGCGCCACACTACGCAACAGGCCAGCTGGCAGGTTGTACATCGCCTCCAGTTTACCCATCATCGGAGCCATCCATCCCAGCAACTGAGCGCCTGCCTTGGTTGGCTGCGGGCGTTTCACTGTCCCGTAAGCATCATAGGCATTAGTTGCGCCGCCGGTGTCGGTGATGCTATCCCACCAGGAATAAAGGCGGTTAAGCGCCTGGTTTGCCCCACCCAGAAGACCGTCAGTACTTCCTTGCTTTTGATTCATCCGGTCGACGAGATACTGGCCTACATCCTTCCCTTCTCGCTTCGCCTCATCCTGAATTTGACCGATTTTATCCCAGGCGCTGATAGCAGCCATTGCGGCAAGAATTGGGCTAAAGCCACGGCCTACTTTGGCAATACCTAACAACATTCTTGCTGCCCAGCTACCGGCAACAAACGTAGCCAGTACCTCAAAGGCATTCTGCCAGCCGCCCACATCGTCCTTCAGACCCAGCAGTTTTCCGCGAAGCCATAGGATGGCCGCCTTGGCCTTTTCAATTGCTGGCTCCCATTGTTTCCAGTCAATAAGGCTTTTGCCACCTTCTTTGAACGTCTTGTAATCGTCGTACAGCAGCACAAGCGCACCAGCGAGCGCTAGCACCCAGGTAATCGGAGAAGCAAGCATGGCGGCGTTCAGCAGTCGCCAGACCACCAGCATACCGCCAAGCGTACCGATGAGTTTCTGAGAGTCTTCATCCAGCCCTTTCCACCAGTCCCGGATATCACCTGCCGTCTGTATCAGACGATATACCAACCGGCCGACGGCCTCCCCCATCCAGAGAATGCCTTTCACAACCGCGTTAATGGTGCGCTCTATTTTCGGGAAGTTATCGAGGATCTGGCGGCGAAGGTTATCAATGGCACCAGCGAGACCACCCGCGAGGTTAGAACCGATTTTGTCCCGCGCCATGCTGGCCATTTCGCCGAACGACCGGAGCGACGTCATAAACCGGTTGGATGCCGCCGCAGCCTGATCTGGGTTAAACCCGATGGCCTTTTTCATGGCGTTGTACTGGCCCATGTACTCGCCGATACCGCGACGCATCGCCAGCAGGGTATTTTCATCCATGCCCAGCATCTGCGCGTACTGGTTCGCACGGTAATACGGCATGCTGCTAAGCCGCTGGCCGACGCCGGTAAAGATCGTCGCCATGTCCCGCATGTTGTCGCTGGCATCGCGCGTCTGAACGCCAAGACGGTTAAGGAAGCCCTCGGCGCCCGGACTGGTACGGATAAAATGAGCCAGACTTTCCAGAGAGCCGCGGGCGGCGTCCACGCTGCCGCCCATCTGACTTACCGCATACCCAATCTGCTTAATGCCCTCTACCGTTGCGCCGGTGCGCTGAGAGGCCCAGTACAGGTTATCGAGGCTGCTGGCGACTTTCGCGGTGAATGCCACGACAGACGCAGCGGCCAGTTCCACCTTAGCACCCAGCTCAATCGCCTTGAGTGTCGCGCCGGTAACGATGGCATCAAACTTTCTGGCGCCGGCATCATCCACCTTGAAGCCCAGGCTGATTAAAAAGTCCTTCAGGGTCTCAGCGTTCATACTTTTGCCCCGTCAGACAAAGACGCCAGCGCCTTGTCCATCAGACCACGGGCAATTTCATGGATAGTAGGCGCCACACCGACGCTGGACGCTTTGCGGTGCTGCTCCTGAATGTCACTCAGCGCCTTTATCTGTTCGAAGCTAAGTAATACTGGTTTTACCTTTACGTTTTGTCTGGACATATGCCACCCCCTGATATTTATACAGTCATTATAATTGCAAATAACGGAATGATCATTGCTTATATTGCAAAATATGAAAGAGTAAATTCGATCGTTACCAGAAGGGAAATTGATTGATTTGTGAACTAAAGAAAGAAACTGTGCAGATTTGCACAGTTATTATAGAGGTCAGGTATTGATAGCGGGGATCAGGGGTATTACCGGCTTTCTATCCCGGCAAGATGTACAAAACTTCCTGCGCCACCCACCAGCCATGAAGAGGGGCTACGCATCGTCGCACCGAACTGCCAGGCAGCAAAGATCAGAAAACCAACCAGGACAACGATGGACACATTCAGCACCCGCCGTTCAGCATGCAGTAACACGACAACGACAGCTAATAGCAGGATCAGCGTCACGGGCCAGCAGGAAGCAAGCGCAATGTACGACATCAACAGGTAATCCATTATCATGACTTCACCTCTTTATTTTGACCTGAACATCCAATCATTCGTCGTACAATACTCGTGCAATACTGCGCTAATGTTGCGCCTGATAACCCAACTCAGAATTATTATCAACGCTAAGTTGGGTGAGGCTTCTCAGGGTTACTTAAGTCACTATGAAAGAGCAGTGGCCAATAAAATCATTTACGATTCTCATCCGCTCACTGGAGCTCGGAGAGAATTTTGTCAGGAGAAACACTGCCAAGGAATGTATGGGCGGACTTATCCAGCACAACCATCGCAGGCGTCACCTCAACTCCAAGCCGATCAGCCAGCGCTGATTGTTTAATCACCAGATTTTTACATTTTTCCGAGCTGTCATTGTCTGGTAAAAAACCGGCCATGGCATTCTGAAGACTTTTCTGGCGATCTGAAGCGCACCAGACCCGCCCCATATCTTCGATAACTGAATCCTTGATGGATGCTGGCACCACCGTCAGAAATGACATTGTCAGTCCTGCGTCAGTATATTTTTTGATATTTTTAACGACATAGCTGCAATAAATACATTGGTTATCGACAAAAACTAAGAGCTTGTGCTTTTCTGCCCCTGCCTGGAAAGTGATGGGTTCCAGGTTAGGTAAGGAGCGAGAGATATCCTCGTAGGCCATCTGGGGCGTCGTATCAGAAGCAGAGACTGACGAAGCCTGAACGCCTGAGTTAGCTAAAACAAAAACACCTGCGGCTAATGATTTAAGAAAAAAACGCCTCATTCCCTCTCCCTCTTCCTGTTTTTAATTCCAGGACGTTAACGCCTGGCTCTCATCATAGTTAACTCCTTTTTTATCATTTGGAAAACACGATCGTTTCTGATTTATTCTGGCTTCATCATTGGACCGTAGCAATTATCCGGGGGCTAGGTCTCATTTCCCACTTTTGGGTACTGCCAAAATCCTCGGCGCGGGCTGGTGTGTGTTTTACCTTCTCTAGGTATTCATCACATCGTCGCTTTAACCACTCCCTATCGTTATCAGAAATGGAATCGATTGTTTATGGACTTTGGATGAACCTTTGGCGAAGATTGTCTAACGACCTGCAGCAGCCATGTCTCAACCTACCAAGGAAGACCCCGATGCCATTACCTGAACGCATGAAGCCAGTCAAAATCAGCCGTCAGAAACTTAAGGAACTGGCGGATATAGCCAAAGAGATACTGTCGCAAATTGATAACGGCGCCGACGAAGATAATGAAGGGCTAAAAGCGATGATTGATGACTGGAACAGGCAGGTCGTTAATCCGTATGAATTCTCTGATTTCCGTGACTTTTCCTCATGGACCGACGCAAAGAACTTTACCCGGATGGCATTTAATCAGGAGAAATACGTTGCTGATTTAACCTGGGATGAACTAGTTCAGATAATTAGTTTCGTGTGCAATGCTGAAGGAAAGGAATCGGAACAAAGCTACGCGCTGGGATTGCTGGAGAAAAACTTTGATGCCAATCCGTCCGATCTCATCTACTGGCCTGATGAATGGTTCCAGGACAAGGACATGTTTCATGTAGATTTAACGCCAGAAGAGATGGCTGGATACCTGATGGCAAAATCTGGCCGGCTTCTGAGCGATGCGCCACAAATCGATCTGAGATACCCGCTACCTCCCAGCGCAGCAAGTTATCGCTATGGGGTTGGGTAAACACGTCACTTGTGGCTATACATAGCCAGAACACATCCAACTTGCCTATCTATAGGCAGAACACACCATTTCTGCCATACATAGCCAGAACACACTGTTTCTGCCTTTAAATAAGATATGGGCATTTTCATGGGGCGGTATGGTTTTACATGTAGCGTTCAAACTGCCACGCAGCGATGGCCACCAGCATGAACAGAACGACGAGGACTACGCCCAGCCCCCTGCCCCTCGTAAAGAATACCACTCCTGCAGATAGATAAATTAACGCCAGTGTGACTGGCCAGGCAGCAATTGCCATCAGGAAGGACACGATCAGGTAGTCTTTTCTCATGAACCTTCCCTTTGCTCGCATTCAGGTTGCCAAAAAGCCTCTCCACTGACCCCATTCCCCACCTTTCCATCCATTTCTCGCGGGATTTTTCATCTAATGCTGGTGCATGAAAACCGCTAGATAAAGCAGGCTGGCGTGGCGGAGATACGAGCGCGCGCTCAGCCTCTCATGTCAGATTCAAAGTCCTTGCAAGGAAAAAATCTTACATTTATCTTTCAATGAGATTTGTCTGTAAAAAGTAAGGGAATCAAATGGCAGAGAACGGCCCTATTGAAGATTTGGCGAAACGCATATCTCAGGATCTAATGAGTCGATTTAAGTGGCAACAGCATGGCCCTTGCGACCGAGATTTCCTTTGTGATGATGAAGCAAAACACAAGCCAGAAGGTAAAAAACAGAAACACACACATCCCGTAGATGTAGTATTTAGCTATAAAGATCCTTATTTGAATAAAGTCATTTATTTAAATACTGATTTAAAGAGCTATAAGGTTGGCTCTATAAATGCGTCAAAGATAGAATCTGCATTGGACTCATTAGCGAAAACTATTGAATGTGCTCAGTATAGCCCTGAATGGTCAGAAAAATATAATTTTTCTCAAATTGACTGCGAAGTTCGCGGTTTATTGTTTGTTTTTAATCATGATAATCAACTTCAACATGATTTCTATGAGTTTTTTAACCCGCCTAAACCCGATAAAGGAAGGAGAGATAAGGCCGTTAACTTAGAGAAAATTCCGTTATCTGCTGGGCAGCAAATTCATATAATTGATCCATTCCTGATTAGTTATATGCTGGCAGTTACGAATGATATGAATGAATTGATTGCTAAGGAAGAATTTCCAAAGGATGATTATGGATTCTATTACCCTCAACTTACCTTTCATAAAGTTGCTGTAACTGAAAAATATCTACCTGCTACTATAGAGGTTTTATCATCGCCTTTCATGATTATCAAACATAATGCAGTTTATAAATTCAATAGGGCTAAAGGAATTGAGGAGGAAGTCTACCCAGAGGGGTTTGTTGTCTATTACAACAGAAAGGGTAACAGCGACAATGAGTTTTTTTATTTATTGGATATATTATCTAACTACCAAATACTTGATGGTATAAACAAAATCAGAATAAGGTTAGCTTATCGTGAAAAAGATGAGAGAATTCTCTCGCACTTCCAGCGGGGAGTTGAAAAATACGCACACGAGTATGGATTAGATGAAGAGGCTAAGAATAGACTCGAAGACTTAGATGTTAAGGTTTTATCTACTGTAAAAGAATTCTTTTCTGCAGAAGTTATTTCTTGGGAGATGAAATGAATAATATCCATAGTGTAACTGACAAGGCGCTGTATGATGCTTTAAATCAAAAGCAAATTACTCTAAATGAAATTCAGGATCTTTTTTTGGAGAGAGGGACTATTATTTGTAAAAAAACCCCTCGAAAAGATCTAGCAAGAAATTATTCTCGAATGACTCATGATTATTACGATCATCAGAAAATAGCAACCTTATTGGGCGGCCAGACAAGGACGGAAAAAAACACATGTGTAAGAATTGAGTCTTATCTCGATAAAAAAGATATCATTGCAGCCGCTGAAAAGTTAAAAAAAGAAATTACAGCGCAAGATGATTATTGCAAAATTATTGTGGACGGGCCGAGAGTGCTTATTAACATAAGGTATCTTTCAACTAATTACGGTAAAAGTGATTTTAAACAAGCTGTAAATAAAGAGGCATTAATTGAAATAGAGCCTCTAGATAATGGTTATAGTATACGCAGACCAGATAACGAAAATCTTGAAGATTACGAATCACTTTTACTTGGGCATATCAGTGACATACAGAATGAACAAGCGGATGATAGTAATCTTGATCTAAAAATTAACGAAATTAGTCTTTCACAAAATACATCGTCTGATGTTAGAACCCTATTTTTCGATAAATTAATTAGGACACTCGATGGCTATGATTTAATGGATGTAACTGATGCCTATGTATATCATCCAAAACCTGAATCAATCGAGGCGGAAGATGGAGATACCGAGACGGGTGTGCATGTATCCAGGGCATCTCTTAAAGGAGAGGGAGTTTTAAAATCGGATGAACTAAGTGATCTTTATGATAGAGGTTTCTATATATGGAAAATAAAATGGAAGGTGAAGGAAAAACTAGCAGATCCTGATATATTTGAGCTTGAAGCCCAATTTGGCGACCCACTGAACTGTACTAATTTTTCATATTTAGTAAAAGGTGTTAGAAAATACAAGGCTAATGGGCAATATTTCAGTAAACCGCAAAAACTCTCAGGTAGGGACGCTGAAAGGTTCAATAATTTAATTGAAAGTAGAGCTTATTCTATTATAATGGAAATCAGCTAATTCATCATAAGGAGTGGCTATGTCACAATTAAGATTGAAGTGGATGAGATTGAAAATCAGAACCAGCCCAGAGGCGATTTTTGATTTTATCAAAAACACCCCTTACTCTGATGCTATTGGTGCTGGTTTTACTAAGTATGAAACCATTCATAATGGTATGGCTGCAACTTTCAATAAAAAAACGGTCATTTTAGAACCAGTTTCCGATCCATTCGGTGAGGTGCTAGAGTTCGAAAGAGTTGTGTTTGACCAGATTGCTTTTTCTATCCAAACCATCAGCAATAAAATATGTTTATTAACTTTTTACAACCCGCCTAAAACAGTTAAACCTTTTATCGATTTTTTGTCTCAGGCCAAAGGGGTAAGTGTTGCTTACGGCAACTTGACTGTAGACCTTAAAGCCTTCATGAAGGTCATTCGAGAAGTCTTTGGGATTAAAGTCTTCGGAATTTCTAAAGTGAAGGTGTCAAATCTTCCTGTCACTGAAAAAACTAGGGCATGTTTGGAGCTGAATTCTAGTGGCGATGCCTTGCAAGATTTGAAGGGATTCGTTGGGGACAACGATTTTAAACTCGATAAAATAAAGGTGGGCGGGCTTTATCTTAATTCCAAGCTTAGCTTTGAATTAACAAGTGGTGCTTCTGCCGTGATTCCGGAAGAGCATGTTTTAGTTTTTAATGATGCTATTTCAAGTATGGAACTTGCTAAGTATTAGGCTTGATGGGTGTCATCTTTAAATGATGGCACCATATTTTTAAGATGGTTAGTCGATGCCGCCTAGTTTATATATCTCAAATCTATTAACTTCATCCTCTAACCATTCATTAAGTTCTTTAATCCTCTTTTGAAAGGGAATTAATTCATTTCACACGAATACACGCCTGGCCTTTTCCACATCACCGAATCCGCCGGTATTGTGGCCGGTATTGTGGGGGATGCTCCCCATCATCTGAGGCGGAACGCAGTGAGCCGCCATCATGACATCCAAACTCACATTTTTAAAATTGAGGAACTCATCCTTTTCCGCCACTTCTGACAGCTGGATGATCTGGAAACCATCTCTTTTGCCATTGATCGAGTACATAAACAGGTTTCGGAAGTCAGGGAACACTCAAGTGCCCAGCATTCAGCACATCATCGTTATACGGTGGCGTCTAGTCGTATTCCTCATAACCGTTGCTTGGTGGTTGTTGCTCATAGACACGGCGCAGGGCATCCATAGCTTGCCCCTGTTGCCCTGCTTTACCTCCTGGGCGTACCGTTCTGGCACTGAGTACACTGTCCGCAATAACCTGATAGCCTTGCTGCGTACCGCCATCCTGACCAGTCCACTGATTGAGCTGCATATTGCCCGCCACACTCACGAGATCGCCTTTCTGGTGTTTGGCCAGCGCATCGGCCTGCTTCCCAAAGGCAATGACGCCCAGCCAGAAGGTAGCCTGCCCGTCCGCTGCGGCATTGCACGGCAGCGATACCGCCAGCCGGGCCATAGCCATGCTCGTACCTTTTCCCGTTGTTCTGGTCTCCGGGTCGGCCACCAGCCGGCCATATGCTGAAATCTGTGCTGTCATACCTGCTCACCATGTCCGGTATATTCATCAATAATCTTTAACGTCATATCAAACAGTTGTAAAGCCGTCACCTCTGCGCACCCAATATCGATATTATAAAATCGCATGAGAGAAAAAGTGATGGCCCGTGATGTCATTGCCGTTGCGTGCTGCTGGTAAATGTCCTCGGCGCGTTGCTCAATGTCACGCCGGAAGTCCAGACGACTGAACAGGTCGCGATGAGACATCTGATACGGCTCATTCAGCCAGACGATATCGGCAAATTTTATCCGCTGCCAGATAATGATGGCCGGATACTGATTCTCGTTACAGTAGTCCAGATAACCGACCGGGATCGCCAGTGACGGCTGGCCGGAACAAATCAGAAACTGTTTCATATTGCTCTCCTGACACGAACGACCCGTTCATCGCCCCTCGCTCCGCTGCATGATTCATCCACCAGACAGTCGCGTATCCGGTTTGATGCCCGCCGCCATACGCTGGCAATAGTTCCGCCTGAGCGCGACAGCTTCACGCAATTTCTCATCGGCAATACCATCCAGCACGACAAGCCAGCGACCTGCCGCTCGTCGCCACAATCCCTTCTGCTCCAGTTGCTCGGCTATAACATCACTCAGTTTGCCGGAGCAATCATCGGATACCACATCATTCATATCAATAACTCCACAAAAACTGTCGGATTCAGAGCACCTGCGCAATGTAATGCGATTTTCATGCCCGCTTCTTACGCAACGATGTCAGTAACGGTGAGCGCCGGTATCAAAACCCAGCACCCGGTAGCCGCAAACGGTCTCAATGTTGGTTCAATATGGTGGTTTGTTGGTTCAAAAAAGCCATTTGTTGGTTCAGTGTTGGTTCAATTTAATTAAGATAAAAACATATAAAACATATATATAAAGACAACCAATACTCACTGAACCAACTGAACCAACATTAATAAGCCTCACATGTGTAATTTAACTCTCGTCTTTTTCTGTACCGTACTGGAGTACATAAACGTTGACCTGTCGTCCATTAACACGCGGTGATTTTTGCTGATACCCTCGCCCGCTGGCTGGCTCCGAAAGCATCCCGGCGGAGATAAGTGCTCGGGCGAACTGGCTGACGTTAAAGGTCTGAGCAATCTCCTTCTCAAACGTTGCAGGGAACGTGTAGAACACCATCGGCGCATCGTCATGGCTGCTCTTCCGCTTGCGATATCCGGCGAGGTTACTGATTGGCAGGCTGGCGGGGTCATAAGGCAACGGAGCGAACCGGCTCAGACCATAGGCATTCAGAAACGCCTCGCACTGCTCGATGATCTGCTGGTGCTCCTTATTGCCCGTCCCGAACTCTTTCACCCAGGCATTAAAGCTGTGCTGAATGGCATCACGGCTGGCCTGCTCACTCCAGCCAGTGATCGGCGCTCCCGTTACCAGAGCCGCTTCAAGGATGGCAAAGCGTTCGGCCACACGGTGTACCTGATCACCATAATCAGCCGGAATGAGGCTACGCCACCGCGTTTGCGCGTCACGTACCGCCTGTTTAGCCTCCTGCTGGTGGGCTGCCAGCCATTTAACCCACTCCCGCCCGGCTGCGCCGTGATTATCGTTCCATGCCTCTTTCAGTGCCTCGGCATGAGCCTTGCCGTTCGGCAGACCGTTAAAGACCGTGGATTTCTCCATCGGGATGTTCAGCAGACGCACCAGTTGCCCCGCTTTGACCTTTAACCCACCCGCAGCCAGGAAGGTTTCAATATCCATTTCCCCGGTGCTAATCGCCACCGTTCGCCAGCGTTTCAGTTCCCGGTTTCCGCCCTCTTTGGCTCCCTGCAGCTTTCCGGCACCGTTAAACAGGGTATAAGCCGAAGTCGCAACATCCTTAGCGCTGCTGCCCTGGCCCACCTCATCAAGCGGTAACAGACTGTCGTTATGTGCCTCCGCTTCGTTAGCGATGCCAAGCGCCGTACCGTACCAGGTAAGCCGCAACGCATCCGGCTCACCCCACAGGCTGCTCGCAATATTGGCGGTGGTGGTCTTACCGGCACTCGACTGCTCGAACAGATGGACGCCGAAGCCATCAGCGCCCACCAGCCCGATAAGCGGCGCCGATAATGCCGCTGCCACGCCCAGCATCATGGAAGGGTTGCCACAGGCCAGACGCGCGACGGAATCCCGCCAGCTGGCAGCTGTACCAGCAACGGCATACCCGGAAGATGCCGCGCTGCGACCGTTAAAGAGAATGGGCGTCTCTGGTTCACCAATCACCTCACCATCCGGCATGATATAAGCCCCATTATGCCAGCCAGTGGTATGGGTGATAATCCACTCATGGCCCGCGCCACACTGCTGTAACCAGTCGGCCAGAATCGCCCGGAATGTGCTTTTCGTCGTGACATTTACACCACCACCCTTGAGGGAGCGCCAGCCTTCACGCTCTCCGATATCGGCGCAGGGGATCGCCCTGGTCATATCTTCGTGGCCACGCGGCGAACGCCAGCGCAAAACAAGATAACGCTCGGTACCGTCGCTTCCAGCCCCGACCACTTCAAGCGGCGAGCACAGCCATGTTTCGTTATTGATAATCTCGCCGCTGTCTTTGTCCACCTTTGGAGTGATCCAGTACAGTCCATCGGCGCGGCTCTCCACGCGGGGTTTTAGTTCATCTGCTCGCGGGGCTGGCTTTTGCTCTTTCTTTCCGCCGTCAATCGCCTTAAGTTTTACTGCCACTTTCTCGCCCTCCGGCTTGTACATCGAATCGTTAAACGCTGCCATACCAGCTTCCAGCCCGTGTTGCTGGTGGTAGTCGTTCCAGTCGGCCTTTTCCTCAGACTGAGGTAAAGCCACCCAGCCAGAAACAGCCTTAGCGGCTTTCTCTGCGGCGTCCTTGCCTGTGTTCGGTTCGCCAGGCTTTATGTCGTTATCGGCAGCGATGATGATCTGCGCACCCGGATGTCGCTGGCGCGTGAGCTCAGCAACAGGCAGCAGGTTCCCGGCGTCAATCGCTGCGATAATTGTCGCATCAGGGCGGATCTGCTGAACCGAAAGCGCCGTTGCCAGCCCCTCGGCGATAACCACTACTTCCGGCGATTTAACGGACTTAAGCACGCAGAAGGAGCCCTTCTTCACCGTGCCGGCCAACAGCCGCTTAGAGCCATCAGGTTTAATCACCTGTGCGCCTGTCGTTGCGCCTGCAGCGCTTTTCAGCACCAGCAGCAGCGAACCATCGGGCATCAGCGGGAAGGGGTATTGAAGCCCCTTTGCTGTGAGGTATGCAGACTGACCAGAGGCAGTTTTCGCCAGCATCCCGGACACTTTCCCGGCGATATCCGTCTGAGGCTTCTCTCTGGCTGGCTTCGGTTCTGACATTGGTAACGCCATCGCCTCGGCCACCAGCTCCGCCGCTTCTCTGGCGCCGCACTGATTGACCTTCATCACCAGATCCAGCCCCGTACCTGCGCCGCAGTGAGAACAGTAGTAAGTTCCCCGCCCGTCTTTGTCGTCGAAACGGTAGCGGGTTTTACCCCCACACGCTGGACATGCCCCCTCGCTACGGTTGGTCGGGATAGCCAGGCGTTCCAGTATCGATGACCAGTAACCATTTGCCCTGCCGCGCACGTCGTTAACAAAATCATTTCGCATATACTTAGTGCTCCGTCGGCATCGCAGGAACGCCGCAGTGATGAATCGTGGCCAGCAGATTGTCATGCAGGTCAGTCAGCACATCGCGACCATGAGCAGACAGCCAGTATGTGCCATCGCGCCATTCGACCATCGTCTGGTAATACTGGATTGCCAGATCCATACCGGCTTTAGTGCCGTATTTCTGCAAGGCGTACCCTTCGACGTGACTGGCGAGAGCAAAACGCTCCGCTGCCGGATAAACGGTCATAGCGCCATATTGCCCAGCATACACAGCAACCTTAAACCTGCTGTCATCTTCGCCAATAATGTCGACATCTCCGTTATTTTTAAGCTGTTCTGCAACAAATGCCGCAGCAACAATCCATCGCCAGAGAGAAGCGTGCTGTTCTGGCGCTGCTGCGAACCACGTCAGCGCCACACCGTCCAGCACTGCACAGGCAAGGCCCATACCTTCATTCAGGTTATGGTCGTAATCGCCGCGGCAGAGGCTTTCCGTTACCGGAAGAAAGCCCACCAGCCCGCAGCCGGTAATAACGCCATCACGGTCTGCTTCCGGATAAAATGGTTTATTCATGGGCCGCCCCTTTTATCGGTGAAAATTCTTTAATAAACCGTTGCTCGGGGTAAATACACGGAGACTGATAGCCTTCGCGGTAAAATTTGACCCTGTTGAACTGGCAGCTTTCGATAATTACCCGCACGCCACTGTTATCCGCCCATTTATCGCCGGGGAGGATTTCAGGGTGAGCGAGACCGCTGGCAACTGAGCCAGATTTATTTTTCACCATGGTTTTTATTCCTCGCTAATACCGGCAGCTTTTTTTAGGTGAGTAAGAGACTCCCACACAAGGCTGTGAACCGCTGCGAGACGGTTCGCTTCGGTATCGTCTTCACTACCCATGTATCCATCCATAGATCCAGAACGGCCAGCGCCTGGCGGGTGTAACCCATGGCATTCTCGGCATCCATGATGACGTTAAAAACATCTCTTTTCATACGTCAGCCTCCGCATCAATTCGGGCCACATCGACAATCGCCAGGATTTTATCCAGCCAACAGTGCACGATGGCTGCTTGCTCACCGTCGAGGTGTGGGGATAAATCAGTCATAACGTGAGCCAGCCCATTGCGAGCTCGGGTCATACGCTCTGCTGTGCGATCTGCCAGCGTGAACTCATCCGGATAAGGCTGTATGCGGGAGAGCATCGCCTCGGCCTCAAGCTCTGCAGGATGGCGGTATATAGCGTTAATATTCATTTGGCCGCCCTCAGTTTTGATGCGTTCCCGCTGTCCGATAGAGAAAAACCCGCGTTCGCTGCTGTATCGTTCAGCGCCCGTACCACTTCACCAATCGTTCCCAGCATTGCGCCGATACGGTACATATCCGCCTTTGCGGTTTCCTCTGCGTAGTTATCACTATCAGCCGCCCAGAACATGAGGCTACCGATGGCACTAATGCCCAGCATTAAATCTCTCGCAGCATCATTAGCACGGCTTCCAATGCCCTCTAATTCTTCGGTACTGTGGTTACTGTCCAGGCCGTTGAGTACAAAATCGTTATATAGGCTCATGCGGATACCTCCCGAACAAAGTTGATACGAACGTGCAGATAGCCGCCCTGCTGCGCCAGTAATTGCGCGGTTGATTTGGCTGTATCCGAGCTGCCGCTGGTCAGGGTGTAGTGAATGCCTACCGTATGCCCGCGCCGGTTAACGGCGTATCCGTCAATCTGGAAGGTTTTACGCATGACTCACCTCCACGACTTCAGCGCTAATACTCATGGTTATGGTCTTGCCGTCAGGCGAACAAACATAGCCGATCTTATCCGCTGCCTTCTCGGCGTTCCGGCGAGTCTTATAGCGCTTAGGCTCGGTACGGGTGGTGACGATGCCTGTTACGTGGTTGGTATGGGTCACGATGATTTTAAACATGGCGAACCTCCACCACCGGCAGGCGAGCAGCCAGAGAAAGGATGAAGTGAGGCGCCAAAATACGACGGGATTCGCGTTCAGTCTCAGCCTCGACAGACAGGCGGCAGGGAGTGGCCTTTTTGTCGTGGCGGTTGAGCGCTAAAAAGCGCCAGGTGTAGTTGTTCCGCCCTTGCGGGTGTGTGGTATGATCTTTCATAGCTGCCTCGTTACTTGCGTTAACGGTGGTGGTTAGAGGCCCGGTTAGTGTTCCACCACTACCGGGCTTCGCGCCTACAAGGTGAATCGCACCTTGTTTTTTAAAGTTACCCCCAAGTGAATCGCACTTCAAGTCTTTTATTACTCTTTTTTTTGCGTATACTGAATCGCACCTAACACATGGAGATCCAGTAATGGCAACGGGTTCCACCAACAATAAATCGCAACAGCTTAATGCGAGATTCCCACACGATGTTGTTGCAGAATTAGAAAGCAACCTTGAAGAAGGCGAAACAAAAGCGCAGTTTATTGTCACGGCGGTAAAAGGCGAGATCAAACGCCGGCAGCGCAAGAAGCCCAAAGAATCGGAATAAGCCAAAGCAAGAATTCCTGCTTTGCCCACCAGCCAAAGGGTCGGACTTGAAATCCGGCCCTTTTTCTTTGGCCGGTCTGCGCCGTTGCCGATCACCACCAGCAAACAGCCATAAAATCCGGACAGTTTGGCCGTGGCAGAATTTCCCGCTTTAGGCCCGCTGGCGCACCCCTCATTTTTCAGCGAATTATTCTGCTGATAGGGTGTTCTCCCGCTGTATCGATCTCCGGCACAAAATGACGCCATTTGCTCCCTAACGCTGGTGGGCTTAGACATGGTTTGCCACCTTCGCGAATCCTGCCGCCATAACTACCGCAGCGACACTGGCAGAAGTGGCATCCGATTTATGCATTGCCTCATCAACAATCTCATTCAGATAGCAAGCAATAACCTGTTCTGGCGTTTCCGGCTCCTGACCGTAAGGCAACCCCAGCGAACGCCAGATACGGCAAACCTCAGTGGTTGCCTTTACCATTTCCACCAGCGTGAATGCTTTGGAATAGCCAGCAGCCAGCAACAAATCAGTTGTTTCACCCGGATCCCCCTTCCCTTGCTCAATCAGGCGAGGAAGTGCCATATCGATAACGCAGCTCATTAATGAACCTCCAGCAGATCCGGCTGATACTTACGCCATAACTCGATTTCTTCAGCAGCAAGGCGGGCCTTCTCGCCTTTGCACGACTGCAGGTCTTTACCGCGCTTACTGGCTTTCTTCGTGTAAATCTCTTTGCGCCGGGTATGGTCATTCAGGAATGCGAACGGCACGCCATAGGAGCCGGTTTTACGGATAGACGGGATAACCTCGCGGAATACCCAATTGCTAAAGCTATGGGCGAACGTACCAGGCGTGGACGCTTTGCGGCTGCGTGCAATCAGCTTATAGAAACCGGACTCAGCAACCATATTCCAGCTACGTGCTCCGCCGCGCTTACCAGAATGACCCTCAGTTAAAGTTAGGGTCATTACCTCGTCACTATCCAGAGAGGCAACAGCACTGGTTGGATTGCTGATTTCCAGCGCCTGGCAGACGTCAGAGACAACAAACCACGGATCACCGTAAACATTCACAATGCGCACGGTATAACCCTCAAATTTAATCACCGAAATATCCCCCTCTTCAGCCTTGAATATCTCTTTCTGGCTGGCTACAGGCTGAGGGGCGGCCTCAGAATTGAATCTGATATTTTTCATTTTGTCGGCTCCGTTATGCGGCGGTGAGGCTGTCCGGGTAGAGTTTCAGAATCTCGGTAATATCCTGAGCAGAAAGCCCGCTGTGCTGGTTAATAGCGGCCATATGGTTCACGAACTGAATAACCTTGAGCACGTCATAGCGCCCGGCAAAGCGGTAACGCATATGAGCGCCGATCCCGTCCGGGTTTTTCTCTTCCAGACGTTCGAGGCAAATACTCAGCTCACGTTCCAGCTCTGTGGCATAGTTCCGGCCAGAGGAAAGCTGGCAGTAGCGCAGGATATCGTTTTCCGTCCATCCCTCAACGCCGGTACGCAGCATATAAACGCGGGCGCGGTGCTTCTTCGGTGTGCGTCGTGGGGCTTGTTTGTAGCTGTTGGCTGGCGTAACATCAGATCCGCGAGTATCTGTGTTAGCCGCCTGCTGTCCGGGGCGGTTTTCTTTTTTCATCAGGCCACCTTCCCGCGGCGTTCTGCCAGCCAGTTGTTAATCTCCACCGCATCAAAAGCTGTGCTTTTTTCTCCCAGCTTGATTGGTGCCGGAATGCGCTTTTGTCTAATCCAGCGATCCAGAGTCGCTACATGAACCCCCAGCAACTGTGCCATGCGAATACGGCGAATATATCCGGTGGTAGGAATAGTTGTGATCGCTGTCGGTTGTGCTTTCATATGTCCCATTACCTCGTTTTGCGCTGTTTTGCGTCGGTATGGGACATTGAACATGATTTGATTGTGAATTTGGGTGAGCAATCAAAAACTCACCGTGATTTTTTAAAACTCACTTGGTTGGGAATTTCTCCCGCCATCTCGCCCAAGTGTTCTTATCTGGTGGAGAAAAGTGAATCCCTTTGCTAGCGGCTTTTGTTGATAGTATTTTATTTAGTTCGTTTGGTGACGCTTTGCTTATAGCATCATCACTGATATCAAGCATTCTTAGCAGCCCATATATAAAAGAAAACTGATGAATAGTTAACCGTTCTGTTTTTATTATATTTTCAGAACCATCGGAACGTTCAACCTCACCATTTATATAACTAGGAAGGACGTCACCAAAACCATTATAGATAATTTCTATCTGTCTCCTTGTTAAATACAAGTCTTTTGGAGTTAGGGTAACTATTGGCTTTAATCTATTTTGGTCTAAACATCCATCTGGGTACAAATGCTCAGTTTTGGGAGATGCATAAATAACATCAGAGTCAATGTCTTTAAAATTGAATTGCTCATCAACTTCTTTTAATGAAAAATCAAGAGGTGTTAGATTTATTCCATCGTCAGAGAGAATCCTGTTGAAAAAATAAGAATCAGGAATCATTATGGGTTTAATGGCCCACAATCCGTACAGTAGCATGTACGGCTTCTTCAATCCCGGAGTGTTTTCATTCTCATAAAGGTATGTAGGTTTGGCTTCCGGATCTATAACGCGACTAATATCTATATCAGGAGAAAACAAACTCAGTGGGCTATTTACCTGATATTTATTGAATGAGAAAGTAGAGGCAAATCCATTCTCCCAAACATTCGGATCTCTGAGCTTCAGTGGGCTTGTTAAAGATGCCTTAAATCCCTCAAGTTTGAGGCATAACTCTACAGCGCCTATTTCTGCAAAATGAATAATATCTTCTATTTTGCACCCGAGAAGGTCAATTGCCCGAGGTATGGCACAATACTCAAGAACAGGGATTTCATTATCTTTCCATATATTTCTTACTTGTGCTTTTGCCATTACGTTACCTTTCACGCAATGCCTTAAAAATGATTGAGTCAGGCGGTAAGGCTTCCCGCTTTTCGCCCCGTCGGACTAGACCCAACCCATCCATTTAATTCGTTTTTCTTAGTGGAGTTACGTTGTAATCTTCCCCGCTCTCCAGAGCTACCAACAGATTAGCCCACTGCCCCAAGGCTGCTTTACGCTCTTCAAAGTATTGATGTCGGTTATAAATGCCCTCTATCCCTGGTATTTTGTGGTTAAGGCAACGCTCGGCTATCACCGGGTCAATGCCTATTGCCGCCATCTGGGTACGCATGGTGCGCCGCAGGTCGTGGATACTGAACGGTTCAACGCCAGCCATCTCTTTCAGTACAGAGGGCATGACCATATTCAGGGTGGCCCGGCTTACATGCGCCGTTGTTCTGGCTCGCCTGGCTGGAATTAACCAACGGCTTTCGCCGGCGAAAAGTCGAATTTCCTTAATCCACTCGATCACCGGTGCCGGCAGCGGGATATCTATGTCATCGCCATTCTTTGCCCGCGAGCCAGGAAGATGCCATACCTCTTTATCAAGGTCGAACTCTGACCATTCGGCAGCGCACAATTCCATTTTGCGCACGCCAAGCGCTAGGATGATTTTAAATGTCAGCTCATTCTCTCTGCTGATACCTCGACCACGGCGCAGCGCTTTGAAGAACATAACCAGCTCCTCACGGCTTAACGCACGTTTGCGCCCCTGCTCCTTCCCGCCAGCGTCTTTTGAACCAAATGATATAGCCGGGTTAACCTCTATCATTCCGCGCACCACAGCGTAATCAAACAGGCGTTTGAGCATGCGAAGCACATCGTTAGCCACCGTGGGTGAGCCGCGCTCTAAAACATCCTGCAGTACGCTATCAATGTGCCGTGGGCGAACGTCCTCTACTTTCATCTTCCCGATCAGAGCTACGATATTCTTCTGCAGGCTGCTACGGAAAAGCTCTGGGTGTTTGTAGGTGGTTTCTATCTGGCGGGCATAATACTCAGCGGCAAGCTCTGAAACGTGAATGGCGTTCTTCTCGGCCTCAATCTTCGCTATTGCAGCAGCTTTGCGCTCCTGCTTCTCTGCGGCCACGTCGTACCCCAGCGCCACCCTGGCGGATAACTCTTTTGTTATCTCTCTGGCTTTAGCGAGTGAGAAATCGGAGTAAGAGCCGATCATCATCGTGCGGGACTTCCCCGCCAGCTTATACCGATAGCGCCAAAAGGGAGTTTTATCCTCTTTACGGAACCTCAGATAGAGGCCGTCGCCGTCAGCTCGCCCCTCGAAACCTTCCCCGCTCTTAATCCACGCGCGGATCTGCATGTCTGTAAGTTTTGGCATGTGCGAATACCTGTAAAACCTTGCTGTCATCCAATTGGGTACACAGTGAAATGTACCCAAATTGATTAGAGGTATACCCAAACCCGCTGCTTTGCATTATGGGTACAACTCTGTGTACACGCCAATCATGCGCTTTGATGCGTCTTTATGATAGCCCCTGATAACAAAAAAGCCCGGCATATGCGGGCTTTGTGGGATTCGTGCTGGTGGGTGAATCGTCCTGATAGCTTATTTGCTTTTCTTGATGTGCTTGATCAAGCGCTTACGTTTACGCATCTGGTTCGGCGTCAGGGTGTTGCGCTTGTTGGCGAACGGGTTTTCCCCTTCCTTGAACTGGATCCGGATTGGCGTACCCATCACGTCCAGGGATTTACGGAAGTAGTTCATCAGGTAGCGCTTGTAGGAATCCGGCAGATCCTTCACCTGGTTACCGTGGATTACCACGATAGGCGGGTTGTAGCCCCCGGCGTGGGCATATTTCAGCTTCACGCGACGGCCACGCACCAGCGGTGGCTGATGATCTTCCGCCGCCATGTTCATGATCCGGGTCAGCATCGCGGTGCTTACGCGGCGGGTGGCGCTGTCATAGGCTTCGCGTACCGATTCAAACAGGTTGCCGACGCCGCTGCCGTGCAGGGCGGAGATGAAGTGCACCCGGGCAAAGTCGATAAAGCCCAGACGATAGTCGAGGGTCTCCTTCACCTGCTCCTTCACTTCCTGACTCAGGCCATCCCACTTGTTAACAACGATCACCAGCGAACGACCGCTGTTGAGGATAAAGCCCAGCAGCGAGAGGTCCTGATCGGAGATCCCTTCGCGAGCATCGATCACCAGCAGCACGACGTTGGCGTCTTCAATCGCCTGCAGCGTTTTGATCACCGAGAACTTTTCCACGACGTCGGTGATTTTCCCGCGCTTACGTACCCCGGCGGTATCGATGAGCACATATTCACGCTCGTCACGCTGCATCGGGATGTAAATACTGTCGCGGGTGGTGCCCGGCATATCGTAAACCACCACGCGATCTTCACCGAGGATGCGGTTGGTGAGGGTTGATTTACCGACGTTAGGGCGTCCAACAATCGCCAGCTTGATCGGCAGATCCTGCGGATTGAAGTCGTCCTCCGGCTCTTCTTCCGCTTCACCATTCTGCTCGGCTTCGAATTTTGCCCAGTATTCGGCGTCTTCATCCACCTCTTCCTGCGGGCTGATCTCATCCACCCATGGCAGCAGGGCCTGCTCCAGCAGGCTGGTCACGCCGCGGCCGTGCGAAGCAGCGATAGGATAGATATCACCCAGGCCTAAGGACCAGAAGTCCGCCATCGCCTGGTCGACATCGATGCCGTCGGTTTTATTGGCCACCAGGAAGGTGGGCTTTTCACGAGAGCGCAGATGTTTAGCGATGGCGATGTCCGCCGGCATCAGGCCTGCGCGCGCATCGACCATAAACAGCACCACATCGGCCTCTTCGATAGCCAACAGCGACTGCTCCGCCATCCGGGTTTCCACGCCCTCTTCCGTACCATCAATACCACCGGTATCGATACAGATGAATTCGCGGCCTTCGACTTCGGCCCGACCGTACTTACGGTCACGAGTCAGCCCCGGGAAATCCGCAACCAGCGCATCACGAGTGCGCGTCAGGCGGTTAAAGAGCGTGGATTTTCCAACGTTAGGGCGCCCGACAAGCGCGACCACAGGTATCATGTTAAATGCCTCATACAATCACTAAGCAACATCGTCTTAACGACGTTTTTAAAAAAGTCAAAACGGCCCCTGTCTGCCAGGGGCCGTTTCTTAATCATTCACGACAGCGGTAATTAACGCGTAATCGCGTACAGCGTACCGTCTTTCGCCTGGATCAGCAGTCGACCATCTGCAACCACCGGATCGGTCAGGAAGCCGGAACTATCGACTTTCTGCTGTGCCACAAAATGGCCATCTTCCGGATTCACCCAGTGCATGTAGCCTTCGCTATCACCGACGACCAGATTGCCATTATACAACACCGGCGCGGTCAGCAAACGGTGCAGCAGATCGCTTTGCGTCCACAGGGTCACACCACCATCGGTGGTCAGTGCCAGCAGGCGATCGTTCTGGTCAACCAGGTAGATACGGTTACCATCGACGATGAAATCATTCACCGAACCCAGCTCGCGTTTCCACATAATCTGGCCGCTACGCAGGTCCAGCGCGGTCAGGTTACCGTTATAAGCCAGCGCATAAACCACACCGTTAACGATGATCGGCGTCGTGTCGACGTCGTTCAGGCGGTCAATTTCCGTCGGGCCGGTGGCCGTAGAAATACGCTGCTGCCAAATCATCTGCCCCTGCTGCATCAATACTGCACTGACGCGGCCGTTGTCGCCGCCGACGATCGCCGCGCCATAAGCGGTCGCAGGCGCAGACTCGCCGCGCAGGGAGAGTGCCGGCATATCGAGGTTAACGGTCCACTTCACGGCACCATCGGTCTCATTCAACGCCTGCAGCTGGCCGTTACTGGTATGCACCAGCACCATGCCATCGCTCACCACCGGACGCGACAGCGCCTCGCCAGCAACGCGGGTTTGCCAGGCAACGGTACCATCGCTGGTATTCAGCGCATACAGCTGCGCTTTCTCACTGCCAATATAAACATGGCCGCCAGAGACGGTCACACCGCCGGAAAGCAGCGCTGGCACGCGCGAGAACCAGCCATCTTTCTCCGCCAGGTTCACAGACCACACCTCTTTGCCGTCGTCCGCGTTCAGCGCTTTAACGGTGCCTTTACGGTCAGCAGCATACACTACGCCGTCGGCGAAGGCCGGATGAAGGTTAGAGTAAAATTCGCCGATACCATCGCCAACCGAGGTGCTCCAGGACGTGGACGGCGTAAACTGGTTTTCTACCGTCGGCAGCGGTGACATTTTCACCACATCTTCTTCGCTATTAAACAGCGAACACCCGCTCAGCAAGGTAACGGAAAGCAGCCCTGGCAAAAGTAATTTACGCAATTGCATCGAGTCCCTCTCAGATGGACAAATTATTCATTTTCATACGCATCATTTCGCTGAGCGCAGGAGAAGCATCGCTTTTCACGCCAGCTTCCCACGCCGCACGGGCCCCTTGCTTATCGCCTTTGCTCAACAGAATTTCGCCGCGCAAATCGGCCACAATGGCGGTCCAGCCCTCACCTTTGATGCTGTCGAGGGTTTTCAGCGCCGCATCAGCCTGTTTCATCTGCAGCTGAACGCGGGCAAGACGCATGCTGATAACCGATTTCAGGTTATCATCAGACGCGGCCGCCAGCCCCTGCTGCAGCTGCTTTTCAGCGTTAGGCAGATCGTTCTGTTCAACAAAATGCTGTGCCAGCTCGAGGGAGGCGAAGGCGCCGTAGGTATTTTTATTGTCAGCCGCGAATTTCTCCGCCCCTGACAGTACTTCTGGCGTATTCGATTTCAGCGCGGAAGTCGCCTGTTCGTAAGCCAGAGACGCGTCTCTGGCCGTATCCTGCTGATGGGAGGTCCAGTAGCGCCAGCCAACCAGCGCGCCAATCCCTAAAATCACCCCGACCGCCAGCGCTTTGCCGTTTTCGGCAAAGAAGCGCTTCAGCGCATCGACCTGATCGTTCTCGTTGTTAAAAGTTTCCACGCAGTCCTTCTCCTGACTAATAATTCCCGGGAGATTAACCCAGAAGTGTGCGCAAATGCGCGGCAACGCTCTCCTGCGTTACGGTAGTTTGCTCACCTGAGCGTAAATCCTTCACTACCACGTTTCCGTCAGCGATCTCTGACTCACCGACCACCAGGGCGATACGGGCGCCCCACTTATCGGCGCGGGCAAACTGCTTCTTAAAGTTGCCGCCGCCGTGGTTGGTCATCAGCTTCACGCCGGGCAGCGCATCGCGAACCTGCTCAGCCAGACGCATTGCAGCAGACTGAGTATCGGTCCCGGAGGCTACCAGGTATATATCGACAACAGGATCGGCTTTAAATTCCGGATTCACTGCCTGGACCAGTAAAACAAGACGTTCCAGCCCCATAGCAAAACCCACGCCCGGGGTGGCACGACCGCCAAGCTGCTCAACCAGACCGTCGTAGCGGCCGCCGGCGCAGACGGTACCCTGGGAACCGAGGCTGGTGGTTACCCACTCGAACACGGTACGGTTATAGTAGTCGAGGCCGCGTACCAGACGCTGGTTGACGGTGTAGCGGATCCCGGCATCGTCGAGCAGCGCGCACAGGCCGGCAAAGTGGGTTTTCGACTCTTCGTCGAGGTAGTCGCCGAGCGCCGGCGCGTCGTTCAGCAGCGCCTGCACGTCCGGGTTCTTGGAGTCCAGCACCCGCAGCGGGTTGGTGTACATCCGGCGTTTGCTGTCTTCATCCAGTTTATCGGTAAACTGCTCCAGGTAAGCGACCAGCGCGTCGCGGTAGTTGGCACGCGCTTCCAGCGAACCGATGGAGTTCAGCTCAAGGCTGACGTGATCGGAGATGCCCAGCTCACGCCACCAGCGCGCGGTCAGCATAATCAGCTCGGCATCGATGTCCGGGCCCTGCAGGCCAAACACTTCGGCGCCGATCTGGTGGAACTGGCGGTAGCGACCTTTCTGCGGACGCTCGTGGCGGAACATTGGCCCGACGTACCACAGACGCTGTTCTTGATTGTACAGCAGACCATGTTCGATGCCGGCACGTACGCAGCCCGCCGTCCCTTCCGGACGCAGCGTCAGGCTGTCGCCGTTGCGGTCCTCAAAGGTGTACATCTCTTTTTCAACCACGTCGGTCACTTCGCCGATCGCGCGTTTGAATAACGGGGTCTGCTCTACAATCGGCAAACGGATTTCGCTGTAACCGTAGCTACCGAGCACCTGCTTCAGTGAGCCTTCAATGCGCTGCCAGAGAGCGGTTTCGCCCGGCAGATAATCGTTCATGCCACGGATGGCTTGAATGTTCTTTGCCACGTTTATTCTCTTTATATATACAAAAATGAACCCCGGCGCCTTGCGCCCGCAGGTTCAATCATACACGGGAAGCGTATCGCTTCCCAACACGTTATTTTGCTTCAAGCTGTTGAACGTCAATACGACGGGCTTCATCGAGCATCGAGGCTTTGGCACGAATACGCGCTTCCAGCTGGTCGATCATGTCGTCGTTGTCCAGTCGATCTTTACGCACGCCGTCTTCATACAGGCCGCTTTTCTTGTTGCCGCCGGTCACGCCGAGGGTGGAGACCAGCGCTTCGCCCGGACCATTCACCACGCAGCCGATGATCGATACATCCATCGGGGTGATGATATCTTCCAGACGCTGCTCCAGGGCGTTGACCGTACCGATAACGTCAAACTCCTGACGCGAGCAGGTTGGGCAGGCAATGAAGTTAATGCCGCGAGCACGAATGCGCAGGGACTTGAGGATATCGAAGCCGACCTTGATCTCTTCCACCGGATCCGCCGCCAGCGAGACGCGCAGCGTATCGCCGATCCCCTCGGATAACAGCAGGCCCAGGCCGATCGCGGACTTCACCGCGCCGCTGCGTGCCCCACCCGCTTCGGTGATCCCGAGATGCAGCGGCTGATCGATCTGTTTCGCCAGCAGGCGATAAGACTCTACCGCCAGGAAGACGTCGGAGGCTTTAACGCTGACTTTAAACTGATCGAAGTTGAGGCGATCGAGATGATCGACGTGGCGCATAGCCGATTCGAGCAGCGCCTGCGGCGTCGGCTCGCCATATTTTTCCTGCAGATCTTTTTCCAGCGAGCCGGCGTTGACGCCGATGCGGATAGGAATGTTTTTATCGCGTGCGCAGTCCACAACCGTGCGAATGCGCTCTTCGTTGCCGATGTTGCCCGGGTTGATACGCAGGCAGTCAACACCGTATTCGGCGACTTTCAGCGCGATACGGTAGTCAAAATGGATATCGGCGACCAGCGGGACGTTGACCTGCTGTTTGATCAGTTTGAACGCTTCGGCGGCATCCATCGTCGGAACAGAGACGCGGACGATGTCCGCGCCGACGCGCTCTAACGCTTTGATTTGGCTTACCGTCGCGGCCACATCGGTGGTACGCGTATTGGTCATTGACTGGACGGCGATGGGGGCCCCATCGCCAATTGGCACATTACCAACGTAAATACGTTTAGATTTTCTACGTTGAATCGGAGCCTGGTTATGCATGAAAAATCTCCCGCGTTACCCGTCTGTTACTGCGCCGGTGATTGTTCGGCATTGAGGGTCAGACGCGCAACCTGGTTAGTTCTGATAAAACGACTCAAATCGACTGGCTTGCCGAGGAACTGGATCTGTACCGCTGCCGGGGCGCCAATTTTCAGTTTATACGGCGCCTGACCGCTCAGGTTCAGGTTGCCGCCTTTACGCTGCAGGCCGCTGAACAGTTTTTTACCGGTGGCATCGCTCACTTCCAGCCAGCAGTCGGCGGAAAAGTTCATCACCAGATCCTGTGCCGACGCCGCAGGGGTCGTGACGTTCGCCTGATCGGTCGGTAACGGCGAGGCCGGCGTTGCCGGGGTCGTCGGGGCCGTTCCGGCGGTATCGACATTAGCCTGAGAAGGTGCCACGACCGCGTTATTGTCCGCTGGCGTCTGAGCCGGGGCGCTGGTGGTCGGTGTGCTGGCGGTATCGGTTGGCGCGCTGTTCGCGGCGCTATCGGTGCCTGAGTCTACCGGCGCGCTGGTATCCAGCGGCACGTTCTGGCTGTTGGCGTCACCGCCGTTCAGCTCAGCGGAAGACTGATCGGCCATGGTCGAGATCTCTTCCTGCTGCGCCTTATGGTCTTGCCACCACCAGGCACCGCTCAGGCCGATAACCACAAACAGCACCAGCCAGGTAAAGCTCATCAGCCAGCCATCGCGCTTTTTGCGACGCTTGCCTAAAGAGAAGCTCTGCATTGGCGCGACCTTTGCCGCACGGATAGGCGCTTGCTTGGCCATCATCGGCAGCAGTTCTTCTTCAGGGATATGTACGAGGCGAGCGTAGGAGCGGATGTAACCGCGCAGGAAGGTGGAGGCGAGGTCGGCAGGTGCCTTATCGTCTTCAATATCACGAACCGTGGACACCTTCAGGCATAAGCGTTCGGCCACCGCTTGCTGGCTAAGTCCGAGTTGTTCGCGGGCGTGACGCAAACGCGCGCCCGTGGTGTTTGCTTCTTGATGATCTTGAGTGGCTTCAGTATTCATTCGCTACAACTACTGGTACGTGAAATTTAAAGTTCAGCGCGGGAAAACGCCGGCGCCGCGAGACATCTGTGGTACGTCAGCCTCACAGTATAGGACTGTCAGGCGCGCGATCACAGAGACGAATCAAAATTGAATGCTAAGCGGTTGTTGTGCCGCTACATACTGCCTCAAAGTCGACAAAAACGCACCGTAATTATTAACTGAATCAGCGTATTTCGCCTGGTTATTGGTCATAAATATGACCCGCGCCGCCTGTGCTGCACGGGTCATCATTTGTCAGACCGCTTTTACGTCAATCGCTTCACCCTGCATCCGCTTACGCAGCGTGCGCTTGGTACGGTCAATAACATCGCCCGCCAGCTGGCCGCAGGCGGCATCAATATCGTCACCGCGGGTTTTACGCACGATGGTCGTAAATCCATATTCCATCAGGACCTTGGAGAAACGGTCGATGCGGCTGTTGGAGCTACGGCCGTAAGGCGCCCCCGGGAAGGGGTTCCATGGGATCAGGTTGATCTTGCACGGGGTGTCCTTCAGCAGCGCCGCCAGCTCGTGGGCGTGCTCGGTACCGTCGTTGACGTGATCCAGCATGACGTACTCGATGGTCACCCGGCCCTGGTTGGCGTTGGACTTCGAAATATAACCACGCACCGAGTTGAGGAAGGTCTCGATGTTGTATTTTTTGTTGATCGGGACGATTTCGTCACGAATGGTGTCGTTCGGCGCGTGCAGGGAAATCGCCAGCGCAACGTCGATCATATCGCCGAGCTTATCCAGCGCCGGCACCACGCCAGACGTCGACAGGGTGACGCGACGTTTGGAGAGACCAAAACCGAAGTCATCCAGCATGATTTCCATCGCCGGGACGACGTTGTTGAGGTTCAGCAGCGGCTCGCCCATGCCCATCATTACCACGTTGGTGATCGGACGCACGCCGGTGGTCTTCACCGCGCCGACGATTTTCGCCGCGCGCCAGACCTGGCCGATAATTTCGGACACCCGCAGGTTGCGGTTAAAGCCCTGCTGGGCGGTGGAGCAGAATTTACATTCCAGCGCGCAGCCTACCTGTGAAGAGACGCACAGGGTGGCGCGGTCTTCTTCCGGGATATAGACGGTCTCGACGCGCTGATCGCCAACGGCGATCGCCCATTTGATGGTGCCGTCGGTTGAGCGTTGCTCTTCCACCACTTCCGGGGCACGGATCTCAGCGACTTCTTTCAGTTTGCCGCGCAGGACTTTGTTGATGTCGGTCATTTCATCAAAGTCGTCGCAGCAGTAGTGATACATCCATTTCATCACCTGATCGGCGCGGAAAGGCTTCTCGCCCATGTTTTTAAAAAACTCGCGCATCTGCTGACGGTTTAAATCCAGCAGGTTGATTTTGGCATCTTTGTTCGGCACCGTCAGAGCGGCGGTATCAGGCGTGACAATTTGTTCAGACATAATGTTTTCCGGCCTCGTTATTACACGTTATGGCCCCAGGTGGGTTGAAAAAGAAACGCCCCGGAGAGCGACTGCTCGTCCAGGGGCGCTATATTCTACAAATTCTGGCGCATCATTGCCACGTTTGCACAAAGCAATGATAAAAAATCTGTAACTGACTGCTCAATCCTCTAAGGCTTTTCGATTGTCGCAAGGCGGCAAGCAAGTGGCAAATTCGTCGGGAACGAATTTGACCAGCCGTAGGCTGGCCTCCAGTGAGAGGCAGGAGCCTCTCATTAATCCCCGGGAGCATAGATAACTATGTGACCGGGGTGCGCGAAGGAAGCCAACAATGCTGTGGCGTGAAAGACGCAGGAGATTAGCGAGTGCGCGGGCAAACCTCGCCTTCAGCAAAGAAGAACGCGATTTCGCGAGCAGCGGATTCTACAGAATCGGAACCATGGGTGCCGTTCTCAGTGAAGCTATCAGCGTAGTCAGCGCGCAGGGTACCGGCCAGAGCGTTCGCCGGGTTGGTGGCGCCCAGCAGGTCACGGTGACGCTGAACCGCATTTTCGCCTTCCAGGACGGAAACCACGATCGGGCCGGAGGTCATGAATTCAACCAGACCATCGAAGAACGGACGACCTTCGTGCTCAGCATAGAAACCGCGAGCCTGCTCAACGGTCAGATGCAGCATTTTGGTGCCGACGATTTTGAACCCTGCAGCTTCAAAGCGAGAAAAGATGCTGCCAATAACGTTTTTTGCCACCGCGTTTGGTTTGATGATGGAAAAAGTACGTTCAATAGCCATGATTACCTCTAATTAAATGTTCTGTTGTTGCGCATACGATCGTATGGCCTGGCGCGCATTATAATGAGCAACGTCGGCGATGCCTACGGATGAAGGTAACATTTTGTTAAAATAAGATGAGTATTGGAAACACAAACCGCCAACAACAAATTTACCCGGGTTATTGCAGGGTGAAACTGGCGGCCGCCGTTTGCCCAGCCTCATCCATGACCACCAGCTGCCACTCGCCAGGCTTATCCAGCGTTAGCGTGGTTGTCGCACCGGCGGCGTCTAACGGCTGGCCGTTGATAAACCACCAGCGCCGCCCTTCTCCACCGCTGGTTTGCACGGGTAACATCACCCGCGCCTCGCCCGGCAGACGTTTTATTAACGCCCCTTCGCGAATACCTGACAACACCAGCGGCGCGGCATTCTGAGTTTGCAACGGTGGGCACACTTTCGATACCGGCCCCAGACGCGCGCGACGGCGCTCGCTGGCCGGCCGGCCCGGGGCCCGCGCTATTTGCT
>OCPI01000063.1_pt1 | contig 79333 bp, 58 predicted proteins | sample 1476291 | NCBI WGS metagenome assembly OCPI01 (sample SAMEA2580054, study PRJEB22360) | human gut metagenome | reverse complement strand
CGCCCATCCCACAGGGTGAGGAGACCTCGCCCGCGGCCCCCGTGGACCCCTCCCCCGCAGAGCCTTTCCCCGCACAGGTGCCCCCGGTCCAGCCCGCACCGAGTTCCCTCGCTGGTCCGCTCTCTTGGCCCGGCTCGGATGCGCCGGTCGGCGGCTTTGGCGAGCGCGATTCCTTCGCGGCCTCCGGCAGCGGGGTTCCGCATGAGGCACCCGGTCGTAGCGATGCGCAGGAGCCGCCGTTCGAGGACGAGCCGCCTTACACTGAGCCCGTTTACGCCGAACCGCCCGAGGTGGCCGCGCCCTCCGAGGCTCCGACTGAGGAACGGGCAGTGAATCTTGTGCCTGCTGGCCCCCTCGCGCCGGCTGGTCCGTTGGCAGAGGTACCGCAGGCCGCTCCGGCTGCTAATGCTCCGGTGGCTGAGGAGAAGCCCGCAGCGCAGGCTTCTAACGCAACCGCAGCGCCGACCCCTAGCGCACCAGCGGCACCGGCTCGCCCGGTACGCGCCGCATCCGATGAGGATTACATCTCCGAGGACGACGAGAAGGTCGAAAACAGCACCTTCATCGGCCTGCGAGCCATCGAGAAGATTATCGGCGGCACCGTCATCGACGAGCGCCCCCTCCACCAGGGTTAAATCCCTCGAGGCATGCGGCTCCGGCCCGCCGTGCCGATGATCCGCCCTATGCGCCCAACGTACCCGCCGGCGCCGAGAATGACAGGAATTTTCGGCGCCGGCGGGCATTTTTCTGCCCGAATCCCCGTTAAGCTATCAGGGGGTTGGGCCACATTGGTTCCGAACCGGCCCCAACGCGGAGTATCCTGGACACTCACCGCGGACCACGGCAGATTGGAGAAGCATGTACGAGGGTGCAGTACAAAACCTCATTGACGAGCTCGGACGCCTCCCCGGCGTGGGCCCCAAGTCGGCTCAGCGCATCGCTTTTCACATTCTGAACGCTGACGCCGCCGATATGGCGCGCCTGGCCAACGCGATTTCCACGGTGAAGACCAGCGTGAGCTTCTGCGAGGAGTGCGGCAACGTCTCCGAGACGAAGCTGTGCTCGATTTGCCGTGACGAGCGCCGCGACCCGTCGGTGCTGTGCGTGGTCGAGGAGTCCAAGGACGTCGTGGCGATTGAACGCACCCGTTCCTTCACCGGCCGCTACCACGTGCTTGGCGGGGCCATTAACCCGCTGGCAGGCGTGGGTCCGGAGCAGTTGCGCATCCGCGAGTTGGTCTCGCGCCTGGCCGACGAGCGCATCCAGGAGATTATTCTGGCCATGGACCCGAACCTTGAGGGCGAGGCGACCGCCACCTACCTGTCGCGCATGCTCGTGCCGCTGGGTGTGCGCCTGTCGCGCCTGGCGTCGGGTCTGCCGGTGGGCGGCGACCTGGAGTATGCCGACGAAATTACCCTGGGCCGCGCACTGGAGGGCCGCCGCGTGATTAGCGAGGGCACCGCCGCGGTTCACACCGCCGCCGAGGACTTTAAGCGGGCTAACCGCGAGGAGGAGCAGGAGCGCGAGCAGGCCGCAGTAGTGCGTGCCGAGGAGGCAAAGCAGAGCCGCCGCCGCTGGAGCTCCAGCATGTTCGACGACCTGGACTCTGAGGATTCCGTCGTTTCCATCCAGGAGGCGCCCGCTGGCGTGCAGGGCACGGTGGATGAGCAACTGATTGAGCGGGTTCTGCAGGAGGCTGAAGAATCTCACGCTGACGCTGATTCTATGGCCGAATCCTCGGGTACTGAAACCGCCACTGAATCCGCCTCTGACCTGGGCGAAGACTCTCCCGAGGAAGCTCCGGTGAGCGCCGCCTCCGAACCTGCCGAGGCACCCGCAACCGAGCAGTCAGAAGATGCGCCGGAGGTGTTCCGCACCCCGGACTACGAAGAGCGCATCCGCTCGATTCAGAACGCCCCGTTGCGCACCCCGAAGCCTGATGTTCCGCCGCTGCCAGGCGTGACCTATGTGAACCCGTGGACTTAGCTTTCCGGCCCCGCCGCGCCCCGCGTAACATTCGGTAATATTCCACGAGTCAATACATACGGCTGGCAAGTTAGCCGCCCGGCCTGAACGCCGTCTACTATAAATGAGGAGCCGGCATCTGCCGGTAGCACACAAAGTAACTGACCTGGAGATATCTATGAGCCTGATCGTCCAAAAGTTCGGCGGTTCCTCCGTAGCGGATGCGGAGGGCGTCAAGCGCGTTGCCCGCCGCGTTGTGGACACTCAGAAGGCAGGTAACGATGTGGTCGTCGTGGTGTCCGCTATGGGTGACACCACCGATGAGCTGCTCGACCTTGCCGCAGAGGTCACCAGCAATGTCACTCCTTCCCGTGAGCTGGACATGCTGCTGACTGCCGGTGAACGCATTTCGACTGCCATCCTGTCGATGGCTATTAACGACCTGGGCGCTAAGGCCCAGTCTTTCACTGGTTCTCAGGCTGGCATGATTACCGATGGCGTGCACGGTTCTGCACGTCTGGTGGAGGTCAAGCCAGAGCGTATCCGTGAGTCGATTGAGGCTGGCAATATTGCGATTGTTGCTGGTTTCCAGGGCGTGAACCGTCAGAGTGGCGATATTACGACCCTGGGTCGCGGTGGTTCTGATACGACTGCCGTTGCGTTGGCTGCCGCTCTGAACGCTGACGTGTGCGAAATTTACTCGGATGTGGACGGCGTGTTCACTGCCGACCCGCGCATCGTACCGACCGCGCATAAGCTGGATACTGTCACCAGTGAGGAGATGCTGGAGATGGCGGCTAATGGTGCGAAGATTCTGCACCTGCGCAGTGTCGAGTATGCTCGCCGTTTTAATTTGAAGCTTCACGTGCGTTCTTCGTTCTCGAACCTTGAAGGCACTATTGTGGTTCCGGAGGACTCCGCGGAACTGACCCCCATCCATTTGAAGGAGATTCCCTTGGAACAGCCCTTGATTTCTGGTGTTGCACATGACCGTAGCCAGGCAAAGATTACTGTTGTTGGTGTTCCGGATGTTCCCGGTTCGGCAGCGAAGGTGTTTGGTCTGCTGAACGAGGCGAAGGTGAATCTGGACATGATTGTTCAGAATGTGCCGACTGACCGCCCCGGCGTGACCGATATTTCCTTCACTTTGGACCAGGCTCAGGGCGATGCTGCTTTGAAGGCGTTGCAGGATGCGAAGGCTGAGCTGGGTTTCCAGGAGGTTATTTACAACGAGTCGGTCGGTAAGCTCTCGCTGGTTGGTGCGGGCATGAAGACCAACCCGGGTGTTTCGTTCACTTTCTTTGAGGCCCTGTCGAACGCTGGCGTGAACATTGACATGATTTCGACGTCTGAGATTCGTATTTCGGTGATTACTGATCTGAACAAGCTGGATGAGGCTGTTCGCGCGGTACACACTGCGTTCGGTCTGGATGCCGAGGGTGAGGCTACTGTTTACGGTGGTACTGGCCGCTAGGGTTTAGCTCGTTTGTGAGCTGCACGCTTCGGTAAGGGGCGGCGCTGGTTTGGTCCGGCGCCGCCCCTCCCCTTTTCTGTTTACAGGTGAAATAACTGAAATGCTTTGCAGTTATTTCAGATAGGGGTAAGGTTGTATCAACCGTGGATGAGCTTCTCACCGAATGATATACCCCCATCGACGTGGCATCTTCGGATGCTTATTCGCCCACCCCCAAGGAGAAGATAATGACCGCCACCCTAACCAGCCCTCTGGAGGAAGATACCCTCAACCAGGCTCGCGCAGAGGCACGGGAGATCCTCAAAAACTCTGAAAAAACCACCCTTGAAGTGACCGTTTCGGATCGAGAAAGCCAGCAGCTTGGCGATGCCCTCAACCAGGTCATTCAGCATGTCTTGCATGCCCTGGCTAACGGGCAAAGTATCGATGTTCAGGTTGTCCCTCACGATTTGACGACCACCGTTGCGGCGCAGCGCATCGGTGTTTCCCGCCCGACACTCATGAAGGCTATTCGTGCGGGTGAGTTGCCTGCACATAAGGTGGGTAGCCACTTCCGTATCCGCACCGAGGATGCTGACGCTTTCCGTAAGGGACTTCTCAAGAAGACTGTTACTCAGAAAGAACAAGCTCTCAAAAAGCTCTGGGATCTCGAGGAAGAACACGGTCTTGTTGACGCCCTCGGAGGGCCCGCATGGTAGCGTCCAAATACTCTGTTCTGCTGGATACAAATATTCTGATGTCTAAAACTCTTCGGGATTGGATTTTATTGTTGGCGGTGAAGAGTGAATACGAGTTCTTTACGCCTCACGTCTCCAGTGGAGTTATGGATGAATTTGGCTACCACGTTCGTCGAGCCAATCCAGCAATAAGCGACGCCGTCCTTGAAAACTGGAAGCAACAAATCATCAGGTCCTGCGTCTCATGCATCTCCGGGTTTCCTGTTGAAGCTCCTGTTTCTTTCCCCGATACGGACGATCTTCACGTGCATGCCGCCGCCCAACACGGCGGCATGCACGCATTAGTCACTGATGACCGTAAGCTACTCAATTATGCTTCCACGGAAGAAGCTCTGAATATTCAAAATTATGAGACGCTCAGCGCGGATGATTTTCTGATGCAGCTCACCGAATACGCTCATCCCTCCTTATTTGCGGAGGTCTATCTTTTCCAGGAATCTTATGCTCGCTCTAAGGGATTCACGGAGATTGATATTCCGCGGTCACTTGAACGAGCAGGAGCGGGTCAATTTGCCCGTTATCTTAGGACTGTAGTGATCAATAGCCCACAGTTTGCCGATTTTGAACGTGAGTTTTACGCGCCATCTTCCGGTGAGTAGAATCCACTCCCTACCTTGTCACAGCATCGTTTAGGCTAGAAGAATGACTACTCTTCAGACGACGCTTCGAGTGATGGATGCCCATAAATGGCGTGCCGCCGCGGCCGCCCACGAGGTGCGTGCCGGCCGCTACGCCGACCCGTTTGCGCAGCGTCGCGCCCTCCACGAAGTGCACCCCGTGGAGGATTTTCTCTTCACCTACTACACGCTCAAGCCCGGCCAGTTTAAGCGCTGGCATCCCGGTGCCGGTGTCATTCTGCTGGACGCCCCCGAACGCGCCTCCTGGCGTTTTTACCGGCCCGTAACCGAGCAGGAACTCCTCGAAGCTGGCTGCACCCCCGAGGTTGCGCGCACCCAGGCTGAGGCCGCCTCCGCCGTCACGGTGGACGTCACCGATTTTGTGGAGCGCCGCGCAACCGCCCTCGCCTTCACCCACGAGATCCTGCGCAATACGGCCGCGAAGAAGGGCCAGTTCGGCTGCTTCGGCATGCACGAGTGGGCGATGGCGTACAAGTCCGTGGAGAACAACATCCGCCACGACTACCTGGAGTTGCGCCTGGGTGCTGAGGGCACGGACCGCGTGGTGGAGGAGCACCGCATCCGCTGCTCGCATTTTGATGCGTTCCGTTTCTTCATGCCGCAGGCTGCACCGATGAATGAGCTGCAGCCGACCCGTGAGACGCAGCGCATCCTGGAGCAGCCGGCGTGTCTGCACGCGAACATGGACGTGTACAAGTGGGCGTACAAGCTGCTGCCGCTGGTTGATTCAACCCTGGTCATGGATTGCTTCGACCTGGCCTGGGATGCTCGCGAGCTGGACATGCGCGCCGCCCCCTACGAGATTCGTGCGTGGGGCTACGAGCCGATTCCCGTGGAGACTACCGAGGGTAAGGCGGAGTACGTGCGTATTCAGCGTGAGCTGTCGGAGCGTTCGATTGGCCTGCGCGAGCGCCTGCTGGAGGTGTGTGAGCGCTATCTTCCACCCCTCGAGGCGTAAAAGACGTGATTCGAGCCTCTTAGGGTATCCACCAACCGGGCGTATACCCCCGTTACAGTCGTTAGTACGGTAAGATGAGATACGGCTCATATAGAACCCACGCACCCAAGGAGTGCCCACACATGGCCCGTATTGTTGTTGATGTTATGCTCAAGCCCGAAATTCTTGACCCGCAGGGTAAGGCTATTTCTCACGAGCTGCCCCGTATCGGTGTTGATTCCTTCGTGGACGTCCGCCAGGGCAAGCGCTTCGAGCTTACCGTCGAGGGTGAGGCTACTGAGGAGCACCTCGCAGCTGCTCGTAAGGCTGCTGAGGAGCTGCTGTCCAACCCCGTGATTGAAGACGTCGTGAACGTTTCGGTTCTGGAGGACTAATACACATGGCAGAATCTCTCGCACCGACTGAAGTCCCCCTGGTTGGTGACTTCTCCACTTCCGCCCCGAACCCCGCTTTCGCTGATGCACGCGTTGGCGTGGTGACTTTCCCCGGCACCCTGGACGACCGTGACGCCGCCCGCGCTATCCGCCTGGCTGGCGGTACCGTGGTCGAGCTGTGGCACGACGACTCCGACCTGAAGAACGTTGACGCCGTGGTGATTCCCGGCGGTTTCTCGTACGGTGACTACCTGCGTGCCGGCGCTATTGCTGCGAAGGCTCCCGTGATGCATTCGGTGATTGATGCCGCTAACGCTTCGGGCACCTCCGGTTCTGCCCCTCTGCCCGTGCTGGGTATCTGCAATGGTTTCCAGATTCTGACTGAGTCTCACCTGCTGCCCGGTTCGATGATTAAGAACGATCACCGCAAGTTCATTTGCCGCGACCAGACTCTGCGTATTGAGAACAACACCACCTCCTGGACCAGCAACTATGCTGCCGGCCAGGAGATTGTTGTTCCTCTGAAGAACCAGGACGGCCAGTACGTTGCAGATGCGAAGACCCTGGAGGCGCTGGAAGCTGAGGGCCGCGTGGTGTTCCGCTACGTTGGTTTCAACCCGAACGGTTCCCGTAACGATATTGCCGGTATCACCAACGAGCGCGGTAACGTGGTCGGCCTGATGCCGCACCCGGAGCACGCTGTGGAGCCGGGCTTCGGTCCTTCGTCCTCCGGTTTCGGTTCGGTGTCCCTGCGCGGTGGCGCCGATGGTATCGGCGTGTTCACCTCGGTTCTTTCTAACCTGATTAACGCCCGCTAACGCACGACAAGGATTCTAAGAAGTTATGAGCGAAAAGCAGTTTAACCTCGACACCGTCGAGCATGCGGCAGCTACCCCGGACACCGAACTCCCCTGGGCCGAGCTGGGCCTGAAGGAGAACGAGTTCGAGGAGATTAAGGAGATTCTGGGTCGCCGCCCCACCGCGGCTGAGCTGGCAATGTACTCGGTCATGTGGTCCGAGCACTGCTCCTACAAGTCTTCTAAGGTTCATCTGAAGCAGTTCGGTACGAAGGTCACCGAAGAGATGAAGAAGGACCTGATGGTCGGTATCGGTGAGAACGCCGGCGTGACCGACATTGGTGACGGCTGGGCTGTTACCTTCAAGATTGAGTCCCACAACCACCCCTCGTATGTGGAGCCCTACCAGGGTGCCGCTACCGGTGTGGGCGGTATTGTGCGTGACATTATTTCGATGGGTGCCCGCCCGATTGCAGTGATGGATCCGCTGCGTTTCGGCGCGATTGACCACCCCGACACCGCTCGCGTGGTTGGCGGCGTGGTGGCCGGTATCGGCGGCTACGGTAACTCCCTGGGCCTGCCGAACATCGGCGGCGAGGTCGAGTTCGATTCCTGCTACCAGGCAAATCCGCTGGTTAACGCACTGGCTGTGGGCATCATGCGTCACGAGGACATACGTCTGGCAAACGCATCGGGCGTGGGCAACCAGGTGGTCCTTTTCGGTGCGCGCACCGGTGGCGACGGCATTGGCGGTGCGTCGGTGCTGGCTTCGGAGTCTTTCGATGACACCAAGCCCTCGAAGCGTCCCGCTGTTCAGGTGGGCGACCCCTTCGCCGAGAAGGTTCTGATTGAGTGCTGCCTGGAGCTGTTCAAGGGCTCCGTGGTTGAGGGTATTCAGGACCTGGGTGCTGCGGGTATTTCCTGCGCAACCAGCGAGCTGGCTTCTAACGGTGAGGGCGGCATGCACGTCGACCTGACCAAGGTTCTGCTGCGTGACCCCACCCTGACTCCGGGTGAGATTCTGATGTCTGAGTCTCAGGAACGCATGATGGCCGTTGTCTCCCCCGAGAACGTGGAGCGCTTCGAGGCCATCATGAACAAGTGGGGCGTGGAGTACTCCTTCCTCGGTGAAGTGACCGACTCCGGCCGCCTGGTCATCGAATGGGACGGCGAGGTCATCGTGGATGTTGATCCCCGCACCGTCGCACACGACGGCCCGACCTACGAGCGCCCCTACGCACGCCCCGAGTGGCAGGATGACGTGCAGGCTAACCACTTCACCGGTTCGGCTGCCGACGATTCCCGCCCGCGCGGTGAGGAGCTTGGCGAGGCAATCAAGGCCTTCATGGCATCCCCGAACATGTGCTCCAAGTCCTGGATTACCAACCAGTACGACCGCTACGTTCAGGGCAACACCGCCCTGTCCATGCCGGATGACGGCGGCGTGGTGCGCGTGGACGAGAACACCAACCTGGGTGTTGCTCTGGCCACCGACGCCTCCGCACGTTTCACCTACCTGGACCCGTACGAGGGTGCTCGCGCGTCCCTGGCTGAGGCATACCGCAACGTGGCCACCGTTGGTGCACGCCCCGTGGCCGTGTCTGACTGCCTGAACTTCGGTTCCCCCGAGGACCCGGACGTCATGTGGCAGTTCGCCGAGGCTGTTCGCGGCCTGGCTGATGGTTGCATGGAGCTGGGTGTTCCGGTGACCGGCGGTAACGTGTCCCTGTACAACCAGACCGGTGGTAAGGCCATCAACCCGACTCCCGTGGTCGCGATGATGGGCGTGATGGATGACGTCACTCGCCGCACCCCCTCGGGTTGGGCTCCTGAGCATGATGGCCAGGCTATCTACCTGTTGGGCACCACCCGCGATGAGCTGGATGGTTCAGAGTGGGCTCGTTTCAAGGGTCACCTGGGCGGTCTGCCTCCGAAGGTTGATTTGGCTCTGGAACGTCAGCTGGGTGACATGCTGGTGAACATGTCTCGTGACGGCATGATTGATGCCGCTCACGACGTGTCTGCCGGTGGTCTGGCTGCCGCTCTGGTGGAGGCTTGCTTGCGCTTCAACACCGGTGCCCGCATTGGCCTGGGCGAGGTTGCTGAGCGCGACGGTCTGGACCTGTTCACCCTGCTGTTCTCGGAGTCGCTGGGCCGCGTTGTGGTTTCGGTTCCGCGTTCGGAAGAGGTGCGCTTCAAGGATATGTGCACCGCTCGCCAGTTCCCCTTCGCCCGTATCGGTGTGGTGGATGCTGCGTCGAACGCTCTGGACTTCCAGGACGAGGTGTCCATCAACCTGGACGAGCTGCGTGCAGCTCACGAAGGCACCATGGCTGCTCACTTCGGTGAGGTTGCTAAGGGCTAACACCTAAGACGGTTATCGCTTGAGAGGGGCGGATGCTTGCGAAAGCATCTGCCCCTTTTAGTGCGCTTAGGGGTTGGTAGGTTGAGCATAGGGACACTTATGCTTTCCACCTCAAAATATGCCAATATTCGCATGTATTAAATCTCTGTTCTGGAATGACTGTAACTATCAGCTCATTACGGGGCAAAGATTATCTTTATCCCCTTCTGCACGGATACACTGAGAGGTAGTGTCCGCAATGCTGAACTCTATTCAGTTCTGCATTCCACCCATTCGAGAAAGAGACCCCTGCATGGACCCTCAGCAGCCTCACGAGCGGAGAAACGCGAGCGCTGCCGCCGGATACGTTCCCGAGTACTCCGAAGCGGCGCATAGCGACTCCTTTGACATCGCCCAGCACGGCCTCAGCAGTGACGACGTTGCACGCCTGACAGCTGAGGGTAAGGTCAATACCCAGAACACGAAGTCTTCTCGCACGCTGTGGAGCATTATGCGTGCGCACCTTTTCACGGTCTTTAACCTGGTTCTGGGCCTCTGCGGTGCCGTGGTGATTGCCTACCAGCGTTGGGCGGATCTTCTCTTCTTGGGTGCTGTGATTGCCAATATCGTGATTGGTTTTGTGCAGGAGTACAAGGCCAAGCTGGAGCTGGATCGCATCTCCCTGCTGGACCGTTCCCCCGCGACCGCTGTGCGCGACGGCAAGACGGTTGAGGTTCCTATGGAGCAGTTGGTGGAGGGCGACGTGGTGGTCCTCAAGCGCGGCGATCAGGTACCTGCTGATGCCGTGGTGCTTACCTCCGATTCGTTGGAGTTGGACGAATCTCTGCTGACCGGTGAGAACGATCCGATTGCGAAGCACCCGGGCGATATGGTGCTCTCGGCTTCGAGCGTACTCGGCGGTACCGGTCGCGTGTTGCTCTCGCATGTGGGTGCAAACTCACGAGCCAGCAAGATTTCTGACGAGGCGCGCCAGTTCTCGCGCATCCAGTCTGAGTTACGTGATGCGCTGAACCTGGTGGTCCGCTGGATTACGGTTGGTCTTGCGGTCATTATTCCGGTGGTGCTGTGGGGTCAGATTCGCGCCGCCGGTGGCTTGGAGAACGTGCAGCAGAACCACCTGTGGGAGCAGGTTTCTATTGCTGTGGTTTCTTCGGTGGCTTCGATGATTCCGCAGGGTCTGGCGCTGATGACCACTCTGGCCTTCGCGGCGGCGGCCGTGGCTCTGGGGCGCAAGCACAATATTCTGGTGCAGGAGCAGCCTGCGGTTGAAGTGCTGGCTCGTGTTGATGTGGTCTGCTTCGATAAGACCGGTACCCTGACCGAGGGTGGCGTGATTTTTGATTCGGTGCGCCCCCTGACCACGGATGCGGTGGCTGAGGGCCCCGGCGCCGACTCTGCCGAGCACACTTCCTGGCGTGCTTCTCTGCCGGCGGGTTGGAACGAGGCGCTGTCGTGGTTCGGGCACGATGAGAACGCGAACCCGACCGCAGCCGCGCTGACCGGTGGTTTCCCGCAGGCGTCTTCGGCTACTGTGAGCGGTATTGTTCCGTTCTCTTCGGCTCTGCGTTTTAGCGCGATTGAGTTTAAGGATTCGGGTGCGTGGCTTCTGGGTGCTCCGGAGGCGCTCCTCGCCAAGGGTACCGCTGAGCGCGAGCGTGCCGCTGAGCTGGCGGCTTTGGGTCTGCGCACGATGGTTTTGGCTCATGCTTCTGCTGTGATTCGTAATGAGAAGGGTGAGCCCGTCCAGAAGATTCCGGCGGACGTCTCCCCGGTTCTGTTCGTGATTTTCCGTGAGAACGTGCGTGCGGACGCCCCGGAGATTGTGGAGTACTTCCACCGTCAGGGTGTGACGTTGAAGGTCTTCTCGGGTGATAACCCGTTCACTGTGGCTGCGGCTGCGAAGACTGCGGGCATGGATACTTCTGCGGGTGCGGTTGATGCATCTACTCTGCCTGAGGACGGTCCGGAGCTTGCTGAGGCTGCCGCGACCCACAATATTTTTGGCCGTGTCTCGCCTGAGCAGAAGAAGAACATGGTGATTGCGTTGAAGGAGCGCGGTCACGTGGTGGCGATGACCGGTGACGGTATTAATGACGCGTTGGCTCTCAAGCACGCCAGCTTGGGTATTGCGATGGGTAATGCTGCCCCGGCGACGAAGGCAGTTTCGCGCCTGGTGCTGTTGGATGGCAAGTTCTCCTCGCTACCTGCTGCGCTGGAGCAGGGCCGCCAGGTCATTACGAACATTGAGATGGTGGCGAACCTGTTCCTGACGAAGACCGGTTTCGCGATTCTTCTGGGTGTTCTATTCAGCCTCTTCGGTTTGACCTTCCCGTTCTTGCCGCGTCAGTACTCGACGGCTGACTTCTTGATTGTGGGCGCGTCGTCCTTCGCACTGACTCTGTTGCCGAACTCACGCCGTTACGTGCCGGGCTTCTTGCGCCGCGTGCTGAACTACACGGTTCCGAACTCGGTGATTGTGGTGGCTATGCTGCTTCTGGTGACGGCCGCTTCGCTGTGGATGCACGTCGGTGATATCCGCCAGGTGCAGACGGCTTCGTTCGTTACCCTGGTCATGATGGGCCTGTGGAACCTGGCTGCGGTGGCCCGCCCGCTGAACCGTGCCCGCGTGTTGCTCTTCGGTGCGTTGTTGGCGGTGTTCTTCGCGGCGCTGTTCGTACCGGTTCTGGTGGAGTACCACCAGTTCACTGAGGTAGCTCCGCATCTGCTGTGGACTGCGGTTGGTGCTGGTGTCCTGGGTGCGGCTCTGATTGAGGTGAATGCGCATCGCAACCGCCGCTGGCAGAAGCGCCACTACCCCGATCTTGAGGTGGCGTCGCTGAGCTTCGTTCCGCCGAAGGCCACGAAGTAGTTCGTTGCCTTTGGCCGGGGTTAGCTCCGGTTGGGACTTTTTCAGAGGGCCCCGTATTCTCGCTTTGAGGATGCGGGGCCTTTCTGTGTACTGTATCTCTGCTTATTGGGAGGGATTATTGGGCGGGACTCCGTCCATGTGTAGAAATTTTTAACAGCTTCTGAGAGTTTTCTGGGTCCATCTTGCCCTAAACCTGGGAAAACCCTTAAAGTTACAGGGAACTATTGAGAGAGGGGTGTTCCTCTCTTGACAGGATTGTTACTGGATTGGCAGGCAAGACCTGAGTGGCTCAACACCATAGCGGTAATGTAGCTTCCGGCGCGTAGCCGGTGGCCACGTTGCATCGCTGTACCCGTGCGGGGTGTCCGCCCCGACCGTCGGTTGAGAGTACTCGGGTCTTTTGTGTTTTTTTGGGGTTTTTCCGCGTGTTGCGCGGCTGTTTCTCTTGGACCGCCTGGCCGTCTGGTTTGTATCCTGCGCATAGACTTTGACCGTATATCTAAGGAAGTATCGTGAACAACCGCGAACTTGGCAAGAAGATTCTTGAGGGCCTGGGCGGCCCCGAGAACGTCTCGCACATGACGCACTGCGCGACCCGTCTGCGTGTGACTCCCGTGTCGAACGAGGCTGTGCAGAACGAGAAGATTAAGTCCCTGCCCGGCGTGCTCACCGTGATTGAGCAGTCCGGTCAGACCCAGGTGGTGCTGGGTGACCGCGTTGAGGCTGTGTACAACGAAATCACTGCACTGCCCTCCATGTCGAAGCAGGCTGAGAGCGAGGCTCCGGCGGAGGCTAATGGCAAGAAGACCAACTGGATTAACAACGTCTTTGACGTTCTGTCTGACTCTTTCCGTCCTCTGCTGTGGGCTCTGCTGGGTACCTCGATGGTTCTGACCCTGATTGTGTTCTTGCAGCAGCTGGGTTTCTTCGGCCAGTACACTGACTTGACCGGTCAGACCGTGAACATCGACATCATTAACGGTGCTCGCCTGGCTGATGATAAAGCCGCTACCGCTCTGAACAACCAGTGGATGCAGCAGTTTGCTTTCTGGTACATCCTGAAGGCTGCTTCGCTGTCGGTTCTGAACTTCATGCCTATTATGCTGGGTGCTACCGCGGCTAAGCGTCTGGGCGCGAACATGTGGGTTGGTGCGGCTATCCCGGCTGCACTGATGACCGGTACCTTCACCGATCTGACTGCTCTGGCTGATAAGACCACTAAGATTCTGAATGTTCCGTTCTTCGGTCTGGACTTGCCGCTGTACGCGTTCAGCTACACCGGTCAGGTTTTCCCGCCGCTGCTGGCTGTTGCTCTGTTGGCTCCGTTGGAGCGCTTCTTGAAGAAGGTTATTCCTGCGATGCTGCAGATGGTGTTCGTGCCGATGATTTCGGTGATGATTCTGGTTCCGTTGACCGCGTTCCTGGTGGGCCCCATCGGTATCGGTGTTGCTATGTCGATTTCTGATTTCCTGAAGATGATTAACGACCATGCTCCCGGTGTGGTGGGTGCTCTGATTGCTGGCCTGTACCTGTTCATGGTTCCGCTGGGTCTGCACTGGCCGCTGAACGCTGTCATGATTAACAACCTGCAGACCATGGGTACTGACTTCATTCAGTCTCCGATGGGTGCGTACAACTTCGCTGTGTTCGGTGTTGTGACCGGTGTGGCTATTAAGGCTAAGCGTGACCGTGAGTTGCGTCAGACTGCTGTTGGTGCGTCGATGTCCGGTCTGCTCGGTGGTATTTCTGAGCCGTCCCTGTACGGTGTTGTGCTCCGTTACAAGCGTGTGATTCCGAGCATTCTGGTTCCTGCTGTTATTGGTGGCGCTACCATTTCCTTCCTGGGTGTTAAGTCCTACGCGTTTGCGTTTACTTCGTTGCTGTCAATTCCGGCTATGCAGCCTTCTCAGCTGTATGTGATTGGTCTGGCGATTGCGTTCTTTGGCGCGATGACTAGTGTTCTGATTTTCGGTTATGAGTCGAAGGCTGATGCTGTTAAGCACGCCGCTCAGCGCGCGAAGGAAGAGGCTGTGGAGGCCGCTGTTGAGGCTGCTGAGAAGAAGGTGGAGGAGGCTGAGGCTCCTAAGGCTGAGGCTGCTACTCCTGCCGCTACCGCTGCTGCTCCCGCCGCTGGTGAGGTCATTGAGCTGCACGCCCCGATTGAGGGTACTGCTGTTGCTCTGTCTGAGGTTCCGGACCCGATTTTCGCTGCTGGTAAGCTGGGCCAGGGTGTGGCGATTGAGCCGACCGGTACTACTGTTGTTGCTCCGGCAGCCGGTAAGGTTGCTGCGACCTACCCCTCGGGCCACGCTGTTGGTCTGAAGCTGGAGAACGGCGTTGAGCTGCTGATTCACGTTGGTTTGGATACCGTGAACCTGGATGGTAAGGGCTTCAGCGTGAAGGTTGCTAAGGGCGATGTTGTTGCTGCTGGCGACGCTCTGATTGAGTTTGATCCCGAGGTCATCAAGGAGGCGGGTTACCCGCTGATCACCCCGGTGATTGTGACCAACACCCGCAAGTTTGCTGAGGTTAAGGGTCTGCCGGGCGTTGCTCACCAGAACCTGAGCACTGTCCTGAAGGTGACCACCAAGTAGTCCGCTTTCTAAGGCTCTGTAGGGGCCCCACCATGACGGTGGGGCCCCTTTCCTTATGCCCTTATTTCCTTGTGCGCTGTTTCCTTGTGCACTGATTCTTTGGGCAGGGTTTACTTGGGCGTATGCACTAGCCGGGGGGGTATTTCTGCTAGTGTGGGAGTAAGCTCAGCAAGGAATTTCTCACGTGATATGGAGTACGATGATGTCTTCTGATACTAGGACATGGGATACTGAGGTGTGGGAAGAACAACAAGAAGAGTTACGCGCCCTTTCGCCTTTTCGGCGGCTGATGCGCCAGCTCAACCTTGAGGCACTCATCTACGAGTCCGCGCCGCTCCCAGTTCTACTGCGTAAGCTTTCTGCACTGGTTCCAGCGTGCCTTCTGTGGTGGGTTATCTACGAGCCGTACCGGCTTGCTTTCTCCACCAGCCTCCCCGAAGGCACCCACCCCATTACCTTACTCCCTGGAGCCTGGGGGAACCCCGCTACGGGGGCTTATGGCGGCCTTCCTGACCTGCCGGGCGTCCTCGTGCGCTGGGTGCTGTGCATTGCGGCAATGGTGACTATCGTTCATCTCTGCCGCGTCAAAGCAAAGGGTCAGAGCTTCACGATTCCTCACGATGCCCGTTCACGGCTGATTGCCCTGATGCAGGCTCTCGGCATTTTCGGTGCGTTTGCGCTGGTCGTCTGGATTGAGTACATGATGACTCCGCTGACCCTCATGTTTGAAACCGTGTACGCGGGCCCCACCGCAGCCTATAGCGGCGACGGCATGATTCCCCTGCACCTGTTCCTGTCATCGTCGTTGAGCGCTATTTTCCTGGGCTATTTTTGCGTGAACATTCTTGCCTCGCTGAATATCCCCGGGTACCTGGGCATCCCCGCAATTATTTACGTGGGGGCGCTTCCGTGGGCTCAGGCGGAGCGGCACCAGTTCACCTTGGCGCTGGCCTGGGTTATTGCGGTGACGCTGGTGAGCTGGCTGGTGCGCGGCATGTGGGGCACTCTGCTCGCCTGCGCGGGCTATTCTCTGTGGATTGTGCTGGTGGCAACCAGCAGTGATCCTTTTGACCTGTCCGCCAATATGAGCCGTGTGCTCGTAATTTTGGGTTTCCCGCTGGCTTTTATCGTTGCTGGAGGCGGCATTTACCGCATCTTCTACCTGCGGCAGAACCCGAAGCTATTGAGGTACCTGCAGGAGCGTTCCCTGTACTTGGGCGAGTGGTAGTAGCCGGTCATAGGGGCACTCCCCTCCCTCAGTTTTTGTAATTACATACTCCCCAGAAAATGAGCACAGAAACAGAGCATAGAAAAATCCCGGGCACTCTCTCGCGAGAGTACCCGGGATTCTATGTCTTAGAGGACACTTAGAGCATTACCTGAGGCGGTATTACTCCTACCTGTTCTATGCCTGCCAGCCGACGTTGACCCAGTAGTCAGCGCTAGTGTAGCTAGCCTTGAACAGGGACGGGCCGTAGTTTGCGACCTTCGCCTTAGCAGCAACGTACATCGGGCCGTTTGCGTAGGGCAGGTACACGGCAACCTTCTCGTAGTAGAGCTTCTCCGCGTCGTTCGCAATCTTGATGCGCTCGTCTGCGTTCTCGGTGTCCTGCAGCTTCTTGATCAGTGCGTCCACCTCGGGGTCACCGACCTCAAACACCTGAGTGTCGAAGTAGTAGGGTGCGCTGGATGCCATGTCAGGCAGGACGCCCCAGCCGGTGAAGATTGCTTCGTAGCTCTTCTGGCCGACCACAGAGTTAGAGTTTGCCTGAGGCTGGTTGTCAGAGGTCAAACGGATACCTGCCGACTTCAGCTGCTGCTCCAGAATCTGGTAAACCGCCTGGTAGACTGCCTCAGAACCGAAGGAGGTCAGGGCGAAGCCAGCAGTCTTGCCGTTCTTGGTGTAGTAGTCACCGGACTTGGAGTAGCCTGCTGCTTCGAGGAGCTTGGCAGCAGCCTGCGCACCGGTATCGCCTGCGTAGTTGTTCTGGTAGCCCTTCTGGAACGGCATAGCAAGCAGGGAGCCAGGCAGCGGCTCAGTCCAACCAAGCTGTGAGAAGTAGGCCTTAGCAATCTGCTCGCGGTCCACTGCTGCGAGGATTGCACGGCGCAGAGCCAGGTCCTCAATACGCTTGGGGTTCAGCTGAATAATGTTGACGTTGGTGTTCTGGCCCTGGCGAATCTCAGTTCCTGCCTGGCCCTTCACAGCGTTGTAGCTGGTAGCACCCACGAAGCTGAAGGCGTCCAGTTCACCATTCTTGAAACCTGCACGGATTGCGTCGGAGTCCATCTGACGCCAGACGATACGATCCAGCAACGGCTTCTCGCCCCACCACTTGTCGTTCTTGACCAGGGTGAGGACCTTCTGCGAAGAGTTCCACTCGCCAATCTTGAAGGGGCCTGCCCAGTACTGGTCGAGGGGCTTGTCAACAAATCCGTCGTTGAAGAGCGCGGTATCCACCAGTGCGGGGTGAATTGCGTAGGCGCACAGACCCTCAGAGGGGTAGTACGGGGTCTTCATAGTGACCTTGACGTGGTAGTTGTCGCCGTCGACTGCCTCAATGCTCTCAACCTGCTGCCACATCGCATTGTCGATGATGTGGTAGGGGTTATCGGAGGCAGCGCTGTAGACCTTCCAGCAAGCCTGCACAGCCTTCACGTCCATGGGAGTACCGTCGTTGAAGACAGCCTTCGGGTTGATCTTGAAGGTTGCAGTCTGCACGCCATTGACGGTTTCGGTCTTGTGCTCGGTGCAGAAGTCGTTGTTGAGGGTACCTTCACCGTCGGGGCTCATGGTGTAGAAGCCCATCACGGCTGCAAGGTTACACGGAGCCAGTGCATCAAGGTTGCTTGCGGTGTAACCGCTCTGAGTCTGCAGGTTGAAGTTCGGGCCAAGCGCGGGAGCTGCCAGGTTAAGGGTGCCGCCCTGCTTCAGAGAGGAACGGTCCTGCTTGTTGACCTGAAGGTTCTTCAGAATGTCTTCGGCGCTGTTAGCGGCAGTACCACCAACCTTTTCCTTCGAACCGCCACAGGCAGCCAGTAGACCAACGGTGCCGAGGGCAACGGTGCCAGTCAGGAGGGCACGGCGGGAGACAGAAAGGCTCGTCATTGAAATTCTCCTAGAATATTCGCAGTGTTGCGGAAGGCCTCGCCGCATACGGTGCGCCTCGGGCTTCCTCCGGATGAGGCCTCAACGAGGAGGGCATTCGACCGGGTGTGAGCAGACCGCTCACTTGGTTTTAAGTATATCCTCGCCGCCCCTACCTAAAATGCTGAAAGCGGCGTGCTACAGAGGTTTAATCCTCCTGTAACACGCCGCTGACGCATCCTCACGGATGGTATCTTAGGCGATTATTAGCGCCCGTCCGCTACTTTTCCCAACCGACCTTAATCCATACGTTCGGGTTGTAGTAGGGTAGGCCGAAGAGCATCGGGCCGTAGTTTGCCAGGCCCTTGCGGCACGCCTTGAAGTTCGGGCCGTTGTGGGTGGGCACGTAAATGGCGACCTCGTCCAGGTGGCGCTTCTCCAGCTCGTTCATGAGCTTAAGCTGTTCCTTCGGGTCCTCGGTGGACATCATGGTGGCTGCCAGCGAGTCCAGCTCCTTACCGTGACCGTTGTTGGTCTCGGAGATGTAGAAGTAGTTCGCCGCATCCACCGGGGAGGTGGTGATACCGTAGCCGCCGGTCTTAATCGCGAAGTTCTTGGAGGAGATGATGCTCGACATTTCGGAAGCACCGTGGTTCTCGATGGTCAGCTCGATGCCGACCTCCTTCATCTGCTGCACCAGGAATTGGGCGGTAGAGCTGACGACCGGGTCGCTACCGAAGGTGATGACCGGGTAGGAGGCCTTGGTACCATCCTTGGCGTAGTAGTCGCCGTTCTTGGTGTAGCCTGCCTCTTCGAGGATCTTGGTGGCGACGTCCTTGCCGAGCTTGGTCGGGTAATTGTCCTGGTAGCCTTCCTGCATGGGCAGCATGCACATGGAGCCGGGCAGGTTTTCCTTCCATCCGAGCTTCTCGTAGCGCAACTTGAGCAGCTGGTCACGGTTGAGGGCCGCAACGAATGCGCGGCGGATGGGCAGCGGCACCTTTTCGGGGTTGAGTTCGTAGTTACCCACGCTGAGGGCGCTGCCCTTGCGAATGTCGGTGTTTGCCGCGCCGGAGAGCTCGTTGTAGGAGCTGAGGGTGCTGGCGTCCACGTAGTCAATTTCGCCGTTCTTGTAGGCCGCCTGCTCCGCTTGGGAGCTCATCTCGCGCCAGGTGATGCGCTCGAGAGCGGGCTTCTGGCCCCACCACTTATCGTTGCGGACGACGGTGAGGACCTTGGAGGAGGAGTTCCACTCACCAACCTTGAAGGGGCCTGCCCAGTACTGGTCGAGGGGTTTGTCATTCATGCCGTCGTTGAAGAACTTAACATCGGTGAACGCCGGGTGCAGGAACGAGGTGAAGCTACCTTCAATGGGGTACCAGGGCTTAGACATGGTGACTTTTACGTGGCGGTCGTCGCCATCCACTGCCTCAACACTGGCAACCTGTTCCCAGATGGGTGAGGGGGTGATCTGGTAGTCCTTACCCTCTGCGGCGCCGCGGTAGATGGTCTGGTAACTCTTAACAGCGTTCACGTCGATGGGGGTGCCGTCGTTGAAGACCGCCTTGGGGTTGATCTTAAAGGTCACGGTCTGCACGCCGTTGACGGTCTCAGCCTTGTACTCGGTGACGTAGTCTTCATTCATGTGGGACTCGCCGCGGAAGTCAGCGTAGAAGCCGCCGGTGAAGGCTGAGTTGATGGCGGCCTGAATGTTCAGGTTGCCGGCGGTGTAGCCGTTGGTGTTGAGGATGTTGAAGTTGGGGCCGATGCCGTCTGCGCTCAGGCGCAGTTCGCCGCCGTCCTTGAGGGCGGAGCGGTCCTTTTCGTTGTAGGAGACTGCCTTGGAGAGGTCGTCACCCGCGGAGAGCGCGTTGGTTTCGGTCTTGGAGGATTTGCTGCCACAGGCCGCGAGCAGGCCGACGGTGCCCAGGGCGACGGTGCCGGTGAGCAGGGCGCGGCGGTTGAGGGTGAAAGTGGTCATGGTCTGTCCTTGTCTGAGGACCGGGGTACATACGTGAGGTATCGTACGGACCCCGGTCTGGGATGAGTGTTGAAACGTGGTGCCATTCGTTTGCGTGGAAGGTGGGGGAACACAACCCACCCCACACATTTGTGATATGCATCTATGATGAAACGCACGTTTGCATTGAGATTAGTATACACACAAAACCCACACGCAATGACCCGACTCACCCTTTACAGGAAAATATTTCACAGAAACCTTTCATCCCTCAACCTCAACCACCCCACCCCCTTAAGCACAAAAGAGTCCCGCGATACCCCACCCATTGGGCGGAATACCGCGGGACTCATACTATCCAAGGCCCCTAGCAGAGCATCCAATGATTTAGAAACTACCCGCTAAGACCTCAAAAAATAGCCTGTGGATTTACTTCTGCCAACCCACATTAGTCCAGCGCTTCGGGTCGGTGTAGCTGGTCGCAAACAGGGAAGGACCGTAGTTAGCCAGCTTCTCCTTCACAGCTACATAGCTGGGGCCATTACCGTAGGGGAGGTAAATAGCAACCTTCTCCATGTGCTGCTTCTCAGCCTCAGCAGCCATCTTCAGCTGCTCCTCGTGAGATTCCTTCTCGTAAATAGACGCAATGAACTTATCCAGTTCAGGATCACCCACACCCTCGTTGATTTCGCTGGTGTAGAAGTACTGAACGCTATCAGCAGGATCAGCACCGACACCCCAACCGGAGAAGGCACAATCGTACTGCTTAGAGCCCATCACCGAGTTGAACTGAGACTGCGGCTGGTTGTCCTGCTCAAGCTTAATACCTGCCGCCTTGAGCTGCTGCTCAAGGTTCTGGAACTGAGCCAGGGAGGTTGCATCCGAACCGAAGTAGGTGATGGAGAAACCTGCGGTCTTGCCATCCTTGGCATAGTAATCGCCAGACTTGGAGTAGCCTGCGGCTTCCAGAATCTTTGCCGCCGCTTCAGGACCGGGCTTGGAAGGCATGTTGTCCTGGTAACCCTTCTGGAAGGGCATAGCAATCAGAGAGCCAGTCAGAGGCTCTTCCCAGTTAATCTGGCTGAACTTAACCTTAGCCAGCTGGGAGCGGTCAACCGCAGCGAAGACTGCACGACGCAGAGCGGTATCAGTGACGCGAGTCGGGTTAAACTGCAGGTTAATCACACCAACGCTCTGGCCCGAGCGAATCTGCGTACCCGTCTGACCCTTGACGGCATTGTAGGTAGCCAGGTCCGCGAAGCCGATGCTATCAAGCTCACCATTCTTGAACGCTGCGCGGGCTGCTTCATCACCCATCTCACGCCAGATGATGCGGTCCAGAAGCGGCTTCTCGCCCCACCACTTGTCGTTGGGTACGAGGGTGAGGGTCTTAGCCGAAGAATTCCACTCGCCAATCTTGAAGGGGCCGGACCAGTACTGATCCATGGGCTTGTTCACGAAGCCGTTGTTGAAGAGCTCCTTGTCGGTCAATGCGGGGTGCAGACCGAGCAGGCCGAGGGTCTCGGCAGGGTACAGGGGCTTAGACATAACAATCTTGACGTGGGTCTTATCGCCATCCACGGGGTCGATGGACGCCACCTGCTGCCAGAAGGGAGTGGCGATAACGTTGTAGCCGTCATCGGGCTTGCGATAGACGGTCCAGGCGGTACGCACCGCCTCAATATCAACCGGAGTGCCGTCATTGAAGACAGCCTTGGGGTTGAGCTTATAGGTAATCGTCTGAACGCCATCGACGGTCTCTGCCTTGTACTCAGAAACATAGTCGCTGTTCAGGCTGGAATTACCCGCAGCATCCAGGACGCTGAAGCCAATAGCTGCGGGGATGTTGCAGGCACCACCGAAGGCAGAAAGATTTTCGGTAGTGTAGCCGCTCTGGGTGAGAATGTTGAAGTCCGGGCCAATAGCCGAGGCGCTACCGTGGAACTCACCGCCCTGCTTGAGGGAGGAGCGGTCCTGCTTGTTAATCTCGAGGTTCTTGACGATTTCCTCGGCGCTTCCTGCAGCTTTACCACTAATCTTCTTGTCCGAGCTACCGCCGCCGCAGGCCGCGAGCAGACCGACGGTACCCAGGGCAACGGTGCCAGTGAGCAGGGCACGGCGATTAATCTGTAGGTGAGTCATGATGTTCTCCTCATGCCGGGGGGCTTCAACGGCGCATTAGGGCTTTGAACACCCCTGCCGTTCTACAGGTGAAGGTGACGAGGCCTCGCCCGCATCATCCTTTGATGTGAGAGCCCCCACATATTTTGTGGTTGAAACTCAGTATACTCGCAAAATACGCGGTCCAAGACATATTTTTACGCACGAGCAAGACAAGTAACGCATAAAAATACTTTATGACCCATACGCACCTCTGACTTTTCGGGGCCCACGGGCATAAAAATTTATGAGCGAAACTTTATACCACTACCATCAACAAGCGTGTCATCTCATCAGCCAAGAAAAAGGACGAGTTTCAAACGTTTTGAGATAGGATTCAGACCACAAATTAAACCAAAACGCCCTCCACTCACAGAAAGCTCCCCGCCTCCACCACGACACTGCGAAACATAGTGGAAACGGGGAGCAGGTACTACAGGGGGGCTACTCCATCCAGCCGACCGTGCTCCAGTCGATGGTCCTGAAGAGGGACGGGCCGTAGTTAGCCAGCTTCGGGCGGCATGCTTCGAAGTCCGGACCATTGAGGAAGGGGATGAAGAGGCAAACCTCGCTCATGTGCTTCTTCTCAATCTCGTTGCACTTCTCTGCGCGCTTGGCATCATCGAGAATGGTAACCATCTCTTCAACCATCGCATCAATTTCCGGGGTACCGACGCCATTCCAGTTCTTAGAGTGGTAGAAGTACTCCGCTGCACTGGTCGGCTCGGAGCTCACACCGAAGCCCGAAATGCTCACATCGTACTCACGGTTACCAACAACCTTCGAGAATTCCGACTGCGCACGCGAATCGAGCTCGAAGTTAATGCCGACCTCCTTCATGCTCTGAATGAAGGTCTGTGCCTGGCCCTTGGTGGTTGCGTCATCGCCGAAGGTGGTCAGCTTCAGGGTGATGGTCTTGCCGTCCTTTGCGTAGTAGTCGCCGGACTTGGTGTAGCCTGCCTTCTCCAGGACCTTGCGTGCTTCCTCCGGGTTACGTGCCGGGTAGTTGTCGCGGTAGTACTGGGAGGAACCCAACAGAAGCATCGAGCCGGGAACTTCTTCTTCGTAGGGCAGACCCTGGAAGCGAATCTTTGCCAGAGCACCACGGTCGATACCCAGGAAGATTGCCTTACGGACGGCAGCATCGGTGATGTGCTGTGCGTTCAGGTTCATACCACCGGCGAAGAGGCGGCGACCGCGGCGGATTTCAGAGTTCGCAACGTCCTTCATCTCGTTGTAGGCGCTGAGGGTACGTGATTCCACGACGTCCAGTTCGCCGTTCTTGTAGGCGGCGCGTGCTGCGGCGTCTGCCATTTCACGCACGACGATGCGGTCCAGCTTGGGCTTCTCACCCCACCACTTGTCGTTGGGCACAGCAGTGAAGGTCTTCTCGGAGGAGTTCCAGCCGTTGGGTGCCAGGGTGAAGGGGCCGCAACCGAGCTCGGGGTGGGGGTTGTCCACGAAGCCTTCGTTGAAGAGGGTGACGTCGAGCATTGCCGGGTGCAGGATTCCGCCGAAGAGCAGACCCTTGACGGGGTTGTGTGCGGTCTTGAGGACAACGCGTGCGTGGTAGCGGTCGCCATCGATAGCTTCAACGCTTTCGATGAATTCGTAGATACCTGCTGCACCAATCTTGTATTCACCCTCGGGGTCACGCTGGATCTGCCAGGTTGCCTTGAGGGCGTCGATGTCGATGGGGGTGCCGTCGTTGAAGACTGCCTTGGGGTTCAGGCGAACCTCTGCGGTAATCTTGCCGTCTACTTCCTTAGCTTCGAAGCCGAGGCAGTAGTTGGGGTCGAGCTCGTCTTCACCCTTGAAGGTGCTGCGCCAGATGCCGGCACCGGCGATAATGCCCATGGTTTCGGAGACGGAGGTGCTCGAGCCATTCTGGGAGAAGCGGTTGAAGTCCGGGCCAAGAGAGTAGGTGCTCAGGTTCAGGGTGCCGCCCTGCTTGAGCTTGGAGCGGTCCTGCTCGTTGATTTCATACAGGGGCGTCTCGGAGGCCTTGTGCTCAACCTTGGAGGAAGAGGAGCCGCAAGCGCTGAGTGCGCCCGCAGCGGCGAGGGCACCCGCACCGCCGAGCAACACACGGCGGCTCAGCACGGGGTTGAATTCGAGGGGAGAGGGGGTGGGGTGGGGGCTCATGGTGGGCTCCTTGTGGGTGTGGACTGCGCTGATGCAGTGTTTGCAGTGTAGAGTGGGTGGCTCGCGTGCTCTAGAGGCGGGGTCTCCGCTTACAGGAGCACCTGCCGTCTGCGGTGATGGGACGGGCAGGTGAAGCCGCGCAAAATAATGTGACTCAAATCTATGCCTTAAGCCACATTTAATATTTTTAGTAGTGTACACCACATACATTATCGCGTGTACACAACACGATATATTTTCTTAATTTTTTAGACCCGCGTCGCTCACACTGCCGCCTCCAGCAGACCCCTCCCCCCACCTCCACGCCCCCCGAAGCAGACAAGTAGCAGATACAACAAAGCGGGCCGAATGTGCGCATACACATTCGACCCGCTCATAGGGCAGAGCCGTTTAGGAGTTCATCCAACCCACGGCAGTCCAGTCGGTCGACTTGTAAAGACTCGGGCCGTAGTTAGCCAGGGTCTTCTTGGCCATCATGAAATCCGGACCGTTCGTAATGGTACCCAGGAAGGCAAACTCAGCCATGTGCTTCTTCTCAATCTCATTGCAGGCGAGATTACGAGCCTTATCATCCTCCATGACAGTCATAGCATCAATCAGAGCATCAATCTCCTTGCTACCATTGCCATCATTATTTTCGGAATAGTAGAACTGCTTCGTAGCCTCGGTAGCGTCCGGGGTAGACACACCGTAGCCACTGAAGGAAATATCGTAGTCCCAGTTGCCCAGCACGCTAGCAAACTCACTATCTGCACGCTGGTCGATGCGGATCTCAATACCGACATCCTTCATCTGCTGAGTAAAGGTCTGTGCCCTACCCTTAGTGGTCGGATCATCACCAAAGGTCACAACAGCACAACCAGCCTTCTGGCCGTCCTTCTCGTAGTAATCGCCCTTCTTGGTGTAACCAGCAGCTTCCAGAATCTTCTGAGCCTCCGAAACGCTATTGTTCGGGGTCGGGTAGTTGTCCTGGTAGTAGGGCGAGAACGGCATGTGAAGCATTGAGCCAGGAATCGATTCTTCATAGGGCAAACCCTGGAACTGAATCTTGGCAAGCGCCTCACGATTCACACCGGCAAAGATTGCCTTACGCAGGGCTGCATCCTTGACACGGCGAGGATTAATATCCAGACCACCGGCGTAGAGACGGGTACCCTTACGCAGTTCAGCACCAGCAACACTCTTAACCTCCGTGTACGAGGCGGAAGTGTTAGCACCAATGGCATCGATTTCGTCGTTCTTGAAAGCAGCACGTGCAGCGCTGGACTCCATCTGAGTGAAGACAATCTTCTCAAGCAGAGGCTTAGTACCCCACCACTTATCACTAGGCACAACGCTGAAGGTCTTCGCTGTGGAGTCCCAGCCCTTGTCGGCGAGAGTGAAGGGTCCAGCCCAGTATTCAGGGTGAGGGTTGTCGACAAAGCCATTATTGAAGAGCTCGACATCTTCAAAAGCCGGGTGCAAAATTTCGGCAAACAGGCTCTGCAAAGGATAGTAAGGCTTCGAGAAGGTGACCATCACGCTGTAGTCGTCTTCAGTCTTTTCAACGGATTCAACAAATTCGTAAATACCACTAGAAACGATGTTGTACCCGTTGTCCAAGCTCTTGAAGATATTCCAGGTGGACTGAAGAGCCTTGTAGTTGATGGGGGTACCGTCGTTGAAGACAGCCTTGGGATTGAGCTTAATGGCTACCTGAATCTTATCGCCACTCTTACCGGGGGTAAAGGAAACAGCAAAGTCCTTGTTCAGTGCGTAGGTACCGTCAAAGTCCATGAGCCAGAGGCCTGCCTGACTGATGGTGCTCATGACATTGGTATTATCGCCAGTGTTACCACTCTGAGTGTAGACATTGAAGTTCGGGCCAATGGAGCCGGAGGGGAGGCGCAGAGTGCCGCCCTTCTTCAGACTGTTTACATCCTGGGCATTGATGTTGTATAGGTCCTTGATGTTTGCCCCTGCACCTGCAGCCTTGGTCTTTTCGGCGCTAGCGCTACCGTTACCACAGGCGCTAAGCAGGCCCACAGCACCCAGAGCCGCAGTACCGCCGATCAGGGCGCGGCGGCTGAAGCTATTCTTAGTCGCTTCGTGGCTACTCGCGGTATATGCGGTGTTCGCGGTCATGGGATGGCTTCTTTCTTTTGCTCTGGTTAGGCCCGAAGCCTAACAACTCGTACATCACTGATTATTTATGCAATAGATTGCATAACTTTGTATGACTCTACTGTAGCGCATGTTCAGAGCAAAGACCAAGAATTTTCACAAAAATTCTTAATATTTATCGTATTTTTTGAATATTCATACAATGCATACGCTGCTTTTGTGCGAATTTTTCGGTTTTATAGCGGATAGCTATACCACCCATCCCCCCTCCTTCTCCCCTCACACCGGCATAAAGACAGACCCGTAAAGCCTCAGAAAACACAAAAGTGTCCACCCGGATAATCCGGGTGGACACTTTCACAGCTCTAGGTCATTCACCTAGCGGGTGAGGGAATGAGGACTTACTTAGCCCAACCAACCTTCTCCCAGGGAATGCCGGTGCCCTGGTACAGGGACACACCGTAGTTGCGCAGGCCCTTCTTCACGAACTTGTACTCGGGGCCGTTGAACAGCGGAACCAGCACAGCAACCTCAGCCATGTGCTTCTTCTCAATCTCGTTGCAAGCCTGGTTACGTGCCTTGTCGTCAGAGATGAGCTTCATCTTCTCAACCAGCTTGTCAATCTCGTCGGTACCGGCATCCTCAGGCTTCTCACGCTCATAGAACTGCTGGGTAGCCTGGGTTGCATCCGGATCGGTCAGACCGTAGCCCGATGCGGTAGCGTCATAATCCTTAGCCTGCATTGCCTTGCCGAACTCGCTAGCAGCGCGAGCATCCAGCTCAACGTTAATACCGGCAGCCTTCAGCTGCTGCACAACAGTCTGAGCCACAGCCTTAGAGGTGGGGTCCTCGCCAAAGACAGAGTACTTGAAAGTAGCCTGCTGGCCGTCCTTCTCGTAGAAGTCGCCCTTCTTGGTGTAGCCAGCCTCTTCCAGAATCTTGGAAGCTGCAGATGCATCGTTGTTCGGAGTCGGGTAAACGTCCTGGTAGTACTCAGAGAAGGGCATGTGAATCATCGAGCCGGGCTGCTTCTCTTCGTAATCCAGACCCTGGAAGCGCACCTTAGAAATAGCTTCGCGGTTCAGGCCAGCCATAACCGCACGGCGCAGGGCAACGTCCTTCATGCGGGCGGGGTTCATAATCATACCGCCGGAGAAGAGGCGAACACCGCGACGCATCTCAGTGTTAGAAACTTCCTTCAGCTCCTTGTAGCTTGCGGCAGCCGTAGCAGGAGCAACGTCAATTTCATCGTTCTTGAATGCTGCACGCTCAGCGGCGGAATCCATCTGACGGAAGACGATGCGCTCCAGAACGGGCTTCTGGCCCCACCACTTCTCGTTACGGGTCAGGGTCAGGGTCTTCTCGGAGGAGTTCCAGCCACCCTCTGCAATGGTGAAGGGACCGGCAGCGTACTCGGGGTGCGGGTTATCCACGAAACCGTTGTTGAAGAGTTCCTTATCCAGCAGAGCAGGGTGCAGAATCTCAGCAAAGAGGACGTTCACCGGATAGTATGCTTCAGCGAAAGTAACCTTAACCTTGAAGTCGTCGCCATCACGTTCCACGGAGGCAACGCTACCGTAAATACCGCTGGTCTCAATCTTGTAGTCGCCATCAGTGCTCTTAAGGATGTTCCAGGTAGCCTGCAGAGCCTTGTAGTCGATGGGGGTACCGTCGTTGAACTTAGCCTGGGGGTTCAGCTCAATGGAGACCACAGGCACGCCGTTCTCCTGAGTCACATCGAAGCTCTTAGCAAACTCGGAAGCCAGGGTGCGCTTACCCTTGGGGTCTGTCTGCCAGATGCCGTTGTAGTATACGGGGCTCAGAGCAGCCTGGGTGTACGAGGTACCGCCGGTGCCAAGGAGGTTGAAGTCAGGACCAAGCGAAGTCACGGACAGGCGCAGAGTACCGCCCTGCTTCAGGTCCGAAACAGCAGCCTCAGCCATATCGTAGAGTTCCTTAGCATCAGTACCTGCGGTAGCGCCTTGGGTGGATGCCTTGGAGTCCTTCGACGAACCGCACGCAGCCAGTACGCCCACAGCGCCCAGCGCTGCAGCGCCACCGAGAACGGTACGACGATTCAGGATGAAATTCTTCTCCATGAGAGTGTCCTCTTATATGTATGACCCTCAATAATCCGCAGGAAAGCATCAAGGATTCCCTGCTCATACGCCACCCAAAGGTGCGGTGAGCGATGAATTAGTGCCGGTCTATGAATGTGTTCCATCGGGTGCGCCATTAGCGACGCGCCCCTACGGTTAATTATTACGCACCGTCCGTTCAGATACCCTCCCATAAATATTCATATCTTGAATGGTGAGAAAGGTTACGCCTAGTCAGTGCAGTTTTGTCCGTTTTCGGGGCTGTTTCAGTGCCTAGCACCACATTCTGAAGGTCGGAGCGTCTCACCAGGTGACAGCCCCCGAGCTGTGCATCCGCGCCGGTATCGGGCATAAAAAACCCGAGGGGCGAACATCCACTAGATATTCGCCCCTCGGCACACATGCGACTTTTCAGCCGACTCTAGAGCTACACCATGGCCGCTTCGGCTTCAGGGTAGTAGCAAGCATATCCGTGATCCTCACCCTCAACGTGAGTAATCTCGGGCATCTTCTCCAGGCAACGCTGCTTCTTATCCTCAGGCAACAGCTTGAAGATCGGGCAACGGCTCGAGAAGCCGCAACCCTTCGGAGCGTTCACCGGGGTGGGCAGATCACCTTCCAGCATGATGCGGTGGCGGTTAGCCTCAACCTCAGGATCGGGAACCGGGATAGCCGAGAGCAGAGCACGAGTGTACGGGTGAATCGGGTTGTCGAACACGCGGTCCACATCACCAATTTCCACGATGCGGCCCAGGTACATCACCGCGACGCGGTCGGAGGCGTGGCGAATCACCGCAAGGTCGTGAGCCACCATCAGGTAGCTCAGGCCCAGGTTGGCGCGCAGCTCCTCCAGCAGGTTAATCACGCCCGCCTGAACCGACACGTCCAGTGCCGACACCGGCTCGTCCAGAACCACCAGCTTGGGGTTCACGGCCAGGGCACGGGCGATACCGATACGCTGACGCTGACCACCCGAGAACTGGTTCGGGAAACGGTTCACGTGGTCGGGCTGCAGGCCCACCGTGCGCATCAGCTCAACAACGCGCTTCTTAATTTCGGACTTCTTCATACCCTGGTTCTCCAGGGGCTCAGCCAAAACCTCGAAGACGGTGAAACGCGGGTCCAGGGCACCGGTCGGGTCCTGGAACACCATCTGCTGGTTCTTACGCAGTGCAAGAATCTCACCGGCGGACTTACCGTCCTTGGTGGAGACGCCGTTAATCAGAATCTCACCATCGGTGTCCTTGTTGAACTCCATGATTTCCAGCAGGGTGGTGGTCTTACCACAACCGGACTCACCCACGATGGAGAAGCACTCACCCTCGCGAATATCGAAGGTCACGCCATTGACGGCCTTCACGGTACCCACGCGGCGCTTGATGAGAGCACCCTTCATGAGCGGGAAGTGCTTCTTGACGTTACGCACCTCCAGCACAGGAGCGCGCTCCTCACGCGGAATACCGTGATACTTCGAGACCGGGGGTTCCGGAACCGGGTACAACTCGTCAGCAGTCTTACCGACCAAATCCTGAGAGATAGTGCAGGCCGAGTAGTGACCTTCGCCGACGCCTTCCAGCAGCTGCAGCTCAGGCTCGCCGTTGGAGTCCTGGCAGCACTGGCCACCACTCTTAGCAATGGGGCAACGCGGGCGGAAGGAGCAGCAGGTCACGGGCTTAATCAGGTTCGGAGGGGTACCCTCAATCGGAACCAGGGAGACCTTCTCAGAACGGTCCACACGCGGAACCGCACCCAGCAGACCAATGGTGTACGGGTGGGAGGGATGCTTGTACAGGTCCTCTGCCTTGGCAATCTCCACCGGCTTACCGGCATACATCACCAGAATGTCGTCAGCCATGCCCGCCACAACACCCAGGTCATGGGTAATCATGATGGTAGCCGCGCCGGTCTCCTCCTGGGCCTTCTGCATGACCTCCAGCACCTGCGCCTGAATGGTCACATCCAGTGCGGTGGTGGGCTCATCAGCAATCAGCACACGGGGGTCGTTCGCGATGGCCATAGCGATCATGATGCGCTGGCGCATACCGCCCGAGAACTCGTGCGGGAAAGAACGCAGACGATCAGCCGGCGAGGGGATGCCCACCATGCGCATCAGCTCAATCGAACGGTCCTTGATAGCCTGCTTGCTCATGCCCTTGTTGTGGACCTTGAGCACCTCGGCAATCTGGTCACCAATGGTGTACACGGGAGTCAGCGAGGACAGCGGGTCCTGGAAAATCATGGAGATGTGCTTGCCGCGGTAGGCACACATTTCCTTATCGCTCAAGCCCAGCAGCTCGGTGCCGTTGTACTTAATCGAACCGGTGATGTCCGCGGTGGTCGGATGCAGACCCATGATGGCCATCGAAGCCACCGACTTACCGGAACCAGACTCACCCACAATACCCAGGGTCTTACCCGGGTACAGGTCAAAGTTCACACCGCGCACGGCGTGCACGACACCGTTTTCGGTGTTGAATCGGACGTTGAGGTCCTTAACGCTCAGAACGGGAGAGGTGCTCATTAGTTCTTCGCCTCCTTCTTCTCGTTCTTCTTAGACTTCTTGATCTTACCGACCGACATGGAGGTCGGGTCGAAGGCGTCACGCAGACCATCGTTCATGAGAGCCAGCGGGCCGACCAGCAGGAAGAAGAACAGAACCGGGAACCAGAACATGTGCGGCAGAGTGTTAATCTGCTGCGAAGCGTCCGAAATCAGCGAACCCAGCGAGTAGTTCGGGTACTTAATACCGATGCCGATGAAGGAGTAAGCAACCTCGGAGAGCACAGCGTTCATGATGCCGCTGGTGAAGTTCAGAACCAGCAGGGAGCCGATGTTCGGCACCAGGTGGCGCATCACAATCTTGAGGGGGTGCACGCCCATGTAGCGTGCAGCCTTCACAAAGTCACGGCTGATGAGAGACTGCGCCATTGCACGAATCACACGGGCGCTACCCATCCAGCCGAAGGCAATCAGCACGGCAGCGAGCAGAATCCAGGTCGGCACGCTCTTCTGGATCTGCTTACCAACCTGACCGTTGATCAGGATAGCCAGAATCAGCAGGGAGGGAACCATGATGAGGGTTTCCAGGATGAAGAGCATGATCTTGTCGATCCAGCCACCGAAGTAGGCCATCACACAGCCGTACACTGCGGAAATCAGCACGGTTGCCAGACCAACGATCACACCAATCTCAAGGGAGGTCCACACGGCCTCCACCATCATGGCGAACACATCATTACCGGCAATGGTGGTGCCAAACCAGTGGTCGGCGCTCGGGCCTTCACCCAGGGCCATGTAGTCAATGTCGTTCGGCTTGTACTTAGTCAGGTACTTACCAAACAGGCCAAACAGGCCCATACCGATAAAGATCGCAAGGCCGAAAACAGCCGCCTTGTTACGCAGGAAGCGGCGCAGAATAATGACGTTCTTGTTGATGACCTTGAAGTCACCATTCTCCTGTACCACCGGCACGGAGGAAGTTGCAGTTACCTGGCTCATGAGATCCTCACTCGGGGGTCAACGACGGTAGTCGCAATATCAGCGATGATTGCACCAACGGCAAAGAGGGCGGAACCGTAAGCGAGAGTCACCGTCGCTGCGTTCACATCCTGCGAGGAGATGGAGTCAATCGACCACTTACCGATACCGGGCCACGCGAACACACTCTCCGCGAAGAATGCACCCGCGAAAATCAGCGGAATCTGGTAAGCGATGGACTGCGCCACGGGAATAAAGGACACGCGCAGAGCGTGACGGGTAATAGCCTGGTTACGGGTCAGACCCTTAGCGCGAGCGGTACGCACAAAGTCGGCGTTCACGTTATCGAGCAGGTACTGACGCTGAGCAATCTGGTAGCCAGCCCAACCGAAGATGGTCATACAGAAAGTCGGCACAATGTAGTGCGCCGCCATATCGAGGGTGATTTCCCAGAAGCCAGTTAGACCCGGCGTCGAAATACCGGTCACGTAGAAAATCTTCTCTCCACCATTAGCAACAGCAATGTTGTTGATAGTGGTCGCGCCCTGCTGCACCACGAAGTATGCAACGGGGGCGGGAATGATGTAAACCAGGTAGGAGTAACCGGTAATCACACGGTCAGAGAACTTGTACTGGCGAGCTGCCGAATACACACCCAGAGCGATACCAATCACGATGGACAGGAGGGTTGCGACCAACAGCAGTCGGGTCGAAACCCACACGCGCTGGCCAAACTCCTGGTTGATGTACGCGCCGTTGGGGCTACGACCCCAGTCGAACTTGGTCACGACGTTGGTCAGCCACTGCACGTAGCGGTCCCAGGGGTTCATCTCAGGGTCAAGACCCAGGGATGCGAAGTTGCGGTTCACCTGCTCAGGACTGGGCTTCGGAACCTTTTCCTGCTCCAGCAGAGCAGGCTTCAGGGCAGTAACCGCAGCAAAGTAACCCATTGTGGTCGTAATAAAGACCATGACGAGATACGTCAGCGATCGCTGGAGGATGTACCTAAACATGGGACGGTTCCCCTCCTTGTGTAGATGTCGGTGTTAAGGCATGTGTGTCATGCTGTCCCAGTGCACTGTTTCGTGATGACTGTCACTAGGAGCATAGTTACTTTATCTTATATAGCCCGTAACATTTCCACCAAACCCACATCGGGCGCTCTCACCCCTTAGAACACCCTGTACACAGGCTGGAAAGACCCTGTGTAAAAAAATACCCCGGAATTACCGGGGCAAAGGGGCGAATTAATAATTTTTACGAAAATTTTACATCGGAAACATTCCCCACGACATAAAGACATTATGACACTTTCGATAGGGGAATTACCAGGGTAAAACTCCACGTAAACCCACTAGTTCAGTGGCTAAACCAACAGTTCATAAAGCTAAAATAGAAGCTAAGGCTCACCTCAATAGTGCACTATCTCTCCATCCTCAAGCTGGCAACACCCACGCACCAACGACAGACAAAACCCGGCGCCCCACGAGGTATCAACCCACGCAGGACACCGGGCATCAGCTCAACAAAATGCTAAGCTAGGCCTTCGCCTCCGGAGATGCATCCGAAGACTCCGAGGAACCGGACTCACCGCCCACCGACTCAGCTGAGGAGCCCTCGGAGCCCAGCGACACATCCACCGCCCTACGGGCCGCACCGTGCATCTCTTCAAGCTCCTGAGCATCCTGAACCGCCATCTCCGGAGTAATCACAGGAATAGCACCGGTCGCCGCACGAGCAACATCAACAGCAGGCTCAGTCTCCAGAGTCGTTGCGAGCGCATCCTCACGAATGAAGAACAGAAGCAACGTAGACACCAAGCAGAGCGGCACCAGGTACAGGAACAGCGGAATCAGCGCATCGTTATACGCATTCACAATGATGCCGTGCACCGGCTCCGGCAGAGTAGAAACCATCTGCGGGGTAAGCGACGACGACGCGTGATCGCCCGAAGACTGCAACGCCTGCTTCGGCATACGCTCAGAAATCAGCGAAGTCAGACGCGAGGTAAATAGACCACCCACCAGGGATGCACCTACCGTCGAACCCACCTGACGGAAGAAGTTATTAGCCGCCGTCGCAGTACCCACCAGGCGCACCGGGAACGCATTCTGAACAATCAAAGTCAAGAACTGCATAGACATACCCAAACCGGCACCCATCACACCCAGGTACACGCAGAACAGCCAGGTCGGAGTCTCCAAATCCACCCGGGAGAGCAGGAAGAGACCAAGGGCCACAATCGCCGTACCTACAGTGACGTACGCCTTGTACCGTCCCGTCTTCGACACCAGGCGGCCGGTAATAATCGACACCACCAACAGAACACCCATCATGGGAATCATCAGCAGACCGGCCGCCGTAGCGCTCACACCCAGCGCCATCTGCAGATAGGTCGGGATGTACTCCACCGCACCGAACATCGCCACGCCCAGGGCCAGCGAAGCACCCAAGGTCAGCACAAAGTTACGGTTTTTGAACAGGTACATCGGCATAATCGGCTCAACCGCACGGTTCTCCACCGGGATAAACACCAGGGCTGCCACCACCGAGAAGACCAACAAGCCAATAATCTCAGGAGAAGTCCACTCGTACTGGTTACCGCCCCAAATCGTAGCGAGCACCAGCGCGCTCGTACCCGACATAAGAATCAGCGAACCCAGGTAATCAACGCTGTGCCTCTCACGGTCACGGAACGGACGGTGCGGCAACAGGAAAATCACCGCAAGAATCGACAGAATAGCCAGCGGCAAGTTCAGCCAGAACGCCCAACGCCAACCCGGGCCCTCAGTAATCCAACCACCAATCAGCGGGCCAGCCACCGAGGAGAACGCAAAAACACCACCAATAACACCCATGTAACGGCCACGGTCACGGGGAGGAATCACATCAGCAATCACAGCCTGAGACAGAATCATCAGGCCACCACCACCCAGACCCTGCAGAGCACGAGCCACAATCAACCAACCCATGCTATCGGCGAGCGCACCAACCACAGAACCAGCCATAAAGGCGACAATCGCGAAAATCAGGAAGGGCTTACGTCCAAACTGATCGGACAGCTTGCCGTAGACCGGCATCGTAATCGTCGAGAGCAGGATGAAAATAGTAATCACCCAGCTCATGTGCTCCACACCGTGCAGCTCGCCCACAATGGTGGGTAGCGACGGCGCCAGAATCGTCTGATTCAGTGAAGACATGAGCATCACAATCATCAGACCGACAAACATAGTGCGGATACGGTTCTTGCTGAGCGTCTGCGCACCCGTCGTGTGAGTACTCTGTTGCGCTGTGTCTTCTCCTGCAGGAGAGGACGCCGCACGGCTGGCGGGTTTCGAACTCATAATGACCTCTTCTAGTTATGTTCTGTGACTAATGCGTTGTCGTGCTGTGCGGTGGCGCGAACGCCACAAGATTCCGGGGCCTCCATGAGGTGCGCCCAGGAGTATTCCTCCAGTAAATTCGAAGCTGCCCCATCCCAACAGACAAGATAAGGAGGCGCTATATCGCCGGGCGGCTCTGCTCAAAAAGCAGGAACTGGTAAGTCTTCACCGTTTGTCGGATACCGCGGTTAATTTCTTCCTCGTCCTCCAGGTGACGTGCGAACTCCAGCTGACGCAAAACCGCCGAGGCCAACTGCACCTTGGCGCGCGCACGCTCTTGCAGATGTTCAGTCAGCGGGTCCGACGGAGACCGGCGGGGGAAAGGACCACGACGCCCAGCAGCATCAAAAGCAACCCAGTCAATCGTATTCAGATACTCGGTGAGCACCTGCTCACACCGCATATGGTGCATCTTGAAGCGCTTGATTGAGTCGGGGAACTCACGACAGTGCGTCTGGAAGTCGTTGTTCTTGACCTTGATGTAGTAGAAGCTGTGGAAAATAATCTGCCACAGCAGGTGGGTGACACGAATAATCGTATTTTCGTCCTCGTGGAGACGATCGGTTTCGAGGATCTCCTCGCTGACAACCGGCTCGCGCAGGCCCAGGACGGCGTCTTCCTTAGAAGGGAAGTAATTGAAGAAAGTGCGGGGTGAGACCCCGGCCTCCTGCGCAATCTCCTCAACGGTAGTTCCGCGCATCCCGTGCTCACGGACGCGGCTGAGAGCCGCTTCGTGGATGGCGCGCCAGGTCTGCTCGCGTCGTCGTTCTCGAAGACTCAGTTCCTTTTTCTGCATGAGTGCAATTATTACATCCCTGCATAAAATGCTCAAATGGACATCCACACCCCTGCAACGACTAACCCCGTGCCTTTTTGTACTCTCCCCAAAACAGCACAGCCCCCTACATCAGGCTGCGCACCCCGAACCCCGCATGAGTTCACCAACCACGGCATAATAGACGGGTGAATTTGTTTGCCCCCGCATACCTCGACTTCCTGCCCGACTGGCTCCGCATCACCCTCGGCATTCTCGATATCCTCATTCGACTCATTGCCCTCTTCTGGCTTCCGTACAACCGCAAGCCCGTGGTCGCCCTCGGCTGGCTCATGGCTATTTTCTTCATCCCCTACGCCGGATTCTTCGTCTTCCTCGTCTTCGGGTCCTCACGCCTACCCGCCTACCGACGCGCTCGACAACACGCCATGAACGACATGATTCGCGAAGCCACCGACGGCACCCCCTTCCTGGCTCGCACCGACGACCTCTCCGACCCGGCACTCGTAGCCAGCCAGCTCAACTACACCCTCGGCTCCCTCCCCCTCGTCGGCGGCAACCAATTCACCCTCCACACCGATAACCACCAAGCCATGGTCACCATGGCCGAAGAAGTCGACCGCGCCACCGAATACGTGCACTTCGAGTTCTACATCGCCGCCTATGATGAAACCAGCGCCGTACTCTGGGACTCCCTCTTCGCAGCCCACCGCCGCGGCGTGCAGGTGCGCGTACTCATCGACCACATCGGCTCACGGAAATACCCTTCCTACAAGCGTCTCGTGAAGATGCTCAACGAATCCGGCATGCAATGGAAGCTCACGCTACCCATCAAGCCCTGGAAACTCAAATGGCAGCGCCCCGACCTGCGCAACCACCGCAAGATACTCGTCGTGGACGGCCAGGTCGCCTTCTCCGGCTCGCAGAACGTCATCGACCGTTCCTACGACACCCCCGAAAACATCAAGAAAGGCCTGCGGTGGAAGGACCTCACGTTCTCCTGCACCGGCCCCATCGTCGAAGAACTCAACGCCGTCTTCGTCTCCGACTGGTACTCCGAAACAAACCAGCTACTGCTCGCCGAAATTAACACAAACATTCCCTACGTAGGCGACGGGATGCGCGCCCAGGTTGTGCCCTCCGGCCCCGGTTTCGAAACGGAAAACAACCTACGCCTCATCAACTACATGATTTACAATGCCGAACGGCGCATCACCATTTGCTCCCCGTACTTCGTGCCCGAAGAAACCCTGCTTCAGGCGCTCACCAACGCGGCCTACTCCGGCATCGAAACCACCGTGATTGTGTGCGAAAAGGGCGATCAATTCCTACCCAACATGGCGCAACGTTCCTACTACGAGCAGCTGCTCCAGGCCGGCGTGCGCATCCTTCAGTATCCCAGCCCGACCGTACTGCATTCCAAGTTCATGTTCGCGGACGACGACCTGGCATTCATCGGCTCCTCCAATATGGACCCGCGTTCCTTCTCACTCAACATGGAGGTTTCCACCTTCATCACCGACCGCACCATGGTCACCATGCTGGAGGAAGTCACGGCCGATTATGAAAGCAAATGCGCCGAGCTGCTGTACACCCAGTGGGCGGAGCGTCCGCGCCGCATCAAGGTGATTGAGAACCTCTGCCGGCTCTGGTCGTCGCTCCTCTAAATTGTTTTCGTACGCTCGGGGACCGCATTTTTATTCCCGCACTGACCTAAGGATCCCAGATTGCCTCTTTTCATCCGTAAAGCACGCCGTAAGTTCGCAGAGCTCGACGCACACGACGTTGCCCACCGTATTTCCGCGTACACCTATGGTAATTTTCTGGTTCTAGCGGCGTTGCTGACCCTCTACGATGCAAAATCCATCTTTGACGGTACCGCAATCCTCTACATTACGGGCACCGGCCTGACCACCTATATTGCCCACGTTATTGCTGAAACGCAGGAGTACCGGGTGCTACACGGCGGCACCCCTCCTCGTGAATTTGTTAAGCATGCACTACGCAACGCAAGCCCCATTCTTGGCACCACAGTGTACCCCGTCATGTTGCTGATTGTGGCCATGCTTCTGCCGTCTGGTGGCAAATATGACATCATCTTTGACCTCACAATTATTCTCTGCCTGGCAACCGTAGTGTGGCGTATTTTTAGCCTCAACTTCGTCATTGCTCACTACCGCGGTGAACCAATCTGCTGGCGTACTGTCCGAAGCGCAGTATGGCTCACCCTCGCCGTTATTATTCTTGCCATTGTGAAGTTTATGTTCACTCACGCTGGTAAATAACCTCAAAGCTCCCCTAAAGCTCGGAATAACCGAGATCAGGGGAGCTTTCGTATCCTCACAAACGCACGGGTGTATCTAAATATGCAAAGCATAGAAAATATACACTATGGCAGAACCACCGCTCAGGTTCACCGGGTATCCCCCGCTATCTCACTCCGCCAGGTCTCTATACCCCATCTGCCCTTGTCAGATGTTGCTTACAGGGATTACCCTACTGGCTCGCACCACCAGGTTTCAGCCGAAAAGGGCAAAAAGAAACACGCGAGGCCTCCACTCAATGCATAGATTCTATGCGGTGGACGCATCGCGCGTTTATTTCTACCCAATTCTATTCTAACGCCACAAACGGTTTCCCGTGTGAATTGAAGAAGGTTTAATCTGCATCCAATCGGGAGCCATCAGACGAACCGCCTTCGCGCACCCCGCCAAAGCAGTAATAATCGACTCGCAGCGCTGATTGAATTCGCTTTGATGCCGTTTATCAACAATTTGCCCGGGAAAATGCCGATGCATTTTCGACACGGAGTCACTACTCTCCTGCAGGCCGTGGCCCGTATGGCCCGGAACATGCTTCACCAGCACACGCTTCTCACGAATTGCCTCGGTCAAAGCACGCATCTGCGCAACCACGCGTTCATCCTGCACGCCCTCCGAAGCCCAAGTCTCAAAAGCCCAACGACTATGAGCCAGGCGCAACACGAAGGTAATAGCACCCAACGAATCAGTGTTAATAATCAGACGACGCGAACCACTACGGAACACCGTGTAGGCGGCCAACACAGCCGAAAGCTCACCAGTCATAATATTCACACCGTCATAATGAGCATGAAAGTAGAAGCCGTCCTCACTCACACCGGCAATGCCCATGCGACCGCCACGCTGATACTTCTTGTTGTGCGTGGAACGAAACGAGCAGTCCGTAAAGACGCTGTAATCCTCCAGCTGTTCCAGCGGGCGAGGGTCCAGAGCATCATGCACCATAGCGTCCACAGTCTCACGCGTACGGATGACCTCAGCCTGCATCCGCTCATAGGCGGGGGTGCCGGCCAGCTTCACGTGCACCTCACCCAGAGAGTGATTATCGTAGGGGTCCAACACCTTCTCGAAAGCGCGGTACTCCATAATCGTCTTCAGATGGTCGCAATCGCGGAACAGGTGCTTCAAATGCTTACGGTCAGCCGCAATCGTCACCAGGTTGCGACGGTACTGCTCCGGAATGTAATCCCAAGCAGCCAGCACAGCCCGGCCCAGCAAGCGAGGATGCACCTCATCGCAAGACTCCATGAGCGAATGAGTGTGCTGAAAAAGCAAAGGCTCCTCATTGATGACGGTACGGGTGCCGTCCTGCTTCGAAATAAAAACCACCGTCGACAGCGCCGAATAGCAAAAACCCTGCGCCTCGCGGTGTTCCTGAGCTACCGCAATAACAGCGACCCCTTGATTGGTGTACCCGGCCGGGTAGGAGGCACTATAGTCGGGTGCCTCCCAGGTCAGGGCGCATCGTTTGATATGAGCCGGTGAAAATACCAATGCGGTCACCTCCCGTGACTACCATTCCGCTTCTCCTTTCATGCGTGCGGATTGACTTACCTTTCTTTTATAGGTCGAAGCCGGAGGAGGCGCAAACATTTGTGAGAATTTTTTCCAGTCAGCGAAGGGCCAGCGGCCATCCGCTTCCACCGGGGTGGACATCCGCCGCGCCTGAACCACGCAACGGCCCCAAAGGTGTACCGTAAAAGAGTCATCAACGATGCGGCACCAGCCGCCCCTAATCGAAGGAGAAACCATGATTGGTGTCTACGCAGGACTGTCCGTCAAGCCCGAGCACGTCGAGGAATTCCTCAAGACCATTGAGCCGCTCGTAACCGCCAGCCGCAAGGACGAGGGCAACGTCAGCTACGACTTCGGTACTGTCTCCGAAACCGAGTTTGCTTTCATCGAGCGTTGGGAATCCCAGGCTCTGCTGGATGCACACATGGCCACCGAGCACTTCCAGAAGGCTGTCGCCGCATGGGAGCCGCTACTCGCCTCCGAGCTGGACGTGCGCATCGTCAACTTCCGCTAAGTAGCCTCTAAACATACGGTGCCCGGCATCCCTTCCTCTGAAGGGTGCCGGGCACCGTGTACTTTAAGTCCCGAAAGCGAGCGCAACCGCTAGTGACGCTCCAGGCCAACCTCGACCGAATCAAGGGTGAAACCATGACCGGAGCTCACGCAGTGCACCTTACCGGTATTCACCGACTTGCAGGTGTACCCGTAGGCGGTCACCACCTGACCAATCGGTAGGGTCATAATCTTCTGGGTGTCTACCGGCTCCGGGCTAGAGGTCTGACCCACCAGGGAGGCCTCCGCAGTGTCCTTGTTCAGGTGCACTCGCTGCTGCGGCGCACCGGTCGCGGCGTCCCACCCCGGCAAGGTAAGGGGCACCATAGCCTGACAGTCCACACCTCCAGGCTTGATGGCGCAAGCTACCTTACCGTCAGCGCTAGCGAAGCGCAGAGTCTCAACGGTTTTCGCCTGCTCCCCCTGACCAAAAGTGCCGCCGCCGTACGCCTCAGCGAAAGTCAGCGTGCCCGACAGCATACGGGTCGTAGTAGGAATAACCGCCAGGCGAGGCTTCTCGGCACTACCGCTCTGGGTAAAGCAGGCCGCCGTCACGTAGGCGCGGCCCTGCACCTGGGTTGTACACTGATACCACTCCACCGAGGCGGTGCCGTTCTGGCTCTTACGGTTATTGAAAAGACGGATCGTTTCCTGAGCCTTCGTACAATCGGATCCGTCATATACGTAGATACCGGCGGAATCCCCCAGCAGGCTCGTCACGCCGCAACGGGATCCGGGATCGGTGGTCTGGGCGCTCGAGGTGGCAAAGGCCGCCTCATACTCGGCATCGGTGCTCGGCTCAGCGGTGGGAGTTGCAACCGCATCAAAGGTGGCCGGCGCATCCAACCCGAGGGGAATCTGAACCGTGTTAGCCTTCCACGCACCGTCAGCGGTCTGGAAGAGGGTCTTCGCATCAACAGATGCCGTAGGGGTAGCCGCCGAGGTGATCGGAGCAGAATCAGAGTATTCTTCGTGGGCGGCACACGAACTCAAAGTTAGTGCGCCGATGCAGGCCAAAGCGGTTAGTGCGCGGCGCGTCAGGGGACGCCGCACACGTGCAGGTAGGGTAAGCATGAATGCCAAATCCTCACAGGTACGGTGGGTGCAATGTATTTGAGTGGTTGTGCTGAGTCGGTGAATACAAACCGGGTGCCCCTACACCCTACTGCAACCCAGGGAACCGCGCAATACACCTCGCCGAGAACCCACAAAAGAGAGCTACTACCGATAAGGGTAGTGCCCTACACCACATACATGTGGGGTAGGGCACTACCCTTATCAGACGCCACGCTGAGGCGTCCCACTACATCAGAGACCGGCCGCAACGCACCAGCCTCACGATCATCAAGTCAGCGACTTAAGCATCCTCAGGCAGGATACGCACGCCACCCTTATCGGCCGAAGCAGCCAGCATGCCGTACACCTTCAGCGCGTTCGACACGTGACGCTCACGCGGCTTCGACGGACGCCACGGCGCGGCACCCTTCGCCTCGCGGCGAGCAGCCAGCTCCTCATCCGAAACGTTCACGCGCAGGATGCGGTTGTTCACGTCAATCTCAATCTCGTCACCGGTCTGCACCAGGCCGATAGCGCCACCAGCAGCAGCCTCCGGGGAAATGTGGCCAATCGAGATGCCCGAGGTACCACCCGAGAAACGACCGTCAGTAATCAGTGCGCACTTCTTACCCAGGCCCAGGCCCTTCAGGTAGGAGGTCGGGTACAGCATCTCCTGCATACCCGGGCCGCCCTTCGGACCCTCGTACTGGATGACGACGACGTCGCCCTCCTTAACGTTCTTCGACAGGATCTCGTACACGGCCTCGTCCTGAGACTCGACCACGAAGGCACGACCCTTGAAGTGGAACAGTTCCTCGTCGATGCCGGCGGACTTAATGATCGCGCCGTTCTGGGCAATGTTGCCGTACAGGACCGCCAGGCCGCCATCCTTGGTGTAGGCGTGCTCGACCGAACGGATGCAACCGTTCTCGGAGTCAGTCTCGTGGGACTCGTACTTATTCGCGGTCGAGAACGCGCGGGTGGTGCGCACGCCACCGGGGGCTGCCAGGAAGAGGTCCTTGGCCTTCTCGCTGGCCTTGCCGCCGCGGATGTCCCACTCGTCCAGCCACTCGTCCAGCGAATCCGCGTGAACAGAATGAACGTTCTTGTGGAGCAGGCCGGCACGGTTCAGCTCACCCAGCAGGGCGGGGATACCGCCGGCACGGTGCACATGCTCAATGTGGTACTTGGTGGAGTTCGGGGCAATCTTCGCCAGGCAGGGAACCTGACGCGAGATGCGGTCGATGTCGTCCAGAGTGAAGTCGGCGCCCGCCTCGTGAGCAATCGCCAAGGTGTGCAGCACGGTGTTGGTCGAACCGCCCATCGCCACATCCAGGGCCATGGCGTTCTCGAACGCCTCCTTGGTAGCAATCGAGCGGGGCAGAACCGACTCGTCGTCCTGGTCGTAGTAACGCTTAGCCAGCTCAACGATGCGGCGGCCGGCGTCCAGGAACAGCTCCTTACGAGCCACCTGGGTAGCCAGGGTCGTGCCGTTACCGGGCAGGGCCAGGCCGATAGCCTCATTCAGGCAGTTCATGGAGTTTGCGGTGAACATACCAGCGCAGGAACCGCAGGTGGGGCAGGCGTTCTTCTCAACCTGGGCCAGCTCCTCATCGCTGACGCTGTCGTCAACGGCCATCACCATGGCGTCAATCAGGTCGAGGCGGTGCTCCACGATGCCCTCGATGCCGGCACCGGACTCCATCGGGCCACCGGACACAAAAATCGTGGGGATGTTCAGGCGCATAGCAGCCAGAAGCATACCGGGGGTGATCTTATCGCAGTTCGAGATGCAGACCAGGGCGTCGGCACGGTGCGCGTTCACCATGTACTCGACCGAATCCGCAATCAGGTCGCGCGAAGGCAGCGAGTACAGCATGCCGTCGTGACCCATAGCAATACCGTCATCAACGGCGATGGTGTTGAATTCCTTGGCGACGCCACCCGCCTCACGGATAGCACCGGCGACCAGTTCACCCATGTTCTTCAGGTGCACGTGACCGGGCACAAACTGGGTGAAAGAGTTAGCGATCGCAATAATGGGCTTGCCGAAATCATCGTCACCCATACCGGTGGCACGCCACAGGGCGCGAGCACCGGCCATATTACGGCCGTGAGTTGAAGTACGTGAACGCAGTTCGGGCATTTCTAAACCTTCCGTAGTGATGCAACTACTGATTCTACGCGCGGCGTCCAACGCTCTTCAGCTCAGGGTCACTTTGGTTCCATGCATCGAAACGCGCACAAGCCTGCAACCACCAATCGGGGGAGAGAGTTGAGGCCACGGGGGTTGTGCCGGATCTGCGGCAGAATTGCCCCCTTTGGGGTAGATGGGGGACATCACCCCATTATGCCCCCTAATCTGGAATGAGCTCAGGTTGCGGGCGGCGATATTCAGTCGGCGAACGCACCAGGAGGCGGCGGGCTGCTGTGTCTGCCGCGTACAGACCTCGTTGTGTATACGTAGCACCGGCGCGGTTCGTATCCAACGCACTGATTTATACACACTGAACCCTGCTTACGTTTCAGAAGGTTTCCATGACACAGGCACCCACCGCATCACTCACCCTCACCCCGGCAGGCGGCAAGGACTTCGCGTCCTCGGTGATTTACCAGGTGTACCCCAAGTCCTTCTACTCCTCAACCGGTGGCACCTACGGCGACCTGCGCGGCATTATCGAGAAGGTGCCCTACATCGCCTCCCTCGGCGTGGACATGGTGTGGTTCAACCCCTTCTTCGCCTCCCCCCAGAACGACAACGGCTACGACATCTCCGACTACTACGCCATCAACCCCGACCTGGGCACCATGGAAGACGTCGAAGAGATGATTGCCGCCCTCGCCGAGCACGGTGTGGGCGTCATGTTCGACATGGTCCTCAACCATGTTTCGACCGAGCACGAGTGGTTCCAGCGTGCGCTCGCCGGTGAGCGCGAGTACTGGGATTACTTCTACATTCGCCCCGGCAAATACACCGAGGATGGCCAACTACGCGAACCCACCAACTGGGAGTCGAAGTTCGGCGGGCCTTGCTGGTCCCACTTCGGCGAGTACACGGATGAGCACGGCACTCCCCTGTTCTACATGCACCTGTACGACCGCACCCAGGCGGATCTGAACTGGTACAACCCGGTCGTGCGCGACGAACTGTTTAAGGTCGTGAACTTCTGGTACGAGAAGGGCGTGCGCGGCTTCCGCTTCGACGTCATTAACGTCATCGGCAAGGGCGAAGAGCTGCTCGATGCCCCCGAAGGCACCGTCGACAAGGCACAATACACCGACACCCCGATTGTGCACACACGCATTCAGCAGCTGAACCGCGCCTCCTTCGGTCAGCACGACGACACCGTGACCGTGGGCGAAATGTCCTCGACCAGCATCGAGAACTGCCTGGGTTACTCCAACCCGGCAAACCACGAGCTAGACATGGTGTTCAGCTTCCACCACCTGAAAGTGGACTACAAGAACGGCGAGAAGTGGTCAAAGGTGCCGTTCCGTTTTGCCGAGTTGAAGCAGATTCTGAACGACTGGGCACTGGGCATGCAGGCTGGCGGCGGCTGGAACGCGCTGTTCTGGAATAACCACGACCAGCCGCGCGCACTGAACCGTTTTGGTGACGTTGAGCGTTACCGTGCCGAATCGGCGACCATGCTGGCAACCGTGATTCACCTGCTGCGCGGCACCCCGTACGTGTACCAGGGCGAGGAAATCGGCATGATTGACCCGGTCTACTCCTCGATCGAGCAGTACGTGGATGTGGAGGCGCACAACGCCTACGCGATGCTGCGTGAGCGCGGTCTGAGCGAGCAGCAGGCTCTGGAGATTGTGCGCGCGAAGGCCCGCGATAATTCGCGTGTGCCGATGCAGTGGACCGCTGATCCGGCAACCGCCGGCTTCGGTTCCGAGTCGCCGTGGCTGGCTCCCGCCCCGGTGCGTGATGCGGCGACCGGTGCCGGTATTTCGGTGGAGGACGAGGAACGCGACGGCGTGATTCTGCCCTACTACCGCAACCTGATTGCCCTACGTAAGCAGTACCCGATTATTGCGCGCGGTTCGTACGCACCTTTCGCGCTGGAGCACGAGCGGGTATTCGCGTACCTGCGCGAGCTGCCCGCCGAAGGTGACACTGAAACCAACAACCCGGCGCAGCGTCTGCTGGTGCTGACGAACTTCTACGGTGAGCCGACCGAGGTTAAGGTTCCGGCTGAGTTTGTTCGTTCCGGTCGCGTGCTGGTGTGTAATTACAAGAATTATACGGTCGATTCCGCTGCGGCTGATTCGGCTGAAACGGTGACGCTGATCCTGCGCCCCTACGAGGCACTGGCGCTGCTCATTGAAGGCTAAAAGCGGCTCTGTACCTCTCCCCTAGCTTGCGGGTAAAGAGCACTATAAACCGACCTGGAAATATTCTATTTCAAGAATATTCCCAGGTCGGTTTGATTTTATCCATACTTGTCAAGGAATTTTAAGAGGTGCTCTAGAAACCCCGCTCCCCCAGCCACCAGGCCGCCGCCTGTGCGGGTTCCTGCTTCAAGGTGCCAGCCACGCGGTCGTTAAGAACGCGAAGGTCGGCAGTGGTGAGCTTCTCCGAAACCCGGTTCAGCACCTCCACGGCGCTCTCGGGCACCCGCGAAGTATTCACGATAGGCAGCACCTGCTGGGCCAAAATCATATTCTTTGGGTCTTCCAATACCACCAGCTTATTCTGCTCAATCGCGGGGGTCGTCGAGTAAAGGTCAACCACCTGCACGGTATCATCCAGCAGGGCCTTGACGGTCAGCGCGCCGCCTCCATCCGAGAGAGGTACGAACTCAGCGGGAACGCATCCGTACTTCTCCTTCAGGCCCGGGATACCGTAGGCGCGCTCGGCGAACTCGGGGGCCGCGCCGAGCTTGAGGTCGGTGCAGTGGGAGGCGAGATCCTCAAGGCTTCGCAGACCGTATTTTTGGGCAGTCTGCGCGGTCACGACGAGGGAGTCCTTATCCTCGGCGGCGGAGGCCTTCAGCGCGCGCAACTCACCGCCGCGAGTCTGCAGGGTACTCAGGGCCGCGGGCAGAGCCTGCAGAATTTCCTCGGCGGTCGAGGCGGTGGCCTTCGGGTCAAGGTAGAGTAGCAGGTTGCCGGAGTAATCCGGAATGACGTCCACCGCGCCGGAGGCGAGCGCCCCCAGGTAGGCCTCGCGCGCGCCGATGCTCAGCTGGGTACGGGCATCAAATCCCGCCTTTTTGAGCGCCCCGGCGAAGATTTCAGCGAGAATCTGGGATTCGGCGAAGGCCGCCGAGCCGACGACGATTCCCTCGTGATCGCCGCTGAAGACGTTCTCACCGCTGAGCCCGCAGGCGCTGAGAAGACCCGTCACGCCGAGCACTCCGGCAGCACCCAGAACGGTGCGACGCGAGAAGATATGAGGCTTCTGATTCATCGGGTTCATGCCTTCCTACGATTAATAGAGAGCCCCGCGGGGGTGAGCCAGCGCTGCACGAGGCCCATGAGCGCATCCACGACGAAGGCGAGAAGCGCCACGAGCAGGGTGGCGACCAGCATGCGCGGGTAGTCGCGCACCGCCAGGCCGTCAAAGAGGTAGCGACCGAGGGTTCCGCCGCTCACGTAGGCGACGATGGTGGCCGTCGCGATGACCTGCACGAGCGCGGAACGCAGGCCGCCCAGCATCAGCTGCAATCCCAGCGGAATCTCAACGCGCGTAAGAATCTGCCATTCGGTCAGGCCCTGGGCGCGGGCCGCATCCACCAGCTCTTCGGGAACGGAGGCGAGGCCCTCCAGCACCCCGGAAAGCAGTGGTGCGGCGGCGATAATGACCAGTACGACCAGGGAGGGGACAATCGAAATCCCTAGCCAGAGCGCCACGAGGGTGAGCAGACCGAGGGCGGGTAGGGCTCGGCTGGCGCCGACGAGGGTCGTCAGCAGGTTGGCGACCCAACGGCGTGAGCGGCTCCTGCGGTGTCCCGCCCAGAGGCCGAGCGGAACCACCAGCGCGGCCGCGCAGGCGACGGCGAAGAACGTGATGCCCAGGTGTTCCAGCAGGCGCGCGGTGATACCGTCGCTCCCCTGCCAGCGGGAGGCATCCCCCAGGTAGAAGAAGGTGCGTTCGATAACGTTCACAGTGGTTACCTCCTTCTTTCAGCGGCACGCCAGGGGGTCAGGGTACGGGTCAGCAGCATGAGGAGGCCGTCAAGCACGAAGGCCATGCCCAGGCTCAGGGCGACACCCACCAGAATCTCAGAGGGAATATCGCGCGCTAGGCCGTCGGTGAAGAGGGTGCCGAGCGAGGGCACGCCGATAAGCGCACCGACGGAGACCATGGCGATATTAGAGACGGTTGCCACGCGCAGGCCCGATAAAATCACGGGTGCCGCCAGGGGCACCATCAGTTCGCGACGTGCCTGGCCGGGTGTGTATCCGAGGGCTCGGGCCGATTCGTAGAGGCTGTCTGGCACGGAGTCGAAGGCGTCCACACCGGCACGCACCATGAGCGAGAAGCTGTACACGCTCAGCGCGACCAGCACGTTCATCGGGGAAATAATCGAGGTTCCCAGGACGAGCGGCATCAACACGAATAGCGCGATGGAGGGAATCGTGTACAGCAATGAGGAAAGGTATAGGAGGGTCAGCGTACCGGGGCGACGTCCGCCTTTCGAGGCGCGGCGACGGCTGGCGTAGTAGGCGACGGGCATGGCCAGGGCTGCCCCCACCGCGACGGGCACGACTGCCTGGTAGAGGTGGTTGAGGGTGAGCTCCAGGATGCGCCGACCATTGGCCGCGACCCATTCCCAGTGCAGGTCACCGGCCGCTAGAGGAGGTGCACTCAACAGAACAGATTGAAGAACGCTCATTCGTTATCCATGCCTTTCGGGGCGTGTTCTTGAGCCTCTCGGCGCATTCCCTCGAGGCGACGAGCACGCGCCTGACGCACCGTGCGCTCATCGAGCAGGCCGGCGACAGAGCGGCTCACGAAGGAACGCACGAAGTCATCGGCCGGACTGTACAGAATCTCTTCGGGAATTCCGTACTGGGCCAGGCGACCGCCCTCTGCAAAGACGGCGATGCGGTCGCCCAGCAGGAGCGCCTCGTCGATATCGTGAGTCACGAACACGATGGTCTTACCCAGGCGCGCCTGCAGATGCAGAAGTTCGCGCTGCAGCTCGGTGCGCACAATCGGGTCAACAGCCGAAAAGGGCTCGTCCATGAGCAGGATGGGCGCATTGGCGGCAAGGGCACGAGCCACGCCGACGCGCTGCACCTGGCCGCCGGAAAGTTGGGCAGGGTAGCGGTCCGCGTAGCCTGCATCCAGGCCCACCAGCTCCAGCAATTCCACGGCACGGGCGCGCGCTTCACGACGCGACATTCCCTGAAGCCGGGGCACGGTAGCAATGTTTTGAGCGACGGTGCGGTGCGGCATGAGGCCACCGTTCTGCATCACGTAGCCAATGCCACGGCGCAGCTCGTAGGGGTTCTTCTCGTGCACGTTCACGCCGTCAATGGTGATGGTGCCGCTATTGGGCTCCACCATGCGGTTAATCATGCGCAGACTAGTGGTTTTACCGCAGCCGGAGGGGCCGACGAATACGGTAATCTGCCCGGCGGGAATATGCAGGTTCAGGTTCTGCAGTACCGTGGTGGGTTCACCGGTTCGACTCGGGTAGCTCTTGGTGATGTTGTCAAAGCGGATTCCGCCTGCCTGAGCGCTGTCGGCAGCCGCATTTTTTGCCCAGGGAATCTGGGGTGAGCTCTCCGGAGGCTGTGTACTGAAATTCTGGGCAGTCATGGGTGCGGCAATCCTTTCTGCAACCCGTTGTATGCACTCTTTCAGCAGAAATTATCGAGTAGCTTCCTGCTGGGCGTTTCTACAGTGAGTGTGGTGTACCTGTTCTGTACATAGACCGTATATAAAAAGGCGGCACCCCAGGGTTTTATTCCCAAGATGCCGCCCTTTCGACAGTTTGCAGTATCTGCAACCGCCAAGTGTTTTAAAAAACAAAACCAGCCCCACTGTAGAAGCCTGGAGGCGGATTTCGTGGCTCCGACCGGCGTCGATCCGGTGACCTTACGATTTTCAGTCGTACGCTCTACCAACTGAGCTACAGAGCCTTGCGTATTTAGTTTTAGATACGCAATGACCGCGTCTTCGGATGAGTAATCATCTGAACTTACGCGGCCAGAGCGACCCCGACGGGACTTGAACCCGCGACCTCCGCCGTGACAGGGCGGCGCGCTAACCAACTGCGCTACGGGGCCTTGTTGGAATCAACAGGAGTAAATCCTACATCATCTAACTTGGCTTTGCAAACCGATATGATTTGCAAGTACCCCCAACGGGATTTGAACCCGTGCTACCGCCGTGAAAGGGCGGCGTCCTAGGCCGCTAGACGATGGGGGCCTAGTCGATCGAACAGGTTCTTTATTCATCCCGTCGTTCGAACCTCCACTAGTCTACGCTAGGTTCGAAAGAGCGCGCAAATCGTATTGTTCGATTTTGGGGGTTTCCGAGGCTGATACGCAGGTATTTATGTCCCAGAACACCATCATTTAAACATGTCAGAACAAATTATGTAAAAAATAAAAATTTTTAAATTTTCTTCGAAATCCCCTCTTGGATGCGGCTTTTGAGCTTCACCCCCCACTCCCAAGCTACCCTTATATAGCCCCAAGGAATTGCCAACAGGAGAGATGCGCACGGAGATACCCGCCTAATCACTCCAGCCAACCTGCGCCGCATACAGCCACTGACGGTCGCACTGACAGTCGAGTAGGCGCTTTCCCACAGGCCTGCCGAGAGCGGCACCTGCCGGAAATTTATGAAGGCGCACACGCACTCAAAAATCCGCATCCCTCCCACCCTCCGTCGCCTCGCATCTCACACAAGCGCCCCGCGTGCATGCCTAAATTTATGGAGTGACCTCGGAAGTACTTTTGCCCTTTTCGACATTTACTAAAAATGCACTTTGTGCATATTTGGCAAAATAGTCATTTATCCGATGCGCATATCAAGCGCATATTTAGTAGCGCGCTATGTGAAAGTGCACTTTTTGAAGAAAAGTATTCCCTGCATCTCGCAAGTGTGCACCATAATGCAAATATTCACTCCAGGGAATACAATAAACCGGCTTGTCAGAGGCATATTTTTACGCCAATGCACCTAAAGCGGGATTTATGACGACACACAAATATAAAGATTTGATAAACCTCTAGCGATTGACAAGGCGAGATAATATTCGCCTCAAAATAGCCCCCAATATTGCTTGAAGCACCCTCTTTGAGCACCGTACTATAGGAGACGTGAGATCGCTTCCGGACCTCACGGGACCACTTCGAAAAGTCCCAACGACGAAAGTCACCGCACATTATTTACCGATAAACCGTATAGAGATCTGATGGGGGATCCAGCGTCGGCAGCAACGCCCGCCACGAATCACCGCGTGACAGGCACGGGCACCATCCCGTACGAAAGCATGCAACCTGGATCCTCCAACTGTGTCCATAGCTCGCTGAGCGCGTCAAATATGCCACGCCACCAGCAGCATCCCCCAGGTCTGAATAAGTGTGCGCGGTCCACACGCCGTAGGACCGCGTGCTTGTTTAGAGAGCTAATCTTGGTGTTTCTTTAGCTTTCTAGACCCCGTTAGAGGACGCGCCGCACGTGGAGCCACTGCATGGGTTCGCCGCGCGTCCAGGGTAGCCGGAGGGTATGTCCTCGAGTGTCTTCGGCACCTACCCCGCCCACCCCGCATTACCTCATGATGCGGGGTGGGTTTTCTTTACCCCCTCCTCGCCTCCCCAATTTCCCGCAAGAGACAAAAATCGACCCCGCACCGGCACACGGTACGGGGTCGATTTCTACGTTCTACCTACTACGCGGCAGGATTACTCGCCACGGGAGATGTTAATCATCTCGTCGCGGTCCACAACCTTCACGCGGGCGCGAGGCTCACCGGCAGCGTCCTTGGATGCTGCGCCCAGTGCCTTCTCGTGGTCGTCTAGGCGGTGCCAGCCTTCCCAGGTGGTGTACTTGATGCCCTTAGAGTCCAGGTAGGCGCTGAAGGTCTCGGCGTCCGGCTCGGGGGCGGTGTAGAGGTTCTCGTGGTCCTCAAGCAGGTGGGTGATGGTCTCGAGCGCATCGGACTTGGTGGAGCCAATCAGACCCACGGGGCCGCGCTTGATCCAACCGGTTGCGTACAGGCCGGGAACGACCTCACCGTTCTCGTCCACGACGCGACCCTCAACGTTGGTGACCACGCCGCGCTTGCTGTCGTAGCCGACCTCGGGCAGCTCGGAACCGAAGTAACCGATGGCGCGGTAGACGGCCTGCACGGGGTAGTCCACGTACTCGCCGGTGCCGATGATACCGCCCTTGCCGTCCAGCTTATTGCGCTCCATGCGCAGGCCCACGACCTTGCCATCTTCGCCGAGAATCTCGTGCGGGGACTGCAGGAAGTGCAGGTGCAGGCGGCGGGATGCGGTCTGCTCGTTGTTCTTCTGGTCTTCCAGCCAGCCGCGCAGGGTCTTCATCATGACCTTGGTCTGGGCGTTCTTCTCCATTGCTTCCTCGGAAGCGGCGTCGAACTGGAAGTCCTCTTCGTATAGGACGATGTCCACGTCGCGGGAGTGTGCGAGTTCGCGCAGCTCGAGCGGGGTGAACTTCATCTGTGCGGGGCCGCGGCGACCGAAGACGTGCACGTCGGTCACGGGGGAAGCCTTCAGGCCCTGATAGACGTTATCGGGGATTTCGGTGACGAGCAGGTCGTCAGCGTGCTTGGAGAGGATGCGGGAGACGTCCAGGGCGACGTTGCCGTTACCGAGCACCGCTACCTGCTCAGCCTTCAGCGGCCAGGTGCGGGGGTAGTCGGGGTGACCGTCGTACCAGGAGACGAAGTCGGCAGCACCGTAGGAGCCGTCCAGGTCGATGCCCTCAATGTTCAGCGCTGCGTCGTGAATGGCTCCGGTCGCGAAGATAATGGCGTCGTAGTGCTCGCGCAGGTCGGCGAGGGTTAGGTCCTTACCGTACTCGACATTGCCGAAGAAACGGATGTCGCCGCGGTCCAGGACCTTGTGCAGGGCGGTGATGATGCCCTTAATGCGCGGGTGGTCCGGTGCCACACCATAACGAATCAGCCCGAAGGGGGCGGGGTAGCGGTCGAAGATGTCGATGGCGACCTCGACGGCGCCGGTGCGGACTTCTTCGGACTTGGTGAGGATGTCGGCGGTGTAAATACCGGCGGGACCTGCACCAATCACGGCGACGCGCAGGGGGCGTGCTGCTTCAGACACGAATATCTTCCTTTCAAAGTTCACCGGCAAACGCCCGGTACAGCGTGAAGGCGCGGTGAGCTTAGTGTTCACTTCGTGCCTATTCTACCGGGCAAGAGCGCCCCTATACGGGGAAAAGGGGACAAGCTCAGCAAATAGGATAATTTTCTATCACCTAATACGGCCTCAATGGAGGACTGCGGGGCGAGCTGCGGTCGATCCCGCTCCGCACAAAAAACCGCCCCGCCCTCCGAGGTGCAGGAGGGCGGGGCGGCGTATGGAACACGCATCCGCGTGGATTTTTGCTACCTCAACCGTATGCGGGCGAGGACTTTAGGGGCGAAGCCTAGCGAGCCTCGACGGGGTACTCGGCGTCCGGCTCGCCGGTGATGCGGTTACGCAAATCGCGGCGGACCAGTTCGATGGACCAGAGCCAGATGATGTGGCCGAAGAATTCTGAGAAGTGCTCGCCGAAGGGCTGGTTCCAGGGGGCGGGTACGATACCCATGGCGGGCATGATGATGACGTGGAAGAGGATGTCCAGGACGATACCAAATACGGCACCCTGCCAGAGCTTAATCTTGGGCCAGTACTCGGCGACCACGCAGTAGAGGGCCGCGAAGAAAATCGCGAAGGAGAAGTGGATGATAAAGCTCATGTAGGGCAGGTCGTTGCCCAGGTAGGAGTAGGTTGCGTGGGAGGTTTCCGGGGACATGCCGAAAATCTGCTCCAGCAATGCCTGCGGCGGGTTGGTGGAGTTACGCTCGGGGGTGCGCGGCGGGAAGGGCACTTCCCAACCGAACTTGATAATGCCCGAGAAGATACCGGCGATAAGGCCGACGAGGACCGCAACGCCAACGCGGCGGCGTGCAGGGTCGGTGATGGTTTTGAAGGTGACCTTGACCTTCTGCCCCGCCTTCTTGGCGGTGGTGGTTACTGCGTTCTCAGACATGTCGCTCCTGAGGTGTGAAGTGGTGTGCTTAGTGCCTCAACCCTACCGCAATCCCAACATTATTCCCAGGGGTTTCACACATAAACCCACTTAAAGCCAAAAATACCTTTATTTTTATATCGTGCTGACCAGCATGTTTACATTTCTAAATCTGCGGAAAATTTTTACTGACAGATTTCACATAAAATGTCACATCACTTCATGTAATACTTGAAAGTTTCTCAATAGCACCCCCTCATGGCCGCTTGAGCGCACGCAAAAGCCCCCGGCACGGCGAGAAAAACTCACCGCGCCGGGGGCTCATAAAGCTTTCACATGCGACCCGAAACGAAGACTAAGGGGTCGGTTGCTACTAGGCGGCGGGTACCGCCTCAAAGGTTACGGCCAGTTCGTCACGCTCACCGAAGCGGACCAGGTGGCGGTCCAGCACATCCGCCAGGCGGGCAGCCTGTTCGTCGTTTTCGGCGCGTACCTCCATGACGAGGGCACCGTCGGTTTCGCGCAGGTCACCGTAGCCGCGGAAAATACCGTCGCGGTTGAAGGTGAGGCGCAGGCCGTCGGGCAGTTCTGCGGTGCCGAGCTTGCGGCCCATGTGCGAGCCGAGCTGCTTGATGTATCGGGCGGGGCGGTCGGTTGCTACGACGGCGCGCTGGCGTACCGGCAGGGATTCTGCGGCGGGGTAGTTCTCAGCGGTGTTTTCTTGGGGAGTTTCAGTCACGGTGGACTCCTTCTTATCTATACCGAGTTCTCATCTATGCCGAAAAAGGCTCACCACACGGAACCCTGCATCCGGCGACGCATTGTTTCACCTCGAATATAGCAGGAACTTAGGGTTTACTAACCTAATATGTGATCGCTGTTCGCGCAGGGGCGATAAACAACCACCGTTCTTTACACGCCTACCTCTTGAGCTTAATCTCAGCAGCAGCACCCAAATGTGCCGAAGTCACCGCATCGTCCAAATGTTTAAAATCCGACCGGTCAGTATACGTAATCGTCAAAACAGCCTTCTGTCCATCGCACAGAAGAGTCTGGGAAAACTCAACATTCTTCGCAGCCGAACGAATAGCATTAAGCTCTTCAGTCCGCGCAAGAGCTTGCTGTACATCCTCCGGTGAAGAAGCTGTTGCACAAGCTGGTGTAGTGGTCGAATACTCATTCAGCCACGGCTCAAAAGCTCCACCCCAGTACAGACCCAGAAGAGCGCCAACGAACACCACGCAAGATACTAGAACGCCCACCACTTTTCGCGGCAGATGCCGTAATCCGTTTTTTCGAGGGGTGTCGCCTCCTGAATTTTCCGGCACACGATCATACTCGTCACGAGCTAGGGGGCTCCTGGTCGTCATGATTTATTCTCCTTCAGATGAGAATTTACGTTTACATCCGCCAATCCCGAATCGGGAACTCTGGTAGGGGCTTCAAGACGGCATAGCCTATCGCAGGCGGTCATCATATCTGCATCATGAGTCGCCACGATAACTGTGGCTCCACGCCGAGCAGCAGAGCTCAACAGCTCAACAACCAATGCCCGGTTCTCAGCATCGAGACTTGCCGTCGGCTCATCCGCAAAAATGTAGCGCACACCCTTGTGGATTGCCCGAGCGATACCCACCCTCTGCTTCTCACCACCACTCAGCAGGGCAGCCGAAGTACGTTCCTTTCCTTCAAGACCAATGACACTCAGAAGCTCACGGCTCTCATCCGTAATTCGAGCACGACCAAAGGTCTTACGATCAAGCAGAATATTCTCGATAACGCTCCATTCCTCAATAATTCCGTAATCCTGAAAAACGAAGGAAGCTTCATCAGCCCAGAACGCAAGACGCTCCTTCTCGCGAGCATGTTCCATATGCCGACCCCCAATAATAACCTCACCCTCATGAGGCGGCATCAGCAGACCCAACACATTCAAAAGTGTCGTTTTACCGCATCCGCTCGGACCCACAATGCCAGTTACTTCCCCCGCATATGCCTCAAAGTGGGGACTCTGGAGAATGGGCTGCCCCTGCGCATACACCACAATGTTGCGGGAGGCGATAGTTACCTCAGGATGTTCCACATTGCCAGAGGGATAAACAGTATTCCTCATCATTCACTCCTATACGTGACGACGGTGAACCGTCGCAGTGAAGATACGGTTAAAACTCAGTCTCAGCACCAGCGCCAGAATAGTGCCGTACAACAGCGGTGCCGCCAACGCTGAAAAAGCGTACTCTGCTCCCTGCACCAGAAGAAGTACCAACCCAGCAGCAGAGCAAAGGCACACAATGCAGGTTTCCTTCAGAAGGTACCCACTAAAAATTGTTCTAAGAGGCAGACCAGCAGTACGTAAAACAAAATCATTACGAGCACGAGCCGCAAGGGTAATGTACGTATTAATTGCTGTACCAATAACGAGTGCCGCGCAGAGAATTGCTAGACCCACTAGATGCGCAACATACTGGTTACGTTCCAGCTGCGCGATGTAAAGGTGTTCCTCTCCCGCGCGGTCCACAGAAAGTAGGGTCTGCCCAATTTCCTCAGCGTTGTAGGCAGCCCGTACAGACGCAGGCTGAGAGACCATGATGTTACCGGTAGTCAAGGCCGCAGAAATAAAGGAAGGTTGTAGATTCTGCGTCGCCGATTCGGTTACCACAAGAACAGGCTTTTTATAGTTCAGAAGCCGTGAATCCTGAGAGCTCAAAGCAGGCACCTTTACCCCCGACGAGTTGGTTTTATCCTCCACAGTGAGCAGAGTAAATCCGCGATCCTCCCGGTCCTTCTGGTGGAAAGAATACTCTGCACGCAAAGACTGAGATCCAGGGAAGTTGCTATCCTCAACGTTCTTGAACGACAAGCCAAGACGTTGCTGAAGAAGGTCCACATAGGCGCGGTTCACCATAAGAGCACCATCGTATCCGCTGCCCTCCAAACCCTTAACGTTTTCCAACGCATAGGACAGGAGGACGCCGTTCCGTGATTCAAGAGAACCCAAAGCACGCACTGTGGCCTGGTCGTAGGAGGCGAGCGCCTGTTCATCCCGTATCGTCGCTTCAGGCACGTTCACCCGTAAGGTGTACTGGTCAGAAAGAAGAGACCAGCCAGCCGCCGAATCGCTCCTACCCAAACTCACTTGAGCGCTTGAGACCAGACCCGGAATAGTGCACGCCACTAAAACCACCACAGCATACTTAGCGATTGCACTCGGAACTGTAAAACGTCGATACGCCGGTTCCCTACGTCCCACAGCAGTAATACTCGGCCAAGTCATGAGGTTGATAAGCAGTAGAGCAACCAGCATGAGAACGGTAAACACGGCAAAGATCAGTGCCGTAACCCCCATCAGTTGAGGAAGATGCGCCACACCGTACACGAACCCCTCTACGCATCCCATGCACAATGCTGTTACCGCTGCAGGAGGTAGCGCCAGGAGCAGGAGGTCTTGTGCATCCCTTAGCTGCAGGCGCTGCGGGGAGTATCCGTTCAGAAGCAGAATATTCTGAGTTCGCGAACGGACCGACAACCACCCCATGATTGCGGTACAGAAGAGCACAGCCAGGCAGATAAGGCTCGTCAGAGAGCCCGAAGAAGTAACTGCCCCGTAGACAACACGCACCGGGTTAACGGAGATAACTTTAACATCCATGCCTTGTTCACGGGCAAGGTTTTCAAAAGCACGCACAAATTCTTGGCTACCCGCTAGCGCGTATTGGCCGTCAAGCGAAGAATCCCCGAGTGCTCGTGACGGATATTTTTTCCCGTGCTTATCCGGGTCGAACCAATCGATAGTTTCACCGTCAGAGCTCAGTGAATTCGCCCCAAACACGTAGACGGATTTTCCGTGCCAGAAATCTTCGGGGTCGGCGACCACCTTGAGTAGCTGGGCGCCATCGGCGGCGTAGCGATCCACCAGAGTATCAAAGTTCTGAATCAGCTCAGACTTAGACTGTTGCGAAGCACGGAGAGAAAGCTGTGCCTGTGCATTGGTACCCAAAGGAGTCTGCGTCTCCAGGACAGAGATGAGGGCGCTACCCAGCAGAAAGGTCAGAACCGTGCACAATACTGCGCACACTCTCAGAGCATTTTTCATCGTTGAATCCCCCGTCTGTAGCGGGTGTAGCGGACGGGCATAAAACTTCACCGCCCCAGGTCTGGTGCTAGAAGACTACCACCTTTATCACTTAAATGGTATAGATTTTCGATTTATTTAGATTCATAACATATGCTTTTTTACTAGTCAGCTGATTATTTGACGTCCAAGATACCTTTTCAGGGTCTCTGAACGAAAGCTGAGAGTTTGCTGAACTAGCGTAGAAAATACCTTTAACCGTAAAATATCGTGGTAACAACAGCGTCACATCCCACTTTGCGGGACGTGACGCTTTTCTTATGCGGGCTCGGAACCCCGAGTCACGCCCCGACTATGAGTATCTACGGATTTTCACGAATGTCTTCTGAGAACACCGCGGCTCCCCAGACCCCCAAGGCAGAAGCCAAGGGCGCACTGGACCGTTACTTCAAAATCACTGAGCGAGGCTCCACCATCGCCGCCGAATTCCGCGGCGGCCTCGCCACCTTCTTCGCGATGAGCTACATCGTCGTGCTGAACCCCCTCATCATTGGCCTCGGCAAGGACGCATCTGGCAACGCGCTCGGCGTGCCGCAGGTCGCAGCAATGACCGCACTGGTCGCAGGCGTCATGACCATCCTCATGGGCGTCGTCGCCAAGCAGCCCTTCGCCATGGCGGCAGGCCTCGGCGTGAACGCGCTGCTGGCAACCACCATCGCCTCCACCCCCAACCTGACCTGGCCCGCCATGATGGGCCTCGTCGTCTGGGCCGGTGTGCTGATGACCATCCTCGTGCTGACCGGCTTCCGCACCGCTGTGTTCAACGCGGTCCCCGAATCGCTCAAGGTCGCAATCGTCGTCGGTATCGGCTTCTTCATCGCCTTCATCGGCCTCGTCAACGCGGGTATCATCCGCCGCATGCCCGATGCAGCCGGCACCACCGTGCCCGTCTCCTTCGGCGTGAGCGGCCACCTGCTCGGCTGGCCCACCCTGGTCTTCCTCTTCGGTCTGTTCCTCACCATTGCGCTGTTCATCCGCAACGTGAAGGGCGCCATCCTCTACGGCGTCATCGCCTCCACTGTCCTCTCCATCATCCTGGAGCAGGTCGTCCCCTCCGGTAGCGTCCTGAAGTCCCCCACCGGCTGGTCCCTGAACATTCCCGTCTGGGACTCCAGCACCAGCAAGCTGCCCGACTTCTCGCTGTTCGGTGCCGCTGACCTGTTCGGTGCTTTCGGCACTCTCGGTGGTATGGCAGCCGTTCTGCTGATCTTCACCATCCTCATCTCCGCGTTCTTCGACGCAATGGGTACCTCCGTCGGTCTCGCAACCGAGGCAGGCACCATGAAGGACGGTCAGATCGAGAACGTTGACAAGGTCCTGCTCGTGGACGCCCTCGGCTCCGTGGCCGGTGGTGGCACCTCCTCCTCCTCGAGCCAGATTTTCGTTGAATCGGCTACCGGTATCGGCGCGGGCGCACGCACCGGCTTCGCAAACATCGTCACCGGTGTGCTGTTCCTGATCGCTATCTTCCTGTCCCCGCTGGTCACCATCGTCCCCTTCGAAGCTGTTGCACCCGCAATGGTGTTCGTTGGCTTCCTGATGATCCGCCAGGCAGTGAACATCGACTGGAATGACTGGGGTCTGGGTATCCCCGCGTTCATGACCATCATCTTCATGCCCCTGTCCTACTCCATCGCGGACGGTATCGGCGCAGGCTTCCTGTCCTACGTCTTCATCCGCCTGGTGCAGGGTCGCGGCAAGGAAGTTCACTGGCTCATGTACGTGGTGTCCGCAGTGTTCCTCATCTTCTTCGCTAACGGCTTGATTACCGGCTGGATGCACTAAATACATCGGGTGCTCAACCCTCCCACGTGGAGGCTCGGGCACCGGCAGGGCGGGGTACCGGCACCTTCGGGTGTCGGCGCCCCGCCCTGAGCTATTCTTCCCCCGTCCCAACCACCGATTCTGGCTATTTGTGCTGGTTGCGGGCGTAAGGGAAACACCACATCACCGACTGAACCGCCGCACACAACATGTTTCACCGGCACGGGCCGTACGGGTGGCGCCTACAATGGGTTGAATCATTGTGGCGGCGCCCGATTATGCCCGGTTATGGGTCTAACCCGCGAAACCGGCGGCGCAACAGTACACACCGAACAACATCAACGGATCCTCACATGTCTGAATCCCAGAAGGCGGCAGCGCCCACCAGCGCACTCGACCGCTACTTCAAGATTTCCGAACGCGGCTCCTCCATCGCCGCCGAACTCCGCGGCGGCCTCGCCGCGTTCTTCGCCATGAGCTACATCGTGGTGCTGAACCCCCTCGTCATCGGTACCGGTGCTGACGCTTCCGAACGCACCCTCGGTATCGCACCCGTCGCCGCTGTGACCGCGCTGGTTGCCGGCGTGATGACCATCCTCATGGGTGTTATCGCTAAGCAGCCCTTCGCGATGGCAGCTGGCCTGGGCGTGAACGCGCTGCTCGCCTCCACTATTGCCACCACCCCGAACCTGACCTGGGCAGACATCATGGGCCTGGTCGTTCTTGCCGGTCTGATCATGACCGTTCTGGTGCTCACTGGCTTCCGTACCGCGGTGTTTGAGGCGGTCCCGGAGTCGCTCAAGACCGCGATTGTGGTGGGTATCGGCTTCTTCATTTCCTTTATCGGTCTGGTCGACTCCGGCATTATCCGCCGCATGCCTGACGCAGCTGGCACCACCGTTCCGGTGACCCTCGGCGCGGGCGGTCATCTGCTCGGCTGGCCCACTCTCGTCTTCCTCTTCGGTCTGTTCTTCACCATCGCCCTGTTTATCCGCAACGTGAAGGGCGCGATTCTGTGGGGTGTGCTCGCCTCCACCGCGCTGTCCCTGATTCTGGAGGCGGTTGTCCCCTCCGGTTCTGTACAGAAGGCTGCAACCGGCTGGTCCCTGAACGTGCCTTCCCTGGCTGACCTGAAGTTCACCACCCCGGACTTCTCCCTCATCGGTTCCGCTGACCTGTTCGGCGCGTTCTCCCACATAGGTCCGCTGGCTGCCTCGCTGCTGGTGTTCACCATTCTGCTGTCCGTGTTCTTCGACGCAATGGGCGTTTCGGTTGGTCTTGCCGCCGAGGCTGGCACCATGAAGGACGGCAAGGTTGAGGACATTGACAAGGTCCTGCTCGTGGACGCTTTCGGTTCCGTTGTTGGTGGTGGCGCGTCCGGTTCGGCGAACCAGATTTTCGTGGAGTCCGCTACCGGTATTGGTGCGGGTGCACGCACCGGCTTTGCGAACATTGTGACCGGTGTGCTGTTCCTGCTGGCGATTTTCATTTCGCCGCTGGTCACCATCGTTCCTTTCGAGGCGGTTGCTCCGGCGCTGGTCGTGGTCGGCTTCCTGATGATCCGCCAGGCCGTGAATATTGACTGGACCGACTGGGGTCTGGGTATTCCGGCGTTCTTGACCATTATTTTCATGCCGCTGTCGTACTCGATTGCGAACGGTATTGGTGCCGGCTTCGTGGCGTACACTTTCATTCGCCTGGTGCAGGGCCGCGGTAAGGACGTTCACTGGCTGATGTACCTGGTCTCCGCGGTGTTCGTGATCTACTTCGGTATGGGCATCATTAACGGCTGGACTAGCTAAGTCCGACAGTCTACATATTTGCTGAAGGCAGGTTCCTGATGCGGCTGAGAATGTAAGTTTTCAAGCTGCCGGAGGGCCTGCCTTTGGCGTATCTGATTCGCTCTTACGTGTTCCTTATAGCTCCAGGAGGCGAGAAAATCATGGCAGAATCATTCCGTTTTCGGTATGATTCTGCCATGATGTCCGTTCAAGAGTATGCTCAAGAAGCTAAGGTTTCAGAGCGAAGCGTGCGCGCCCGCTTAGAACGTGGAATGCTCCAAGGTCGTAAATTGGGAAGCCGCTGGGTTGTCGACGCTCTTCCCTCTGCGCACCGCAGTAATGCTGGCCGTCCTATTTCCTTCGATGCATTCAATGCTTTGGCGCGATACTGCGATGGTCAGTCATCTGTCCTATCGGCTGAGGAACGCCGCAGGGCAAAAGAACGCGCCTCAGCAATTCAGGTGCAAGGACCTGCGTCTGTTGAGCGATACCGAGCTCGCCGCGGTCTGAAAGTTCATCATCTGCAGGCTCCTCCCGCTGAAATTCCTGCAATTTTGGAAGACCCTGCATTGTCGCTTACCGGCATTAGTAGCGATATTTCTCAGGTGTACGGCTCAATGGTTGATGCATATGTTTCAAGCCAGGATTTAGAGAACATCATTTTTCTGTACAACCTGCTTCCGGCGTCTATAGATTCGGCGAACATTATCTTGCGTGAATGCGATGAGCCGCCCCATATTCTGCCCTTGCATGTGGCGGTAGATCTTCTAGATTTGGAGGATCCGCGAAGCTCCGCTGAGGCAGAGCGCATTCTTCAAGATTCTGTTTTCAAGAAAGCGTCTTAGTCATGACCGCATCCCCTATTTTGATTCCTGCTATTGGTGCAGAGCGTGCCTCTTGGCTTGGTCTGGCTGATATCTCAGAGATTATGCCGCAAGGATGGTCCCTGGCAGGCGGAAGCATGATGCGCCTGTTGGCTGCAGAGCGAAGCTACGCGGGTTCTCGATCCACTCACGATATCGACATTATCCTTGATATCCGCGCATCACGGGCGTATGTTCGTCAGTTCCATGAGGCTCTTAGCAATGCCGGATTTTCAATTGCAGGGTTCAACGCATCAGGCCAAAATCACCGGTGGGTTCGCGGCGAAGCTCAGATAGATATCCTCATCCCTTCGGGACAGTCGGAGTCCGCTCGCACCTATGAGTATCCAGGGTTTGGTCGCCTGCTCGAGACTCGTGGTGCCCAGTTTGGACTTGAGCGTACCCGTAAAGCATCTGTACTCTGCGCTGATCGCCAATTTACAGTCAATGTCCCTGATGGTTTGGGGGCTCTTTATGAGAAGGTATCGGCTCTGCTCAACAATGGAGATTCCGATAAAAGTCGGCATTTCCGAGACATTATTCTTTTATCTTCAGTTCTTAATTCTCAAGAGCGTCGAGATATCCCGACGCTTTCTGGAAAACAGATATATCGCCTTCATGATGGTGTTTCAAGGTCGCTCCAGGAATACACCGGCATTATTTCTGACCGCGAGCTGGAGGTAACCTCTCGTTTAGAGAACTATCTTGAAAATCTTCTAAAAGACAGAAGTTAACTAAAACAAAGAATGGCAGAATCGTTCCGGTTTCGGAATGATTCTGCCATTTCTTCTATGCCCACACTCTGCACATATGAGCGGCAGGGAAAGTTACGAGACTTAGCGAACGTCACCATCCACATAGAACCAGGCGCCGCCCACCTTCTCAAAACGCGACAGCTCATGCATGCTACCCTTCACCCGCTCCTCCGCAGGAACACCCGGCACCGAACGGTAATACGCAACGAACTCCACCGTACCGGATACATCAAACGGGCCACCCGAAGCACCCAGAATATCCAGACGATACCAGCGGATATCATCCTCCAACTCCAAGGTAGCCGGGCGAGTACTCGGATGCCAGCTCGCCAACAGGTACGCCGCATTGCCGGTCGCAAACGCGGTAAAACGCGAGCGCATCAGCTGCTCCGGCGCGGGAGCAGTCAGCGCGCCGGAGGCGGCAAACTCACCCAGGAACCTGCCGCAGCAGGCGCCGTACACCTCGCCGCTCAAGCATGGGCAGCGGTCATCGTGGTTAAGTTCAACCTGGTTCAGTTCAGTCATGCCACCAGTATAGAGAAAGCACTGCGCAGAGAAACGCCCGCTCCGCCGGGGATACAAATCCTCCAGCAGAACGGGCGTTCTTGTTTTCAATCGTTAAGTTTGAGCGAACCTACACGGCACGCTTCAGCGGCAACGCTTATTCAGCAATTGCGCGAGCCGGGGTGTCAGCCGCCGAAGGCTTACCCACGTATGCGCCGCGGTACTTAGCGGCCGGGTGGCTGTCAGCAACCTTGGTGTGGCCCTTACCGAAGATGTTCTCACGCAGGGTGTTGCCCTCGTACTCGGTGCGGTAGCGGCCGCGCTTCTGCAGCTCGGGCACAACGTACTCAATGAAGTCCTCGAAGGAACCCGGGGAGACGTGGTACGCCAGGTTGATGCCGTCCAGGCCACCCTCATCGATCCAGCGCTCCAGCTCGTCAGCAACCTGAACCGGGTCACCAACAATAACCTCGCCCATGCCACCGATGGTGGTGTGCTCGGCGATAGCCTTGCGGGTCCACTTCTTGTCCTTCGCCTGCAGGGTGAAGGGGGTCAGGAAGGACTGAATCGACTCGGTCTGCACGTAGTTCAGGACCTCGTCCTCATCGAACTGGGACAGGTCAACACCGGACCAGCCGCCGATGATAGCCTGTGCAGATTCGAGGTTGATGTACTTCTTGTACTCCTCGTACTTTGCCTTTGCCTTCTCTTCGGTCTCATCCACGATGACGGAGAGCATTGCGAGAATCTTGACATCGTCGCGGCTACGGCCCTGCTCCTCGGCAGATGCACGAATACGGTCGGTCACAACGCGGGTCAGGTCCGGGCGCAGGGCGCTAATGAACACGGCCTCAGCGTGCTTGCCGGAGAACTTCTGACCGCGGCTGGATGCGCCAGCCTGGAAAATCACGGGGGTGCGCTGCGGGCTCGGCTCGGTCAGGGAGATGCCGGGCACGGAGAAGTACTTGCCCTTGTGGCCAATCGGGTGAACCTTGGAGGGGTCAGCGTAGATGCCGCGCTCGCGGTCCTTGACGACTGCGCCGTCTTCCCAGGAGCCTTCCCACAGCTTGTAGCAGACATCCAGGAACTCGTCAGCGATTTCGTAGCGCTCATCGTGCGGGATCTGGGTGGGCAGGCCCTGGTTCTCAGCAGCCGACGGCAGGTAAGAAGTCACAACGTTGAAGCCGACACGGCCCTCAGTGAGGTGGTCGAGGGAGGCGTAGCGGCGAGCCAGGGTGTAGGGCTGCTCGAAAGTAGCGGCAGCAGTCACACCAAAGCCGAGGTGCTCGGTCACTGCAGCCATTGCAGAAATCTGGGTTGCGGGGTCATTCACGGGAACCTGAGCGGCACCCTCGATGGCGGGTGCGGCAGAGTTCTTGTACACGTCGTAGATGCCGACCACGTCAGCGATGAACACGGCGTCGAACAGGCCGCGCTCAAGGGTCTTAGCCAGGTCAGTCCAGTACTTGATGGTGTTGTACTCGGTTGCGCGGGAGCGCGGGTGACGCCAGAGGTCGAAGCTCTGGTGACCGATGCAGGTCATCTCGAATGCGTTAACTACGATGCGCTTCTTCTGCTCAGCCATCGATTTTCCTTTCGCGAATGATCAGGGACGATCCGGTTTGTACCCTGCACCCCGCGCGCCGCCTCCTCATGCCTTCTGCGTTCGGTAGTGGCCTTCGTGCAGGTGGCGCGTTCGCGCCGTACTTGCCTCGTAACGTTGAGGCCAGATCATCATCTGGGGCACCCCGCTACGGGAGAGGGTTGCCGCCCGGCCAGCCAGAGCTTAGCGCCGGGACTCATGATCTCGTGGTTCGAGTGTACGGTGTGCGCGGGAGGGAGAGCACGTTTGTGACGAAAAAATATTTTTGTGACGTAGAACCGAAATATTTCGTGACAAATGCGACATAAAGAGTCACAGAAATTCATACGCGGCCATAGGGTTGATTGAGGCGTGGCACAGCCCATAGGGTGAGTAAAGCAAACCATCCAGAGCGACCGAGAGACCTGGCTCCACGACGTCGCAGCAACCGATAGCGGCATCCCCACCGCCGGTGCTAACGCCAGGAACGATGGAAGTGACTATGACACTCAACAGTGCAACATCTGCCGGCGTATCCAGCGCCGCAGTGCCCCTCGTCTTCGATACTGTAGGCCAGTCCTTTGCGGTACCCGGCGGAACCCACGAAGTTCTGCGCGAGGTCACCTTCACCGCCGAACCCGGCGAAATCATCTCGGTGATTGGTTCCTCGGGATGCGGCAAGTCCACCCTCCTGCGCGCCGCGGCCGGCCTGAACCGCATCACCGCCGGCACCGTGCGCATCGGTGAGAAGGCCGTGACCGGACTCGACCCCCGCGTGGCCATTGGTTTTCAGGAACCGCGCCTGCTCCCCTGGCGCACCGTCGCCGACAACGTGGCGCTCGGCCTGCCGCAGGGCACTAAGAAGGCCGAGGGCGAGGCGACCGTGACCCGCCTGCTGAGCCTCGTCGGTCTGAGCGAGTATGCCGATCACCGCCCCAAGGAAATTTCGGGCGGCATGGCGCAGCGCGTCTCCCTGGCTCGAGCACTCGCCCGCACCCCCGGCGTGCTGCTGCTCGACGAGCCCTTCGGTGCTCTCGACGCGCTGACCCGCATCAACATGCAGGACCTGCTGCTGGACGTACACCGCCAGGACCCGACCACGATTCTGCTGGTCACCCACGACGTGGAGGAGGCGCTCTACCTCTCCGACCGGGTCATCGTGCTCGGTAAGGACACCCCGGAGGCCCCCGCGACTATCCAGCGCATCGTGACCGTTGGCCACTCTCACCCCCGCGATCGCGCGGATGCAGAAATCACCGCGTTGCGCAGCGAGTTGCTTGCTGAGCTCGGTGTGGAGGAAATTGCGGTCTAAACCGCCACGCATCCTCTCAGGATCAGCGCCATCCAGTGTATATAGCCACTTAGCTATATTCTGTGTCGGCTCTCTTTATCTCATCACATCATCACCTTCAGAAGCGAAAAGAACCATCATGACTTTCTCCCCGTCCCGTCGTACCGCCCTCAAGTCCCTGGCCGCAGCCGCCGCCTTCGCAACCCTGCTCAGCGGTTGCGCCGGTGAAGGTTCCGGCTCCTCCAACGCCTCCGGTGCAGCCGGCGGCGGCAAGGACACCGTGACCATTAACTACGCCACCTACAACCCGCTCTCGCTGATTATCCGCAAGAAGGGCTGGCTCGAAACCGCCCTGTCCACCGAGGGCAAGAAGGTGGAGTGGATCAAGTCGGCCGGCTCGAACAAGGCAAACGAGGCGCTGCGCAGCGGCAACATCGACGTCGGCTCCACCGCAGGCTCGGCGGCGCTACTGGCCCGTGCGAACGGTTCCCCCATCAAGGTCATCAGCCTCTACTCGCAGCCCGAGTGGTCGGCACTCGTCACCCGCAAGAACTCGGGCATCACCAAGGTCACCGACCTGAAGGGTAAGAGCGTGGCCGTCACCAAGGGCACCGACCCCTACTTCCTGCTCCTGCAGGCCCTCAAGCAGGCCGGTGTTTCTGCCTCTGACGTGAACATTCAGAACCTGCAGCACGCCGACGGCCGCACCGCACTAGACAACGGCCAGGTCAACGCGTGGAGCGGCCTGGACCCGATTATGGCCGCTGCCGAGGTGGAGAGCGGCGACGTGCTCTTCTACCGCAACCTGGACTTCAACACCTACGGTTTCCTGAACGCCACCGAGAAATTCATCCAGTCCAACCCGGCCGCCGCACAGATCATTGTGAACGTGTACGAGTACGCTCGTGCCTGGGCCAAGAAGAACCCCGAAGAGGCCGTGAAGATCGTGGAGGAGGAGTCCGGCATTAAGCACGAGACCGCCCAGGTCGTCATGGAGCGCACCCACCTGGACATCGACCCGGTTCCGGGCGCTAAGCAGGTTGAGGTACTCAAGGGTGTGGGTCCGATTCTGGTCGAGTCCGGCGACGTCCCCTCCCAGTCCGATGTGGACAAGGCCCTGAACAGCATCGTGGACGACCAGTTCGCAAAGAAGGCTGACAGCGCCGCAGTCGAGAAGATCGCCAAGGCGGTGGAGAAGTAATGAGCGCCGCAACCATTGCCTCCACGCAGGAGAGCGCGGCTAAACTCCCGACGCCGAAGCTTCCCTCGAACCCCTTCGCGGGTAAGCAGTACCTGGGCCTGATTCTGCCCATCGCACTGATTGCGCTCTGGTATGTTCTGAGCACCAACGGCGTATTTACGCAGGTCCAGTTGCCTTCCCCCGACCGTGTGGTCAGCGCCGGTATTGAGCTGGCGCAACGCGGCGAGCTGGCCCGTCATATCGCGATTTCGACCCAGCGCGTGCTGATTGGCTTCGGCATCGGCGCGGTACTCGGCCTGGTGCTCGGATCGCTGATTGGCTTGTCGGCCCCGGTGCGCGTGTTTGTTGCCCCGACCATCGGCGCTCTGCGCGCGGTCCCCTCGCTCGCGTGGGTCCCGCTGCTTCTGCTGTGGATTGGTATCGGCGAGAACTCGAAGGTGACCCTCGTGGCCATCGGTGCGTTCTTCCCCGTGTACACCACGGTTTCCGCCGCCCTTGCCCACGTAGACCCGAAGCTCGTGGAGATGGCTCGCGCCTTCGGTCTGAAGGGCCTGCGCCTGTTCACCACGGTTCAGCTTCCGGCGGTTCTGCCCGCCGTCATCTCGGGTCTGCGTCTGGCGCTGGCTCAGGCGTGGCTGTTCCTGGTCGCTGCCGAGCTGCTGGGCGCCTCCATGGGCCTGGGCTACCTGCTGACCGACTCGCAGAACAACGGCCGCACCGACCGCCTGCTGCTAGCCATCGTGGCGCTGGCCATCCTGGGCAAGATTACCGACGCCCTCGTCGGCCTGTTTGAGCGCTGGGTTAAGGCAAAGTACCCCAGCAACTAGCGCCACCGGCACTAGCGCACAGCTAAACACAACGCTCAGCACGCGCTGAGCCTTTAGGAGAGATGTCCGCGCGTCAGTCATCGCGACGCGCCGGAAAAAGAAGTCGGCGGGGAGACCTGTCGCCTACTGAATGATGATGATGTGCCCCGCCCCGCGCCCCACAGTAGTGAGCGCGGGGCGGGGTTCTTAATATGTCGTTATATTACGAAGCGCTACACAGTGTGCCTTTTATGACGGGAACCTTTGCATCAGGCCCCGCGGCGCGCTTTACTAAGAAGGCAAACCATCCAGAGCGACCGAGAGACCTGGCTCCATGACGTCGCAGCAACCCCCTCGCGCATCCGCACACACAAGTAGGCAGTGCGAGCAAGGGTGCTAATGCCAGCAACCGATGGGAGAGATATGGGACTGCCCACCCCCTTTTCATTCACCGACCCGCTGAACCCCACCCCGAACCCCGCACTCGAATCTGACGAGGCGCGCGTAGCGTTCTGGGAGAAGCAGGCGCAGCGCCTCACCTGGGCTGAGCCCTGGCACACCGCGCACCGCTTCGAGAAGCCGAAGTCCCTCGGCTTCGACGAAGAAGGCATCGAACAGTTCACGATTCCTGAGATTAAGTGGTTCGAGGGCGGTAAGCTCAACGTCACCTACAACTGCGTGGACCGCCACGTGGAGGCCGGCCGCGGCGACAAGGTCGCCCTCTACTTCGAGGGTGAGCCCGGCGACCGTGAGGCCATCACCTACGCAGAGCTGCAGCGTCGTATTGCGAAGGCAGCGAACGGTCTGTTGTCTCTGGGCGTGCGTAAGGGTGACCGCGTGGTCATCTACCTGCCCGTCATCCCTGAAACCATTATTTTCACTCTGGCCTGCGCGCGTATTGGTGCGATTCACTCCCTCGTGTTTGGCGGTTTCTCCGCCGAGGCGCTGAAGTTCCGTGTTGAGGACACCGGCGCGAAGGTACTTGTCACCACCGACGGTCAGAACCGCCGCGGCAAGGTCGTTCCCGTGAAGGTCAACGCCGACGAGGCATGCTCCGGTGAGAACAACATCGAGCACGTCATCGTAGTGGACCGCACCAGTGCCTCCGATCCGGTAGCGCACGCAGCTGTGCCGTGGACTGAGGGCCGCGACGTCTGGTACCACGACCTGGTGGATGACCAGCCGGACACCCACGCCTACGAACTGCACGACGCCGAGGATCCGCTGTTCATTATCTACACCTCCGGCACGACCGGTAAGCCCAAGGGCCTGGTGCACACGATGGCTGGATACCTGGTGCAGACCGCGTACACTCACGCGCTACTGTACGATCTGCTGCCGGATTACGTGGACGAGAACGGCGTGTTGCGCCCCGACGAGCTGTCGGCTGTCAACGACCCCGAGAAGGTAGAATCCACCGTCCACTGGTGCACCGCCGACCTCGCCTGGGTTACCGCGCACACCTACGAAATCTACGGTCCGCTGGTCAACGGCGTGTCCGAGGTGATTTACGAGGGTACCCCGAACACCCCGCACTACGGTCGCCATTTCGAGGTCATCGAACGCTACGGCGTGACCAACTACTACACCGCGCCGACCCTGATTCGCTCCCTCATGGGTGCGTTCCCGAACGGTCCGGAGCCCGGCAAGTACGACTTCTCGACCGTGCGCCTGCTCGGTTCGGTGGGTGAATCTATCAACCCGGAGGCGTGGCGTTGGCTGCGCGAGCACGTGGGTGGTGGCACCGCATCCTTCATCGACACCTGGTGGCAGTCGGAGACCGGTTCGACCGTGTGCTCCCCGCGTCCGCACGACCCGGCCTTCGCCCCCGCCGGCACCTACCCGGAGGGCACCCCGCACTGCACTCCCCTGCCCGGTTGCGCTACCCGCGCCGTTCCGGGTGTGTCCACCCGCGTGGTGGATGAGCACGGCGACCCGGTGGAGCCGGGTAAGCAGGGCTTCATCGTGGTCGATAAGATTGGCCCCTCCATGGCCCGCACCGTGTGGCAGAACCCGCAGCGCTTCCTGGATTCCTACTGGCGTCACTACGGCGAGCGCGGCTGGTTCCTGGCCGGTGACGGTGCGAAGGAAGACGAGGAAGGTAACGTGTACATCCTTGGCCGTATTGATGACGTGATTAACATTTCGGGTCACCGCCTGTCCACGATTGAAATTGAGTCGGCTCTGGTGACCCACCCGGCCGTGGTGGAGGCTGGCGTCTGCCCCGTGGAGGACGATTTGACCGGTCACCAGGCGGTCGCCTACGTGACGCTCACCGACGAGGGTAAGGCCCTGACCGAGGACGAGCTGAAGGCGGCCTTGACCGCGCACGTGCGTGAGCACATCGGCCCGATTGCTAAGCCCAAGGATGTTGTGGCGGTTGCCGATATCCCGAAGACCCGTTCGGGTAAGATTACTCGCCGTCTGCTGGGTGAGCTGTACCAGGGCCGCCCCCTGGGTGATGTTTCCTCGCTGCAGAATGAGGAGGCGCTGGGCCACATCGCGCAGGTGCTGGTGGAGACCGGCCGCGTGAAGAAGGATGAGGAGCGCGAGGCGGCTTAGTCTCCTCCCCTCCCTCGGGGCACCCCTCGGCGTGCTTGTAGGTGTGCTCCGGTGCGGCCCCGGCGTAGGGGTCGCTATGCATCACAAAGGTGCGGATACCGAATGATGATTCGGTATCCGCACCTTGTTGTTTAACGGTACTGATGAGGCCTTTTGCCCCGGCAGCCGCCTAGTTAATCAGGCCCAGGGAGCGGGCGTACTCGGCGGTAATGCCGCTCGGCTCAATACGCTGGGGACCCTTCTCACGCTCCGGATGCGCGGTCGCCGGGAAGCGAATCATCTTCAGATCGTTTGCCGCACCCAGGTTCGTGATCATGCCGTCACCGTTCAGGTCCACGGACACCGGCTCGGAATCAATCTTGCCATTACCGTTGAAGTCGATGGGGCCGTCGGCGGGCTTACCCTTGTAGAGCATCCCGGCGGCACGGGGGCCGAAGCCGCGCGCCTCGTAGAGCTTCGCCTCGTTGAGCATGCGGTACTCGGCGGTGGAGTAGCCAAAGTAGCGGCTACCGTCGGCCATGGGCACACCGGTGAGGGTGTACTGGTAGTTCATGACGCTCAGGTAGTTGGGCTTGTAGTTGATTTCGTCCCAGCCGCCGTGGCTCAGCGCCAGGTTGTGGCCGAGCTCGTGCACGAATACGGCCACGCGGATGTCGCTGCTTGCTTTACCCCAGAAGTGCGGGCCGACGGTGACCATGAGGTTGCGGCCTCCAAAGTTAGCGATGCCGGAGGAGGTGCTGTTGTCGTAGTAGTCGCCCCAGATGACGTAGTGGAAGGTGCCTTCGCGGGCGGGGTTAAACTTGCCCTCGGAGGCCTTGATCCGGTTAAGTGCCTTGAATTCGCTGTCGAGTGCCTGGTGGCTGATTTCATTACCGCCGCCGAGGTTGTACTTGGCGCTGCGGGCGCTACCGGCGTCCAGGTGAATGTTCACGCCGGCGCTACCATCGGGGTTACGCATGGGCAGGTCGGCGTAAATCTTAGTGATGCGGTCCAGTTCCTCTTCGCTGGGGAGCAGGCCGGGCATGTAGTCCATCTCAACGAAGATGTCCTTGTGGTTGGGGTCGGCGCCCATTGCGGGGAAGTCGACGTCAATCTTTCCGTCGCCGTCGGCATCGTAGCCCTTCATCTCCCAGGTGTTGGGGATGCCGTCACCGTCGATGTCGGGGTTGTAGGCGTTGGCTGCTGGGGCGGCGACCGCGCCCAGGCAGAGGACCGCCAGGGAGGCAAACGCGAGACGCGCGCGCTTCAGAGAGGCCATAAATCTGTCCTTTAACGTGATGGTGTGAGGATGCGATACCCGTGACGGGCACGCGGAGGTGGGCGGCAGTGTTCTCAGGTGTTCACGCCCGGGATGGGCTGTGCGCTGTTCTGCAAGGCTGGCGGGGTGCCTTTGTGCTGCGTCGCGTCACTTCGTGAGCTTTAGCAAGAGCTTGCAGAAAACCTGCTTTAAAGTTGAGACAATTTTGAAGATGAGCTGAATTACACTACAGTATCAGTAATTCGCATCACGTGCATCACCGTATTCACCTGTGAAAGAAAGAAAGATTACATGTCTCAACAGCCGACCAGTTACAGCACCCCCACTTCCGGCAAGCGTGGCGTAAACCGCCGCTCCCTCATCAAGGGTGCTCTCTGGAGCGCACCTGTCGTCGCGACCGCCGCGACCGTACCCGCCTACGCGGCCTCCACCGACGTACCGGAAACCCCGACCCTGCAGTTCGGTGTCTTCACCCAGGCCTTCAACTCCAACCCCTCCAATAACTTTGATACCCGCTACGGCCTAGACTCCTACACCGTGCAGGTGCCTAACAAGACTGCAACCTCCACGAGCCCGCAGAGCGCCGGCGGCGGCACTTTCACCCCCGGCGGTAGCGTCGGTGCGGGCCTGTACGGTGGTGCCGGCCTGTGGATTTCTGCCCCCATCAACTCCAAGGGCGAATTCCAGGGCAGCACCTGGCTGTACGGCTCCGCACACCTGCAGGTGACCTTCGAATTCACCTTCCCCACCGCTGAGGACGTCACCGCCCCGCTGCTGTGGGACCCCGACAACGACACTGAGGTAGCTGAGCTGGCCAAGAGCGAGGGCGGCGCCAAGACCAACAACCCGGCAGTGAGCGCCTTCAACGGTGTGGCCTACACGGCGAAGTTCTACGAGCCGGTCATTGAGGGCAACACCTGGACCGGTGTGCTGGATATCCGCACCTCGGACTTCCTGACCGCAACCGCTAACGGCCCCGTGCACTACGCACAGGTGCTGGCATCGCAGGTTCCGGTGTACTTCACCGAGGTGACCTCAACGTACACTCTGACCACGACCGCTCAGATCACCAGCGGCACCGTCGCAATGCAGCTGACCGACACCGGCGAGTACACCTACCAGGACCTGGCGGGTGCGAGTGCTTCGGCGACCATTACCCGCTAACGCGGCCGCCGCAGCAAGCGGAAAGGGGCCCGGCATCCATAACGGATACCGGGCCCCCCTTGTTTTAGCAGGTTTTTAGCGGGTAGCGGCTACAGGCTAATCCTTAGCCGGGACCATACCCTGCGAACGAGCAAAATCGGCAGTCATCTTGTTCTGATCAATAGCAGCCGACAGGTGCTTCTCAGAACGGTACACGCCGCCCTGCGCTTCCACACCCTCAGCCTGTAGCTTCAAGGTTGCCAGGTCGTTCGGGGCGGTCAGCTCGGTCAGCTGGCCGTCACCGTTCAGGTCGACCGATACCGGCTCGTCATCAATCTTGCCGTTGCCGTTGAAGTCGATACCCTCCCAGGCGGGCTTGCGGAAGTACAGCCAGCCGTAAGCGTTACGACCAAAGCCGGCGCGCTCATCCAGCTTGTTCTCGTCCAGGGTCTTGTAGGCGCGGGTCGAGTAGCTGAAGTGTAGCTCACCGCTGGCGCGGCGCACACCGTAAATCTGGTAGCTGTAGTTCATGACGCTCTGGTAGTTCGGCTTATCGTTCACGTCATCAGTACCGCCGTGGCCCAGGCCCAGGTTGTGGCCAAGCTCGTGAATGAAGGTACCTACGCGCACGTCGGAGGTTGCCGACTTACCCCAGAAGCGCGGGCCCACGGTCACGACGAAGCCGCGGCCACCCACGTAGCCCAGACCGGAGGAGCCGGAGTCGTCGTAGGCGTCACCCCAGATCATGTAGTGGAAGACACTTTCACGGTTCGGGTCCATGTTCTTCGAGCGGATTTCAGCCCACTTGGTCATGGTGTTGTCGAGCTGTTCGTGCGCCACCTCGTTGCCGCCGCCAAGATTGTACTTGGCGCTGCGGGCGCTACCGGCGTCCAGGTGAATGTTGATGCCGGTGGTGCCGTTGGGGTTGCGAACGGGCAGCTGCGCGAAGGACTCGGTGATGCGGTCAAGCTCATCCTCGCTGGCGAGCAGGCCGGGCATGTAGTCCATCTCAACGAAGATGTCCTTCTTCAGCGGATTGGCGCCCATGCCGGGGAAGTCGACGTCAATCTTTCCGTCGCCGTCGGCATCATAGCCCTTCATCTCCCAGGTGTTGGGGATGCCGTCACCGTCAATGTCGGGGTTGTAGGCGTTAGCCGCGGGTGCCGCAACCGTGCCGAGCATCAGCAGAGCCGCTGAGGCGAGCGCGGTACGCACTACGCGAGTTGAGGTCAGAAAAGACATGGAATCTCTCTTCGTATCTTGACCACGCAGGAGGTTGCATCATCTGAGGTTGCGCACGGTATGGGTCGTACGGGTCCGGTTCTAGGGTGAGTAGAAGTATCAGGCGGCTACCGCGTGGTTCAGTGGTCATATGTGTGTCGCTGTCGCCAGCATGTAACCGGTGTACCGCAAGTGAGTACGGCATTTAAAAGACAGCGGGTCACTGCCGAACCCTCCGATGGAGGCAAAGGAACCGTTCGTGGCTCCTTTCTGTTCGACGGTGACCCGCTTCATCATACACAGAGTGCATCTAGTTTGTCCCGGCATTCGCACCGTATCTCAAGTTATGCACCGTTTATGACGTAAAAGCGCTCTGATAAGCCTCTATTTAGTGTTTTCTGACTCAGGGTTCTGTGCGGCAGCCTTCGCCTCGGAGGTCTTCTTGGAGGCATAGAACAGGCACACGACCGCACCCACAGCGGCCGCGACCAGGGGAAGCATCATGGAATCAGCCATTGCCGCCGCATAGGGTTCGCGCAGAATCTGCGGAAGCACGCCTCCAGCAGCGCCGTCGTGAGAACCACCGCCCGCTGCGGCTGCAGGACCCAACGCGGACAGGTGCGAGGTAATCGCAGACGCCATAATCGTGGTAATCGCAGCCGAACCGAGCACCGACGCCATCTGGCGGGTCTCGTTGTACACACCCGAACCGGCACCGGCACGCTGCGGCGGCAGGTTACGGGTCGCCGACACCGACAGCGGACCCCAAATGCAGGAGTTCGCCGCACCCAGAATAATCATCGGGCCAACCATCAGCCACAGGTTGCCGTCCGCAACCATCGTCGGGCGGAGCAGAGCAAAACCAACAACCATCAGCGTAAAACCAATTACCGCAATCCACTTCGGGTCGTTACGGTTCAGACGCGCACCCACCACCGGCGCCAACGCGCCCGAGAACAACGCCATCGGGGCGGTTATCAGCGCAGCCTGGGTCGGGTCCAGGCCCTCCACCTGCTGCAGGTACAGGGTCAGCGGGAACGCCATACTGATAGCGACCACGCCCATAGCCGAAATAGCCACATTCGATACGGAGAAGTTACGGTCACTGAACAGGCTCAGCGGAACCAGCGGCTCACGCGGGTTAATAGCCTGCCAACCGATGAACAGGCCCAGCACCAGAATGCCGGCAATAATCAGGCCCCACACGCTCACCGAAACACCGGTGCCCAGGAACGAATCGGTCATGGTACCCCAGTCGTAGCTAGCGCCTTCCTGAATGCCGAAGACCAGCAGGAACAGGCCGACCGCCGACAGCACCACGCCCAACCAGTCGAAGCTGTGCTTCTTCTGCTCAAACACCGGCACATTACGCCACGCCAAGAACAGGCCGACCAGGCCAACCGGAATGTTGATGAAAAAGATCCAGCCCCAGCTGAGGGTATCCACCAGCACGCCACCCAGAATCGGGCCAACCAGCGAGGCGACACCCGCAGTCGCACCCCAAATACTCATCGCAACACCGCGCGCATTCGGCGGGAACATGAGCGTAATCAGAGACATGGTCTGCGGGGTCATCAGCGATGCGCCCAGGCCCTGCACCACGCGGGCGGTAATCAGCGACTCAACATTCGGCGACAGACCACACCACAGGGAGGCAAACGTAAAAATGCCCATACCAATCATGTACAGGTTCTTCTGACCGAAGCGGTCACCCATACGGCCGGTAATGAGTAGCGGCACCGCATACGCCAGCAGGTAGGCGCTTGTCACCCACATACCCGCCGACAGGGATGCATCCAGATCCTGCAGCATATGCGGCAGGGCAATGGTGACAATATTGCCATCCACCAGGATCATGAAGAAGCCAACAACCAGGGACCAGAGAGCGGGCCAGGGCTTGTAGGGTGTCTTCGCCGGGTTACCGACGAGAGGCGCTTTCTTAGGGCGTGAACTCAATGATCCTCCAGCGGATGAGTGTTGCGGGTACGTGTCTGCGTGTTCAGCGTGGCCGCTGATAAATATCACCCCATCTTACTCCCCTTATCGGCGCGGCCCCGGTTGCTCCACCCTAATCAGCGCTCATCAGCGGCTTACCGGCACCCGTGCGCGGCAACCCGGCAATAAGCACACCGCACCCACTAGACTGAAGCTATAGAAGCTTATCGGGGCGTTAGCACCGGCGCCCCATCAGAACATCCTCAACGAGACGATTACGGGAGGACCCATGGGTTTCTTTGACTTCTTCACCGACCGCACCCCGGCTGAGCCCGCCGAAATCCGCCTCGTCGCCCATGTGCGCGGCAAGGTGCAGGGCGTGGGCTTCCGCTGGTGGTGTGCCGGTACCGCCAAGCCGCTAGGTTTGACCGGGTACGCCGAGAACCTCGATGACGGGCGCGTGAAGGTGATTGCGGAGGGGACGGCCGCCTCCTGCGCTCGCTTGGTGGATATTCTGCGCGGCGGCGACACCGCAGGCCGTGTGGATGAGGTGCTCGTCGAGTGGGAGGAGCCGAGCGGTTCCTTCCGCGGCTTCGGCATCAGGTAGCCTCCCCATTCTGCGTGTAGGGCGCGTCGGGTACTGTTCTCGCTACGAGGAGGAACCCGACGCGCCCCTATGCTGTGCACGAGCTAGCCCAGCGGGTCCGTCCAAAGCGCCGCGAATTGTGTGCGGGTCATATCGGCGCGGCGTACCCGGTGTTGCACCGGGTGGCCGTTCTCGTCGGGGCGGCCGGAGTTCGGGTTAATATCGTCGTAGATGCCGGTGAAACCGGCCTTGACCGCCACCTTTTCGGAGGGTTCGTTACCCGCCAGGGCGGTCCAGCGCACGGTCTCGAGACCCAGTCCGAGCGGGTCGAAGGCGTACCCAAGGACGGCTCGTAGCGCCTCGGTCATATAGCCCTTGCCGCGCGCTTTGGGGGCGGTGTAGTAGCCCAGTTCGGCGCGAGTTCCAGGGCTTTCGGGGGTGCCCTCGGGCAGGCGCAATTCGATACTCCCGGCGAACACGCCGGAGGCGTCAATCGCCCAACGCTGAATCTGCCCGGCGGCAATCTGGCGGGCAGTAGTAAGTAGGGAGTCCTCGGCGTCGGCGCGCGTGTAGTTCAGCGGTACGCGGGTGTAGCGAATCATTTGCGGGTCGCGGCAGGATTCCACAATGTCGGGGATATCCGCCTCGCGCAGGTGGCGCAGGGTGAGGCGTTCGGTAATGAGTTCGGGCTGGTTGGGCTGGTTAGGGTTTTCGTCCTGTTCGGTGTGGCTGGGAGTGGCCGGGTGAAAGTTCATGGTTTCACCTTACACCTCCTTCACCGGTGAGCTAAATCATAGTTTTGGGTACATGTTTAGGGTTGATTATTATGAGTAATTCATAATAATATAGAGATAAGCCCGGGTTCCCGGGCGTCACACTGAAAAACGTCACGCGCAGTGCACACACCCGCGCGACACAAGAGAAAGAAGAACACCATGGCAGTTCTGACCATCGGCGACGAGTTCCCCGCATACGAACTCACCGGCGTTGTCCCCGGCAAGCTGGCTGATATCGAAGCAACCAAGCCCGAAGACTACTTCACCACCGTCTCCTCCGAGGGTCTGGACGAGGACACCTGGCGCGTCGTCTTCTTCTGGCCGAAGGACTTCACCTTCGTTTGCCCCACCGAGATTGCAGCATTCGGTAAGCTCGCTGACGAGTTCGAGGCACGCGACACCCAGGTGATCGGTGTTTCCGTTGACAACGAGTACACCCACTACGCATGGCGCCGCTCCCACGAAGAGCTCGTGGACCTGCCCATCGTCATGGCATCCGACCTCAAGCGTGAGCTGGTTAGCGCACTGGGCATCCTGAACAAGGACGGCGTTGCAGACCGCGCAACCTTCATCATCGACCCCCACAACACCATCCAGTCGGTCTCCATTACCGCTGACTCCGTCGGCCGTAACACCGACGAGGTGCTCCGCCAGCTGGACGCACTGCAGTCCGACGAGCTGTGCGCATGCAACTGGAAGAAGGGTGCAGCAACCATCGACGCATTCAAGGAGATGAAGTAATAAATGAGCATCGATAACCTGCGTTCGGCTCTGCCTTCCTACGCGAAGGACATGAACCTCAACCTGTCCTCCCTGCCCCGCATTAGCTCTCTCACCGAGCAGCAGCTTTGGGGCGCAATCCTCGCAACCGCAGCAGCAACCAAGGTTGACTCTGTTGTTGTTGAGATTGCTGCAGAGGCTAAGGAGCACCTGAGCGACACCGCTTACGAGGCTGCTCTGGGCGCTGCATCCATCATGGGCATGAACAACATCTTCTACCGCACCCGTGGCTTCCTGAACGGTGCATACGATGACCAGCGCGCAAACCTGCGTATGCAGATCATCGGTAAGAACGGTGGCATTGAGAAGCTGGACTTCGAGATGTACGCACTGGCAGTGTCCGCAGTCAACGGCTGCTCCCACTGCGTTGAGGCTCACGAGCACACCCTGCGCGAAGAGGGCGCAACCAAGGAGCAGGTCAACGACCTGATTCGCGTTGCTGCAACCCTCGGTGGCGTGGCACAGGGCATTCAGCTGGCTGAGGCACTGGGCTAAAACCCGCCACCTCAGCAGCCGGATTCGGTACATCGAACCCGGCGCACTAAGACGAGGTACGCGGTAGCGCGGCACTGGGTAAAGCACACACACAGGGCTCGGTGACGCCCCCGTGCCGTCTTGGTGACGCATCCATAGCGATGCAGGAGAGATGAGAAGCGGCGCATCCACCCCATCACGGGTCGGATGCGCCGCTTCGTTTTAGCTGCTTTTGTTTCAGCTGGTCGACGAGTCCGCTCGCAGGGCGGCGTCCCAGCCGCTCGCCAGGCGCGTCACAGCGGCCACCAGAGGGAGCCGAGC
>OCPI01000061.1_pt1 | contig 80085 bp, 82 predicted proteins | sample 1476291 | NCBI WGS metagenome assembly OCPI01 (sample SAMEA2580054, study PRJEB22360) | human gut metagenome | reverse complement strand
AAGTAAATCAAGAGTTTACTTACAACAACGAAACCGTGGCCGATCTTGAAGGTGCATTGTCTCAAAATGGCAAGTTGGCAGTTTGGAAATGGACTGAACCTAAATCAGCAACAGCAACAGATCCTATGACTACTGCTACAACTACCACTACAGCACAGTAGAGAGGTGGTCGTTTGAGTTTGTCGGATTTGATCGCACACCTTGCCCCGACCATTGGGGTCGTAGCGACAGGTTGGTTTGGTATGAAGGCCAGCAAGTCTGCTAACCTCAATAAAGATCAATTTAACGAGTTAAAAGATGAGCTTGGTTCTATCCAAGAATCTGTCAAGGTCGTTAAAGAAGTAGGCAAGGATAACAATAAAAAAATAAAGTCGGTTAGTGATAAGTTAGTTGTCCACGATGAAGCTCATCTAGTCACTATGTATTTACGTCTAGAACGTGATATGACGGTCGCGATCAATCGAGGATATACGACTATACACGAATCCGACATTGTCCACAAAATGCATGATAGCTATAAAAAGCTAGGTGGAAATGGCTATATCGATAGCCTTTATAAGAAATATGAAGCATTAGAAGTGAGGAATTAAAATGAACAAAATTAACTGGTCAGTACGTATCAAGAACAAAAACTTTTGGCTTGCATTAGTGCCAGCTTTGGCATTGCTATTTCAAGCATTCGCTGACATCTTTGGAATCAAGCTAGAATTTGGGCAAACCGTTGATAAAATCTTGGTATTTGTCAATGTACTATTTGCCTTCCTTGTTTTGGTCGGTGTTGTAAACGATCCAACCACTACAGGATTAAGCGATTCAACCCGTGCGCTTGGTTATGAAAAACCTAGCCAAGATTAATATATTTCTACTTACAACCATCTATTTCTGGGTGGTTGCTTTTGATTTCAGAAAGGATAAAAAATTATGAGTGTACAACAATCGGTTGTTAATTGGTTTGTAAATCATCGCGGATTGCTTACTTATTCCATGCTGGGAAGTCGTAACGGTGCAGATGGTACAGCAGACTGTTCTGGGTCAATCTCGCAAGCTCTAAAAGAAGCTGGTATTCCTATTCAAGGTTTACCATCGACAGTCACGCTTGGCCAACAACTCGCAAATAATGGCTTCTATCGTGTGAGTATCAATCAAGACTGGGACGCTCAGACGGGCGATATTATCCTCATGAGCTGGGGTGCTGATATGTCATCTTCTGGTGGAGCTGGTGGCCATGTCGGAGTCATGATGGACGGTACATACTTCATCTCTTGCGACTACTCAACGCAAGGCGCAGCAGGACAAGCCATTAATACTTATCCATGGGACGATTATTATGGATGGAATAAGCCAGCATACATTGAGGTTTGGCGATATTCTGACACAGCACCACAAACTAACAACCAAGCCAACACAGCAGTACAACCACAAGAGAAGGCTTACTACGAAGCGAATGAGGTCAAATACGTTAATGGTATCTGGCAAATCAAGTGTGATTATCTCTGCCCGATTGGGTTCGATTGGACTCAGAACGGGGTCCCCGTGTCCATGGTTAACTGGGTAGATGAGAACGGCAACGACTTGCCAGACGGGGCAGATCAAGACTTTAAAGCTGATATGTACTTCTCATTCGCTGGCGATGAAGTCAATATCTCGGATACAGGAACAGGTGGCTATTATGGTGGTTACTACTGGCGCTTGTTTGAGTTTGGCCAATTCGGACCAGTATGGCTCTCTTGCTGGAATAAAGACGATCTGGTGAATTATTATCATTAAGGCGGTGAATTATGCGAATTAATTCAACGAATTTAAAACAATTTGAGGGTGGCGATGTCGTCAAGCAAGGCGACACAGCCTCTCTCTTTGGCTATGAGTTGCTAGATGAGAATTACAATCCAGTAACTGAACTAGAAGGTCAGGAAGCCACGATCACGCTTGCCAATCGGATTGGTAAGACTAAATTAACTGGTACGGTGACAGACCACAAGGTCAAATTCACACTTGGCAAAATCTTGCCAGTCGGTATCTACCAAGTCGAAATTACTTGCGGACATTATGTATTTCCGTCTGATAAGTCAACCGTTATCAAGGTAACACAATCAGCCGATGAATACACCTCAGATAGTCTGGAAGAGCTTCGACAACGAGAGCAAGGTGAGGAAATCCCTGATCTAACAGTACTATATAATCTAGCTAAAATTTGAAAGGATATATTATGACTTTAAACACAGAAAAATTAACACAATTCGCTCAAGCTGTCGGTGCTGACGTAAAAGAAATCAAAACCACGCTCGCAAGCAAAGCTGACAAGTCTGAGCTTGGGCAAGGTGGTATCACTCAGCAACAGTTAGACACGGCTATCGCTGGAGTTAAAACAGCCATTTTGGGCGATGGTGTACCAGAGGAATTGGACACGCTCAAAGAGATTGCTGACCGTATCGCAAATGGTGGTGGATCAGCAGATCAAGCAATTGTGTCTAAAATGACAGAGCTTGGTCAGAAGTTTACTGACCTTGAAAATACTGACTTTGTGAGCATTTACAACACAGCGAAATCTACCATCTAAGAAGGTGCTGAATGGATAAATTAGAACAAGCTATACAAGCCATTGGACAAGATATTGGGATTCTTCAAAATTCTTCGTTATCGCAAACCAGAGCTTACGAGTTATTTCCAACGTACGCCACGTTACAAGCACAGATGACTACCAACATCAAAGAGAAGCACGTAGACCTTGGTCTTGACGCTCTCATTGACACCAAGCTCCAAAACGGCGGTGATCCATTCGTCACACGCTCTAAACTCCCAACAGTGGACACAAGCCAACTCGCAAGCAAAAACGACTTGGAAGAGCTGAAACGTTCAGTCGGATCTGGTTCTGGCGGATCTGGAGATTTGAAAGGTCAAGGCTTTCCGTATGAGCTAAACGCTGAGATCGGTACAACTTACATTGATACCACGGCCAAGAACGGAGCTTTTAAATGGATCAAAAAGCGTGCTGGTGCTGGACAGAATAACTGGGTTATTCTCGCTGGCGATACTGGACGAGTGAGAGCAAGAAATATAAATTCTGCTCTCGGTGAGTCTTATATGGAATTTAGACGGATCAATTCGACTGTAGAGATCAACTTTGGCGGTCTGTCTTGGGGCTGGTTTGGAATCAAACGCAAAGGAAGTGCTGGATACGTAGCACAACCAACAGACCGCGAGAGAAATGTATACATTTTACCAGTTGGTGGCGTCCCGCTCGGCTTTCGTCCAACTGGCTCTAAATTAGGTATGATTACCAATGATAAGGGCCAACGACTTGGAACTTGGTATTTAGGCGGTCCGACAGACGGCAATCAATTCCGTTTGCAATTCGATGATCCAGTACCAACGGATCGGGATATTGGAGATATTCGCTTCTCGAGTATTGTATATATCACAGATGACCCGTGGCCAGAAACTCTATAATAAGACTTACACCCTCCCAAATTGGGAGGGCTTTTTTATTTGCTCTGAAACTAGTTCCAGATTAAAAAAACTTTAATTATTTTGATAAAAATACTTGACGAACGTAAAGCATTATGATATACTGTAATCAAGATAAAGGAAAAGAGGAAATCAAAAATGATTAAATGGACAGGGAAAAGCACAGATAAACGCTGGATCAAAACAGTCGAAGCTGAAACATACTATGAATTAATGGAAACACTAGTCGAAAAAGGCTATATCGGAGATTATATCGACAGCGATTCACAATTATTCCATGAATTGGCTTACGTATCGCCAGTCGTTGCGGATTTAGAAGATCGTTTGAATGATGAAGGCCAAGCAGAACAAGCCCTTGAAGACCTTGAAAATTTTGATTGGGGCAGCGTCTTTGAAACAATGACAGATCAACAATTCCAAACCGCTATTGCTGGTTGCACTAGTCAAGCATACTATCAAGAATTTGAGGTGGTTGAATGATTATCAACACAGAACGTGTCAGAATGGTCTTGATGAACAAGGCCATCTCTGGCTATGCACTTTGGAAAGCAACAGGAGTATCACAGACTGCCATTTCACGCTTGCGGTCTGGACATAAGAAGTTTGAAGATTTAACACTTGAAACGATCTGCAAGATCCAAGCATGGATAGATGCTGGTAACTATACATTTAGTTACGATTATAGCGATTTGCTGGACGAACTGACCTCAGACATCAAAGAGGGATTGACTGGAGAATATCTGTATGTTGTGCGAGGTGACTATAACGAAATCATGGAGAAACGCATGATTATTGATTATTATTATAGTCCAGATGAAATTGAAGAAGGTGATATTGCTGAGAAGATGCTGACCGCTGCAGTCGTGAAAGAAATGCGAAAAGATAGCAGTATATTTTAAAATGTGCTATAATATATACGATAATCGAATACTATCACTCACTTAAAACCACTAGCCCCAACTAGTGGTTTTTCTGTTATAACGGACATTTTTCAGATTGTCTATTTAAACGAAAAATAATAAATTTACTTTCCTTGTTTGAAATGCTGGTGGTTTTATTGATCATCAGTGTCCTATTGTTGCTCTTTGTGCCGAATTTGACTAAACAAAAAGACTCTGTGAAAGAGACAGGAAATGCCGCTGTTGTGAAGGTGGTTGAAAGTCAGGCAGAACTCTATGAACTCAATCATACTAACGATAAGGCTAGCTTATCAAAACTTATTTCTGAAGGCAATATTACCAAAAAACAAGCAGACTCTTATCGTGCTTATTATGCGAAAAATAGTGGAGAAACACGTGCGGTTGCAGATTAAGGCTTTTACCTTGGTGGAGACACTCTTGACCTTGGTGATTGTAAGTTTCATTTATATGGGTCTAGCAGGATCTGTCAAGACTAGTTTTCAGCAGGTGGAGGAAAAAGTATTTTTTGCAGAGTTTGAACACCTTTACCAAGAAAGTCAAAAGATCGCTCTGGCAAAGCAGACAGAGTTAGATCTAGAAGTGAGTGCCAGTGAGATTCGTACGCCTTACCAGACGGTGAGCATTCCTGCATCGGTGAGTGTACAAGACCCGAAAACGATTCAATTAGACCGAGCAGGTGGGAATTCCTCCCTTGCAAATCTTCATTTTACTACACAGAGAGGAGTGGTGACCTATCAGCTATCGCTTGGTAATGGAAAAATTAAAAAGAGTATCCAGCCCCGCTAGTATTCTCCTAGAATCATTAGTGGCCTTGAGTTTATTTGCCATGATTACGACCTTGCTCTTAGGAGAAATGAGGCGGTCACGAACAGAGCGACTAGCGGATTTCAAAGAAATGGAAGTGTTATCCGTCGCTCAAATGGCCCTACAGACAGGTAAAAACTCTTTAACGGTCAATGGAATTCAAGTAGAGGTTGAAAAAGATGCGCAACACATCACGGTCTACCATCAAGGAAAGGCGGTGCTACATGTGGAGTAAACGAAAGGTCAAAGCTTTCACCCTACTCGAAGCCTTGGTCGCTCTGTTGGTGCTTAGTGGCGGTATCCTGATCTTTCAAGGCTTGACCAAACTCTTGCATTCGGAGCTGGACTACCAAGCTCACCAAAAACAGGAAGAGTGGCTGTTATTTCAACAACAATTGCAGGTAGAATTGGACCGTAGCCATGTTGAAAAGGTGGAGAACAACCACATCTACTTGATTCAGGATCAAAAACCAATTGCGATTGGCCAGTCTAAGGGAGATGATATTCGAAAAACCGATAATCGGGGCAGGGGATACCAACCCATGATTGCAGGTGTTCGCTCTAGCAAAATATGGCAGGAAGAAAATCTCATTCATGTGCAGTTAAGCTTTGAAGAAGGGCTAGAAAGGGAGTATATCTACCATGTGGTTCCAGCGATTCAAAAAGAAAAGAGTTAAAGCGGGTGTCTTGCTGTATGCCCTCTTGATGGCGGCTGTTTTTAGCCTTTTACTCCAGTTTTATCTGCATCGCCAGGTTGCTGAAAGACGTATTCTCAAAAGTAGTGAGGAGCGTTTGCGTGCCTATGCCTTGGTGCAGTTGGCAACGGGTCAGGAAACCAAGGAGGAGAAAACAGCGGATATTCATTTGAAGTCTGGGACGGTTCATCTCAAGTGGGATGCTGGTTTTCTTTATGCCAAGGCTGAGATCCATCAGGAAAGCTATGACTTTGTTTTGCCTGTCAGGGAAGAAAAAGAGGAAAAGAAAGAGAAGAAGGAAAAGAAATCCAAGAAAGAAAAAGCGATGCCAGATCCGCCTTCAGATGAATCATCAAGCGAGGAGAAGAAGCAAGCAGACAATAGCGAAAACGACTAATTTTTGGTATGATAGGGTGCGGAGGAAATCATGAATTTCGAAAAAATTGAACAAGCCTATACCTATCTATTAGAAAACGTCCAAAGCATTCAAAATGAGTTGGCAACGAATTTTTATGATGCCTTGGTCGAACAAAATGCGATCTATCTGGATGGCGAGACAAGCCTGGAAGTCGTCAAAAACAGTCACCAACGTTTAAAGGAGCTTCAATTAAGCAAGGAAGAATGGCGCAGGGCTTATCAGTTTCTCTTTATGAAGGCCGCACAGACCGAGCCCTTGCAAGCTAACCATCAGTTCACACCGGATGCAATTGGCTTTATCCTAACGTTTTTGATTGATCAATTGGCCAAAAGTGACCAAGTTGATGTTTTGGAAGTAGGGAGTGGTACAGGCAATCTCGCTGAGACCATTGTCAACAATAGTCGCCTGGAAATGAGTTATTTGGGATTGGAAGTGGATGATCTCTTGATCGATTTGTCTGCTAGTATTGCAGATGTTATGGCGTCGAGTGTGGCATTTGTCCAAGGAGATGCGGTGCGCCCTCAAGTCTTGAAAGAAAGTGACTTGATTGTAAGTGACCTTCCCATCGGCTACTATCCTGATGATGCAATTGCACAGCGTTACCAAGTGGCAAGCTCAGAAGGGCATACCTATGCCCATCACCTGATGATGGAACAGGCCTTGAAGTACTTGAAGCCTCAAGGAGTGGCGATCTTTTTAGCGCCCAATAATCTTTTGACGAGCCCTCAGAGCGGTCTCTTGAAGGCCTGGTTGAAAGAACATGCCCAACTACTAGCCATGATGACCTTGCCCGAATCCCTCTTTTCAAACCCAGCTTATGCTAAGACTATTTTTGTCTTTAAAAAGCAAGAAGAAGGACAGATGCAACCATTTGCCTATCCATTTACAAATTTACAAGATCAAGATGAGATTGTTCGCTTTATGGAAAGTTTCCAAAACTGGTTACAGGATAGTGAAATTTGAGCAAAGATCTGTTATAATAGAGAATGTGAAAACGCTTGATGAGGTGAAAATATGTCGAAAACAATTTCAATTAATGCAGGGAGCTCCAGTTTAAAATGGCAATTGTACCAAATGCCAGAGGAAACCGTTCTTGCAAAGGGATTGATTGAACGAATTGGTTTGAAAGATTCTATTTCAACAGTTAAATTTGACGATCGTTCTGAAAAACAAGTATTGGATATTCATGACCATACACAAGCTGTAAAAATCTTGTTGGATGATTTGATTCGCTTTGATATTATCAAGTCATACGATGAGATTACAGGGGTTGGTCACCGTGTCGTTGCGGGTGGAGAGTATTTCAAAGATTCTGCTTTGGTAGATGACGAAGTTCTTCGAAAAGTGGAAGAATTGTCTTTGTTAGCACCGCTTCATAATCCTGCCAATGCTGCCGGCATTCGTGCCTTTAGAGAGATCTGTCCAAATATTACCAGTGTCGTAGTATTTGATACGTCCTTCCATACGACGATGCCAGAGAAGGCTTATCGCTATCCTCTTCCAACGAAATACTACACAGAAAACAAGGTTCGCAAATACGGTGCTCACGGGACTAGTCACCAGTATGTAGCTGGGGAAGCGGCGAAACTCCTTGGAAAACCATTGGAAGAATTGAAATTGATCACTTGCCACGTCGGAAATGGGGTATCTGTTACAGCAATTGATAAGGGAATTTCTGTTGATACTTCAATGGGCTTCACTCCTTTAGGTGGGGTCATGATGGGAACACGTACAGGAGATCTCGATCCAGCGATCATTGCTTATTTGATGGAGCATACAGAAGACTTCAATACGCCTGAAGATATCAGCCGGATCCTTAATCGTGAGTCAGGCCTTCTTGGGGTATCAGAATCTTCTAGCGATATGCGTGATATCCACACAGCAATGCACAATGGCGATAAAAAAGCTAAATTGGCTTATGATATCTTTATTGATCGCCTACAAAAATATATCGGTCAGTACTTGGCTGTCTTAAATGGGGCAGATGCTATTATCTTTACTGCTGGAATCGGTGAAAATGCAGTGAATGTTCGTTCGTCTATTATTAATGGCATCAGCTGGTTTGGTTGTAAGGTAGACCCTGAAAAGAACGTCTTTGGAGTAGTCGGTGACATTTCTACAGATGACTCCCGTATCAAAGTCTTAGTCATTCCAACAGATGAAGAATTAGTCATTGCGCGTGATGTTGAACGGTTCAAAAATCAGTAGATCAAACGGATAGGAGAAGGTCGGAGGTGTAAGCCTCGGCCTTCTTTTGGTCCATCCTCCTTTGCTAGCTATAGTCCTTTAACAAAGTTTGATGAGTCTGTACCCCCTTTCTATATGGTATATCCGGATCAAAAAACGTTTTTTCAAAAAGGTCGATACGAGTGTCCCTACTTGGCCGTCCTCAAAGAGAAAATTCTCCTTCATTTTCTTCATCGCATCAAGAGTTTTCTTCCATGATAAATTGTGATAAAATGGTAGGTACCAATGAGTTTTGATGGTGTTCCATCAGCTAGAGGCAAAGAAGAAATGAACCATCAACTGCAATCGGTCAGATGAGCTAACTCGGAGGTTTGGAACCCTTGTTCTGGCCTCTTTTTATGTCGATACTCTCTGATTGCAAGGGAAAGGAGTTGGAAGATGACAAAATGGGTAGATAGGAAAGGACTAAGTGGCCAAGGGACCCTTCTTTGTGGGATCTTAAATGTCACTCCGGATTCATTTTCTGATGGCGGTAAGTATACGAGTGTGGATGCAGCTCTGAAACAAGCGAGAAAACTGATCCAAGAAGGAGCGCAGATCCTCGATATTGGAGGAGAATCAACGAGACCAGGCAGTCATTATGTGGAGATCCAAGAAGAGGTTGACCGCGTGGTTCCGGTGATTGAAGCCATTCGGAAAGAAAGCGATGTCTTGATCTCGGTGGATACCTGGAAGTCCCAGGTGGCGACCGCGGCACTGGAAGCTGGAGCTGATATTGTCAATGATATCACTGGTTTTCTTGGAGATCCAAAGATGGCCACTGTTGTGGCAGAGCATGAAGCTGGTACAGTTCTCATGTTTAATCCAGTGATGGCAAGGCCACATCATCCAAGCTCCACTATTTTTCCAACTTTTGGTTTTGAGCCAGCTTTTACAGAAGCAGAGCTTCAAACAATGGCGCAAGAACCGATTCAAGACGTGATGTGGACCTTCTTTGACCGTTCGCTTGCGCTAGCAAAAGAAGCCGGTGTCCAGATGGACCGGATCATGCTAGATCCTGGGATTGGATTTGGTTTGACCAAGCGCGAGAACTTGCTCTTGTTGCAAGAGCTTGAAACCATCCACCAAAAAGGTTATCCGATCTTTCTAGGGGTCTCCCGCAAACGCTTTGTGGTCAATATTATTGAAGAAGCTGGATTTGAGACAGATCCTGCAACAGAGACTGGCTTTTGGAATCGGGACCTGGCTTCGAGCCATTTGACGAGTATTGCAGCTAGTCAAGGGGTCGAAGTGGTGCGGGTGCATGACATTCCCCTTCACAAGATGGCAGCCAGTTTAGGACAAGCTATTTTCCAAGCCCAAGAGGCAGCAGATACCAATTTAAAACAATACAAGTAAATGAAGACAAAAGAACATCAGTTGGATCTTCGTTGGCTAGAAGCCTATCGTTCTCAGGATCCACATTTTGGCTTGGAGCGCATGGAAGCTCTCTTGGCTTTGAGAGGAAATCCTCACCTAGATTGTCGGGTCATTCATGTTGCGGGGACCAATGGCAAAGGATCTACCATTGCTACCTTATCCCAACTTTTGAGGCAGGCAGGTTTACGCGTTGGAGTCTTTACCTCTCCTTATCTGATCCACTACAATGACCAAATCATGATCAATGGCGAAGCCATTTCCGATCAAGACTTGCAAACCTATCTGGATAGCTATCACCAACTCTTAAAAGCTGAACAATCATCGACCATCTTTCAAGGTTTGACAGAATTTGAGGTGATGACAGCCATTTCCTATGATTATTTTGCTCATGAGGAGCTAGATTATGTGATCATGGAAGTCGGTATGGGCGGACGATTAGACAGCACCAATGTCTGCCAGCCCGTTCTGACTGCGATCACATCGATTGGCTTGGACCACGTCGCCCTTTTGGGGCCGGATCTGGCTTCCATTGCCCGTGAAAAGGCTGGTATTATCAAGCCTAAAATTCCTCTGGTTCTAGGGAAATTAGAGCCTGAAGCCAGCCAAGTGATTGAAGGCATTGCACTTCAAAAGAAGGCCCCGATAACAGCCTATGATAAGGATTACCAAGTTGAGCTAGAAGCCTCTCGTCTATCAGGCCAATCCTTTTCTTATTACAGTTCCAAAAGAGAAAAAGCCTCCTATCAAGTGGCACTTTTAGGTCATCACCAGGCCAGAAATGCAGCCCTTGCGATCAGTATTTGTGATGAGCTTTTTGAAAGAGAAGGGCGTGGACTCTTGTCAAAAGAATTGGTGGATGAGGCCCTGCGTCAAGTTGTCTGGCCGGGTCGGATGGAAGTGATCTCTCAAAAGCCCATGATCCTGCTAGATGGGGCCCATAACCCCCATGCTGTTGCGCCTTTGATCGCAAGTCTTCGAGAACTGTTCCCGAGTCAAAAAAAGACCATTCTTTTTACCTGCATCCGGACCAAAGCCTTGGAAGAGATGCTGGAGCAGTGGCAGAAACTGGAAAATCGTCGCTTGGTTCTCACGACTTTTGAGGATCCAAGAGCCTATTCTCAAGATAAAATGACAGCTGTTGCTAACAAGCACCAGCTTGAGGAAGTGGACTGGCGAGAATTTCTACAAAACTGGCAAGCTGGAGATGATGAGCTCCTCGTTGTAACGGGATCGCTCTACTTTCTCAGCCAAGTACGACCTTATTTATTAAAAACAGAAAAATCCAACTAGGAGATGATATGGATACAAAGAAAATTGAAGAAGCAGTGAAAATGATCATCGAAGCAGTCGGTGAAGATGAGAACCGTGAGGGACTCCTGGAAACTCCGACCCGCATCGCAAAGATGTACCAAGAGATTTTTTCAGGTTTGGGACAAACGGCAGAAGAGCACTTGTCAAAATCATTTGAAATCATTGATAACAATATGGTGGTTGAGAAGGATATTTTCTTCCATTCCATGTGTGAGCATCACTTCTTGCCGTTTTATGGCAAGGTACATATTGCCTATGTTCCAAATGGCCGTGTGGCTGGGCTTTCAAAACTAGCTCGGACAGTTGAAGTTTATGCTAAAAAGCCACAGATTCAAGAACGTTTGACGGTCGAGATCGCTGATGCCTTGATGGACTATCTGGGAGCACAGGGAGCACTTGTCTGGGTAGAAGCAGAGCATATGTGTATGAACATGCGTGGTGTCCGTAAACCTGGTACTGCTACAGTGACAACGGCTGCGCGTGGACTGTTTGCGACAGATAAAGATTTAAAAAATGAAGCCTATAAACTCATGGGCTACTAATGGCTGGCTATAAGAGGTGAAGAGAGTGGATCAATTACGGATCAAGGACTTAGAGGTATACGCCTATCATGGTGTTTTTCGGGCAGAAAAAGAATTGGGACAACGCTTTGTCTTGGATGTTTGGGTGGATTATGAAATGACCCGAGCTGCTCGTACAGGTGATTTGGAAGCTTCGATCCATTATGGAATCTTAGCGGAACAGTTGACCGAGTGGATGCAGGCTGAAAAGATTGATTTGATTGAAACGGTTGCTTTTCAATTGGTTCAAAAGATTTTCGAACACTATGACTTTGTGAAAAAAGTCCGTCTGGAGTTGAAAAAACCGTGGGCACCAGTTCCTTTGCCTTTAGAGACTTGTTCGGTGACGATTGAACGGGAGAAAAAACGGGCTTTTATAGGCCTTGGGACCAATATGGGAGACAAACAACTGCAGCTAGAGACGGCGCTAGAAAAAATCAAGGATCGAGGCATTCGTATCCTGCAGACTTCTACAAGGATCCAAACAGAGCCTTGGGGTGGTGTGGAGCAGGGCGTCTTTTTGAATCAGGTGGCAGAGGTCGAAACCTGGATGACCCCGCAGGATTTACTAGAGACCTTACTTGCAATCGAGCAGGAAATGGGTCGTGTCCGTGAGGTCAAGTGGGGGCCACGTGTGATCGACTTAGATCTGCTCTATATGGAGGACACCATTTGTTACAGCTCTAGCTTGATCTTGCCACATCCTTATGTGGCAGAGCGCGCCTTTGTCCTAGAATCTTTGAACGAAATTGCCCCTCATTTTGTGGATCCTGTTCAAAGAAAGCCCATTCGCCAATTATGGGATGCTGTCAAATAGTCTCTCTTCTTTGCATCAAAAAAACAATCCCTGTTCGAGGGATTGTTCAAATTGAAGACAAAGACTTCTTAAAAAACTTTCCTTAGGTGAGTACGGACGTCTGCGAACTTCTACGAAGTTCCAAGACTAATGATTGAGCCTGTGGTCTCAATCATTCCGAGTGCCTGAAACTGAGTCGTTTCAGGCACTTTTCTCACAGCGGAAAGTTTCAGAATATGATTGAATAACTATAACGAGTATAATTTTTAAAGAATTGATTAGATTTTATTAAAGATTCGTCTATATACACTCTCAACAATCCCTTGAACGGGATTGTTTTTGTTTGTCTTGCTTTATTTACGATACAAGCGATCGTATTGGTAGACGGGATCTATGGTGACGTGGATACCGAGCTTGCGTAGGACGTTCTTGTCTTCGTCTGTCAGCATAACGGTTGAATGGGCTTCGCTGCCTTTCAACTTGCCTAATTCTTGCATAGCAAGCTTAGCGTCTTCATTGCTCATGGCCGTAATAGCAAGGGCAATGAGGATCTCATTTGAGTGAAGGCGAGGGTTGCGACTGCCTAAATGATTGATCTTCAAGCCTTGGATCGGTTGTACGTACTCTGGCTCGATCAACTTAGTTTCTTTGCCAATGTGAGCTAATTTCTTAATGGCATTGATCAAGAGGGCTGCGGTTGGACCAAAGAGATCAGATGTTTTTCCGGTGACCATCTCGCCATTTGGCAATTCAAGTGCCAAGGCTGGCTCGCCTGTTTCTTCTTCTTTCTGACGGGCAAGGACGGTCACTTTCCGATCATTTGGCGTAATGCCCAAATCATTCATCAAGAGCTCAATCTTTTTCACAGCTCCTTCACTGACACGTTCTGCCTTGACATCCAAGATGGTTTGGTAATAGCGACGGATGATTTCTTGTTGGGAAGCTTCAATCGCAGCATCATTATCCACAATGGCAAAGCCAACCATGTTGACACCCATGTCTGTCGGAGAAGCGTAAGGGGAGGTTCCCAAGATCCGTTCCAACATGCGCTTCAAGACAGGGAAGATTTCGATATCGCGGTTGTAGTTGACCGTTGTTTCCCCGTAGGTTTGGAGGTGGAAGGGATCGATCATATTGACATCGTCTAGATCGACAGTCGCTGCTTCATAGGCCAAGTTTACTGGGTGTTGCAAAGGAAGGTTCCATACTGGGAAGGTCTCAAACTTAGCATAGCCGGATTTGATGCCATTCAATTGGTCATGGTACATATTGGACATACAAGTTGCGAGCTTACCAGAACCAGGACCAGGAGCAGTCACCACGACTAAATTGCGGCTGGTCTTGATGTAGTCATTTTTTCCCATCCCCTCAGGAGAGATGATGTGGTCCATATCGGTCGGATAGCCCTTGATCGGATAGTGTAGATAAGAGGCGATCCCACTCTTATCCAGTTGCTTGCGAAAGGCGTCCGCTGCGGCTTGTCCCGCATATTGTGTGATCACGACCGAGCCTACAAAGATCCCCAGTTCGTTGAATTTATCGATCAAGCGCAGTACTTCTTGGTCATAAGAAATCCCAAGATCCCCACGGGCTTTTGAGTGCTCAATGTTGTTGGCATTGATGGCAATGACAATTTCCACCTGGTCCCGCAATTCTTGGAGCAACTTGATTTTATTGTCTGGTTCATAACCAGGCAGGACCCGAGCAGCGTGGAAATCCTCTAACATCTTGCCACCAAATTCGAGGTAGAGTTTGCCATCGAATTGGTTGATCCGCTCGATAATGTGGTCCCGTTGCAAATTCAAATACTTTTCAGAACTAAAAGCTTGTTTTTTCATCTAAATCTCCTGTAAATAAGGGGAGCCTGCTCCCTACACGAAATATTCATTCTTTCATATTATATCAGAAAACAGATGGAAGACAAACTATTCTCTGCCGCTTTCCGTAGAAGAGATTAGACATCATAGAATTTGATTGTTCAGGCATATTTTTTACATAAAATAACCTAAGTAATGATAAACAAATAAAATGAGGTAGTCTATTAAGGTCATTGCAGGGGGCACTTAAACTTTCCGCTGTGAGAAAAGTGCTAGAAACACTACTGTTTCTAGCACTCGGAAGTTTTGGGAGTAAAACAGTTTGGGAAACTGTTTTAGCCTGAGCCAAAAAAATGAAAAGCGAAGGGTCCAAAACTAAGTTATGGAACTTCTTGGATCGCTGAAATCATCCACTGGATAATTTCACCTAACGTCCGTACTCACCTAAGGAAAGTTTTTAAGAGGATTTTATCCTCTATCTGAAAGCCCCTTACGGGGCCTCGTGATCAATGCTCTTAATAGTGTTTGATCACATCAACTGTTGAGCGATCCAATTTCTTAACCAAGGCTTGCAAGAAGGCTTGGGCTTGCAAGAAATCATCCATAGCATAGAGGGTTTGGTGAGAATGGATATAGCGGGCACAGACACCGATGGTGGTAGATGGCACTCCGCCGTTCTTCAAGTGTGCGGCACCAGCGTCGGTTCCACCTTTACCACAGTAATATTGGTATTTGATACCGGCTTCTTCAGCAGTTGTGAGTAAGAAGTCTTTCATATTAGGTAAAAGGATGTGACCAGGATCATAGAATCGGATCAGGGTTCCTTCGCCAATAGCCCCTTGGCCTCCAAAGATATCAGCAGCTGGGGAACAATCGACAGCAAGGAAGACTTCCGGATCAAATTTCGTTGTAGAGGTATGGGCACCACGAAGTCCCACTTCTTCTTGAACATTGGCTCCGACATAGAGTTCATTGTTCAAGTCTTTACCAGAGAGGTTTTTGGCCAATTCGCTGACCATCAAGACGCCGTAGCGGTTATCCCATGCTTTAGAGATCACATTTTTACCATTTGCTGTAAGAATAGCAGAGCTGTCTGGCACCAAGGTGTCCCCAGGATGGACGCCATAGCTTTCAGCCTCAGCTTGGTTGCTAAATCCAGCATCAAAGACAATGTCCCCAATAGCAGGAACGGTTGGACCGCCCGCGCCACGTGTCAAATGTGGAGGGACAGATCCAGAAATAGCAGGGTATTCACGGCCATCGCGTGTCAAGAGTTTGAAACGTTGGCTGCTGACCACCATCGGGTTCCAACCCCCGATTGGCACCACACGGAAAGTCCCGTCAGCTTTGATTTCGCTGATCATAAAACCAACTTCGTCCATGTGGGCAGCGACTTGGACGCGAGGGGCATCACTCGCTGTTGAGTGTTTGATTCCAAAGATTCCACCGAGACCATCGGTCACGATCTCATCCACATGAGGGGTCAATTGTTGGCGCAAATAATCCCGTACAGGTGCTTCATGGCCGGAAATAGCGGGAATTTCAGTTACTTCTTTGATTTTAGAAAATAAATCAGTCATAGGTTACCTTCTTTCTGATGCTATTTTATCATTTTTTTGGCGAGGATGGTAGCCTCATGGGAGAGGCGTTTCTGTTGGAGAGTCAGGAGGAAACCCTAGCTCGACCATTGTCCCCTTGCTGATTTTGTGTTACAATAGGCACTATGAAAGCAAAAAAAATTATTTTATCTAGTCTGGCTGTCGCAAGTGCCGGAGCTCTTGCGGCTGGTGTTTATAAAATTGCCAAAGATCAAAAGCGACTTCGTACCCAAGAAGAGTTGGTCGCAGAAGTGCGGGAGCAGATGGAAGCTATGGGAACGATTGCGACCCTGTATGTGGAACTCTATGAGTCTAGTGAAGAGCGCTTGGTAGGGGGCGTTATCTTTGAGGATGAGCGCCATTACCGCTTTGTCTACGAGGACGGTCTCTTGCATTATGAAGAGGAAAAACTATGATCACACCAAATTCTCTAGAAGAAATTGCTTCTTATATAGAGCAAGAAGGCAAGAAAGTTTTTGTCTTTTCAGCAGATTGGTGTGGGGATTGTCGCTATCTCCAACCTTTTTTGTCGGAAATTGAGGCGGAAAACCCTGAATTTACCTTTATCTTAATTGACCGAGATGCCTATATGGATCTGGCGAAAGTCTGGAATGTGTACGGAATTCCGAGCCTGGTCGTACTGGAAAAAGACAAGGAAATCGGACGATTTGTCAATAGGGATCGAAAAACCAAAGCGCAGATTACGACCTTCTTAGCAGGATTAAAATAGGAGAAGAACATGATTGTAACATACAACAAAGAACAAGTCGGCGATGTCTTGATGCTGACCTTGAAAAATAGTGGAGAAGCAAAGCTTGCTTTTGAAAGAAAAAGAAAGGTGGCTCGCGTTTACCGTGAGGACAAGCAAGAAACGGTTGCCTGGAATATCTTTGATGCCTCGTCTTTCTTTGCTATCGAAGGCAATGGCCAAGTCTTTTTGACAGATGAGCAAGTAGATCGGTTGAACCAAGAGTTGGAAAGCGAAGGCTTTGCAGAACGCTTGGTCAATGACCGCGAACCGAAATTTGTGGTGGGAGAAATTCTTGAAATGGTAGCCCATCCAGATAGTGACCACTTGAATATCTGTCAAGTAGCAGTTGGGCCGGATAAGACAGTTCAGATCGTGGCAGGAGCTCCAAATGCGCGTGTCGGTCTCAAGACCATTGTCGCTCTTCCAGGTGCCATGATGCCAGATGGCAGCTTGATTTTCCCAGGTGCACTTCGTGGTGAAAAAAGTTATGGCATGATGTGCAGTCCTCGCGAATTGCACTTGCCAAATGCTCCTCAAAAACGAGGCATTATTGAGTTAGATGACGCAGAAGTCGCAGGGACACCTTTTGATCCTGCCCGTCACTGGCACGGATAAAAATAAGAAGATTCTAGGATGTTTGTAGTCCTAGAATTTTTTTATGGGCGCACCTCCATTTTTGAAGATTTTTTCGAATAAATAGATAGGAGGTAAATGATGTATAATAAAGTTATTTTAATCGGTCGCCTAGTAGCGGCTCCAGAATTGCATAAAACCAGCACAGATAAATCGGTTGCTCGCGTGACCGTTGCGGTCAATCGTCGCTACAAGGATCAAAATGGGGAGCGGGAGACTGATTTTGTCAATGTCGTTGTCTGGGGGAAATTGGCTGAAACCATGGCTAGTTATGCCAGTAAAGGCAGCTTGATCTCTTTGGATGGAGAGATCCGTACCCGTCGCTATGAGAAAAATGGGGTTATGCAGTATGTGACAGAGGTTCTCTGCCAAAGTTTTCAGTTGTTAGAAAGCCGGGCGCAGCGAGCGATGCGTGAAAATGGTGGAACAGGAGATCTAGCTGATGTCATCCTCGAAGAGGAAGATTTACCTTTCTAGAAAGATCGAACCATCAGGCTTTGTGGAGAGGTTGGGACAAAAGTCCTAGCCTCTTATTTGTCTTTGGATTGTCGAGCAAGACGCAGTGGTTGAGTGCTCAAAGCACTGCTTTGAGGTGGCGGATAGAACTTGCGAAGCAAGTATCCTAAGTCTTTGTTCGCTTTTTAAGCTTCAAAGATGCCCTATGTTGACGGAAACTATGTTTCCTTTATCTGCAACCTTCAACAGTCTCCCAGACTGTTGAAGGTGTGCGGAGGTGGGACGACGAAATCGAATTCTAAAGAATGGCCGATTTCTGTCCCACTCTCTCTTTTTTAGTCTTAGAGAAAGCTTGGTAAATCCCCAAAGATAGGGGAAATGGAATCGTTTTTTGCCCTTTGCGAACTTGAAGATTCTCTACTTTATTTGAGGTGTTTTTTTCTTGACTATTTCTGACCAAGTGATACAATAGAAACATAGGTTAGCACTTAGGTGATTAGAGTGCTAAAATACAAGTATGGAGGAACGACAATGTTAAAACCATTAGGAGACCGCGTGGTCTTAAAAGTAGAAGAAAAAGAACAGACTGTTGGAGGTTTTGTTCTCGCTGGTGCGAGCAAGGCCGATACAAAAACAGCTGAAGTAGTAGCCGTTGGTGAAGGTGTGCGTACCCTTAGTGGTGAACTCATCGCCCCAGCTGTAAAAGCAGGAGATCAAGTTTTGGTTGAAAGCCATGCAGGCTTTGAAGTCAAAGATGGGGAAGAGACTTACACCATCGTTGGAACATCAAATATTCTTGCAATTGTAGAGTAAGAGAAGAAAGAGGTAAGAAAAATGGCAAAAGATATTCAATTTTCATCAGACGCACGTTCTGCCATGGTCCGTGGTGTCGATATTTTAGCAGATACAGTCAAAGTCACCTTAGGCCCTAAAGGACGCAATGTAGTCCTTGAAAAATCCTTTGGTTCACCATTGATCACAAATGACGGTGTGACCATCGCAAAAGAAATCGAATTGGAAGACCATTTTGAAAATATGGGAGCCAAACTGGTGTCCGAAGTAGCTTCTAAGACCAATGATATCGCAGGAGACGGTACAACGACCGCCACTGTCTTGACCCAAGCCATCGTCCGTGAAGGGATTAAAAACGTCACAGCAGGGGCCAACCCAATCGGCATCCGCCGTGGGATTGAGACCGCTGTTGCAACAGCAGTAGAAGCTTTGAAAAACAATGCGATCCCTGTATCCAGCAAAGAAGCGATTGCTCAAGTAGCTGCTGTGTCTTCTCGTTCTGAAAAAGTCGGTGAATATATTTCCGAAGCCATGGAAAAGGTTGGCAAAGATGGGGTCATCACCATTGAAGAATCCCGTGGGATGGAAACAGAACTGGAAGTCGTAGAAGGTATGCAGTTTGACCGTGGTTACCTTTCTCAATACATGGTGACGGACAATGAAAAAATGGTGGCTGACCTTGAAAATCCATACATTTTGATTACGGACAAGAAAATTTCAAACATCCAAGAAATCTTGCCATTGTTGGAAAGTATTCTTCAAAGTAGCCGTCCACTCTTGATTATCGCAGATGATGTCGATGGAGAAGCTCTCCCAACGCTTGTCTTGAACAAGATCCGTGGTACCTTCAATGTTGTCGCTGTCAAGGCACCAGGCTTTGGAGATCGTCGCAAGGCCATGCTAGAAGACATTGCGATCCTTACAGGTGGTACAGTGATCACAGAAGACCTCGGCTTGGAATTGAAAGATGCTACGATCGAAGCCCTTGGTCAAGCAGCGAAAGTCACTGTTGATAAAGATAGCACGGTGATTGTTGAAGGGTCTGGTAACCCAGAAGCAATTGCCAACCGTGTCGCTGTCATCAAGTCTCAAATCGAAACCACTACATCTGAATTTGACCGTGAAAAATTACAAGAACGTTTGGCTAAATTGTCTGGCGGTGTTGCCGTGATCAAGGTCGGTGCTGCGACAGAAACAGAATTAAAAGAAATGAAACTTCGTATCGAAGATGCCCTCAATGCGACTCGCGCAGCCGTCGAAGAAGGGATCGTTGCCGGAGGTGGTACAGCCCTTGTCAATGTCATCTCTGCAGTTGCAGCTCTTGAATTGGAAGGGGATGAAGCAACAGGACGCAATATCGTCCTTCGTGCTTTGGAAGAACCTGTTCGTCAAATTGCTCACAATGCTGGCTATGAAGGTTCCATCATTATTGACCGTTTGAAAAATGCAGAAGCTGGAACTGGCTTCAATGCAGCAACCGGTGAATGGGTAAATATGATTGATGCTGGTATCATCGACCCAGTCAAAGTAAGCCGTTCAGCCCTTCAAAACGCAGCTTCCGTTGCCAGCCTCATTTTGACAACCGAAGCAGTCGTAGCCAACAAACCAGAACCAGCTGCCCCAGCAGGACCAGCAATGGATCCAAGCATGATGGGTGGGATGATGTAACCTGATACCAATGATTGGTGCTAAAGCACCGAATCATTGGACGGTAGCCGCTATGTTGCGGCCTACCTAATCATCTTACTAGCTCAAAGGGAGGAAAGTAACGTTCCTCCCTTTTTCGCGTCGTAACCTATGTAAAACAAAGAAGGCATTATTGGCCTTTTTTATTTTCTGTCGTAACCGTACAAATGATTGAAGCTTTGCCTCTAATCATTTGACGCCAACCGCTATCAGGCGGTTTGGCTAAACGTCTTACTAGCTCAAAGGGAGTGGAAGCATCTTTTCAATCTTTGCGATCAATCATAAGGTGAGCTGAATGACGCAGTAGCTGATTGTCCTCTCCCTTCGCTTCTTAAGCTCGGAAGAGCTCTAATCAGCCTTGCGGGGGCGAGACAACGAACGAGTTTTTTTCTTAAACTCGTTCTGTCCCGCTCCCTTTTTACGTCGTAACCTGATACATGATTGAGGCTTTGCCTTTATTCACTTGATGCCAGCTCTATTAGGTGGCTAGCTGTATCTTCTGGTATTATAGGATAATATTTTTATTTTAAATTTGTAACAAAAATGATAAATACTAGTTAAAGAGGAGTTGGTAAAACCCTTTGTTTTTAAGTGTTTTCGGCGTTTTTGAATCAGGATAAAAATGCTAACAAATTGCAATATAAATTAACTGAATTTGTAACATTGTTAGTGTAAACTAATAAGGGTAGATCTTAGATCTGCATTGTTGCAAGGGGAGAACTTCCCACATACATGTCTATTGACAATAAAACTTGATCGTACTATCGCTGTCAGTAAAATGAGAGTTTGAACGTGGCGTAGATTATATCGACCTTTTTCATATTAAAAATATTTTTCAAATTCCCCTTGCGCAAGCTCTTCCGGATTCCTCCGGGAGAGTTTTTTCTTTTCAATAAAATGATTATTCAGTACCCCTCCTTCAAGTACTTGGAAAGATCTTGCTATTCTAAAGCTCTAATTGAGGGCTTTTTTACTACATGCTAATAAGAAAAATCAATGCCGTAGTTTTCCTTTAGATAGGTCGCTAACTCGGCTTTTTCTTCCTCTCTAAATCGACAGAGGCTAAGGGGGAGACGCAATTTCAAGGTGCTTGTATTGATGATGATGTTTGACTTAGAAATATCTTCTAGTTGGGTGACTTCTCTGAGGTTAAAATCTAAATAGCAAGCCTTGCTGTTGACATGATCAGGGTCGCTAACATCCACTTCAACATAAGATGCTCGCAACAATTCTTCTTTGGGAATGAAGATTTCTTTTGAGAAGAAGAGTCCGGGGTAGACATAAATACCTTCAAAGGTGAATTCAAAGGAGACTCTGTGGCTAGTCAGTCTTTTGATGCCTGCGATCGTTGCGTAGATAGCAGCGAAAAAGAGGACGGTTGGAATCACAGTGAGAAGATTTAGTTGAGAAAAGTCGATTAATCCATGTAAGAGAAGAAAGAAAATTTGAATGAATATAGCCGATGCAAAGAGTAGATAGCCACCACCGACAAATTTTGAATAATAGATTTTCATAGGAACCTCCTTGTATATAATAGAACTCGCCACCGCTTTTTCAAGTAGAAGACGTTTAGGTCGTGCAGAGTTAAAATTCTAGCTATATTCATCATATCCTATGGAACGAAATTCTGTCAACCTTTTAGCAAGCTGCGAGGCAGTAGCTTTCGTATGATTTAGCAGTTGGATTGTGGTATACTGGGATTTAGGCATTACAAACTTTGCGAACTAATTTTCATGATTGGAAAGAGATCAATATGTTTTTTCTTAGACGGCCCCGTGTTTTTATCGGAAATTAAGATTGCTCATAAAAAAATGTGGGGCAAATGATGGGACAAATCAGTTATAGACAAGCAAAAAAAGCCTTGATTTACAAGGCTTTTCCTGTTGTATTTAGATGCCCCCTACAGGGCTCGAACCTGTGACCCATAGATTAAGAGTCTACTGCTCTACCAACTGAGCTAAGGAGGCAAATATAAAAAGCTGTATTGGTGCCGAAACTTCACGATTTGTATTGAACCCGCGCAATTAAGCAGGTGGGCAACTCGCTCTAACTGAAGCTGCTTCCGCGTGAAACGGCCTGCATGCTGTTAGAAGTCTTTTGTTTCCCTAATAATACAAAAATAGTCGGTCAACACTTAAGTGTGAGTTCGTACACCACAGCGTTTCTATATGTATATGATACCACATTTTGAAAATATTTCAAGAAAAAATCTCATTTTTTTGAAACCGATGTCACTTTCTCTTGAGCTGATCGATCTTCTCCTTGGTGGCTCCGAGGGCACGCTCGTACTTGCCATTTTCATTGGGAGTGAAGTAGGAAGCGTGTTTGATCTTGTCTGGCAGGTAGTCCTGCTTGACCCAATTGCCAGGGTAGTTGTGGGGATATTTGTAATTTTGCACATTTCCCAGTTCCTTGCTTCCAGCATAATGACCATCACGAAGGTGGCGAGGAATAGGGAGATTGCCAGATGTCCTAAGATCAGACAGGGCCTTATCCATGGCAATGTAGGCTGAGTTGGACTTAGGCGAAAGGGCTAGATCGATGACGATGTTGGCGATGAGAATGCGGGCTTCAGGAAAGCCGATGCGCTCAGCTGCTTGAAGCGCCGTTACGGTATGAATCTGGGCATCTGGATTGGCCAGACCGATATCCTCATAGGCAATGACAGTCAAGCGACGAGCTAGACTGGGTAGATCTCCGGCTTCGATTAAACGAGCGGCGTAGTGGAGACTAGCATCGACATCCGAACCGCGGATAGATTTTTGCAGGGCAGAAAGGATATCGTAGTGGCCGTCTCCATCTTTGTCCATGGTGATGTAGCTACGCTGGAGGCTATTTTCCATGATGTCGAGCGTAATATGGCGGACGCCTTCTGCATTTTCAGAGGTCGATAGTACCGCCAGATCGAGAGAATTAAAGGCGGAACGAAGATCTCCATTGGTCGAAGTCGCGATGAAATCCAAAGCGTCCTCGTCAAGCACGACTGGAAAATCAAAGCCACGCTCGGGATCCTCTAGCGCCGTTTTTAGAGCTTGCTTGACCTCCTCCGTCGTCAGAGGCTCCAGCTCAAAGATTTGTACGCGGCTACGAATAGCGGGTGTGACTGAGAAAAAGGGATTTTCAGTCGTTGCACCGATCATGATAACCAGACCGCTTTCGAGCAAAGGCAAGAGAAAATCTTGCTTGGTTTTATCAAGGCGATGGATCTCGTCTAAAAGCAGGACCAAGCCACCAGAAAATTTGGCTTCCTCTGCGATTTCTTGGAGGCGTTTTTTACTGTCAACCGTTGCATTAAAGGTCCGAAAGGCATACTTGGTCGTTCCTGCGATGGCAGAAGCAATACTGGTCTTTCCGATCCCCGGAGGTCCATAGAGGATCATGGAGGACAGACGATTGGCTTCGACCATGCGGCGGATGATTTTGCCTTCTCCGATTAGGTGCTGTTGGCCGATGACTTGATCGATCGTCCGTGGGCGCATACGGAGTGCGAGATTGTCGGGCATGAGGGCTCCTTTCTAGCTTTGTCTCCTTTAAAAGAGGCAGTTTTTATGGTAAGATTGTAGTAACTATTGTATCATATTCCGCTCTAAGAGTGGGAAATTAGAAAGAGGACACGATGTCTAAATATGGATTTTTGGATGTTTTAGAAGAGGAAATGGAAAAGGTCTTTCCCTTTGATTATGAGATCAATTGGGATAAGAAAAATCATGCGGTAGAAGTGGCTTTTCTCTTGGAAGCACAAAATACAGGAGGGGTTGCACTGGTTGATGAAGCTGGCGAAGAGTCTGATGAGGATATCTTCTTTGAAGAAGCCGTTCTCTTCTACAATCCAGCCAAGTCTCATGTGGACGAAGACGCCTATTTAACAGCGATTCCTTATGAGCCTAAGAAAGGCTTGTCTCGTGAGTTTCTAGCTTATTTTGCGACCTTCCTCAAAGACACAGCCGAGCTGGCCTTGGATGAGCTCATGGATTTCTTAGCAGACGAAGAGGCAGAGAGCTTTGAGATCGTCTGGAACCAAGAAGTTTTTGAAGAAGGCAAGGTTGGCCTAGAAGAAAGCACTTTTTACCCTTATCCGAGATATTAGAAGGGAAAGCTCATGCTTGAGGATTGCTTAGAAGAACGGTTTGACTTTACGGGTTGTAAAATTGCCTTGTTTTGTGGGGATAAGATTCTAACCATCTTACGGGATGATAAAGAGACGATTCCCTGGCCCAATATGTGGGAACTACCAGGAGGTGGACGGGAAGGAAATGAGACCCCTTTTGAGTGTGTGGCGCGTGAGGTTTATGAGGAATTGAGCATCCAACTGTCGAAAGATGACATCATCTGGTCTTGGATCTACCCTAGTATGCTAGATGAGAACAAAAACTCCGTTTTTTTAGTTGGGCAGTTGACACAGGAACAGTTTGACAGTATCGTCTTTGGGGATGAAGGACAGGCCTATAAACTGATGTCTATTGAGGAATTTCTCAATTCTAAACAGGCAGTGCCTCAGCTCCAGGGGAGATTGAGGGATTATTTGGAGGAAAGTTTATGATAAGACTTGAGAGAGCAGGGGCGGAAGATTTAGAAACCATTATTGCGATTCAAAGAGCCAGTTTTAGGGTAGTTTATGAAAAATACCAGGATGAATATGATCCTTATCTGGAGGACCGTGAACGAATTAAGTGGAAACTAGTCGAGCGTCCCAATAGCTATTACTACTTTGTGAAAGAAGATGAAGAGAAGATTGGTTTTTTACGAATTCAGACCAATGACGAGTTAACGAAAGCTTGGTTGGGAACGGCAGCGATTTTGCCCCAATATCAAGGAAAAGGGTATGGATCTAAAGGTTTGAGCTTGCTAGAAGAGGAATTTTCAACCGTTAGACAATGGGATTTGTGTACGGTGTTACAGGATGTAGGCATGGTTGCGTTCTACGAGAAGAATGGCTACCATCAAACCCATATCGAGCCTGAAAAAGAAGGCATGGATATGGTCTACATGAAAAAATTGATAGAGAAATAGAAAGGACGGTTCAGTTAAATTTTTAAACTGAACCCGCCCTAAACACGGTGCCAAAAAGATAAACTTCTCAGAGACACAAGCGTCTTCAGAGAGTTTCCTATTTTGGCTTTGTGTTTGACGGGCTTGGTATCTTAATGATGGAAACATGGCAAGAGTTAAAGGTTACAGTGAAGCGTGAGGGAGAGGAGTTGGTCTCTAACCTATTGATTGAACTAGGTGCCCAGGGTGTTGCAATCGAAGACAGCATGGACTATGTGGGCAACGTCGATCGCTTTGGTGAGATTTTCCCAGAGGTCGAACAGCAAGAAGAAATCGTGGTGACGGCCTACTATCCGGAAACGGTCGATGTAGCTGCGGTTGAAGCGGACTTGCAGGCTCGCTTAGCAGAATTGATAGACTTTATGGATCTGGGTGAGGTCAAGATGGGGACGACTGCTCTGGCTGAGGAAGATTGGGCCGACAACTGGAAGAAATACTACGAACCAGCTCGTATCACCCATGACTTGACCATCGTGCCGTCTTGGACAGACTATGAGGCAACAGCGGGAGAAAAGATGATCAAGCTAGATCCAGGCATGGCCTTTGGAACTGGGACTCACCCAACAACCAAGATGAGCCTCTTTGCCTTGGAGCAGGTTCTCCGTGGTGGCGAAACAGTGCTAGATGTAGGGACTGGTTCAGGTGTCCTTTCTATTGCTAGCTCGCTTCTGGGTGCCAAGAAGATTTTCGCCTATGACCTGGATGATGTAGCGGTTCGAGTCGCTCAGGAAAATATTGAGCTCAATCCTGGTATGGAAAACATCCATGTAGCCCCAGGCGATTTGCTTAAAGGAGTGGAAATTGAGGCAGATGTCATCGTGGCCAACATTTTGGCGGATATCCTCATTCATCTGACAGGCGATGCTTATCGTTTGGTCAAGGATGAAGGTTATCTCATCATGAGTGGCATTATCAAGGACAAGTGGGACATGGTCCGTGAATCAGCAGAAGCAGCTGGATTTTTTCTTGAAACCCATATGATTCAAGGGGAATGGAATGCCTGCGTCTTCAAGAAGACCAAGGATGTCTCCGGTGTGATTGGAGGCTAGCATGCAGCAGTATTTTGTAAAAGGCTTGGCTAGCTCACCAGTCACTATCGAGGACAAGGAAACCAGCAAGCACATGTTTCAGGTCATGCGCCTGAAAGAAGATGACCAGGTGACCCTAGTTTTTGATGATGGCATCAAACGTTTGGCGCGCGTGGTCAATGTAGAAGCCTGTCAGTTTGAGTTGGTTGAAGAATTAGCTGACAATGTAGAACTACCAGTCCAAGTGACCATCGCATCAGGCTTTCCCAAGGGGGATAAACTGGAGTTTATCACTCAAAAGGTGACGGAACTGGGTGCTAGTCAAATCTGGGGCTTTCCTGCGGACTGGGCCGTTGCCAAATGGGACGGCAAGAAATTGGGCAAAAAGGTCGAGAAGCTAGAAAAAATCGCCCTTGGAGCAGCAGAACAAAGCAAGCGGAATCTTGTCCCAAGCATTACCCTTTTTGAGAAAAAGGCAGACTTTTTGGCTCAGTTCGACCAGTTTGACCGCATCGTGGTGGCCTATGAAGAGTCAGCTAAAGAAGGAGAGGCAGCAGCACTTATACAAGCAGTTGCTGGACTAGAAAAGGGAGCTAAACTGCTCTTTATCTTTGGTCCAGAAGGTGGTCTTTCACCTGCGGAAATTGAAAGTTTTGAAGCCAAAGGAGCAGTCCTGGCGGGACTTGGACCTCGGATTTTACGAGCAGAAACAGCACCGCTCTTTGCCCTTAGCGCAGTGAGTATTGTTACAGAATTAATGAACTAACGAAGTGAAGAAATCGCTTCGTTAGTTTTTTTACAAAAATCTTCTATTTTCAAAAATTTTTACGAATGATTAAAGTGAAGGGAGATTCAGAATGATCTATTGATAAGATCCGTATATGAAAGTAGCTTCATTGGTTCCCATCTGCTTCTAAAAGTGTTAAAATAGTATCCAAGAAACTGGAGAAAACGAATGCCGAAAGAAGAGAATTTAACTGGGGACCAAGTCGTTGCCCTTACAAAAAAATATTTGTCACCTGAGGATGTCGCCTTTGTGCAAAAGGCCATGTTTTATGCGGTTGATTGTCACAATGGCCAATTCCGTCAGTCTGGTGAGCCTTATATCATTCACCCGATTCAAGTGGCAGGAATCCTTGCTAAGCTAAAACTGGATGCTGTGACGGTTGCCTGTGGTTTTTTGCATGATGTTGTGGAAGATACGGACGCGACCTTGGATGATCTTGAGCGTGAATTTGGCCATGATGTGCGCGTGATTGTCGATGGGGTGACCAAGCTCGGGAAGGTCAAGTACAAGTCCCACGAGGAGCAGTTAGCGGAAAACCATCGCAAAATGCTCATGGCCATGTCCCAAGATATCCGTGTCATTTTGGTCAAACTAGCCGACCGCTTGCATAATATGCGCACCCTCAAGCATTTGCGCAAGGACAAGCAAGAACGCATTTCGCGTGAGACCATGGAGATCTATGCGCCACTCGCCCACCGTCTCGGGATTTCGAGCGTCAAGTGGGAGCTTGAAGATTTGTCTTTCCGTTATTTGAATGAGACAGAATTCTACAAGATTTCTCATATGATGAAGGAAAAACGTCGCGAGCGTGAAGAGTTGGTCGAAGAGGTTGTCCACAAGATTGAGACCTATGCGGCAGAACGCCACTTACATGGGAAAATCTACGGTCGACCAAAGCATATCTATTCGATCTATCGCAAGATGCAGGATAAAAAGAAACGCTTTGATGAAATCTATGATTTGATTGCCATCCGCTGTATCCTGGATACTCCAAGTGATGTCTATGCCATGCTGGGCTACATCCATGAGCTCTGGAAGCCAATGCCGGGGCGTTTTAAGGACTATATTGCCAACCGGAAGGCCAATGGCTATCAGTCTATCCATACGACTGTATATGGCCCTAAAGGACCGATTGAATTCCAGATCCGAACCAAGGAAATGCATGAAGTCGCTGAGTACGGGGTTGCGGCTCACTGGGCCTATAAAAAAGGTATTAAAGGTCAAGTTAACAGCAAGGAATCTGCTATTGGGATGAACTGGATCAAGGAGATGATGGAACTTCAAGACCAGTCAGGGGATGCCAAAGAATTCGTAGAAAATGTAAAAGAAGACATCCTGGCAGAAGAGATTTACGTCTTTACTCCAGATGGAACTGTGCGCTCTCTTCCGAAAGATTCCGGACCGATCGATTTTGCCTATGAAATCCACACCAAGGTTGGGGAAAAAGCGATTGGTGCCAAGGTCAACGGCCGGATGGTGCCCCTCAATACCAAACTTCGGACGGGAGATCAGGTGGAAATTATCACCAATGCTAACTCCTTTGGTCCGAGTCGTGACTGGTTGACCCTTGTTAAAACTAGCAAGGCGCGCAATAAGATCCGTCAATTCTTTAAAAATCAAGACAAGGAATTGTCGATTAACCGGGGCCGTGACCTCTTGATGGCCCAATTCCACGAGCATGACTTGGTAGCTAATAAGTTCATGGACAAAAAGCACATGGACAAAGTGCTACAAAAATCAAGCTACAAGACGGAAGAAGCCTTATTCGCGGCGATTGGGTTTGGAGAGATCGGGGCGATTACCATCTTTAACCGCTTGACGGAGGATGAACGCCGTGAAGAAGAGCGGGCCAAGGCACGCGCAGAGGCAGAAGAGCTGGTCAAAGGTGGCGAAGTCAAGGTTGAAAATAAAAAGGATACCTTGAAGGTCCGCCACGAAGGTGGCGTAGTCATCCAAGGCGCCTCTGGGCTCTTGATTCGGATCGCCAAATGCTGTAACCCAGTTCCAGGTGATGAAATTGTCGGCTACATTACCAAAGGTCGTGGTGTTGCCATTCACCGCCAAGACTGTATGAACCTCCGGGCTCAAGACAACTACGAGCAACGGTTGATTGACGTCGAATGGGAAGAAAATAATACAACCAAAGACTACATTGCCCACATTGATATCTACGGTCTCAACCGTACAGGCCTTCTCAATGATGTGCTGCAAGTCTTGTCCAATACGGCAAAAATGGTCTCAACCGTCAATGCCCAACCAACTAAAGACATGAAATTTGCCAATATCCACATTTCCTTTGGGATTCCAAATCTGTCCATGTTGACAACGGTTGTGGATAAGATTAAGAGTGTGCCGGAGGTGTACTCTGTTAAGCGGACCAACGGCTAGTCGGCTACTCAGTTATCTTTTATAGCTTCGTTAGCTCGCCTTGCCGTACTGAAGTACTGCCTGCATCTCGTTGCCTTGTCTGAAGTCGATTTTCATTGAAGCACGTAGGACGTGGTCAGAACTCTTTTATTGCTTCGTCTCGCTGCCTTGCTCTAAAAGCAACTGAACAGCCGTTGCTTTTCAGCTAGTGTGACTGCGTCTCACTGCCTTGTCTGAAGTCGATGTTCTTTGAAGGCTAGCAGTGAATGTCCAATAGATTTATAAAATAGGATTATAAAATGAAATTAGTAATTCAACGGGTTAAGAGTGCCTCGGTTTCCATTGATGGTCGGGTCTACAATGCAATCCAGCAAGGTTTATTGCTCTTAGTGGGAGTTGGGCCTGAAGATCAGCAGGAAGATTTGGATTATGCTGTGAGAAAGATTGTCAATATGCGTATCTTTTCAGATGACGAGGGCAAGATGAATCTCTCTGTAAAGGATATCCAAGGAGAGATTCTGTCAGTATCTCAGTTTACACTTTTTGCCGATACTAAAAAAGGCAATCGTCCAGCCTTTACAGGTGCAGCCAAACCAGATATGGCGGAAGCTTTCTATCAAGAATTTAACCAAGAACTAGCCAAGGAAGTTTCTGTTGAGGCAGGAGTCTTTGGAGCAGATATGCAGGTGGAACTGGTCAATGATGGGCCAGTAACCATCATCCTTGATACAAAAAATAAATAAAAAGAGGCTCTATCTTATCTGCATATAGCGGATAAGATAGAGCCTTTGTTTGTCAAATCTAGTTCTAACCGTTAAATATGATAGTTGAGTAAGATACAGGTTAACGATTCATTATTTTATTCTTTATCATTCCATACGAATAGAGCACCTACAGCATTGATGATGTAAAAGATGTATTTTCCAACATTGGCAAAATTTCCTTGGATACTAGCTTTTGTTAATTGAACGAAATTGTAAACCAACCAAAATTCCCATTGAGTTGTTAATTTAAGAGCATTCAAAGCATTTGCAATCAATGAAAGGCCAAATGCAATCGTTGTAACGTAAGCAAGGAGGTTCATCTTGCCCCCGTAGCCAATATAGTTTGTTGCAAAGGCAAATAGGAAGGCTAGAACTGAAATGATGATGGCTGCCCATTTCAATTGTTTTTGGCTCATCTTGTTTGGTCTACCTTCTTGTGAAGCTTCCCATTTCTTAATGGCAAAGGTATAAATGAGAAAGGTGACGGGATAGGTGATAATCGCAGCCTTATTTCCGAGGATATAATCAATGGTACCAGATAGGATTGTATTGACAATTCCGTAATAATTCCCCCATTTACTCAATTTACCAGTAAAACGAGTGGACAACATTGAAATTCCAACGTTAGTAACTGAAATGAGTCCAAATGGAACCAATGCGGTCCATGCTCCCCAATCAACAAACTTGTCTAATCGTGAATTAAGGTAGCCTGATGCAATCGCTATACCGACAACTAAAGCCACACCAAACAGGTCAAACCATTTTGATGTAGCGAAAACTTTGAGTGATTTTTTCATAAGATGGTCTCCCTCCTCTTTGTTGCGTCCATTCTACAGCTAAACAAAAGCAAAGTCAAGTCATATAGCAATATAAAACCCTGAAAATAGAGCTTTCAGGGTTTGGTTTTTAATTGTTAATGACTCAGTTGATTTTTTCTACATAGAGTTGTTGGGCGATCACTTGGTTGAACGAAATTTCTTGTCCATGGATAACTAAGTGATAGAGGCCTGTGTAGTCATCATACCGTTGAAATTCGAGGGTATCGCCAATCTGGAGATGGATTTGCTCTAAGAATTTTAACAATTCATAGGTGTCATAGACCCTTTGCAGAATATACAGACCAGGTTGGGTCGTTTCACTGAGACGGTCTTGGTAGGCTTCGACCAGTCGTTCACCTTTTCTTGGAATTGTCCCACCGTGAGGGCAGGTCTTAGGAGTTCCAAGCATGTGATCCAGCTGGTCGATGAAATGTTCAGAAACGGTATGCTCGAGAACTTCTGCTTCCTCATGGACTTCTTCAGTTGTATAGCCAAGATTTTCCAGCAGAAATACTTCAATCAAGCGGTGCTTGCGGTAGAGATCAGAGACCAATTGCGAGCCTAGATCTGTTAGCAAATACCCACTAGCCTTGTCCTTCAACAAGAGGCCCTCAGAAACCATGCGCTTAATCATCTCGGTCACAGCGGGCGGAGAGACCTGCATGCGACTGGCGATTTCCTTATTACTGATTTTTTCTACTTCTGTGCCAATTTCATAAATGCACTTGAGGTAATCTTCTTTGTTTGGTGTCATGCTTTCCTCTTTTCTTCGCTTACTTCTAGTATATCAAAAAATCCTCAAAAACGCTAATGGAGTTCTGAGAATTGTCTCAAACTTCAAAAGATGGTAGTATAGAAGCATAGAAAGGACGGCGCCATGAATAGACGGGAATTAGCGAGACTAGGTTGGAGAGAGCATAGTTTAGCCTATCTAGAGAAGTACTTGCAGGGATACAAAGATTCACAAGCCTACCAAGAACAATACCAGTCTGTCTTTTTCTTTGCCAGTCCTCTATTTCAAAAAATATGGGAGAAAGAACTTCAAAATTTGGATGAAGTGTCTGCCCAAGACTTGCTGAGGGGAGTCATGAAACTGCTTCTCATGCCAAGTGACCTGTCCGGAACTTGTGAAGAAACAGCCTTTCTTCTGAGTAGGATAGCTCCAGATTGTCCGCCAGGCTCTGACTTTTGGAAGGATTTCTCACGCGTCGTGCGAATCGCCTTTGAAAAGGATCCCTTAGCAGATCAGTCGGGAGATCAGCTCTTGAAACGCCAGGTTCACCAGTTGCGCTACCTACTTTCCAGTTACCAAGCTCAATGGATTCGGACGCATGAGGCCAGAGCTGGACAGACTGACGAGGAGGCCTTACAAGCTTACCTACAGGAGGCTAGAGCGATCACGGTGGATACTTATGCAGCAGCTCGTCTCCACAATAAGGTCTCCGTGACATCAGATGGTCACCTTCATTATCCATCAGGGGCCTCCCAACAAGTCAATTTCAAGATTCTACTGAATTTCCACACGGAGTATATCCTGAACCAGGATGGCCAATTTCTCAATGAAGTCGATCCATATCAGATTTCTGAAAATGGCATTGTCAATGGGGCTAGTTTTAACTACGGGTTGGCTAGGGGTCGGACCCATAAGGACTTGGATATTGATCCCGTTAAAGCTTGGGATCCACCTTTTCGAAAGCAGGCCCTCTATCAGCAGGGTAGTCGCTATCTAGCCCCTAAAAATGATCGCAGTGCCGAAGGCTACTGGAGTCGAAAAGGAGTCTTTGCACAAGGAGGCAAGAGCTACAAGCAACAAGTGGCACAGCGCGTGCGGCGTTTCCTCAGAGGCATCCCTCGCTTACGCTGGCGGGTTCTCCTCCAGAATGGACTCCATCGGATTTTATAGCAATGAAAAAGAGGTCGCAGACCTCTTTTTACTTTATCCCAGTGCTTTGACAGCTTCGATTGCAGCGTCGTAATTTGGTTCGCTGTTGATATTGTCTAGGTATTCAACGTAAGTAACCTTGTTATCCGCATCTAATACCAAGACAGCGCGTGCGAGCAAGTGCCATTCATTGATCAAAAGGCCATAGGCTTTTCCGAAGGAATGGTCGTAGTAGTCTGAGAGCATGATGGCATTGTCGAGCCCTTCAGCAGCGCACCATTTTTTTTGAGCAAAAGGAAGGTCAACAGAGACCGTCAAGACGACAGTATCTTCCAAGTTTGATAAGGTTTGATTGAAATGACGCGTTTGAGTGGAACAGATCCCTGTGTCAATAGAAGGGATCACACTGAGGACTTTTTTCTTGCCAGCAAAATCAGCTAACGATTTCTTCTCCAGAGCTGGAGTGATCAATGAAAAATCATGGGCAATTTCCCCTACTTGAAGTTGAGACCCAGTAAAGGTAACAGGATTTCCTAAAAATGTTGTCATAGAAAAGACTCCTTTTTTATTTTTATTGTACCCTAATGGAGATGAAGGAGCCACTGATTTGTTTAGAAAATCTGAAGGTCCTACTGACTCAATCCTTCTGCGATCTTGTCTAAGTTCCACTTCATCATGCTGTAGTAGCTATCGCCCTTTTCTCCTTTTTTGGCAATGGAATCCGTGAAGATCTTTGCATGGATTGGGATATGGGTATCTTTAGCCACAGTTTTCATAGGGCGTTCATCGACACTGGATTCGACAAAGAGGGCTGGGACCTTGGTTTGACGGAGTTTTTCTACTAGCGATTTAATTTGGTCAGGTGTGCCTTCTTCTTCCGTATTGATTTCCCAGATATAGGCAGATGGGACGCCGTAGGCTTTGGAGAAATACTTGAAGCAGCCTTCGCTGGTTACAATCATCTTCTTCTCTTCTGGGATATTGTTGAATTTTTGTTTGGCTTCTTGGTCGAGCTTGCTGAGTTTTTCAGTATAGGCTGTTAGATTTTTTTCGTAGAAGTCCTTATTTTTCGGATCTTTGGCGATCAATTGCTTGGCAATGTTTTTAGCATAGAGGATCCCGTTTTCGAGATTGAGCCAAGCGTGAGGGTCTTCTTTCCCAGCTTGGTTTTGGCCTTCCAAGTAGATGACGTCAACTCCATCGCTAGTAGCGAAATAGTCCTTATTTTCTACTTTATTGGCATTTTTGACTAATTTAGTGAACCAGGCATTGCCACCGGTTTCGAGGTTGATCCCATTGTAGAAGATCAGGTCTGCTTGCGAAGTTTTTTTGACATCTTCTGGTAGCGGTTCGTATTCGTGAGGGTCTTTGCCGACGGGAACGATACTGTGCAGCTCGATCTTATCCCCAGCTATATTTTTGGTGATATCGGCAAGGATGGAGTTGGTGGTGACCACTTTCAATTTACCAGAAGCTCCAGAAGAAGAGCCTTTGCTACAGGCCAACAGACCAAATAAGAGCGCCACAAAGAGGGCGAGGATAGAAGTGAATTTTTTCATGGGTTTCTCCTTTTATGAGTTGAAAGAGCGTGCCTGTTCTTTCTTTGCTTAGGAGCGATAAAGAAGCTGATGAGAAAGAAGACGGCAGAAGTGAGGACAATACAAGACCCAACGGCGATGTTGAAACTATAGCCAATAAAGAGTCCCAGGATAGATGCAAGAGCACCTAATCCGGATGAAAGGAGCATCATGGACCAGAGGTTATTGGTGTAGAGATAAGCTGTCGCAGCGGGTGTGATGAGCATGGCGACGATGAGAATGGTCCCGACACTTTGCATAGCAGTGACAGAAACCAAGGTCAAGAGCACCATGAGGAGGTAGTGATAGGCCTTGACCCGAACACCCATGGATTGGGCCAGAACGGGATCAAAAGATGTGAGCAGCAAGGGACGAAAGAGCAGGACAATCACCAGTAAGACCGCCACACCAATACCAATGGTCATCCACATATCCTGGTCTTGCACGGCCAAGATATTTCCAAAGAGGATGTGGAAAAGGTCGGTGGAACTTTTAGCGACTCCAATCAAGATGACTCCTAAGGCTAGGAAAGAAGAAAAGGTAATTCCAATCGCAGTGTCGCTCTTGATGATGGAGTTGCTCTTGATATAGGTGATGAGAACAGAAGCTAAAAGACCAAAGACAATGGCGCCAATAAAGAAATTGATGCCCAGGATAAAGGACAGAGCCACCCCTGGAAGGACCGCGTGTGAGATGGCATCTCCCATGAGAGACATGCCTCGTAAAATAATGAAACATCCGACCGCACCAGCAACAATTCCGATGGCGATAGCAGTAATAAGGGCGTTTTGTAGGAAATGAAATTGTTGTAATCCATCGATAAATTCTGTAATCATCCGACTCCACCTCCTATAAAGAGTTCATGACCGTAAGCGGCATGCAGATTCTCCTTGGTAAAGGTCTCCTCTGTTTTTCCAAAAGCAATTAGCTTGCGATGAAGGAGGAGGACTTGGTCAAAGTAAGCTGGGACCTTGCTGAGGTCGTGATGGACGATCAGGATGGTATTACCTTCTTTTTTCAAGGTTTTTAGTGTCTGCATAATGATGTCTTCGCTAACGGAGTCAATCCCTGCAAAGGGCTCATCCAAAAAGATGACATCTGCTTCTTGGACCAAGCAGCGGGCGATCAGGACCCGTTGGAATTGCCCTCCTGAAAGTTGGCCAATCTGGCGATCTGCTAGATCAAGAAGATTGACAAGCTTCATCGCATTTTCCACCTTTTGGAGATCTTCTTTGCTTTTTCTCCTGAAGATCGAAAGGTGGGGATAGAGACCCAGTGAGACACATTCTCGTACCGTGATGGGAAAGTGGAAATCAATAGCTGTTTTTTGCTCGACGTAGGCTATTCGCTGAAGAGCTTGGCTGAGATCTTTTTGATCAAGCAGGACCCTTCCTGAATGAGGAAGAAGTCCCAGCATGGCCTTGATTAGGGTTGATTTTCCAGCCCCATTGGGTCCAAGAATGCCTAGGATGGTTGGACCCTGGATGGTGAGGGAAAGATCCTCCAAGACCAGTGTTTGCTGATAAGCAACACGAAGGTTTTCAATTTGAATCATGACATTACTCCTTTGTTATTAATATACATGAATAAAAAAATTAAGTCAAGTTAATTTATAAAATAATTTAACTTAAATCACTTGAAATCATTGAAAAAAGTTCCTATTTTTGATAAGGTTATTACAAAAGAATGAAAGTGAGAAGATCATGGTACGTTTACAAGATGATTTTTATGATTATGTCAATGGGAAATGGGCTGAAACAGCAGTCATTCCTGATGACAAACCATCAACTGGTGGGTTTATGGACTTGGTCCAAGATATCGAAAACTTGATGTTGGATATCACTGGAAAATGGCAACGGGGAGAAGAGCTGCCTGAAGACAGCATTCTGCAAAACTTTGTCAAATACCACAAAATGGTGGCAGATTTTGATGCGCGAGAAGCAGCTGGTGTGGCTCCAGTCATGCCCTTGATCAACGAAATCAAGGCTTTGTCTTCTTTTGAAGACTATACCAGCAAGTTGGGTACCTATGAGCTAGCTGGGAAACCAAATCTCCTGCCATTTAGCGTGTCACCAGACTTTATGAATGCCCAAATGAATGTCTTGTGGGGAGAATCTCTTGCTCTTATCTTGCCGGATACGACCTACTATGAAGAAGGCAACGAAAAAGGTCCGGAATTGCTGGCTATCTGGCGTCAGATGATGGAAAAACTCTTGCCAAAATTTGAATTCTCAGAAGTAGAAATCAAGGATATCCTAGATAAGGTTATTGCGGCAGATGCAGAATTGGCTAAGTATGTCTTGTCAAATGAAGAAAAATCTGAATACAACAAACTCTACCATCCCTATGAGTGGGAAGAATTCAAGTCCTTAGTTCCAGAATTGCCACTCGACACCTTCTTTGCAGAAGTAATCGGACAAACTCCAGATAAAATCATCGTGCCAGAAGAGCGTTTCTGGAAGGAATTCGCTCCAAAATACTACTCAGCAGCCAACTGGGAGACCCTTCATGCCAAATTGAAACTCGGAGCAGCCTTAGATTGGACGTCTTTCTTAACCGAAGAAATTCGTGTCTTGTCTGGTGAATATGGACGGACCATTACAGGGATTCCAGAACCTCGTCCAAAAGAAAAAGCAGCTTTGGCTTTGGCAGAAGGCCCTTATAGCCAAGCACTTGGCCTTTGGTATGCAGGTGAAAAATTCTCACCAGAAGCAAAAGCAGATGTAGAACATAAAGTAGCGACTATGATTGAGGTCTACAAGGATCGTCTGGAAAAAGCAGACTGGCTCGCTCCTGAAACCCGCGAAAAAGCTATTGTCAAGCTCAATGTCATCACCCCGCATATCGGCTACCCTGAAAAATTACCAGAAACATATGCCAAGAAGATCATTGATGAGAGCAAAAACTTGGTAGAAAATGCCCAAAAATTGGCTCAAATTTCAATTGCCCATAGCTGGAGCAAGTGGAACCAACCAGTCGATCGGAGTGAGTGGCATATGCCAGCTAATATGGTCAATGCCTACTATGATCCGCAACAAAACCAAATCGTCTTCCCAGCAGCAATTCTGCAAGCTCCTTTCTATGACCTTCACCAATCATCATCAGCCAACTACGGTGGAATCGGTGCGGTCATTGCCCATGAAATCTCCCACGCCTTTGATACCAATGGCGCTTCCTTTGATGAAAATGGTAGCTTGAAAGACTGGTGGAAGCCAGAAGATTACGAAGCCTTTACCGCTCGGACCCAAAAGGTTGTTGATCAATTTGAAGGCCAAGACTCATACGGTGCTAAGATTAACGGGAAATTGACCGTTTCGGAAAACGTGGCAGACCTAGGAGGGATCGCTGCAGCCCTTGAAGCCGCTAAGAAAGAAGCAGACTTCTCCGCAGAAGAATTCTTCACCAACTTTGCTCGCATCTGGCGGATGAAAGCTCGGACAGAGTACATGCAACTCCTCGCAAGTGTCGATGTCCACGCACCAGGAAAACTCCGTACCAATGTTCAATTACCAAACTTTGACGAATTCTTTGAAGCCTTTGATGTCAAAGAAGGAGATGGCATGTGGAGAAAACCAGAAGACCGAGTGATTATTTGGTAATTCAAGATACTAAGCCCGTAAAAAAAGCGAGAAGAAAATAGGAGATTGACCATGTGGGCCGTGCCCACCAGTCAATCTCTCTTTTTCTCGACGCTTTTAGGGCGAGTTCAATTTCGCAGTATTGATTTCGCTGATCAAAAGGAAGTAGTCTCGACTTCAATTAGGCAATTGATTGACTTTCTTGACCATGCGGGCCATGCCCACCAGTCAATCTCTCTTTTTCTCGATGCTCGTGAAAAAACTAAAAAATTCCCAAAGCCAAGTTTTAACCTACTGAAACTAGCTTTGGGGATTTTTGAATGGATTAGAAATAACAATGGATATTATGATCTAGAAAAACTTGCTGGTAGTCATATAAATCTTCGGGATGCAAAGCTTTGACATTTTCCATTTGATAACGTCTTCCAAGTAGTTTGTATTTATTCTCGCCAAATTGGTGAAATGGTAGTAATTGTACTTGATCAATATCTAAGGAGTTGAAAAGAGTGGAAAATTCTTCCGCATCGGCAAGAGAGTCGTTGAATTGAGGTATCACAGGTATACGTAAAACAATTGTTTTTTTCTCTTTAAAGGCGTAATGGATATTTTTAATAATTAAACTATTTTGAACTCCAACTTTCTTTTTATGTTTGAGGCTATCGTAGTGTTTCAAATCGGTATAAATGAAATCAACATATTGGATCAGGTCAATAAATTTTTCGTGTTCAACAAAAGCAGTTGTCTCAATGGCAGTGTGAAGACCTTTTTCTTTAGCAGCTTTCAGTAGTGCTTTTGCAAATTCAAATTGGGCAAATATTTCACCACCAGACAAGGTCATACCGCCTCCAGATTCCTCATAGAAATCAATATCTTTCATAACTTCATTAATAATTTCATCTACTGTTTTTTCTTGTCCAGTTGTCCCGGGGGCTTTAGTAACCGCATCCAGCATCGGTTCTGGGTTCATTCTCTGTGACTCAGGATTAGAACACCACGGGCAACGTAGTGGGCATCCTTTTAGAAAAACAGTTGTTCTAATTCCTGGACCATCATGAATACTGAAATGTTGAATGTTGAAGATAATACCACGTGTCGTTTCCATATCTACTTCTCCTTCTGACTTATAATTGTATTATATATTTTTTTAGAAACAAAATCAATTACGAATGAAAGTTTTTATTCTTGTGTTTTTTTGAAAATTTTTGATAAAATAGAGGGGAGGTAAGAAATATGAAGCGTTTAGAAGAAATTTTAAAATTAGTTTCTCAGTATGAAAAAATTGATGTCAATACGTTATCCGAAGCCTTAGAAGTTTCAAAAGTAACAATTCGAAAGGATTTGGATAAATTAGAATCTAAGGGACTTCTTCATAGAGAACATGGTTATGCTGTATTGAATAGTGGAGATGATATAAATGTCCGTTTATCTTTTCATTATGATACAAAAAGAAAAATTGCCCAAGCAGCAGCAAAATTGGTGCAAGATAACGAGACTATTCTTATCGAATCGGGCTCCACATGCGCTCTACTAGCGGAAGAAATTTGTCAAACAAAGAAGAATGTGAAGATCGTGACAAATTCTTATTTTATTGCAGACTTTATTCGAAATTATGATTCTTGCAAAATCATACTATTAGGGGGAGAATTTCAAAAAGACTCCCAAGTGACAGTAGGTCCGTTGTTGAAGGAGTTAATCCAATCTTTTCGTGTAAAAAATGCTTTTATTGGTGCAGATGGGTATGATGATGAATTGGGCTTTACTGGTAAAGATATGATGCGAAGCGAAGTTGTTCAATATATGTCTCAGGTTTCTGAAAATATAGTGATCCTAACAGACTCAAGTAAATTTCAAAAGAAAGGTAATGTTAGAAATTTTGCGTTATCTCAAGTTCAACGAGTGATTACGGATAAGGGAATAGCACCGGAGGCGATGAAAAAACTAGAACAAGCAAGTATATCCCTTACCATGGTATAGTTAGGAGAATAATTGTGAAATATGAACGTAAAAAATTATTGGCTAAGCTTGCTTACCTATATTATATTGAAGAAAAGAGTCAGTCAGAGATTGCTGCTGAAACTGGCATTTATAGGACAACAGTCAGTAGAATGTTAACTGAAGCTAAAAGGGAAAGAATTGTCAAAATTGAAATTGAGAGTTTCGATAGCAAACTATTTCGTTTGGAGAATTATGTCAAAGAGAAATATCATATTAACGAATTAGAAATTGTACCAAATATTGAGGATGAACCTTTGTGGGATTTGGAACAACGTCTAGCTCGATCGGTTGCTGGTATGGTTCGTTCTCTTTTACAGGATGGAATGAATATTGGTTTTTCCTGGGGGAAAAGTCTCAGCCTTCTTGTTGATCAAATTGGTAGTAAGCGCTTAGAAAATGTACATTTTTATCCACTAGCAGGAGGACCCAGTCATATCCATGCCCGTTACCATGTAAACACCTTGATTTATAATATGACTAGTAAATTTCATGGGGAGTGTCGTTTTATCAATGCGACAATTATTCAGGAAAATAAGGAATTGGCAGAAGGAATCCTAACATCGAAATATTTTGATGATTTAAGAGAGAGCTGGGGAAATTTAGATATTGCAGTGGTAGGTATTGGTGGTCCTGCAGATACACATAATCCACAATGGTTTGATATGCTTACGGACCAAGATTTTTCAAAATTACAGTCTGAAGAAGCAATTGGAGAGGTTTGCTGTCGTTTTTTCGATAGGAAAGGAAAACCGGTGTATCAAGATTTACAAGAAAGAACCGTTGCTATAACACTGGAAAAACTGAAGCAAATTCCTAAAACAGTTTCTTTGGCATATGGAGAAAGAAAAGCAGGGGCGATACTTTCGGTTATAAAAGCAGGCTATATTAATCATCTCGTAACCGATGAAGCGACGATTTTGAAAATGTTAGAGTTAGATGACGATTTTACTTTCAAAAAATAATTATAAAGCTACTCAAAAATTGAGTGGTTTTTTTCAATAGCCTCGAAAGCACAAATGTGCGTTATATAAAAATAAACAAACATATGTCTAAAAAAATATTGACAGTCGATATCAAGGATGATATATTACTGTTAAGAAATAAAAGCGCTTTCAAAATAAAAGGAGGTTTTACTATGGAAGTCATTGTAGCAGATCAAATTATTATGGGATTAATTTTAAATGCTGGTGATGCCAAACAGCACATTTATCAAGCTTTATCATTCGCTAAAGAGGGGAACTTTGATTCCGCAGATAACGAAATCGAAAAGGCAAATGCAGCTCTTTTAGAAGCACATAACTTGCAGACACAATTTTTGGCCCAAGAAGCAGGTGGAACAAAGACAGAGATCACTGCTTTGTTTGTACACTCACAAGATCACTTAATGACATCAATTACAGAAATAAATTTGATTAAAGAAATGATTGACTTACGTAAAGAACTTTTAGTGAAATAACGAGGAGGAAAGTAATATGAAAATTGGTTTGTTTTGTGCAGCAGGTTTCTCAACAGGAATGTTAGTAAATAATATGAAAGTTGCAGCTCAAGAGTTAGGTATAGATGCAGAAATTGAAGCATATTCTCAGGCTAAATTAGCTGATTTTGCACCAGATCTTGATGTTGCATTATTAGGTCCACAAGTTGCCTATACTTTAGATAAATCGAAGTCTATTTGTGACAAAAATCATGTTCCAATTGCAGTTATTCCTATGGCAGATTATGGAATGCTTGATGGAAAGAAAGTTTTAAATTTGGCTTTAGAGCTCATTGATGCAGTTTAGGAGGTTATCATGGCTAAAATAGATTCTCAAAAAATCATTGGCCCAATCATGCGTTTTGTGAACATGCGTGGGATTATCGCACTTAAAGATGGGATGTTAGCAATTTTACCGCTGACAGTAGTTGGTAGCTTATTTTTGATTATAGGTCAACTACCATTTGAAGGATTAAATCAAGCTATTGCAAGTGTTTTCGGTGAAACTTGGACAGAGCCCTTCATGCAGGTCTATTCTGGGACATTTGCCATCATGGGGTTAATTTCTTGTTTCTCAATTGGCTATTCATATGCAAAAAATAGTGGGGTTGAACCTCTTCCAGCAGGTGTTCTTTCCTTGTCTTCTTTCTTTATCTTGCTAAAATCTTCTTATGTGCCAGCTAAAGGAGAACCTATAGGGGATGCTATAGCAAAAGTTTGGTTTGGTGGTCAAGGTATTATCGGAGCAATTATTATTGGTCTGGTGATAGGGGCCATTTATACACTTTTCATTCAAAAACATATTGTAATTAAAATGCCTGAGCAAGTCCCTCAAGCTATTGCAAAACAATTTGAAGCAATGATTCCAGCTTTTGTGGTGTTCCTACTTTCCATGATTGTTTACATTATTTCAAAAGTTGTCACAGGTGGTGGCACTTTTATCGAAATGATCTATGATGTAATTCAAGTTCCATTGCAAGGTTTAACAGGTTCATTATATGGTGCAATCGGTATTGCCTTCTTTATCTCCTTCTTATGGTGGTTCGGGGTACATGGTCAATCAGTTGTTAATGGTGTTGTGACAGCTTTACTACTTTCAAACCTAGATGCTAATAAATCTATGTTAGTGACTGGGAAGCTATCTGTTGAAAATGGTGCCCACATTGTAACACAACAATTTTTAGATAGCTTCTTAATTCTATCTGGATCGGGTATTACCTTTGGGTTGGTTATTGCAATGCTATTTGCAGCAAAGTCAAAACAATATAAAGCTTTAGGTAAAGTAGCTGCTTTTCCAGCAATATTTAATGTCAATGAACCAGTTGTATTTGGATTTCCAATTGTTATGAATCCAGTTATGTTTCTACCATTTATTTTGGTGCCTATATTAGCAGCTATTGTTGTGTATGGTTCGATTGCTATCGGATTTATGCAACCATTTTCAGGAGTTACTCTACCTTGGAGTACGCCGGCTATTATTTCAGGATTTATGGTTGGTGGATGGCAAGGTGCCATTGTACAGATAATTGTTTTAGGAATCTCCGCACTTGTATACTTCCCGTTCTTTAAATTTCAAGATAAATTAGCTTATGCGAATGAACTAGAAGCTGAAAAATAGTGTTCGAAATGGCAACGACACATTTGTGCTATTTTAGTTAAAACTAGCTATTCTACAGAGTATTTATTGAAATTTAAACGATTAAATGCTACTATAGTTACGAAAGAAAACAAAATAATTTCAAAAGAAAGGTTTATCAGATATGACAAACACAGTAGAAGTAGCAAGAACCTCCATCAAAACAGACTATTTTGGTAGTCTGACTGATCGGATGAATAAATATCGTGAAGATGTCTTAAACAAGAAGCCTTATATCGACGCTGAACGTGCCGTTCTTGCAACTAAGGCATATGATCGTTATAAGGAACAACCAAATGTTCTTAAACGTGCCTATATGTTGAAAGAGATTCTTGAAAATATGACAATCTATATTGAGGATGAATCCATGATTGCTGGAAACCAAGCATCCTCTAATAAAGATGCTCCGATCTTCCCAGAATATACTTTAGAGTTCGTTCTGAAGGAATTGGATCTTTTTGAAAAGCGGGATGGTGATGTCTTCTATATTACGGAAGAAACAAAAGAGCAACTCCGTAGTATCGCACCATTTTGGGAAAATAATAACTTGCGTGCAAGAGCTGGAGCTCTTCTACCGGAAGAAGTATCTGTCTATATGGAAACAGGATTCTTTGGTATGGAAGGGAAGATGAATTCAGGAGATGCCCACTTAGCAGTCAATTATCAAAAATTATTGCAATATGGCTTGAAAGGTTTTGAAGAAAGAGCTCGCCAAGCTAAAGCAGCCCTAGATCTAACGGATCCAGCTAGCATTGATAAGTACCATTTTTACGATTCTATCTTTATCGTAGTTGATGCTGTTAAGACCTATGCTCAACGATTTGTGGAACTTGCTAAACAACTTGCTGAGACAGCAACTCCTGAACGTAAGAAGGAATTGCTTGAAATTGCAGAGATTTGCTCAAAAGTTCCATACGAGCCTGCAAGTACATTTGCAGAGGCTGTTCAGTCTGTTTGGTTTATTCAATGTATTCTTCAGATTGAATCAAATGGACACTCACTTTCATATGGACGTTTTGATCAATATATGTATCCATACGTTAAAGCTGATTTGGAAAGTGGACGGGAAACTGAAGAGAGTATTGTTGAACGCTTGACTAACCTTTGGATCAAGACTATTACAATTAACAAAGTACGTAGTCAAGCACATACCTTCTCATCTGCAGGTAGTCCGCTTTATCAAAACGTTACGATTGGTGGTCAAACACGTGATAAGAAAGATGCCGTTAACCCATTGTCTTATTTGGTGTTGAAGTCAGTTGCTCAAACTCACCTTCCTCAACCAAACTTAACTGTTCGTTATCATGCTGGTCTGGATGCCCGCTTTATGAACGAATGTATTGAAGTTATGAAGCTCGGATTTGGTATGCCTGCTTTCAATAATGATGAGATTATTATTCCATCCTTTATTTCAAAAGGTGTTCTTGAAGAAGATGCTTATGATTACAGTGCGATTGGTTGTGTAGAAACAGCTGTTCCAGGTAAATGGGGATATCGCTGTACAGGTATGAGTTATATGAACTTCCCTAAAGTTTTGCTCATTACGATGAATGACGGAATCGATCCTGCTTCTGGCAAGCGCTTTGCACCAAGCTTTGGTCATTTTAAAGACATGAAGAGCTTCGATGAATTGCAAACTGCTTGGGACAAGACTTTGCGCCACTTAACCCGCATGAGTGTGATCGTAGAAAACTCTATCGACCTATCTCTTGAAAGAGAAGTGCCAGATATCCTCTGTTCAGCTTTGACAGATGACTGTATTGGACGTGGAAAACACCTAAAAGAAGGTGGAGCTGTCTACGATTATATTTCTGGTTTACAAGTGGGTATTGCAAACTTATCCGATTCACTTGCAGCAATCAAGAAACTGGTATTCGAAGAAGGACGCTTAACGCCACAAGAGCTATGGCATGCTCTGGAAACCGATTACGAGGGCGAACGTGGAAAAGAAATCCAAGAGATGCTTATCCATGATGCACCGAAGTATGGAAATGATGATGACTATGCGGACAGCTTAGTTCGAGAAGCATACGATATTTATGTGGATGAAATTGCTAAATATCCAAATACTCGCTATGGACGTGGGCCAATCGGAGGAATTCGTTACTCAGGTACATCTTCTATTTCAGCCAATGTAGGACAAGGTCGTGGAACATTAGCCACTCCGGACGGTCGTAATGCCGGGACTCCACTTGCAGAAGGATGTTCTCCATCCCACAATATGGACCAACATGGTCCAACATCTGTTCTAAAATCTGTCTCTAAATTGCCAACAGATGAAATTGTTGGTGGTGTTTTACTGAACCAAAAAGTAAACCCACAAACTTTATCCAAAGAAGAAGATAAATTAAAACTTATTGCTTTACTCCGTACGTTCTTTAATCGTCTACATGGATACCATATTCAATACAATGTGGTTTCTAGAGAGACATTATTAGATGCTCAAAAACATCCGGAAAAACACCGTGACTTAATTGTACGTGTCGCAGGCTACTCGGCTTTCTTCAATGTACTATCAAGAGCTACACAAGATGATATTATTGGACGGACAGAGCATACTCTATAGTAAAGAGGTATGTATATGGAATTTATGCTTGATACTTTAAATTTAGATGAGATAAAAAAATGGGCACGAGTGTTACCCCTTGCTGGGGTAACTTCGAACCCAACAATTGCCAAAAAAGAAGGGGATATTGATTTTTTTGATCGTATTCATAAGGTGCGGGAAATCATCGGAGGTTCTCCTTCCATCCATGTTCAAGTTGTCGCAAAAGATTATGAAGGAATTTTAAAAGATGCGGCTAAAATTCGCGAACAATGCGATGAAAATACCTATATTAAAGTCCCAGTTACACCTGAAGGACTTGCTGCAATTAAAGTGTTAAAAGCAGAGGGTTACAAAATTACTGCAACAGCAATCTATACTGTTTTTCAAGGACTGTTAGCGATTGAAGCAGGAGCCGACTATTTAGCACCTTATTACAATCGTATGGAAAACTTAAACATTGATTCAGCTCAGGTCATTTCTCAGTTAGCGAGTGCCATAGAGCGTAATCATTCATCAAGCAAAATTCTAGCAGCTTCCTTTAAAAATGTGGCTCAAATTAACAGAGCATTTAAAGAAGGAACACAAGCAATTACGGCAGGAGCAGATGTCTTTGAGGCAGCTTTTGGAATGCCTTCTATTGCAAAAGCAGTAGATGACTTCGAGGCGGATTGGTCAGCTGTTCATCAAAAGAATACAATCTGATAAAGGAGGAATGTATGAGAAATTTTGCAAGTCCATCCCGTTACATACAAGGTGAGAATGCTTTATTTGAAAATGCAAAACCTATTTTGGAACTAGGAAGTCATCCTGTCTTACTATGTGATTCAGTAGTCTATGATATCGTAGGAGAACGTTTTGAAAAGTATCTCCTCCGGTATGGCTTTACAGTCTTACCAGTGTTCTTCAATGGTGAAGCTTCTGATAATGAAATCAATCGTGTGGTCAGTCTGGCAGAAGAAAATGGCTGTGATTTGGTTATTGGACTTGGTGGAGGAAAGACCATCGACAGTGCAAAAGCGATTGCCGATCTTTTACAATCACCAGTTGTCATTGCTCCGACCATTGCCTCGACAGATGCTCCTGTTTCGGCCTTGTCAGTTATCTACACGGATGAGGGAGCCTTTGCTCGCTATATCTTCTATTCTAAAAACCCAGAATTGGTCTTGGTAGATAGTAAAGTGATCTCTCAGGCACCAAAACGTTTGCTCGCTTCTGGTATCGCAGATGGATTAGCGACTTGGGTCGAAGCGCGTGCGGTAATGCAAGCCAACGGAAAAAACATGTTAGGCAAACACCAAACTCTAGCGGGTGTCGCAATTGCGCAACGTTGTGAAGAAATCTTATTTGCTGATGGCCTCCAAGCTATGGCTGCTTGTGAAGCTAAGGTCGTAACTCCTGCTTTAGAAAACATCATTGAAGCCAATACCCTTCTCAGTGGGATCGGGTTTGAAAGTGGTGGCTTGGCAGCGGCTCACGCCATCCATAATGGCTTTACGGCCCTTGCTGGGGATATCCACCATTTGACACACGGTGAAAAAGTAGCTTATGGAACCTTGGTTCAATTGTTCTTGGAAAACCGTCCAAAAGAAGTTTTGGATAAATACATTCGCTTCTATCAACAAATTGGCATGCCAACGACTCTGAAAGAAATGCATCTTGAAAATGCAAGCTACGAAGATCTTCTCAAGGTTGGTCAACAGGCGACAATTGAAGGAGAAACTATCCATCAAATGCCATTTGAAGTGAAAGCATCTGATATTGCCCAAGCAATCGTAGCAGTAGATGCTTACGTTCTAAGTTTAGACTAAATTAAAATCTGTCATTCATTAAGAACGTGATTTCTTTCAAATACAAGAACTCCCATACCTTACGGTAATGGGAGCTTTTTTCTATTTCCTTCTATTTGGATCAGTTTGTTTAAAGATTAGGTATAAAATTCCAGCGGGTAGGAAGCAGAAGATCCACATAACATCGAATCCTTTTTTCTTGTTGCTGGAGTTTGTTGGTTGGGAATCGCTGATCGCAATTCCAGGCTTGATACTTGGGGAGACCTGCTTCAAGCCGTTTTGAACCACCAGTCGCTTGTTTTCTAGTTTGATAGCTGGTTTGGTCCCTTTTTTGACGGTTGCATAAAAGTCTTTTTCCAAGTGAACAGTATGGCCATCAATTTCGTGGTCACCTGCAGAGAGGACCTTTTTATATTGATAATCCGCAAACATTTTCTCAGCTAAGGCATTTCCGATTTGATTGCGGTAGCTTTCTGCGATTTCAACATCATAGTTCCCAACCCCTAGGATCACTTCGATGATCCGTTGCTTGCCTCGTTTGGTGGTTGCCGTGTAGTTGTAGTCGGCAGTCGGGCTCGATCCAGTCTTGAGACCATCCGTTCCCTTGAGTTCAAACTTCCCGCCTTCTAGCGAGGTATTGTAATTGTCATAGCTTTGCTCATATGGCGTACCTGGCATGATGGTCGTGTGGGCCTGTTTAGTGTATTCCAGCATTTCCGGCAAGTCATTGACAATGTGATAGGCAAGGATCGACATGTCTCGCGCTGTAATCTCATTATTGGCGTTCAAGTCGTGGTGTTGTGGATTGTAGTAGCCCTGTAAGACGGAAATCATCGCCCCGTTTGGGTTATTCCATTTGGTATGGACCATGCCCATTTCTTGCGAGTACTGATTCATCAACTCTAAGAATTTGTCTGGATCATTGTCTGTGACAAGATTAGCCAGCATAATCACAGCAGCACTTGAAGATGGGACAAAGAGCATCTTGAGTAATTCGGATACCTTATACTGTACACCGGCAACAATCGGAGAATTGCTCAGAAGGTTATTTTCTGAGATGGCTTGGTCCGCTTCGGTCGCAGTGACAACGGTATCGTAAGTGATTTTTCCTTCTTTGATTGCCCGAAAAACCACGTAAGCACTCATGAGCTTGGCCATGCTCCCGGAATCGCGAACGGTATCAATATTGTCCCCATAGAGGATGGCGCCAGTATTGGCATCAATGACAATGTCTGCTTTGGGCTTGTAAAAGTTATCAAAGTTTAATCCAGCATCGGATGCAATTTTCATCACATCCTCTTGCTGGTAGATGTCGTCCGCAAAGGCAGTGGAAATGGACCCAACTGTCATTGTTCCCACAAGTAGGCCTAAGAGGGTATGGTTTCGTAATTTTTTAAAGAATCTCCAATCAATCATAGCCTCTATTATACCATACAGTGAGGGGATGTGAAAGAGTTTCAAGTCTAAAAAAAGGATTGGTGGAAAGGCAATTCTATTTTAAATTGGAAGCAATGGCGCCATCACTTCCCTATCTGTTTCCGCCTTTTTCTTTGGTGGATCCTTTAAAAATCGCTTAAAAATGGTATAATAGGAGCATCACGAAAATTGGAGAGACGCTATGAGCTTTTATAATCATAAAGAAATCGAGTCTAAGTGGCAAAAATACTGGGCTGACCATCACACCTTTAAGACAGGAACAGATGCTTCAAAACCTAAGTTTTATGCGCTTGACATGTTCCCTTACCCATCTGCAGCGGGTCTGCACGTAGGACACCCAGAAGGGTATACAGCGACAGATATCCTTAGCCGTTTCAAACGTGCGCAAGGCTACAATGTCCTTCATCCAATGGGATGGGATTCCTTTGGATTGCCTGCAGAGCAATACGCTATGGATACAGGGAATGACCCAGCGGAATTCACAGCAGAAAACATTGCTACTTTTAAACGCCAAATCAATGCGCTTGGATTCTCTTACGACTGGGACCGTGAAGTCAATACGACAGATCCAAACTACTACAAGTGGACGCAATGGATCTTCACCAAGCTTTACGAAAAAGGCTTGGCTTATGAAGCTAAAGTGCCAGTCAATTGGGTTGAGGAACTGGGAACAGCTATCGCCAACGAAGAAGTTCTTCCTGACGGAACCTCTGAGCGTGGAGGCTATCCAGTTGTCCGTAAACCAATGCGCCAATGGATGCTTAAAATCACGGCCTATGCAGAGCGCTTGCTGACTGATTTGGATGAGCTTGATTGGCCAGAGTCTATCAAGGACATGCAACGCAATTGGATTGGGAAATCAACTGGTGCCAATGTCACTTTCAAGGTGAAAGGAACAGACAAGGAATTCACCGTCTTTACGACACGTCCAGATACCCTTTTCGGAGCAACCTTCACTGTTTTAGCTCCTGAGCATGAACTAGTAGATGCTATCACAAGTTCAGAACAAGCTGAGGCTGTAGCGGACTACAAACACCAAGCTAGCCTTAAATCAGACTTGGCTCGTACCGACCTTGCCAAGGAAAAAACAGGGGTTTGGACTGGTGCTTATGCCGTCAATCCTGTCAATGGTAAAGAAATTCCAATCTGGATTGCCGACTATGTTCTTTCTAGCTATGGAACAGGTGCTGTTATGGCTGTGCCTGCCCACGATGAGCGTGACTGGGAATTTGCTAAACAGTTTGGACTTCCAATCGTAGAAGTACTGGAAGGTGGAAACGTTGAAGAGGCTGCTTACACAGAAGATGGTCTTCACGTCAACTCAGACTTCTTGAACGGTCTTAACAAAGAAGACGCCATTGCCAAAATTGTAGCTTGGTTGGAAGAAAAAGGCTGTGGTCAAGAGAAAGTGACCTACCGTCTCCGCGACTGGCTCTTTAGCCGTCAACGTTACTGGGGTGAACCAATTCCAATTATTCATTGGGAAGATGGAACGTCAACAGCTGTTCCAGAAAGTGAATTGCCACTTGTACTGCCAGTCACCAAGGACATCCGCCCTTCAGGTACTGGTGAAAGCCCATTGGCCAACCTGACAGACTGGCTGGAAGTGACTCGTGACGATGGCGTTAAAGGTCGTCGTGAGACCAATACTATGCCACAATGGGCTGGTTCAAGCTGGTATTACCTCCGCTATATCGATCCACATAACACAGAAAAATTGGCTGATGAGGACCTCCTCAAACAATGGTTACCAGTCGATGTCTATGTGGGTGGTGCAGAACACGCCGTGCTTCACTTGCTCTACGCTCGCTTCTGGCACAAATTCCTCTATGACCTTGGTGTTGTACCGACTAAAGAGCCATTCCAAAAACTCTTTAACCAAGGCATGATCTTGGCTACTAGCTACCGTGACCACCGTGGAGCTCTTGTGGCGACTGACAAGGTTGAAAAACGTGACGGTTCCTTCTTCCATGTGGAAACAGGAGAAAAGTTGGAACAAGCACCGGCCAAGATGTCGAAATCCCTCAAGAACGTGGTGAACCCAGACGATGTGGTGGAACAATATGGTGCCGATACCCTTCGTGTCTATGAAATGTTCATGGGACCACTCGATGCTTCGATCGCTTGGTCAGAAGAAGGCTTGGAAGGAAGCCGTAAGTTCCTCGACCGTGTTTATCGTTTGATTACAAGTAAGGAAATCGTTGCGGAAAACAATGGTGCTCTTGACAAGGTTTATAACGAAACTGTTAAATCTGTCACTGAACAAATCGAGTCCATGAAATTCAACACAGCCATTGCCCAACTTATGGTCTTTGTCAACGCGGCTAACAAGGAAGATAAACTCTATGTGGACTACGCCAAAGGCTTCGTTCAATTGATTGCCCCATTTGCCCCTCATTTGGCAGAAGAACTCTGGCAAACAGTTGCAGCAACGGGTGAGTCAATCTCTTACGTAGCTTGGCCAACATGGGACGAAAGCAAATTGGTCGAAGACGAAGTCGAAATCGTTGTTCAAATCAAAGGTAAAGTCCGTGCCAAACTCATGGTTGCAAAAGACCTTTCACGCGAAGAATTGCAAGAAGTCGCTCTTGCTGATGAAAAAGTCAAGGCAGAAATTGATGGCAAAGAAATCGTGAAAGTGATAAGTGTACCGAACAAGCTTGTAAATATCGTAACGAAATAAATTTAAAAGTCCTTCGGAGCTAAGCTCTGGGGGATTTTCTCATTTGCTTGACCAAATATCAAAAAAGCTTCGGTAGGATGTACCTACCGAGACTTTTTAACATGTAATGAAGGATTGTTGAATAGCTGGGTTATTTTCCCAATCAGCTCGATCGTAGCTGCCTGTAATGGTATGCTCTTCAGAAAAGAGGAGGATCCGTTCGACAATCGGTGCGATTTGCTCGAAATGGTGGGAGGAAATCACAATTGTTTTTCCGGCTGTTTTGAGTTCTTGCAGCAAGGTGACAATCAGCTTCTGGTATTTTGGCGAGAGGCCGTTAAAGGGTTCGTCAAAGAGCAAGAGACTAGGATTCATGGTGAGGACACTGGCGATAGCGACTATTTTCTTTTCGCCACCAGAAAGATGGTAGGGAATACGATCTCTCAGGTGTTCAATCTCTAAAAGAGCAAGCGTATCCTTGACGCGTTGTTCGACTTCGGACTCGGCTAAGCCTAATTGACGTGGTCCAAAAGCCAGTTCATCATAGACGCTTGTATTGAACAATTGGGTATCGCTATTTTGAAAAATGAGTCCAACCTGCTGGAAGAGTTGCCCAGCACGATGGGGATCTTTCAAGAAGTCTTGGTCAATGGTCCAGTCCTTGAAGTGGTACTGACCAGACGAGAGGGGCAAGAGCCCAACTAGAATTTTAAAGAGGGTCGATTTTCCAGCTCCGTTTGGGCCCATCAAGCCAACGGTTTCCCCTTTTTGAATCTGGAGTTGAATATCGTGGATTCCAGTCTCCTCTGTGTAGTGGTAATTTCCATCTTGAATGCGAATCATATGGTTTCCTTTCTAGCCAAGTAAGGTCGTGAAGGTCGTGAGGACCACTAATTCCAATAGGAAAAAGACATCTTCTTTCTTCCAGTGCAAGGCTTCTTTGCGCTTTGTATCCGTACCGTAGCCTCGAAGAATCATCGCTTCGTAAACTTCTTTGGTATGGTGTTTGGTGGATAGGTACAAGAGCCCAAGTAGGGAGCCAAAGAGATTGAGATTCACTTTTTGTCCAACCGTTCTTAGTTGGACGCATTCAATCTGTTGTTGCAGGTGTTTCCCTAAAATATAGCCATACTTGAGTGTAATATCAATGGTTTGTACAAAGGTTTTTGGAACACGCAATTGCCGAAGGGCCTCGACCAATTGCACACTTGTCGTTGTGGCTAGAAAAAGGGAAATATTGAGGACAATCATCCCTGCACGTAGTAAAAAGAGACCGCCATTTTGAAATCCTTGAAATAAGATGCTGGGCAAAATCACAATTGCGGAAATCCAAAGTACCTTGAACAGAACCTTAAAAAGATGCAGTAAGACATCACCAGGTAGTATTGAAATGTGAGCCAATAAGAGAATCGCGATGAACCATAGTTGGATCGAATGGTGGGCAGTCGTGATGAGGATCGCTAAAATTAAGAAGGAAACGAGCCGCATCCAAGAGGAGGTTTTAGCCTTGAATGCGGGTGTCGTTTGTTTCATTTTTCCAAGAAAATGACGCAACGTTTGAAGATTCATTTGTAAATAATGATGGCTTTTTGATGCTTCAAGAGTTGCTTGATCTTGATAGACCCAGTCAGGAAGTTTACTCATGAGAAGTTTTTTCTCCGTTCATTGAGCGAATAATTTTACTGATAATATAGAAGATAAGGACGGCCGTAACGGCTGAAAGAATATAGCCGATCGCGATTTTCGTTCCAGGAATGGTGTAATCACTAAACAAGGCTTCAAATGAGAATCCATTTTTGATCCCTGTTGGGACTTTACCGTGAAGCAGGCTACCTAATTCTTCAGCAGACCATTCGCCGAAAGCTGTCCCGTTTGCGAGGAGTCCAAGTGGGCTGAGGACGATCAAAGCAAGGAGTACCCAGCGAATTTTTTTAACAAATGAAGTTGTATTGACGGTACTTGGTGTGTACAACTCTGCAGGAGCAACTTGTTTGACAAATCGGTAAATCACAACGGTGAAGAAGGCTTCGACCCAACCTGCGACAAGGAGGTGAGCTCCCAACATGGCAGGAACCGTGATACTCAATCCATAAGGATTATAGAGTGGCTGACCAGCTTCTGAAGCGATGAGGGGTTGCAAGCCCAATTCAACACCAGCTAAGAAGGCAGCGACATTGATCGAAAGATAAGAGCCAACAATAACGCCAAGCGTCTCATGATGGTGTTTGCGGAACAAGTTATAAATAGCATAACCAACAAAAGGCATCACAATGGCCATGTTGAAAATGTTGGCCCCAAGAGCGAGAATCCCTCCGTCCCCGAATAAGAAGGCCTGTAGCAGTAAGGCAACCGTCAACGCCAGAGAGGCCGCATAGGGGCCGATGAGAATGGCAAGAAGGGTCCCTCCGACAGCGTGAGCGGTCGTTCCACCAGGGACAGGAACATTAAACATCATTAATAAGAAGGACAAAGAAGCAGCGATCCCAAGCATCGGCGCTAGCTCTTTGTTTTCTTTTAATTGGACCTTGACTTTTTTGACAGACAAGACAATAACAGGCGCAGCAGCAACCGCTAAAACCGCACAACTTGCTGGGCTTAGGTAATTATCTGGTATATGCATAACAAATTCTCCGTTCGTCTAATTTATTTCAGTTAACAGATTACCACATTGTAAAATAAGGTGTCGTTGCAAAACGAGTCCAACATTTGTTACTTTTACTAGAAACAAGGCTATTTTACTAAAAGAAATTGGCAGAAAGAAGGGGAAAAACGACTTTGAAGGGTTATAAAGGCTTTTTTAAGGAAAATTGTAATAATTTTATTATTTCCATATCGAAATAGTTGACAGATGTAATTATAGGTGATACACTAACTTTATTATTTCGATATCGAACTAAAAAGGAGACGTAATGGATAGGACGCAAGGGGGTTACCAAGCTCTACAGATTCGTTTGCTGAACGGGCGACTGTTTCAAAAGTTACTGAGTAAGGAGCCAGAAGCCCAATACCGAAGTGAACAGGGAAAAATTTTAACGATTTTATGGAAGCAGGAGTTGGGTTGTGCTACTGCGACCGATATTGCTCTTGCAACAGGTCTAGCCAATAATACATTGACCAGTATGGTTAAAAAGTTGGAAGAACAAGGCTTGGTTACAATTCAACCTTGCACGCAGGATAAAAGGAAAAAATATATTTCTTTGACAGACCTCGGTTGGGCGCAAAAAGAAATTGGGGATCGTGTCAGCAAGGAACTGGGTGAGATTTTCTACCAAGGTTTTTCTGACCAAGAAATCCGAAAATTTGAAGCCTATCAAGAGCGGATTATCTCAAATCTAAAAGCTAAAGAAAATGAACTGTAGTAGAGGGGAAAACGCTTATGATTGGAATAACAGGTGTAACAGGGAAATTAGGCTCTTTTGTGGCTGATCTTGTCGATAAGAGAGGAATGGCTTCTATCCATCTGGCACGAAGCCCAGAGCGTGCAAAAGTCTACACGACTGCGGAAATTCGTAAGATGGTGTATGCCAATACTCCAGAGGTGGATGAGGCCTTAAAGGGGATCGATGTCTGGGTCAGCACCTATACAGCTATCAAAGTTGGAGAACAAGCTGGGGTTTCAACAGATGTTGAAAACGTTCTAGGGCATCCAGCAAGTAGCCTATTGGATATTCTTAGAGATAGAAAACGTATTGAGGAAGATTAAATGATTGAATACAAACATGTAGCCTTGCGCTACACAGAAAAAGACATTTTAAAAGATGTCAATCTTCGTATTGAAGATGGAGAATTTATGGTCCTCGTGGGACCTTCAGGATCTGGGAAAACCACCATGATCAAGATGATCAATCGGCTTCTTGAGCCGACAGATGGCAATATCTACATGGATGGGAAACGCATCAAGGACTATGATGAACGGGAGTTACGTCTGTCTACCGGCTATGTTTTGCAGGCCATTGCCCTCTTTCCAAATCTAACAGTTGCGGAAAATATCGCTCTGATTCCTGAGATGAAGGGCTGGAGCAAGGAACAAATTAACTCTAAAACAGAAGAACTTTTAGAAAAAGTAGGTCTTCCAGCTTCTGATTATGCCGATCGAAAACCCCATGAGCTCTCTGGTGGGGAGCAACAGCGTGTCGGAATTGTCAGGGCCATGATCGGGGAGCCAAAAATCTTACTGATGGACGAGCCTTTCTCTGCTCTGGATGCCATTTCTCGCAAACAGTTGCAAACTCTTACCAAAAACTTACACAAGGAGTTCGGCATGACCACTATCTTTGTTACACACGATACCGACGAAGCCTTGAAACTAGGCGATCGCATTGCGGTGCTACAGGAGGGAGAGATTGTACAAGTAGCGGATTCTGAGACCATTCTTGCCCAGCCAGCCAACGACTTTGTCGCAGATCTATTTGGAGGTGCTCACCATGTCTAAACTACTTGCAACCTTTCAAGAACGCTTTGGGGACTGGCTCACAGCCCTTGGCCAACACCTGCAATTGTCTCTCTTGACCCTTATGATTGCTATTTTCATCGCAGTACCTTTAGCGATTTATCTTAGCACACGTCACCGAGCAAGTAACTGGGTCTTACAGATCGCAGGAATCTTTCAGACCATTCCTTCCTTGGCGCTTCTAGGACTGTTCATTCCCATCATGGGAATTGGAACGCTGCCTGCTTTAACCGCTCTGGTCATCTATGCATTATTCCCGATTTTACAAAATACCATTACCGGTTTACGTGGGATTGATCCCAGTTTAGAAGAAGCGGGGGTCGCCTTTGGGATGACCAAGTGGGAGCGCCTCAAGAAGTTTGAGATTCCTTTAGCCATGCCTGTGATGATGTCAGGCGTGCGAACTTCGGCAGTCATGATTATTGGAACAGCGACTCTAGCGGCCTTGATCGGAGCTGGAGGGCTTGGTTCCTTCATTCTCCTCGGTATTGACCGAAGAAATTATAGCTTAATTTTGATTGGGGCCCTTTCTTCCGCTCTTCTTGCGATTTTGTTCAATAGTATCTTGAAATGGATGGAAAAGGCCAAATTGCGGACCATTTTTGCGGCTTTTGCTGTTATGGTCCTTGGTTTGGGAGTTAGTTATGCCCCAAGCATACTTCCTCACAAAGAGAAAGAAAAGCTGGTGATCGCAGGTAAATTGGGACCAGAACCTGAAATTCTCATGAACATGTATAAACTTCTCATCGAGGAAAATACAGACATGACGGTGACGGTGAAACCCAACTTTGGGAAGACCGACTTTCTTTACCAAGCACTGAAAAAAGGGGATATCGATATCTATCCAGAATTTACTGGTACGGTGACGGAAAGTCTCTTGAAGGATAAACCAAAGGTGAGCCACGATCCGAAAGCGGTTTACAAGGTGGCGCGTGATGGGATTCAGCAGCAAGATCATCTGAGCCTCTTGCGACCGATGGCCTATCAAAATACCTATGCAGTGGCTGTGCCAAAGAAAATTGCCCAAACGTATGGCCTCAAGACCATCTCAGATCTCAAAAAAGTAGAAGGTCAGCTGAAAGCAGGATTCTCATTAGAATTTAATGACCGCGAAGATGGAAATAAGGGCCTTCAATCCCTTTATGGTCTAAATCTCAATGTGGCAACCATGGAGCCGGCGCTGCGCTATGAGGCAATTCAGAAAGGAAATATCCAAATTACCGATGCCTATTCAACAGACCCTGAAATTGCTCAATATGATCTAGTGGTTCTGGAAGATGACAAGCAACTCTTCCCTCCTTATCAAGGGGCGCCACTGATGAAAGCTGAATTACTGAAGAAACATCCAGAATTGGAAGGGATTCTCAATAAATTAGCTGGTAACATCACAGAAAAGCAGATGAGTCAAATGAACTACCAAGTCGGGGTAGAAGGAAAATCCGCCGCTAAAGTAGCCCGTGATTTTTTGGTTAAAGAAGGGTATATCAAGAAATAACCAGACGAGGCTGGGACAAAAGTCCTAGCCTCTTTTTGATGTTGGATTGTCGAGCAAGACGCAGTGGTTGAGTGGGCTCTACTAGGCTGACTTCATCAGCTTTTACAGCCCTACTCAATTGTGCGGAGGTGGGACGACGAAATCGAAGTCTAACGAATGACCGATTTCTGTCCCACTCTCTTTTTATCTAGTGAACAGGTGTTGAAGATAGAGGAGGGACATTTTCTTTCAAAAACTCTCCGTTGAGACTCTTTTGAAATTGTGTTACAATATGGCATGAAAATGAATGAAAGTATATGGAAACAAGTATGAAAAAAAGACCAGTGATCGGAATTACAGGAAATGAAAGGCCCTTTCCAGATGATCCAGACGCGAATATGAGTTATGCGGCTACTGGCTTTGTCGAAGCGGTCAAAGAAGCAGGAGGGATTCCCTTGATCCTGCCAATTGGAGATGCCGATTTGGCCAAGCATTATGTCGCGATGATCGACAAGCTCATCATCACCGGTGGGCAAAATGTCCTACCAAAGTTTTACGGAGAAGAAATCACCATCGATAGTGATGACTATCTCTTGAAGCGCGATCTATTTGAGCTGGCCTTGATTGAGGAAATGCGCATAGCGAAGAAAGCCATTTTTACAGTCTGCCGTGGGACCCAACTTTACAATGTCGCTCTTGGTGGAACCTTGTACCAGGAGATTGAGCACCATTGGCAGGATAACCCCGGTCAATACACCAGCCAAGAGTTAGTGACCAAGGATCAAACGATCCTACATGAAATCTATGGGAAGACCAGTCGCATCAATTCTTTTCATCATCAAGGTATCAAAGACTTGGCAGCCGGCTTAGAAGTGATCGCGCGCGATCCAAAAGATAAGATCATCGAGGCGGTTCAAGCTACTGATGAAAGCCGTTTTCTCGGAGTTCAGTGGCATCCGGAACTGCTGTTTGACAAGAGCCCAGCAGACCGCAAGCTTTTTGAATACGTGGTGAATGAGTTGTAAAGAAAAAACTTAGTAAAGTAGAAAATCTGCTAAGTTTTTTAGTGACTGACTTCAATATTTTCGTGCCGTTCACGCCCTTTGTATCTTAAGGTTTCCTTAACTAGACCAATTTCTTGTATTTCTTGGTTGACAAACAGAAAGAAGCATTGTATACTGACTCCGCTGGTTATTTTTTAGGTAAATTAGACTAGACCAATTTTTAAAAAATAACTGAGAAATCGACCATAGGTCGTTTGACTAAGTAAAGGGGAAAGTATAGCAAGGGCTATATCGTAAAAACTATGTGCGGAATCGTTGGTGTTGTAGGAAATACAAATGCTACGGATATTTTGATTCAAGGACTTGAAAAACTCGAATACCGAGGCTATGACTCTGCAGGTATTTTTCTGGCCAGTGAAGGCCATAGCCAATTGGTAAAGGCAGTTGGGCGTATTGCAGAATTGTCGGCTAAGGCAGAAGGTGTTGAAGGAACAGCTGGGATCGGACATACCCGCTGGGCCACTCACGGAAAACCAACTGAGGACAATGCTCACCCACACCGTTCTGAAACAGGTCGCTTTGTGTTGGTCCACAATGGGGTTATTGAAAACTACCTTGAAATCAAGGAAGAATACCTAGCAGGTCACCATTTCAAGGGGCAAACCGATACAGAAATCGCCGCCCACTTGATCGGAAAGTTTGCGGAAGAAGATGGCTTGTCTACGCTTGAAGCCTTCAAAAAAGCCCTCCACATCATCCGTGGAGCCTATGCCTTTGCTTTGATGGATGCAGAAGATCCAAGCACTATCTATGTGGCAAAAAATAAATCACCACTCTTGATTGGCCTTGGCGATGGCTACAATATGGTCTGCTCGGATGCCATGGCCATGATCCGTGAAACCAACCAATACATGGAAATCCATGACCAAGAGTTGGTGATTGTCAAAGCTGATAGCGTTGAAGTCCAAGACTATGATGGACATGTCCAAGAACGGGATAGCTACACGGCTGAACTCGACCTTTCGGATATTGGAAAAGGGACTTACCCTTACTACATGCTCAAGGAAATCGATGAGCAACCAACTGTGATGCGTAAACTCATCCAAGCCTACACCAATGAATCTGGTCAAGTAGTGGTAGACCCAGCTATTATCAAAGCAGTTCAAGAAGCAGACCGCATCTACATTCTTGCAGCTGGAACTTCTTACCATGCTGGATTTGCGTCTAAGAAGATGTTGGAAGAGTTGACCGATACCCCAGTGGAACTCGGTATTTCCTCTGAGTGGGGCTACGGTATGCCGCTTCTCAGCAAGAAACCACTCTTCATCTTTATCAGTCAATCTGGTGAAACAGCGGATAGCCGCCAAGTATTGGTCAAAGCAAATGAAATGGGCATTCCAAGCTTGACAGTGACCAATGTTCCAGGTTCCACTCTTTCACGGGAAGCAGACATGACCATGTTGCTCCATGCGGGTCCTGAAATTGCGGTCGCTTCCACCAAGGCTTATACGGCTCAAATCGCAGCCCTTGCCTTTCTTGCCAAAGCTGTTGGGGAAGCCAATGGCAATGAAAAAGCCAAAGCCTTTGATTTGGTGCACGAATTGTCGATCGTTGCCCAATCGATCGAATCCACTCTTTCAGAAAAAGAAGTGATCGATGAAAAAGTCCGTGGCTTGTTGGAAACAACCCGCAATGCGTTCTATATCGGGCGTGGCCAAGATTACTATGTTGCCATGGAATCCAGTCTGAAACTAAAAGAAATTTCTTACATCCAATGTGAAGGCTTCGCAGCGGGTGAGTTGAAACACGGGACTATCGCTCTGATCGAAGATGGTACACCGGTCATCGCCCTCTTGTCTGATCCAGTCCTAGCCAGCCACACACGTGGGAACATCCAAGAAGTGGCAGCACGTGGGGCTCATGTCTTAACCATTGCAGAAGAAAATGTCGCGAAAGAGACAGATGATTTGGTCTTGACAGCGGTTCACCCTTACCTCTCTCCAATCTCAATGGTGGTGCCAACTCAATTGATTGCCTACTTTGCAACCCTTCATCGTGGGCTCGATGTTGATAAACCACGCAACCTTGCTAAATCCGTAACGGTTGAATAAACTTGTCTATCTAGAAAAAATGAGGCTAGGACAAAAAGTCCTAGCCTCTCTGTTTTTGGATTGTCGAGCAAGACGCAGTGGTTGAGTGGGCTCTACTACGCTGATTTCATCAGCTTTTACAGCCCTACTCAACTGTGCGGAGGTGGGACGACGAAATCGAATTCTAACGAATGACCGATTTCTGTCCCACTCTCATTTGCCTTATTTGTCAAAACCTTGCAAGGCTTTGAGGCGTTCTTCTGTTTGTCCCTTGGCATCTAGTTTTTTACCTTGGTAAACAGCAGATTCCCATGATCCATACATTGGATTTGGGAAGATGATGAATTTTTCACCAAATTCTTTTTGCAATTCTTCTAATTTCTTATCGCGATCAGCTTCAGAGGTCTTAGAGAAGTCTGCAAAGTCGACCAGATTGTCCCCAAAGAGCAAGACAAGATTGGTTTTTTCTTGTACGGCTTGGCGACGGCCTTCTTTTGATTTGACCCCTTCTTCTAAGAACATGAGGTGGTCACGTCCTTGGACAGGAATGCCTTCTTTTTCAAGATTCTTGATGGTATCATCTACTTGAGAGGTGGTACGGTCAGAAATGTAGTAGATTTGAACTCCGTTTTGATCAGCAAATTGGAGGAAATCTTTGGCACCCGGCACTGCTTTTGCGGCTGCTTTTTTCACCCAAACATCCCAATCTTTAGGATTGAAGGCCGTACCGTCTTTGACGTTTTGAACTTGGTAAGGGCTATTGTCTAAGACAGTTTCGTCCAAGTCTAAAACGATTGAGTAAGGCTTATCAGAAGGAGTTTTTAAGATTTCTTTCAAACGGTCCGTAGCGACATTGTATCCTTGTAAATACAAGGCCTTTGTTTCAGCAGCCTTTTGGTACCAGAGCACCGACATGGTATTTTCTTGCGAGCGCTGTTGGTCATAGGTCAATGTGACCTGATTTTTAGAGCTAGTTGAGTTCGCTTCTTTTGTTTTAGTTGTGTTGCTTCCACAACTGGTCAATAAAATGACAGAAGCAAGAGCAGAAACGATGGTAAAGGTGGTTTTTGTTGTTTTCATTAACCGTAGACTCCTTAAAATTATTCTAAGGAAATTATACTCCTTTCGATTTTGACTGACAAGAAAAAGAAGGTGAATGCTTTCTATATCATGAGGAAACGTGAGACCACAAAATGTTGATCTAATAGGATTCATTGTACCAAAATACCTATTTTATTATTCTAAAAATAGGGGTATAGTTTTATATTATAACCGGATCAAGAAAACAGCAAAGCTGTCTTTTTCTTCTATCATCAAAAAATGGATAAGAATGCGCGCAAGTCTTTATTCGCAAGGACTTGTGCGTTTTTGCTACTCGCTTCAATAAAGAAATTTTAAGGACTTGATAGGGAAAATATATTAGTCAGCAACCTTTCTAGGTGATATCATGGTTACAAATTTCAGAAGCGGCGAGGTAGAACAAAGGCCCTACTCGCCAAGAGTTGAAGGAGGTTGACACAGCATGAGTAAAAAAGAGTTGGTTCTTCGTGCCATTCGAGGTGAAAAAGTTGAGCGAATCCCTGTAGGATTCTGGCTTCATTATGTGACCCAAGAAGAAAAAGAGTTGGGTCTAGACAATCCAGCCGTACTTGAAAAAAGTATCAAAGGACACCAAGAGTATGTTGAAAAAATATCCCCTGATTTTGTTAAGATCATGAGCGATGGCTTTTTCCGCTATCCGAGTGCTCTTTATTCGAGAGAGATCCAATCGATCCAAGAATTGAAGGATATTCAACCGATTGGAGATCACCATCCTTGGATCGAACAGCAGATTGAAGTCGTCAAGGAGATTCGTTCCCATTTTCATGAGGAGATTGCTTCTTTCTACAATATCTTCTCACCTATTTCCTATTTGAAACGCTGGTTCCGTACGGATCAATCCCGTGGGGATCAAGTGATTGCAAACTTTCTCAAGGAAGATCCAGAAACTTTGGCTCATGTCCTTGACGTGATTGCAGGAGACATCGCCATTCTTAGTCGTCGCTTGATCCAAGAAGCAGGTGTGGAAGGGATTTACTTCTCCACCCAGCAGGTCCAAGATGAGCGTGTGACAGAGGAAGAATACCGCAAGTTCATTGAGCCAAGCAACATTGCTGTTCTAGAGGCGGCTAATGAGGCAGGTGGCATCAATATCCTTCATATCTGTGGCTTTGAAGGAGCCAGCAATGAAGTGGACCTCTTCAAGGATTATCCAGCTCAAGTCATTAACTGGGCGACTCATCATGAAGGCCTGAGCCTAGCAGAAGGTCGCAAACTTTTCAAAAATCGTGCCGTTTTGGGTGGCTTTGTCAATGGCAAGAACGGCCTGCTCTACCAAGGGGAACGAGCAGCAATCGAGCAAGAAACGCGTCGCTTGGTGGCAGAAGCCGGTAGTCGCGGTTTGATCCTTGGAGCAGACTGCACGGTGCCAGACGATTTCCAATTGGAACGCTTAGATTGGGTACGCCAGGCAGCCGTCTTGTAAGAAGAAAGGAGAGAGAGATGAAAAAGATTCATGTGTGGTGTATCGTGATGACAGTCTTGTTTTTAGTCTTAGGGTTCGCAAAAGCTACTGCAGCAAGTCCTCAGGTCAAGGCGAAAAAAGATCCCGATATGGCAAGGCTAGAGAAGATTCCAGCCCACAGCCTCTCGCTCATCCGCCCGTCTGATGTGGCAGGCATTCTCCTACTAGATGGCCAGTGATAAAAAAAGATGAAGGCCTTGATAAAAAATATATATTAGTCAAAGCAGGATTGCCGTGTTAAGATAACAAGCAAGAAAAAAGAGAATGAGGTAAGAAGATGTCTACAAAAAGAGAATTAGTATTAAGAGCTTTTAAAGGAGAAGTAGTTGACCGTGTGCCAGTTGGATTTTGGCATCATTTTACAACAGAAGAAGAATGGTTAAAAGGATTTTCCAATCCGGAAATTATTGAAAAAAACCTCAATGGCCATAAAAATTTCCTTCACAAGGTCCAACCTGACTTTGTCAAACTCATGAGCGATGGGTACTTTGCTTATCCAAATCCAGTCATTCACAAGGGTCTTGAAAACATCTCAGACTTGGCAGGGATTGAACCTCTCGGAGCGGATCATCCATGGATCACAGAACAGGTCGAATTGGTAAAAAAAATCCGTGCCGGTTTTGAAGAGGACATTGTCGCCATTTACAATATCTTTGCTCCGGTGACCTACTTCAAATGGTTGGTTGGAGAAGTTTCAGGCGGAGATGACTTGATCGCAAATTTTATCGATCAAGATGCAGCAACTCTTAAAAAAGTATTGGACACCATTGGCCAAGATATTGCCAGCCTGAGCCAACGGATCATTAAAGAAGCAGGAGCAGACGGGATCTACCTTAGTGTTCAAAGTATCCAAGATGCGCGCGTGAGCCAAGAAGTGTACAAACAAGTCATTGCGCCAAGTGAACGCCATGTCTTAGAAGCAGCCAATGAAGCAGGTGGGGTCAATATCCTTCATATCTGTGGCTACGAAGGAGCTCGCAATGATATCCACCTCTTCACAGACTACCCAGCCCAAGTCTTTAACTGGGCAGTCGGACCAGAAGGCATCAGCTTGGCAGAAGGACGTGAAATCTTCGGTGGTCGTACTGTCCTAGGTGGCTTTGAAAATGGCAAAAATGGTCTTCTCTACACAGGAGATAAGGCTGCGATTCAAGCAGAAACCAAACGCATCATCGCAGAAACCGGAACCACAGGCTTGGTGATCGGTGCCGATTGTACCATTCCAAGTGACATTGATGAAGAACGAATCGAATGGGTTCGTGAAGCTGCAGCGGAATAAGGAAAATAGAAAGAGGGAGAACAACATATGAGTAAAAAAACATGGATTATCGGTGGAGTGGCAGTTCTTGCCATTGCAGGTGCAACCATTCTTGGACGTAGCTTGAACCATGCAAACGACAGCAAAGGCTCAACAGGATCGAACAAGGTAACCACCTTGAAAGTAGCCCATACGCAAAACTATGTGCCTTACGATTTTGTCGATGAAAAAGGGCAATCAGATGGTTATGAAGTAGCTGTTTTGAAAGCCATTGATGAAAAACTGCCAGACTACAAGTTTGAGTACACTGGAACGAGTGATGACGATCTCTTGATCGGCCTAGAATCTGGTAAATACGATATCGGAACCAAGGGAGCTTGGTATACCGAAGAACGTGCCAAGAAATTTATCATTCCAAAAGAGGCAATCGGAGCTAGTATTATTGGATTTACTGTGAGAAAAGAAGATGCCAAGAAATACAAGAGCATCGATGACTTTGCCAAAGAAAAAGGGGAATTGGTTCCGATCTCCCCACAAAATGCCCAATGGAATGTCATCAAAGAATACAATGAAAAGCATAAGGACCAACAAATCGAATTAACAGCTGCTGAATCTTTCAAAGTGGCAGATGCTTATGCTTGGGTTCTTGAGGGACGTTACGATGGCTTCTTTGACATCAAGCTTTCCTTTGAAAAAGCTGTCACAGATAAAGAAGGTTCCTACCACCAATATGCCGACAAACTGAGCTGGTTTGCCTATAAAGGAATTCCAACTTACCCATTGATTCATAAGGATAAGAAAAACGAAAAATTTGCGGAAGAATACAGCAAGGCCATCAAAGAATTGGAAAAAGATGGGACGCTTGCTAAATTGTCCAAAAAATATTTCGGTGAAGATGTCTTCAGTTATGTAGATAAAGAGAAATAAGATGGAACTGGGTGCGCATAGCCCCAGCTTCCTTATTTCTATCCGGATAAAGAAAGGAAAAGAAAGATGGTCTCATACGACATTTCCAAGGTCTGGTCATTTCTTCCAACCTTGGTCCAAGCCTTGCCAGCGACCCTAGCTTTGATGCTGTTAACGACGGTTCTTGGTTCTGCTTTTGGCTTGGTTTTGACCTGGGCACAGGTATCAGAAGATAAGGTAGGAGCAGGTCTTGCAAAAGGCTATGTCTTTACCTTGCGCTGTACCCCTCCGATTGTCTTGCTCTTTTTGGTTTTTTATGGACTCCCCCAATTTTTGAACTGGTGGTTAGGCATTGACATTGATCACTGGTCCAAGTTTGTCTTTGTCCTTGTAGCCATGTTTCTTCTCTTTGCTGCTATGATCTCTGAGGTCTTCAAGGCCGCTTATTTGGCCATTCCAAAAGGACAGATGGAAGCAGGATTGAGTATTGGCTTGACGCCAGCTCAAACCATTTGGCGCATTGTCCTTCCCCAAGCCTTCCGTGTAGCTCTTCCCAATATGACGACGGCCATCTTGAACCTTATGCGCGATGCCGCTTTGGCTTATACCATTGGCTTTATCGATATCATGGGAGCAGGAAATAACTTGATCAGCCGCAATCTTGGAAACTATTCCCTCGAGACCTATACAGCTGTAGCAGTGATCTACTGGGGAATTGCCCTTGTAATCTCCGTCTCCGCTCAACTCCTTGAGAAACGACTCAGTGTAACAGAAAGGTAGCTTATGGATTTTAATTTTATTAGTAAAACATTTCTAGCCACCTTGGGTGGTGTTCCAGTGACCCTTCTGATCATGGTCGTATCGATCCTCTTGAGTTTTTTTCCAGCCCTCTTTTTGGCACTCGGTCAGATCTACAAGGTCAAAGGGGTTCGCAGTTTCTCAGTGGTTTACTTAGCCTTTATTCGCGCGACACCTCCGATTCTCTTGATTCTCTTCTTTTATAGTCTCTTTCCTAGTCTCTTAAATAGCTTTTTTAAGAGCATTGGTAGCCACTTTAATGTCTTTGAGATCAATCCCATTTACTATGCCTTTATCATTTTTAGCCTGATGACAACAGGGAGTCTGGCTGAAATCCTCCGGTCTGCTATTCTGACGGTGGATAAGGGCCAGCTTGAAGCAGCGCAAGCCATTGGTTTGACTAACCGCCAAGCCTACATCCGCATTGTTTTTCCACAAGCCTTGCGTGCAGCCCTGCCCAATCTGTGTAACCTGGTCATCAACTTGGTCAAAGGTACTTCTCTTGTCTTTGTCATGACCATCAAGGATATCACCGCTATTGCCAAGGTCGAAGCCTCTTATGGCTATCAATATTTTGAATCCTATCTCGTGATTTTTATTCTTTATATTGTCATTTGTGGCCTGATTCAGTGGGGATTTAATCTCTTAGAAAAACGCCTGACACTCGCATAGAAGAAGGAGAAATAAGAAGATGTTAGAAGTAGAACACGTATCGAAAAAATTTAAGGACCATCAGGTCCTGGTAGATGTCAATCTCAAGGTTAACCAAGGGGATGTCGTCGTCATTTTGGGGCCATCTGGATCAGGAAAAACAACCTTCCTTCGCTGCCTCAACCACTTGGAAAAGGCGGATACCGGTCACTTAACCCTAGGTGGAAAAGAGTACGACCTCTCCAAACTCAGTAAAAAGGAAATTTTAGAAATTCGTCAAAAGACAGCCTTTGTCTTCCAGCATTACAATCTCTTTGCCAACAAAACGGCGCTTGAAAATATTTTAGAAGGCCTAGTTGTAGCCCGTAAGATTCCAAAAGAAGAAGCCATCCAACGGGCAGAATCCGCCCTTGAAAAAGTTGGTCTCCTCGCTTACAAAGATTACTATCCTTCTCAATTATCAGGTGGCCAGCAGCAACGGATCGGAATCGCACGTGCCATCGCAGTCAAGCCAGATGTGATCTTGCTGGACGAGCCGACTTCAGCGCTAGACCCAGAATTGGTCGGGGATGTACTGGCTGTCATGAAGCAATTGGCCCAAGAAGGAGTGACCATGGTTGTCGTGACGCATGAGATGAGCTTTGCGCGTGATGTGGCCAACCATGTCATCTTTATGGATGGCGGGCACATCATCGAAGAAAATGAACCGCATGAATTTTTCAACAGTCCAAAAGAAGAACGAACCAAACAATTCCTATCACGGATTCTATCCGACGCCACTTATAGTGTCGAATACATGATTTAACAAGAGGAGGCTGGGACAAAAGTCCTAGCCTCTTAATTGTCTTTGGATTGTCGAGCAAGACGCAGTGGTTGAGTGGGCCCTACTACGCTGATTTCATCAGCTTTTACAGCCCTACTCAACTGTGCGGAGGTGGGACGACGAAATCGAATTCTAACGAATGACCGATTTCTGTCCCACTCTCTTTTGATTCTGGAAAAAATTATTTTTAAAAAAAAGAGCCATTTTCGAAAATAATTACGAATAATATAAGTGAGAGGGAAATATGACTGATAAAAAACAACGATTTGTACTACTATTCTTACTGACTTTGTTTCTAGGAGGTTGCAGTCTTTTTACGGATAAAGCTGCTGAGAGAAGAGAAATGATTCAGATTGCAGAAAGCACGAAAATGGAGCGAGCGATAAAACACTTGTTAATCAGTATCGATCCTAAAGCTTTCACTTCAGAAGGAGTCATTCACTCCTATACCCTGATAAAAGGTAAATTGGAATACAACCCAATGGGAGGCATGAATGTCTATCTCGTTATCAATGGCGATAAAAAGTTAACGATCGATACGACTGTTCAAATGGAAGATTCAGGACAGTTCGAAGCAGGTAGTTACGGTATTTCAGCAAAATTAGATGATCTGTTAAGTAAAGCAGAAGAGACTGGGAAATAAACTCATTTAGGTAAATACCCCTAATATAGGTAAATAGAAACATTTCTGGATCAAAACCAATATGTTACATTAATAGCTAGTGCTTGTAACGATTTGGCAATATTTTTTAACAAAAGTAACATTTCAGGTATGGATGTAATTTTGTATAATAAATTTTAAGAAAGCTGAAGAAAGAATGGGAAGAAGATGAAAAAAAGTAAATTTATTGTGTTGATAATGGTAGTATTTAGCCTGAGCTTAGGGGGATGTAGCTTTTTTAATGGACAATCTGCCAAGAAACAAGAAATGATTCAAATTGCAGAGAGTAAGAAAATGAAAGTGGCGATTGAAGAATATCTAAAAAACCTGGATTCGGAAGCACTGACTTCAAATGGGAAAATAAAGACTTATAGGATTTTAAAAGATAAATTAAAGTATAATCCAATGGAAGGGATTAATATTGAGATTGTTATTAATAATGATGATAAGTTGATTGTTGATATGGTAGTAATAGAAAAGGAATCAGGATCATATCATGTTGCGGCATCCAGTACACCTATGGAGCTGGATGAACTTTTAGAAGGGAAATATCATGGACAATAATTCTATAAATTCAGATTATTTACATAAGGAGGTCGCTTTATTAGAATATGTCCCATCAGAAATTGGGAAAAAGCAAACTATTGAAAAAGGAAAATATTATGTAGGCCATACCGCTCACATCTATGATAGTGTCAATGGCAATGAAGAGCAGGTCTTTGTTCTTACTAATAACGGTCAAGGCACGCAACAAAAAGCAGTCCCCTATTCTGCCTCAGATGAAGATCGAGCCCAAATCCAGGACGTGACAGTCTTGATGAAGGGATCTGAAACCGGAATGGATCCAGGAAAATTACGCCATGATACCATCACCGATTGGTTAGGGACAGATTTACCAACAGCTATTCAGATACTGACTCCTGGTGGTGCTAGCAATCATGTAACGGAGTATGCGAAGAAACTTGCGCGAGAAAAGGGTAAGGATTATTTTAATAATACTGTTGAAGCTTTTGAAGACGCGATTCTTCCGAACTCTTTGGCTCTTCCACCAGATGCTACGCCCTTAGGTAGGTTTTGGAAAAAAGTGCTGGATAATCCTGTCAGTAATTTCGTACAGGAAAAAGCATCAGATGCGGTCGGCTATTTTGCGGAAAGAACAGTTGAGGAACAACTTCGATTTTCTTCTTTAGTAGCAGCTGCTCTTTTTAAAAAATACAATGACAAAAATGGGACGTTTCCACCTCCGCAATTCAAAGATGCTGCAACTCATTTGAAAGAGGTTATCCAAAAATACCCAAATGCCAAGATTGATCTATACGGTCACTCTCTGGGATCCATGGATATTCAGTATGCTCTAGCCTGCTTGACGGAAGAGGAAGCTGCTCACGTTGGGACTGTCCATGTATACAATGGCCCGAATATTTACAATATATTAACGTCTGAGCAGAAAAAACGGTTAGATGCTCTCAAATACAAGATTTATAATCATATTGACCATAAAGATTTGGTTAGCCTTGGATATCTGGATTCTGGAAGTCAGGGAGCTAGTGGGATAGTCAAGCACCTCAAAACAAAAAATCTGAAAAATACGGGCCTTCAGCACATGATGCATGGCTATATCTATGATCAGAATGGAAATCTGGTCCTTGAAAAGGGAACAGAAGCCATCACTCGGAAGGAAATCATTGAAGAGCGGATGAAAGTTTATTACCGCCTGAAGGATAAATTAGAAAAAACAGGTGGTGGTCTCAGTTCGAATGAGAAAATTTATCTGGACGCTTTGCAGACACGATTGGCCGCAGATGAGCTGATTCGCGTAGTAGATGAAGGGTTGGATCAAGCTCAGAAGCTAAAAACACACCTGGCTTCAGATTTAGAAAATGTGGAGAAGGCCTTACATACCGTTCCAAGTGGCCTTATCCTCAGTCCAACCGAAATCGAGGAAGCCTATGCAACAGCTGGTGCGACAAGACAAACACTCGTCACAGAAGTGAAGGAAAAGTTCGACAGACGTTTGTCTACCTATCAGTCCTTATCTCAGGAATTTCATACCTTTAAAGAACAAGTGAATTCAGGTATTGAGCTCTTGAAGGCAAAAGATCAAGAAATAGCAGGAGAAATGAATCAGTGGGATCAACTAGCCTATTAATCCAGTCATCTCTTTCAAAAAAGGAGAGCAAACTAGATCGTCTAGAAAGAGATTACCATCAAGCACGCTTGGAGCTAGATGCAAAACGCAATCTACTCGAAAAAAAGCAACAACAGTTCACTCAGATGCTGGAAGAGGAATATGCCATGGCAGCCTCCTTTTTACAAGAACAAGAGTTGGATGTGGAATGTGAATGGCGGGCCCTGAATCACTGCATAGAACTGTATGATCTAGAGGCAAGAGAAGCCTCGCAAGCTTGTTTGAGACAGATTGAAGCTGAGGAGGAAAGCTTGTGGCAGTCTTATCAAAAAGAGAGACGCCAATTGGAAGAAAAACTAGAGCGAGAAACGGCTCAATAATCGAGAAGGGGAGAAGATATGGGAGATCAGTTTGTTAAAGATTTTTTTGATTTAGACATGAAGGAAAAAATGCAACTCATCGAAAGTCGGAAGAAAATTGAAAAAGAGTTGGTACGAATGGTCTATGCACCAGTCTTAATGATGTATACATCGAGGCTTGAACGGCAGTACAACCGTGATTTAAATGGAATTGTATCAGCTGCTAAAGAAGATATCCAGGTTGTTGGCAAACAAATAGACCAGTCGGTAACTGGACAATTTGCTAAATCTGTCAAGACCACTATCGAAGAAAAAACTAAAAAGTTTAGTTCGATCTAATTGAATTCCTTGTCAGAAGAAAGTATCTGGATTTGCATCCAGATTTTTTAACAAAAAGTAAAAATTTATGTAAAAAAGTATTGACAAGGTTTCTCTTCTATATTATAATAATTTATGTAAACAAATAGGAATCAAAAGCTAAGAGTTTACAAGATCAATAGTGTGAAAGGAGATTGTGTGATGCTATTTCCAAAACTAAGACAACTAATTGATAAAAGGAAGAATAGAAACGGATAGCCTTTGAGGCTATTATTAAAACGAAAAACAAAAATTATGTAAACAAATAAATAAAAAAGCAGTCGTTTGGTCTGCTTATTCCTAATAATAAATAAAAATTATGTAAATTAGAGGTAACAACTATGAATAACAACTTTAACAATATGGATGATCTTTTCAATCAACTGATGGGCAACATGGGTGGTTTCCGTTCGGGAAGCCGTCGCTACATGATCAATGGTCGTGAAGTGACACCGGAAGAATTCGCCATTTACCGTCAAACTGGTCAACTGCCAGCTGATGGTAGCGAACAAACTCAACATAGCCAAGCTAAAGGCATGAAGCAAGATGGGATTCTTGCAAAACTTGGTCGCAACTTGACCCAAGAAGCACGTGAAGGCAAATTGGATCCGGTCATTGGACGTAACAAAGAAATTCAAGAAGCTGCGGAAATTTTGTCTCGTCGTACCAAGAACAATCCGGTCCTTGTTGGGGATGCTGGTGTAGGTAAAACTGCAGTAGTAGAAGGTTTGGCACAAGCTATCGTAAATGGTGATGTCCCAGCTGCCATCAAGAACAAAGAAATCATCTCGATTGATATTTCTGGTTTGGAAGCAGGTACTCAATACCGTGGTAGCTTCGAAGAAAATATCCAAAACTTGATTCAAGAAGTCAAGGCGATGGGAAATGTCATTCTCTTCTTTGATGAAATCCATCAAATCCTTGGTGCAGGGAGCACAGGAGATGGTCAAGGATCAAAAGGCCTTGCAGATATTATCAAGCCTGCCCTTTCACGTGGGGAATTGTCCGTAATCGGGGCAACGACCCAAGACGAATACCGCAACACCATCTTGAAGAATGCGGCTTTGGCTCGTCGTTTCAACGAAGTCAAGGTCAATGCGCCGTCTGCAGAGGATACCTTTAAGATTCTCCAAGGAATCCGTGACCTTTACGAAAAACACCACAATGTCATCTTGCCGGATGAAGTCTTGAAGGCAGCGGTTGACTATTCTGTCCAATACATTCCACAACGGAGCTTGCCGGATAAAGCGATTGACTTGGTCGATGTGACAGCTGCTCATTTGGCAGCCCAACATCCAGTAACAGATGTGCACGCTGTAGAACATGAAATCGAAGCTGAAAAAACGAAACAAGAAGAAGCTGCGGCAAAAGAAGATTACGAAGCGGCTTTGAAGGCAAAAGTACGAATCGAAGAACTTGAAAAGAAAATTGCCAACCATACAGAAGACCATAAGGTGACAGCAACGGTCAACGATGTTGCAGAATCAGTAGAACGGATGACCGGTATTCCAGTATCACAAATGGGGGCAACGGATATCGAACGTTTGAAAGAAATGGGTCATCGTTTGCAAACCAAGGTCATCGGTCAAGACAAGGCTGTAGAAGCAGTAGCGCGTGCCATCCGTCGGAACCGTGCAGGCTTTGACGAAGGGAACCGTCCAATTGGTAGCTTCCTTTTTGTAGGTCCTACTGGTGTCGGTAAGACTGAGTTGGCTAAACAATTGGCTCTAGATATGTTTGGTACCAAAGATGCGATCATTCGTTTGGATATGTCAGAATACAGCGACCGCACAGCTGTTTCTAAATTGATCGGTACAACTGCTGGTTATGTTGGTTATGATGACAACAGCAATACCTTGACAGAACGTGTCCGTCGTAATCCATACTCTATCGTCCTTCTGGATGAAATCGAAAAGGCCGACCCTCAAGTGATCACCCTTCTCCTCCAAGTTTTGGATGATGGTCGTTTGACAGATGGTCAAGGAAATACCGTCAACTTCAAGAATACAGTGATTATCGCTACTTCAAACGCTGGCTTTGGTTACGAAGCGAATTTGACAGAAGATGCGGACAAGCCAGAACTCATGGATCGGTTGAAACCATACTTCCGCCCAGAATTCCTCAACCGTTTCAACGCTGTAATTGAATTCTCACACTTGAGTAAGGAAGACCTTTCTAAGATTGTGGATTTGATGTTGGTAGATGTCAATAAGACCCTTTCTAAGAAAGAAATTGACTTGGCTGTAAGCGAAGCTGCCAAAGCTTATATGACCGAAGAAGGATATGATGAAGTCATGGGTGTTCGTCCACTCCGCCGTGTGGTTGAACAACAAATCCGTGACAAAGTTACCGACTTCCACTTGGATAACTTGGATGCTAAACATCTAGAAGCCGATATGAAAGATGGAGTACTGGTCATTAGAGAAAAAGAAATGACAAAAGAAGAAGGAACAGATCAATAAATCTTATCCTTTAAGATTTGTTGATGAAAATGAAGAGAGTGGGACAGAAATCGGTCATTCGTTTGAATTCGATTTCGTCGTCCCACCTCCAAACAGCTTCAATAGTCTGGGAGACTGTTGAAGGTTGCAGATAAAGGAAACATAGTTTCCGTCAACATAGGGCATCTTTGAAGCTTAAAAAGCGAACAAAGACTTAGGATACTTGCTTCGCAAGTTCTATCCGTCACCTCAAAGCAGTGCTTTGAGCACTCAACCACTGCGTCTTGCTCGACAATCCAAAATTAATTGAGAGGCTAGGACTTTTGTCCCAGCCTCTTTATTTTTTCTTCCCACCTAGGGGAAATTATTCGCTGATTTAGGGTAAATTTCACTAATTTGGGCTAAAAAAACATCAATAATTAGTGAAAATTATAGTATTTGAGCACAAATATTAATAAATAAAGAAAATAAGTATATAATCTATACAAGAAAAAAATTGAGGAATGGGAGAACAATGAACAATTCAATGGATATCTACTCAACTCCAGAATATAGAAAGGTAGAAGCCGTTGTTCAGCTGATGGTGGATGGACGCTTGACGAGTTACCGTGTTGCTACTGAAACCAATATCAGTAAAATGAGCTTGGCGACCTTAACCAAGGGGACGAGTAAGATTAAAAATATCACCTATCAAACCGCATTGGCCTTGATTGATTGGTATGAAGAAAATCATGAAAAGTATGGCATTACAATTGACTAATTAGTCGCCCACTTTTCGTGGTTTTTCTTTTTGCTTTAGCTTTGGTTCCATCCTTGAAACAATGGGTGAATTTTTGCGGAAATAGATGGGAAAGCTTGAAAAGACAAGCAAAATTTGATATAGTATACCATATATTGAAAATTTAAGGAGAAAGATATGCCAAACGCAAGTTTTCTGATTGTTCTCATTGCCATGTTTGCTTTGATGTTTTTCATGAGTCGTAGCCAAAAGAAACAATATCAAAAGCGGATGGAAAGTTTAAATAAACTTCAAAAAGGAAATGAAGTCATCACAATTGGTGGTTTGTATGGAACAATCGATGAAGTGGATACAGACCGTAAGACGGTTGTCTTGGATGTAGATGGTGTCTACCTGACCTTTGAATTGGGAGCCGTTAAAACAGTCCTTCCAGTTTCAGAAGGATCAGCAGAATCTACCACAGCAGAATCTGATTCAGCATTCGAACAATAATCATCTAGAGAGTGGGACAGAAATCGGTCATTCGTTAGAATTCGATTTTGTCGTCCCACCTCCGCACAGTTGAGTAGGGCTGTAAAAGCTGATGAAATCAGCGTAGTAGAGCCCACTCAACCACTGCGTCTTGCTCGACAATCCAAAAACAATTGAGAGGCTAGGACTTTTGTCCCAGCCTCTTTTAGTGGATGAGAGTGCATTTTTTTTGGTGGAAAGCCCTGCTCCTCCAAATAATAGGCTAGAGACCCTATTTTAAGGGGATTTATGGTATAATGAAGCGATCAATATTGAAATAGGTAGAAAAACATGTTTCCTTTTAAGAAAAAAGAAAAAAACGAGCTTCCCTTAGAAGTCCCGAAACATATTGGCGTCATCATGGATGGCAATGGTCGCTGGGCGAAAAAGCGGATGCAGCCGCGTGTTTTTGGCCATAAGGCAGGGATGGAAGCCCTCCAAGAAGTGACTATTGCGGCGAAAAATATGGGGGTTCAGGTCTTGACGGTCTATGCCTTTTCTACGGAAAACTGGACGCGTCCGGAAGAGGAAGTCAAGTTCATCATGCACTTGCCGGTCGAGTTTTATGATCGTTTCGTCCCCGAATTGCATCGCAACAATGTCAAAATTCAAATGATCGGCGATACCAAGAAATTGCCAAAAGAAACCCTAGAAGCCTTGGAAAGAGCTGAAGAAAAGACCAAGGACAACACAGGATTGATTCTGAATTTTGCCCTCAACTATGGGGGACGTGCTGAAATTACCCAGGCTGTGAAGCAACTGGCTCAAGAAGTGCGAGATAGTAATCTGAGCCCAGAAGAAATTACAGAAGATCGTATTGCGGATTGCCTCTATACGCAAAGTTTACCTTGTGATTTGAGGGATCCAGATTTGATTATCCGGACCAGTGGAGAGCTTCGTTTGAGCAATTTCCTTCCTTGGCAAGCTGCTTATAGCGAGCTTTATTTCACAGATGTGATGTGGCCGGATTTTGGAGAGGATGCACTACGGAGTGCCATAGTAGATTATAGCCATCGCCATCGGAGATTTGGCGGTGTTTAGGAGAAAATGATGACAAAAGATTTACAAAAACGTGTGATTTTTGGTGGAATTGCCCTGCTCTTTTTCATTCCAACAGTGATGGTTGGGGGGGTATTCTTCCAGATTGTAATTGGCTTGATTGCCATGCTGGGTGTTCATGAATTGCTGAAGATGAAGGGGCTTGAGACTGCGACCTTTGAAGGGGCGCTCGCTATGTTGGCAGCCTTTGTATTGACCTTGCCGATTGAGGACTATTTGACTTACCTGCCAGCAGATGGCAATATGATTGCCTATGGTTTGGTGGTCTTGATCCTCATGGGAACAACGGTTCTCGCTCAACAGTACAATTATGAAGATGTGGTCTACCCCATTGCGTCCAGCTTCTATGTAGGGCTTGGTTTCCATTCTCTAGTAGATGCGCGCATCGCTGGTATTGACAAGGTCTTGTTGGCGCTCTTTATTGTTTGGGCGACAGATTCAGGTGCCTATCTGGTCGGTAGCCAGTTTGGCAAACGCAAGCTCATGCCTGCCGTTTCTCCCAATAAAACGATTGAAGGTAGTCTTGGCGGGATCTTGTCAGCCGTTGTAGTGACTGTGATCTTTATGGTGGTCGATCGCTCTGTGGCGGGTGGACATGGGTTGATCGCTATGATCTTCTTTACCATCCTCTTTAGTATCGCAGGTCAATTTGGTGACCTGGTAGAGAGTGCGATCAAACGCCACTTTGGTGTTAAGGATTCTGGGAAATTTATCCCCGGACATGGCGGTGTTTTGGACCGTTTTGATAGTTTGATTTTTGTATTTCCCTTGATGCATTTCTTAGGCTTATTCTAGAAATGAATCGTTAGAAAGGATAGTGCGGATAGAACGATGCAATTTATTGCTTTTATTGTTATTTTTGGAGTGATCGTACTTGTCCATGAGTTTGGTCATTTCTATTTTGCGAAAAAATCGGGCATCCTGGTGCGAGAATTCTCAATCGGGATGGGACCCAAGATCTTTGCCCATATTGGTCAGGACGGGACAGCCTATACCATTCGGATCCTTCCTTTAGGTGGTTACGTTCGGATGGCTGGCTGGGGGGAGGACACGACGGAGATTAAGACTGGTACTCCCGTCAGCTTGACACTCAATGAGGCTGGTAAGGTCGTCCGGATCAATCTTTCTGGAAAGAATCTGGATCAGACAGCCCTTCCTATGAATGTTACCCAGTTTGACTTTGAAGATAAATTAGAAATCACGGGCTTGGTTCTCGATGAGACAAAGACCTATGATGTCGATCATGATGCAACCATCGTTGAGGAAGATGGGACCGAAGTGCGGATTGCACCGAGAGATGTTCAGTATCAGAATGCCAGCATTTGGGGACGATTAATCACCAACTTTGCGGGTCCTATGAACAACTTTATCCTCAGTATTGTTGTCTACTCACTCTTAGCCTTTATGCGCGGTGGTGCGATTGATTACTACAGCAACAATGTTCAAGTCGCACCTGATGGGGCGCTGGCTAAGGTTGGTGTCAAAAGCAATGTTCAGATCCTTCAGGTAAACAACGATACCGTGAGCAACTGGGATGAATTGACAGATGCTGTGGAAAAGGCGACCAAGGACAGCAAGACTGCTCCGGAGTTAACCTTGAAAGTCAAGACAGACGGCAAAGAAAAAGAAGTCAAAGTGAAACCAACCAAATCAGGAGATCGTTACTATCTGGGTGTGACAAACGGGATCAAGACAGGATTTATGGATAAGCTCTTGTCTGGCTTTACAGACACTTGGAACACGGCGACCCGGATCTTGGGAGCTCTGAAAGATATTATTTTCCACTTTAGTCTCAATAAACTGGGTGGCCCAGTCGCTATATACAATGCCAGCTCACAAGCGGCTCAACTAGGAATTCCTGCTGTGTTATCCCTCATGGCCATGCTCTCGATTAATATTGGAATTTTCAATCTGATCCCGATTCCAGCCTTGGATGGTGGAAAAATCTTGATCAACCTGATCGAAGTGGTCCGTAGAAAACCGCTCAAGCAAGAAGTAGAAACCTATATGACGCTTGCAGGTGTAGCTGTAATGGTTATTTTGATGATTGCTGTCACCTGGAACGATATTATGAAATTATTTTTGAAATAGAAAAGGAAGTTGTTCATGAAACAAAGTAAAATGTTGATTCCAACGCTTCGCGAAATGCCAAGCGATGCCCAAGTCATTAGCCATGCTTTGATGTTGCGTGCGGGGTATGTTCGCCAAGTCTCAGCTGGTGTCTATTCTTACCTACCACTAGCTAATCGTGTAATTGAAAAAGCCAAAGGGATCATGCGCCAAGAATTTGAAAAAATCGGAGCAGTAGAAATGTTGGCTCCAGCTCTCTTGAGTGCGGATCTCTGGCGTGAATCAGGCCGTTACGAAACTTATGGGGAAGACCTCTATAAGTTGAGAAACCGCGAAGGATCTGACTTTATCTTAGGTCCAACCCACGAAGAAACCTTTACTGCTATTGTGCGTGATTCAGTGAAATCTTACAAACAATTGCCCTTGAATCTCTATCAGATCCAACCAAAATACCGCGATGAAAAACGACCACGGAACGGTCTTCTTCGGACCCGTGAGTTCATCATGAAAGACGGCTATAGCTTCCATGCCAACTACGATAGCTTGGATGTGACTTACGATGAGTACAAGGCAGCTTATGAGCGCATCTTCACCCGCAGTGGCATTGATTACAAGGCCATCATCGGTGATGGTGGAGCTATGGGTGGAAAGGATAGCCAAGAGTTCATGGCCGTCACACCAGCCCGTACAGACTTGGATCGTTGGGTTGTTTTAGACAAATCTGTCGCTTCCTTTGATGAGATCCCAGCAGAAGTCCAAGAAGAAATCAAAGCAGAATTGCTCAAATGGATGATCTCTGGTGAAGATACCATTGCCTATTCAAGTGAATCGACCTATGCTGCGAACTTGGAAATGGCGACCAATGAATACAAGCCAAGCAACCGAGTGGTCGCTGAAGAAGCCATCGAACGTGTCGCAACGCCAGGTGTGAAATCTATTGATGAAGTGGCAGCCTTCTTAGATGTTCCAGAAGAAGCCACGATCAAGACCTTGGTTTATGTTGCGGATGGTGAGCCAGTTGTGGCCCTTCTTGTCGGCAATGACCAACTCAATGAAGTCAAGCTGAAAAACTACCTGGGAGCTGATTTCTTTGAGCCAGCTACTGAAGCAGAAGTCAAAGAATTCTTGGGAGCTGATTTTGGCTCACTCGGTCCAGTAGACCTCCCAGAAACTGTCAAAATCATCGCAGACCGCAAGGTCCAAGACAGCCGCAATGCAGTCGTAGGAGCAAATGAAAATGGCTACCACTTGACAGGTGTCAATCCAGGTCGGGACTTCACTGCAGAATATGTGGATATCCGTGAAGTTCGTGAAGGTGAGATTTCGCCAGACGGAAAAGGTGTTCTCAACTTTGCGCGTGGGATCGAGATTGGTCACATCTTCAAACTCGGAACTCGCTACTCAGCCAGCATGGGAGCAGAAGTCTTGGATGAAAATGGACGTGCCGTTCCAATCATCATGGGATGCTACGGAATTGGTGTCAGCCGTCTTCTTTCAGCTGTCATGGAACAACACGCTCGTCTCTTTGTCAACAAAACACCAAAAGGGGAATTCCGCTATGCATGGGGAATCAATTTCCCTAAAGAATTGGCCCCATTTGATGTGCATTTGATCCCAGTCAATGTTAAGGATGAAGGAAGCCTAGCTTTGACCCAACAAATCGAAGAAGCTTTGGTGGATAAGGGTTATGAAGTCTTGGTGGATGATCGAAACGAACGCGCTGGTGTGAAATTCAGTGATAGTGATTTAATCGGTCTTCCAATCCGCGTAACAGTTGGTAAGAAAGCAGCGGAAGGCATTGTTGAAGTGAAAATCAAAGCGACAGGAGATACCATCGAAGTCCATGCGGACAATCTCCTTGAAACTCTTTCTATCTTGAATAAATAAGCTAAGAGAGTGGGACAAAAAGATTTTGATTTCAGGAATCCTTTATTATAAATTTTTAAAATCGATAGATTAAACAAAAAAGCGAACAAAAAGAGCATTCCGAGTTGATATACTCCCCTTATAGTGGACAGTGAAAAAACAAAAATTCACTAGAAACGAT
>OCPI01000057.1_pt1 | contig 82674 bp, 88 predicted proteins | sample 1476291 | NCBI WGS metagenome assembly OCPI01 (sample SAMEA2580054, study PRJEB22360) | human gut metagenome | reverse complement strand
TCTCTACCCGACCCGGTCTCTGCCCTGCCCGGTCTCTGCCCGGTCTCTACCCGGTCTCTACCCGACCCGGTCTCTGCCCTGCCCGGTCTCTGCCCGGTCTCTACCCGGTTACTACCCGACCCGACCCGACCCGACCCGAGAGAATTCGCTTTGATACCCCTCACGGTCGGACTCGAGTCCGGACTTAGTTCGGACTCGGTTCGGACTCGGTTCGGACTCACAGCCGGTGGTGGCAGAGTCCCTCTGTCTTCGCGTGAGGGATCCACGGACGCGAGATGATCGATCTCGCCGGGATCAACCTCCACGGCTGAGGGAGCACTGCTCAGCGTGGCGTGAGGATCCACGGACGCGAGATGATCAGTCTCGCCGGGATCGACTCTGCGCCTCGCTTGTGCGCGCTCTGTGTCTTCCGGATCAACGCTCGAAGCTTCTCCCGGGACGGCGCAGGTCGTCTGCGCGTCTGAGGAAATAGGCTTCGGCGGTTCCAAGGAAGACTGGACCTCATAGCCGTTGCGGTTAAGGAATTCTGCCGACCACTGACTGTAGTAAGGAGCGGCGGGGACCTCTCGGAGAGGATGGGCTTCGTCGAATTCTGCTCGCGCGTCCTGCCTGCTGCTATTGCACTGATGGCAGGCGACGACGAGCTTGTCGACGGTTGCCGATCCGACTGACGTCGGGTCGACGTGGTCGAGAGTGCCTGAGCTGAATCCAATCGGGCCTGTCCATCGGACAGGGACCCCGCAGTAACGGCACAGATCACCGTCGCGGTAGATCACAGCGCTCTTGAGCTTCGGATCTCGATTCTCGCGGCTGCGATTCCGACGAGCCTCCACCTCCGCTTTAGACAGGAGGTGAATGAAATCTTCAGATGTGAAGATCTTGATCTTCCGCTGTCCGTCGATCTCTACCCACCCGAGCAGCCCGAGGGCCTCACAGACCCGCAGGAGCAGATCGGCACGATCGGGCGACGTGAGACTATAGGCCACGCCCCTGCCCACGATTCCGTCTGTCAGCTGCTTCGCAGAGTAGGTAGCCAGGCCCATGAGGAAGCCAAAGATCTCGAGGCGATTCGTCTGCGACGCTTCCTCTACCTCATACACATCGATAAGACGCGGATGAGACATCGAATCGTCGCTTACACGTACCCATGACATCTGGCTTCCTCCTCTCTTTTCTGGATCTTCCTGCTAGTCGCTGCATCGGCATTCGCCTGTGGTTGGATTGATCAGGCCCCCGCACGATTCACAGATCTTTGGAGCGCGCGGGTCTTGCTTGACTTCCATCTGCCTCACCTCCCTCCTCCGTTCATGCAGTACATTCGCCCTGGCACGAGCTTCGCTTTGGGCACCGGGCCGAGGCGCTTTTCCAAAGCTTCCTGGAAGCACCGGGGATGCCGGACGATTCCAGCACCGACTTTTTCACCGCACTCAGGGCAGGTCCTCTCGGTCTTACTAGTCATCGGTGCCTGCCTCGGTGATGATCAGCTCGACAGCGTGAGCGCCGACAGGGAGATCACGGTCGACTCCCGCCCACCTGTGATCAGGGCCGATCACGTGAGTGTGATCGTCGTCGATGAGCACGCCTGCGTCGCGCAGCCCGTCGACCATTGCTTTAGTTGTGTCAGCTGCGTTATTGGGGTCGAAGCGGCGCGCCGAGCGCGCGTAAATCTTCGCAGTGATACGTACACGACCGTCGAAAGAGAAGACCGCTAACTTGCGCGCCTCGATCGCTGTGCGCCTGCGCAACGCGCGCACGCGCTTCGCCCGAGCCATCGGATGAAGACGCAAATTTGCTGTAATCCACTGAGATTTAGGGACTACTAGGTAAAGGGTCTCAATCATTTGTCTGCGCTCCTTCGCGCTTAGAAGGGAGGCTCGGAGGGCATGAGAGTGTCTGCCCACGGATCCGATCCGGTAGACGATTCCTTCCCCGCAGGAGCACGCGCGGTAGCGAAGGCCGATCCAGCTGCGGGCTGGCCCTGTTGGCCTTGACCGCCTGTGCGTGTGACCTGTGCCCGCGCGTGACGCAGCGAGACGCCCACCTCGTCGGCTTGCAGCTCGACGACAGTGCGTCGATCGCCCTCACGGGTCTCGAAAGACCGCTGCACGAGCCGTCCACGGATCACAGTCCGCATGCCCTTGCGAAGGCTCTCGGCGATGTTTTCAGCCATTTCGCGCCACGCTGTGCAGCGCATGAACAGGGTCTCCCCGTCCTTCCATTCGCCCGACTGCCGATCAAACGATCGAGGCGTCGACGCGATCGTGAAAGACGCAACCGGGCTTCCGCTCTGCGTCCAACGCAGCTCCGGATCAGCGGTCAAATTACCAACGATTGTGATGACGGTTTCTCCGCTCATCGGGTTTCCCCCTCCTCAAGGCGAGAGATTGCTGCAGCGAGGCGCTTCGCGACGTTGGCGAATCCCATCGTGATCTGTAGGTCGTAGTACTCATCGACGTCGAGGTCTTCACCCGCTCGGTGCTTGGCACGCTCGCACTCTTGGTCGAGGTCGATTTCCTCGATCCCGAGATTCTCTGCGAGCTCGCGCTCGATGCGCGCTCCCTTAGAGTCTTCCCAGCCCTCGAGCATGTAGATGTAATCGCAGTCGAGCAGTAGCTTCAGATCCGCCTTCATGTAATCCGCCCACGATGCATCGTCGGCGAGCTGCACCTCGCTCGGATCGACTGCCTCGTACCCGCACAGCTCCAGCGCGCTGCGCGCGCACGAGAAAGCGAAACGATTCCCGAAATCGATCCCCGTGATAGGCCCTGAGATGTAAACTTTTCCGCGGCTCATCAAAGTGTCCCCTTTCTTGCTTCTTTCCTTGCTTCCCGAAGCTGCTTACGCAGCGGGCCTCGCTGGACAGCTGTCAGACCTCCGAAAATCCCCGCAGTCTGCGCAGTACCGCGCGCCTCATACCTAAGCTGGTCCTCGAGGCACTCGCGACTTACCGGGCAATTCCTGCATGCTTGCATTGCTGTGATCGGTTCGTACATCGGCCCCTCGAAAAAAAATGTCCGTCGGTAGGCCAAGACGCCTGCACAGCGCATTTTCTCGCCACTCCCCGGTGCTCTTCTGCTCGCTCATGCTGAGACCTCCTCCTCGTCAACGAGAGAGTGGAAAAGCTCGCTAGAGATGTGAATCCCCTCATCGCTGAGCCTCATCAGCTCATCTGCACGCCACTGGCGATGACCGTGAATACGACGCCACAGGCTCATCTCGGCCATCCCGAGACGCTTCGCAGCGGCTCGCGTGCTAAGCCTCTGGCGCTTCATCCAATCGCGGACGAGGCCGGAAAGAGCCTGATTCGGGTTCATCGTTGGACTCCTAGATATCTGTCTCTGCAAAGTGCGCTCGCATCATGAGCGACGCCTGCACCGCACTGGCGATAGCCACGATCGCCCACCAGGGGGAGATTCCGTTTTTGTGGTCGGGTGCCCAGAGTGCGAGTGAGATGACGAGGGAGGTGGCGAGTAGCGTGATCGCGGAGGCGAAGCGGAGCTGCTGCCAGTTGTGGGAGAGCTGTGGTTTCATGAGGTCACATCTCCAGATCTACGTGAGAGGCCATGAGGAGGATGGCGCCGCTGTCTTTGTCTTGGATCGCGTAGTCGTCGCTAAGCTCGGGAGTGCCGAGGTCGACGGTCTCGCAGTTGGGGATTGGGAGGGTCATGCTGCACTTCCTCTCAGGGACTGCGCTGTGGCGAGAGGCTTACCGATTCGCTCGATCTGCTCGACGGGGATCAGGATGTGCTTGCCGATCTTCCGGCAATCCCGGATCTGCCCGGAAGCGATGTAGACGCGCAATGCTCGTGGGCTGAGGCCGGTGGCTTCGGCTGCTTCTTTGATGGTTGCGAATTTCTTCATCATTTTTCGGGGTCTCCCTTGGTGTTGTCGCTGCGTGTGGTTAGTCCGTTTGCTGCGCGGGTCGTGAGGTCTTGCAGCTCTGCGACGAGAGCGAGCTGTGCTTCGAGAAGCTGCTTCTGTGTGGAGTGGATAAGAGTTGAGGGCAGTGTCATCACCGCGACGGGGGAACCCAGCAGGCCGATGGTGACTGTCACGTGCTGGATACACATTGCGAGGGACGCCTCGACGAGATCGCGTGGGTTGTCGGTCTCGATGATCTTGGCGACTTCGTCGCGAAGATCTGACGCATGCGTATTGATCACCTTGCTCACGCCCATCACGCCCCCTCGTTTTTGCCAGTGAGCATGACTTCTTCGGAGTTAGGCTCCTCCCCGGTAGGCTGAGACCCACCACAGTCACCAGGCGGCGTAGCTGAATCGCCGTCACCTACCGGGGAGGAAGAATTGAAGGAATGGCTGATCTCAGGCATACCCGCCTGGATACAAGCACTCGTACCTGTTTTTGCCGGAGTAGGTTCTGCCGTTATCTGGCTGAGGAAGCGCCGCACGATCAAGACGGATGCTAAAGACGCCCACGAGATCGCCGCAAAAGCCGATACCACGTTAGCGGCTAACGATATCCGTGACGGTGACGCGGCGGATACCAGGGCTACAGAAGACCTAAGTATCCACGCCATCGACGAGATCGCCAGCCCCAGGATTGACATTCGAGCCACCCAAGAAGGCGGTGCGCTATTTGTTTTACGGAACCATGCATCCGAAGCGTGCGTGGTGGAAGCCGTCACCTTCGCTAACCCCGACCTACTTTTAGGTGTCGAACCTGACCTCCCCGTCCCTCTCGCCCCTAGCGCTTCGCTTCGCGTGTATTTGGCGGGGGCCTGGGGGTTCCCCAGAGATGAAGTGAGGCTGCGTGTACGAGGAGTGTCATCTCCTGTCGTAGTGCCGCTAAAGTGACTAGACCCTCGCATTCTGGAGATAAAGCGTTCACCATCGAAGATACGCATCACTCCACCTCGCCCTCAGAAGCCGCGAGCGCAGATTCTTCTGCTCTTACGCGGGCTCGGTATAACAGCTCCCACTCGGGGACACCTATGACCTCACCTAGAGACGTGATTTCAGACGCCGAAAAATCCACATGCCCGTTCAGCTTCCTGGAGAAGGTTTGCCGACCAATTCCGATTCGACTGGCGACTTCAGCTATGGAAAACCCGCGATCCGCCATTGCCTCGCGGATGATTTCACCGATGGTTTCCACCGTTTTCTCACTTTCTTCCATGTCCCGTATTGGGGACAGAAGCAAGTATGTCCCCAATACGGGACAAATGCAAGCGTTGGAAACTAGACGTGTCGCTAAATAAGGACATAAGATTCAGGACATGGGACAAAAACCGCTGGAAATAGGCACTTTTGAGGCCCAATTCGCAAAACTTATTACCGCAAAGAACCGCGCACGCGGCGGTACTGTCCGATCTTTAGCGGACACATCAGGAGTCTCGCGATCTCGTCTCGACCGCATACTGCGCGGTGAGACATCGATTACAGTCACGGACATCGAGCGTATTTCGTCTGCACTCGGGCTGGAAAGCTGGAAGGTCTTTTTTGCAATACAGACAGGTCGCCCCTACGAAGAGGCGGATGCTGCGCTCGCGGAGCGCTTGGCGGGGCGTCGGTTGGCTGCCGAGGCTGAGGCGCGCGCAGCTGCAGACTCAGATGTGAGCGTCCCTTTGCCTGACGATTGGGAGGTCTCTCTCGCAGCGCGTCGCGTAGAGAATTCTCCAGAGGCACGGGAAGACGCCTTTCTTAACAGTCTTGGCGAGGAGCCTCAGGAGTAGTTTGTATCGTGTGGGTGGTATCACGTTTGTTGTTCAGGAATCTTTCTGGAAATGGCCTTATCTGAGCTTATCCTCAACGTGTGCTGAAACGATTCAATGAAGAGGAGTGGAGGAACGCGCTTGAGGCGGGCGCGAAGAATCTACAAGGTCCCGTAGATCCCTATCTGCTCGCCGAGACTATAGGTACCCCTGTGTCCTATACGAGAGACCTTACTGGAGCACTGGGAGCGACCGACGGAAGGCATATCTGGATCAGAGCCGGATTACGGCCCTCTGTTGAAAGATCGACGCTCGCTCACGAGCTAGCTCACATCCTTCTTGGACATACATCCTGCCAAGACACACGCGGAGAGCTGCGCGCTAACCGACTGGCCGCACGTCTACTCCTTGACCCCGACACTGTCAGCCGCGAGCGCGAGCACTGCTCATCTTTGACCGAGCTGGCCGAAAGCTTAGGCACAGATGCCGATTTGACATCTTGGGGTCTCGAAGCCTGCGACCGCACCGTTGCAAGCTAGTCTGTTTTATCTTGCAACGGCATCAGGCGATAACCTGCAGTGCCTCTTGAGTCGGGCGGAACGAGTTGGATAAGTGCCGGCTTCGAACAGCGTTCCCCTACAGCCTTCACTCTAAGGACACACCTGCACGGGTCACGCGTCCGCGAGCGCTGCGAGGCTATTCCTGGGTTCCCAGGGCGGTTACGGTTATTTGTTTTTTCCGCTGTGGAACATAGAGATAAGCACTGGGAAGATCTTCCCAGTGGTGGATGATGTAAGGGATGAGTGTAAGGACGCATTCTGCTTGGTAGGCAGGTGCTGTCCCCTTTGGGGGATCATCGGGAAGAGGGAAGCCTGCCCAATGGATTCCATGATCAATAAGAGCTTGCGTCTCCTCTTTATTTAAGAGCTGCCGCCGATCCTGCGTGATGAGAACATTTACGCCACGCTGCGCGAGCTCAGGGATGAGTTCTGTATCTTTTGCCCCATTAAGCCGCAACGCGCCCACGCTTGTTATTCTATGCTGCCGCTTATATATCTGATCGAGAGCTTTCGCGATAACAGGGCTGATGTTTTCATCAACGCAAAAGTAGCGGGAGTCGGTGTTGTTGGGCATTGCTCAGGCGATGGCCTCGATTTGCCTGTTGAATTCGATAGCGCTTTCAACAGCCGACGCAGTGAGGTCTGGATAGTATTCAAGGACATAATCCACATCCGGGTCTTCTACGCCCGCGAAATCAGCGATGGTGTCGTACCCGATACGTGTCCCCTCGATCGCGGGCCACCCCCCAATGCGTGCAGGATTGACGCAAATATGAGGAGCGGGAGTGGTGAAAGCCGGTACCTCTTGCTTCCGGAAGTTGGTGAAAGCCTTGTTCATTTCTTCAAAAGTGAACAGGGTGCGCGCGCCAGGAGATCTCACCAGGTCGATTGCTTCAGCGTCTGGTCCTTGTACGAAAATGGTCTTTCCGTCAGTGCCGAAGGAGTACTCAGAGGGGTGTTCGACCATGTGCAGAACGTTCAGAGTGCCAAACGCTTTGTGGATTTTTTGTAGCGAGGTTTCAGAGCGTAGAAAAGCAATGGAGCGCAGAGCTACCAGATCGCGGAAAGAGTATATGGGGGGACGCTTGGCTCTGATTTCGGGCACAAGAAGACCAGACCTGCTCCATGAGCGGAGCTGGTTAGGGGTTACGCCTGTTAACTTGGAAGTGAGGTTTAGTGGGAACATCTTCATCCTCCACAAAGCTCAACTATGCCTACACATCTATAGTATATCGCTTTTAGGGGTATTTCGAGGATTTTTCCTCCCTTTTGCATGGAAGATGTCACTCTCACCCAAAGACTTTTTTGCATGCCTAGCGGCTCCCCGCGAGTGACAAAAGAAGAGGGCCCCGGCCAGTATGGACGCTGGTCGGGACCTTTTCTTACAGCTCGACGGGGAGGCTGTCTGCGAGCCTCCTCGCCCTGTCCTCCGCTGCATGCTGGTACCTCATCGCGACCTCGACATCGCTGTGTCCGCCTCGCTCCATAATCTCGGCGAGCGTCGCTCCCTGCTGGGCGTAGAGAGTGAGGCCTGTATGTCGGAGGTCGTGGAAGCGGAAAGAAGGCAATCCAGCCGCTGCCCTCGCTGCTGCCCACGCTTTATTGTGATTCGTTTGTGAGATTGGCTTGCCCGGCTCGATCGGCGAGGGGAAGATCGGAGCGTCTTTATCGTCGGCGACGTAGATTTCGAGATGATCACGGATGACTGGGACTAGGGCCGTAGGAATCGTCACCTCGCGGGCAGCGCCGCTTTTGGGCGTCGTGTATCCCGGAGGGACGGCTTTTTGATTCCACTGTCTCTCGATTCGGAGCCTCGGGGACCCAGATTCCAGCCCGATAATGTCTCTGCGCTGGAGGCCGAGGGCTTCGCCCTGGCGTAGAGAGCACCACGCCGCGAGCAGGACGGATAGCCGGAGCGGGCCGGGCATTGCTGCGGCTAGGGCTGCGACCTGATGCGGCGACGCGATCTTTCCGACGTCTAGGCTACTGCCTTTAATCTTCGGAGCGGAGACTCGTACCGGAGACGCAGTGATGATTCCCCGCTCTACCGCGTAATTGAAGAGGCGCCTCATGCAGGCGACGATTTTGGCGCGCGTGCGCGCACTGGCCGCGCGATCGGCGACGCGCTGGACGTCTCGAGACGCTACCTCGCGCGCTGGCAGACTGCCGATTCTAGGCAGGACATGCACCGACAGCACGCTCCTATATTCCCGGAGCGTCGCAGGCTTCCGCTGCCCAGAATCTACCTGCCTCTCAAAATCGGCGAGCCAGTCTTCTGCAACTTCTTCGACGGTCGTCTGGGCGCGAGACGCCTCCTCGGCCTCGCGCTTCGCTTCCGCGCGCCTCGCCGATGGAGGCACGAAGATCCCCCTAGCGACGTCGGCGCGCGCGATCGCGAGAGCAGCTTTCGCATCCATCAAAGTATCGAAGCGCCCAAGACGGTATCGCTTCCCCGACTCGTGAACGGTCGCTCGATACTTTCCGCGAGTCTCATCCCATTCGATACCGGGGGGCAGTTTCTTTGGCATGGCCGATCCTCAAAAATGGTGGGGGCGTATTGGGGGCGTTTTTACCGCCCCCAAGCGTACCAATCGGTATATATCGGTTTCAATACCCACAGCCCAAAAACGTTGCAAACAAAGGGAAATCCCCGGGATCTCAACGGATCCCGGGGACGTATCGCGGAGGATGGGGGATTCGAACCCCCGAGGGCTTGCACCCAACACGCTTTCCAAGCGTGCGCCATAGGCCACTAGGCGAATCCTCCGGAGCGTGAAACACGCACCCCGTAATGCTAGCGGAATTCGTCGAAATCACGAAATTTTCACGCCAGCTTTCAGCGTGGAATCCCTCACGAAGAGCGCCAGAATAATGCCATCCAGACCAGGAACCAGATCAGAATCCCTACAACTCCGGCGATAATTGCCGCAATCGACGCCCTGCGTCCCACACCGTTCATACTCGTCGAACCAACAAGTCCAATGATTCCCATAATCACGGCTGCAATCGCGGGAAAGAAGAATATTGAGAGCGCGCTTACCCACGCCGCACTATTTGCAATCGAATTGACCTGCGGTTTGGGAGACGTGTAACCGGGGCTTGCAAACACATCAAGCAGCGAGGTGTCGTCACTGCCCGGGAATACCATGCTCTGCGGCTGTTCGGACTTTGGAGGCTCTAAGTGTGGAGTTGGCCCATAGGGGTCCAGGACGGTCGAGGCCGTCGCTGGATTGGCAGCATTGCTCGCGCTTGTTCCACTACCGCCGGGAGCATAGGGATTGAGTGCCATGAATACCCTCCGATACTCCTGCGACCTACACATTTTGATTCTTTCCTCAAGCATGCCATATCTCATGCCTTCACGGTCAATACCGCGGCATTACGCCACAACCGGGCGAAGTAAAACAGTCCTGTGAGGCGCCACATAGCGGGCATTTTCACACAACACTCAGGTTTCGGTCTATACTGATGTTCCGACCGGTTTCGGCCCAGACCTTTTAACTGATCGGAGATTTAGCAGCATGTCTGTTGCACAATCAGGATTCTTCCGCTGGAAACTTCATGGCGATGGCACCAGTATTGCTCCCGGGGACGTAGTTCTTCCCGGCGAACGTCTTTCTTGGCCTCGAACAATTGGAATTGGCGCACAACACGTCGTTGCAATGTTCGGGGCGACTTTTTTGGTTCCTTTGCTCACCGGGTTCCCACCGTCAACAACATTGTTCTTCTCGGCAATTGGAACGCTCCTCTTCTTCCTTGTCACTGCAGGACGGCTCCCAAGTTATTTGGGGTCGTCCTTCGCTTTAATTTCGCCAATCTTGGCAGTCTCCGGAACTAAGGAACTTGGCCAGAGCTTCGCACTGGGTGGCATCATCGCCACCGGTGCAACCCTGGCTCTTGTCGGCATCATCGTTCACTTCGCAGGTGTGCGCTGGATTGATGCGATCATGCCCCCGACCGTTACAGGCGCAATCGTTGCCCTCATCGGTCTGAACCTTGCACCCGCCGCATGGAACTGGGTAAAGACCGGCCCCATCACCGCAGTCGTCACAATCATCTCAATCTGCTTGATCACGGTTTTGTTCAAGGGCATCATCGGCCGCCTCTCCATCCTCTTTGGTGTCCTGATTGGCTACGTTGCTGCAGTCTTCCAGCACGAGGTCAAGTTCGATGCAGTTCGCGAGGCCGCTTGGTTCGGTCTTCCGCAATTCCACACCCCCTCCTTCTCCGTCTCCACCCTGGGCCTCTTCATCCCCGTGGTCTTCGTCCTCATCGCCGAAAACGTCGGTCACGTGAAGTCGGTTTCCGCAATGACCGGTGAAAACCTCGACGACCTGACGGGTCGCGCGCTCTTCGCTGATGGCCTTTCCACCATGCTCGCAGGTGCGGGCGGCGGTTCTGGCACGACGACCTACGCCGAAAACATCGGCGTTATGGCAGCAACCCGTGTCTACTCGACGGCTGCCTACCTGGTCGCAGCGTGCTGCGCATTCCTGCTCTCGCTCATGCCGAAGTTCGGTGCGCTCATCGCAACGATTCCCTCCGGTGTCCTCGGTGGCGCCGGTACCGTCCTCTACGGCATGATCGGCATGCTCGGCGTTCGTATCTGGGTCCAGAACCGCGTTGATTTTTCCAACCCGGTCAACCTCAACACTGCTGCTATCGCTCTGATTGTTGCAATCGCAGACTTCACCTGGAACGTCAGCGGCATGACCTTCGGCGGCATCGCCCTGGGCACCGCCGCTGCGATCATCGTCTACCACGGCATGCGCGGTATTTCGAAGCTGCGTGGAACCAACCTTGAGCAGGCTTCGCCCGCTTCGGCTCCGGCAGGATCCGAACTCGAGAGCGAACCCTACGCCTCAAGGCATCGCTCCACTCAAGCCTGATCGTTTCTGATCGCTAAGGCCGGGGTGTCCGAAAGGACACCCCGGCCTTGGCATTTACCTCATTTCCGCCTAATACCAACGATTTCCTACTGAGCACAGCTCACTTACTGAACCGGATGTCCGTTACAGTTATGTGCTAACATCTGCTCATGCGCTCTGAATCGACACGGACTCGATGGGCATTTCTTCTTGTGATTTCACTGGGGCTGTTCATCGTTGCAGCCGATAACTCCATCCTCTACGTCGCTCTTCCCACCCTTCGATCTGAACTCCACACGACCCATCAGCAAGGCTTGTGGATCATCAACGCCTACCCTCTGGTTCTGGCCGGCCTTCTATTGGGAACCGGAACCCTGGGAGACAAGATCGGACACCGACGCATGTTCGAAGTCGGGCTCGTCATCTTCGGCCTTGCATCCAGTGCTGCAGCATTCGCGCCAAATGTCGCGATCCTCATCGCTGCACGAGGATTCCTTGGCGCAGGCGCTGCAGTCCTCATGCCTTCAACCCTTGCGCTCATCCGCCAGACCTTCCTTGAACCCCGCGAGCGCAACACCGCCATTGGTATCTGGGGATCCGTAGCCACCGTCGGTTCAGCCGTCGGCCCACTCTTGGGCGGCTTCCTTCTCACTCACACGTGGTGGGGAGCGGTGTTCCTGATCAACATTCCCATTGTCATCATCGCCTTGGTCAGCACTTACCTTCTTGCACCTGACAATTACCCCAACCCCAAACGCAGCTGGGACTTCATGTCCTCTCTCTACGCAATGATCACCATGGTCGGCCTGGTTCTCACAATTGAAAATCTTGCTCACACACCTATTGACACAACCCTTGTCGCGACCGGCATCGTCCTATTCATCATCGGTATGCTGCTCTTCAGCCATCGCCAGCGTTACCTAGACGTTCCTCTTCTGACCCTTGATGTCTTTCGCAGCCGCCTCTTCACAGCGGGATTCCTCGGCGCATTCCTCGGCATGTTTGTGGTCTCTGGAATGGAAATACTGACAACCCAGCGTTATCAACTCTCAGCAGGTTTTACTCCGCTCCAAGCTGGCCTTGTCACAGGCGTCGTTGCTGTAGCAGCATTCCCGGGCGCTATCTTGGGCGGCCGCTACGTCGATCGCCTGGGATTTAGAACCGTCATTTCAGGCGGCTATGTCATTGCAAGTATCGCCGGAATCATTGCGATCATCACTATCAAGGAAAACCTCTTCCTCATATTCATGATCGCGCTCGCACTCCTAGGTACGGGAACTGGCCTGGCTATGAGCGTCACCTCAACTGCAATCATCGGTTCAGCCCCAGCCCGCCGGACCGGCATGGCCTCGGCAATCGAATCGGTTTCCTACGAGTTTGGAACGATGCTTTCGGTGGCGGTCTTGGGTTCACTGATGTCGCTGTTTTACACTCTCAATGCGGCTCCCGAAGTCGCACACAGCATGGACGCTACTGCCCATGACCCAGTTCTTGCACCCATGGCCGCAAGCGCCATCGATACCGCCTATACATGGACACTATCCATTGCGATCGCAGTTGCCCTGAGCGCTGCAATCGCAACAGCCGTACTTCTCAAAGACAATCCGAAGGAGACCAAGTATGCGCACGAGTAAAAAATCGCAGCTCATCCAGGCCGCCTTGGAGATCATCGATAAGAAGAGCCTGGACGCACTGACCTACGACTCCCTCGCGAAGGCCTCGGGAATGTCGAAATCCGGCCTTCTCTACCACTTCCCCTCCCGCACTGCGCTACTTTTGGCGCTCAACGAGCACTTGGCCTCGTCATGGAGGGCAAGCCTTCTCGAGGCCGCAGGAGCCCCTCCCGAGGAACTATCCGCCCGCGAACGCCTACGAGCCGTCGTCGAAGTACTCTCGCAAAGCGCGACCCGCGCAGACCTTCTTTTGGCGCTCGATACTCATACGCGCGAAGAGGGCGCCGAGGTGTGGGATGAGATCTTAGGCCCCTGGTTGCTTCCTCGCGAAGAAATTTTGGCCGATCCAGATATCTACCTGCTGTACATCATTGCCGACGGCCTGTGGGTACACGACCACATCAATTCCTACGATCTGACCACACAGGAACGCCGTGCACTGATCACGGCTGCGTTGGCATATTTGGATTCGCTACCCGACGTTTCGCAGGCACATTTCTAAATCTCACCCGCGCGGGGTGGATCTCAGCTATTTCCGCAGCGCCAAGCAGGTGCTGGGACCCTTAAGGTCATCATGATTTTCCTGAACACGCTGCAGATCCTCAGCGGTCAGGGCACCGTTGTAGAGCGAGCCCAAAAGGACCGTCACTCCCGGTTCGGTGTTATCGGTCAAGGTCACTCGCGATGAGGGGAAGAAACGCGCGACGGTGTATGCGGCATCAACAGATTGGGGACCTGCTTGAATCTGAGCAGAACCCGCATATTCAGGCGAGGAATTCGAAGGATCTGCCACCTGGAAGCCCACGCTCTTGAGCATGTCTGACGCATCGCGTGCAACACCCGAGCGTGACGTCGTATTGAAAACCTGCACCTTGATTGAGGACGTAGCCAGAGGCTGAGTTTCCTCGCTAGGGCAGGGAATATCCCCTGTCGAGGCGTACTGAACTTTTGCGGAAAAGCCATTAAGGAAGGGGATGGGAAGAATTCCCGAGAGCACCAAAAGGCTGAGGACACTGAGTCCAGCCATCACCGAAACGACGATCGAGAAGACCGAATTCTGCTTAAGCTGGCGTTCGCGGCGATAGAGTTCGCGGCGGGACAGTTGGGGTTGTGGTGCACTCACAGGACTAACCTACTTCACGAATGGCACTTTGCGCACGAATTACGCCGAATTTCAGTAGAGCACCATTGTCAGAATCAGGGCAATAACAGAAATCAAGGGAAGTGTTCCCTGCTTAATGGCTGCGCTTCGCTTATCCGGAAACCAGAAGATAGCAGTTGCCGGGAGTGCAGCTTCAAGCACTCCCGGCAACGCTGCGGCACCGCACACTCAACCCCACTTCAGAGCGCATAGCGGCCGCTCACACACCCAGCACCCCCCAAACACAGAGTCGCCGAGCACGTTGTTTCACGCAGGCCTGAATTCAAAGGATTCAAACCCCAGCTTCTTGATGTCCTCAGCCATCGCCTCGACTTCCATATCCCACGCGCGGTCCCCCGCATTGAAACCTTCTGCAGTACCCATGGCGCGAGCCTGCTGAAGTGCGAAATGCGTTGCACCCAAGTCCTTGACGCACGAGGCAACCTCGCGCGCATCGGAAGGGCCATCCGGATACACCGTCAGGCGAACCTCGTAGGCAACACCCGAATCCAGCACCTCTCCCAGGCTCTCCCAGGCTTTTGGACCCGCGTTTGGGCGCCCGGCCACGGCCTCGTACGCGGGACCTGACATTGCTTTAATGTCAATGCCCACCCAATCAACTAGGTCGGAACGCAAAATCTCACGCAGACGCGAAGGATAAGGACCCGCGGTGTGCAAACCAACCTCGAAGCCCAAATCGCGCACGCGCTGCATGGCCGGCAGAAGGGCCAGCTGGCGCGTGGCCTCGCCACCGGAGAAGACCACCCCGTCCAGCAGACCAACGCGGCGGCCCAGCAGATCCTCGATTTTCTCCCAGGACACAACTCCGGGAATCTTCGGATCGATGATCGCCTGATTGTGGCAGTACGGGCATGCCCAGGGGCATCCCTGGGCGAATACCGTCGCCACAAATTTTCCCGGCCAGTCAACGCTGGACATAGGGCTCAGACCCGCGATCTGCAGGTCCGAGGCCCTCAAAGTCGCAAGGCTCATCGCTGATCCACCGGCGGGAAGGCACTGACCAGTTCACCGTGATCCGAAGCCGCAGCCTCGGAGAACATGGTGCGCTCGTTGTACTCACCCTTCTTACCGATGTTGAAGGATTTCACGGGGCGGAAGTAGCCCATGACTCGAGTCCAGACCTCGCATTCTTGCGGTTCGCGGTCGGGGTGAGCCTCGGCGCACTTCTCGCAGGTCCAGTGCTCGCCCACAAGGTAGCCGTGCACAGGGCAAATCGAGAAGGTCGGGGTGATGGTGATGTAAGGGACCTTGAATGCAGTCAGTGAACGACGCACCATCTCCTTGCAGGCCGCACCCGAGCTCATACGCTCACCCATGTAGAGGTGCAAAACCGTGCCACCCGTGTACTTACCCTGCAAAACTTCCTGATCTTCCAACGCCTGGAACGGATCATCGGTGTAACCAACGGGAAGCTGCGAGGAGTTCGTGTAGTAGGGCTGCTCATCGGCACCGGCCTGGAGGATGCCCGGGTAGTGGAGGCGGTCGGCCTTCGCGAAGCGGTAGGTCGTGCCTTCGGCTGGGGTTGCCTCGAGGTTGTACATGTGGCCGGTCGCCTCTTGGAGTTCAACCATGCGCTCACGGATGTGATCGAGGATCGAGCAGCACATCTCAAAACCGAAGGTATCGGTGATGTCGTACTGGTCTCCCGTGAAGTTTCGAACCATCTCGTTCATGCCGTTGACGCCAATGGTTGAGAAGTGGTTGTTCAAGTGTCCCAAGTAGCGCTTTGAGTAGGGGAACAAGCCGCGATCCATGTGGAACTGAATGGTTTCACGCTTGGCTTCCAGGGTCTGCGAACCCAGGTCAATCAAGTGGTCCAATTCCTTGACGAGGCCGTCCATGTCACCCGCGAAACGGTAGCCTAGGCGCGCCATATTGATTGTGACGACGCCGATGGAACCGGTTAGTTCTGCTGAACCGAAAAGTCCGTTTCCGCGCTTGAGTAGCTCGCGAAGATCCAGCTGCAGGCGGCAGCACATCGAGCGGATCATGTGGGGATCCAAGTCGGAATTAATGAAGTTCTGGAAGTAGGGAAGGCCGTACTTTGCGGTCATCTCGAAAAGCGCGTCAACATTTTCGCCCTCCCAATCAAAATCGGGAGTCATATTGTATGTCGGGATCGGGAAAGTGAAGACACGGCCATCTGCGTCTCCCCCCGTCATGACCTCAATGAAGGCGCGATTAATGAGGTTCATTTCCTCTTGGAGCTCGCCATAGGTAAAGTCCACAACTTCGTCGCCAATGAGGGGGTGCTCATCGGCCAGATCATCCGGGCAGGTCCAGTCGAAAGTGAGATTCGTGAAGGGGCACTGGCTGCCCCAGCGCGAGGGAACATTGAGGTTGTAGATCAGTTCCTGCATGCTCTGGACGATCTGCTCGTAGGTCATGTTGTCCAGGCGAACGAAGGGGGCCATGTAGGTATCAAAGGAGGAGAAGGCCTGCGCTCCTGCCCATTCGTTTTGCAAAGTTCCCAGGAAGTTCACGATCTGTCCGCACGCCGAAGAGAAGTGCTTCGGGGGGGCCGAGGCGATGGCCCCGCTGACCCCGTTGAAACCTTCTTGGATCAGTCGCTTGAGCGACCATCCCGCACAGTAACCCGCAAACATATCGAGATCGTGGATGTGGATATCACCGCTGCGGTGTGCTGCTCCCGCTTCGGGGGAGTAAACGCGCTCCAGCCAGTAGTTGGCAATCATCTTGCCGGCAGAGTTCAGAATCAGGCCACCCAGCGAGTAGCCCTGATTAGCATTTGCATTGACGCGCCAATCGGAGCGGTCAAGGTATTCCTCGACGGTCGAGATCGCATCGATGTCATAGCGTGTTGTGGGAGATGTAGTCACGGTTTTCCTTTCCGAGCTTCAACACTGACATCGTGGTGGGGGCACAATATCTAGTGTGTGAGACGAACGCGTCCCATAATATCTAGTGGTTGCGGAAAAGGTATAGCTACGACATGCGGCGTGTTGTCATTCCACAAAAATGCGCAAATTACGAAAGTGGGTGAACGCATTGCGCGAGTGTCTGAATAGCTTGCGAATAAGTTAAATGAAACTAAAGCGAGCGCGCTTTCGACTCAAAAACGGCGCTATTTCGCCGAAAGTCGGTCAACCTCGTGAATAACAAAACCTGCAACAGCGACAACGGCAAAAGATGAAATCCCGGCAAGAATATGCGCACGACGCGGAAGAGCATCCAAAAATTCTGCGTAGGTGATTCCGCCCGAACCCATTTGTGCCAGATCATTGGGAGTGAGTGCCCACACAGAATAGACAACTCCCAAAACTGTGATGAGTGCGCTGGCCATTGCAATGACAGCCATAGCTTTCTGGACGGGCACGCCGTGGCGAACGCGTGTCTCTAGCGGACACAAGATCAGTGCCCAAAAACCGCAGATTGCCATAGCAACAAGAACATCGGCGGGGCGGTGCCAGCCAAAAACCATGACGGAAATACCCACCAAGGATGTCCAGATATATCCGATCCACGCTGCGGGGCCTCGGAACCATTCGGGGGCAATCATCACCAATGCCAGAGCAAGGGACATTGCAACTGTCGTATGTCCCGAAGGAAGCGAATTCAAAATGGCTGCCGACACGTGGAAATCCGGGCGATCAATAAGCAGCTTCGCAACCTGAGTCGTCGTATTAGCCGCAACAATCATACCCAGAGCGCGACCAGCCAGCGTTGGACGACGACGTAGCCACGCAATCAAAACGATCAGACCACCAACAGCGACCATCGCAGGAACCGAAATAATGTGCGTCACGGTACTTCCCACAGCACCTAAGGACTCTGCCCAGCGCATGGCAGCTTCCATCGACAAGGTGTCAATCGCCTGGCCTGTAACAGTAAACACGGCGACCCAAGCGACAAGGATGCTGAAGAGCACACACCCTCCCGCAGCAAAAAGTCGACGCACGAGGCGAGGACGGTAGCCGGGAGCCACAGTCCTTGGGGCGCTCCGAGCAGCGCCCGCACCGGCACGTGAGCTACCACCACCCGGGCTTGATTGGCGAATGTTTGGTCGCCGTCCAGGGGCAGAAGAAGGTGTTTGAGAAGTGGAACTCCCCAAGTCCTGGGGGCCAGAGGATCGCCTTGACGAGGCCGAGGCTGCAATCGCTTTCGGAACCTCTGCAGCAGCCTCTGAAGGAGCGTAGGCCTCGGATTCTTCGGGATTAAAGGAAGGATCAGGATAACCGGGAATGCGGTCGCTCATTTCATCCCCCTTCCCTCGTGCGACAACCAGCTAGGTGGCAACTGTCTCGTTCCGCGTTCTTCGAAGGTCTTATTTTAGTCACCCATCTAGGGCATTTTCTATTGGAACACTTGGTTTTCCCTCGGTTGATCAGGGTGATATTTTGTCACATTCTCAAGCTTCTATCTCGAGCCGCACTCCGGTCATTCGGTTACAGTGGAGGAGTCAACGGGCGTGAGTCACTGCGGCTCAATGCCACTACCGACTCGGATCAGGGGTGCTACGTGTCGATTTCTCCGGTCAACACCGACCGCATTCGCGCCGTCTTGCACGGTCACGATCTGAATTTTGGTGAGTCTTCAGACGAAGAGCTCGCTGTTCCGACACGAAATGCGATCTATTTCTGGAACACCTCAAACCCCCACATTCTCCAATTACGTGCGCACTGGCGCGGAATTGCCAACGATGATGCCGAATTTGCGTCGCTCATGGAAGAAGTTCGGCGCTGCAATGCAACCCGCACAGGCCCGAAGGCGTACTTGGCACCTTTCGAAGACGGTCAACGCTACGGGCTGATTGCCGAATGCGACATCGTTGCAACAAACGGTCTTTCGGAGGCCCAGCTCGATACCTTCTTCGAAACTTCAATGTCGATGATCATGGGTTTCTTCTCCGATCTTGAAGAAACCCTTCCCGAATTCGTCACGTGGAGTGATGAAGATTCGGATCGAGAATCATCGAGCGAGGCGAACACCATCTCACTCCACCAGGGAGATCGATCATGAGCACGCTTCCGGGTCCCTATCCCGTACCCAAGGATTCGATCACGCCGTATAAGGTGACTTTCGATCGCTTAATGCGCACTCTTTCTGAGCTCCAGTTCCAGGCTGATGTTTTGGCGGATAACCGCGCTGCTGGTGCCGTTTTTGACGGAGTGCCTTTCCTGCTCAGTATGGATTCTTCCGAGCGCTTCCTGTCGATTCGTGCGGTCTGGGATACCGACTTCGAGGCCGAAAAGGCCGGCCATCCGCTTTTCGCCGCAGCTGATTCATGGAACCGTGAGAAGTATTTCCCAACGGTTTATTGGATGTTGGATCCCGCCGGTTCTCTTCAGGTGTGTGCCGATTTCGCCGTTGACACTTCTGCCGGCCTATCGGATCAGCAGCTCACCGACCACCTGGGCGCAGGTATTTCAACCGGAATTGACGCGATCCGTTACATGCAAGAGGCCGCAACCCAGACCTTGGGATGGGTCGCTCCAGAGGCAACTCCCTACTCTGCTTCGCCCGAGGCCTCGGCCTACGCTGAGTCCTTCGCGCAGCCCCAGTCGGGTAGCCCTGCCTCCACTGATGCCGAGGCCGAGGGACGCTCCGCTCATAGTGGTGCCGCTTTTGGGCTCTGATGGATTCACGCTCTGAGGACCTGCTCGAGATCATCCGCTCCCGAGGCACGCAGGGTCAGTTTGTCGATTATCGCTGCCTTTCTGCCCAAGATGCACAAACTTCACCGTGGCCCGAGTGGATTCCTACCCCTGTCGTGTCAGCGTGGCACCAAAGCGGTGTTGATGAACCGTGGCTTCACCAAGTGCAAGCCCTTGAGTCAATCCATTCCGGACGCGATGTTGTCGTTGCTACCGGTACGGGATCAGGCAAGTCTCTGGTCGCATGGACGCCGATTCTTTCAGACCTGGTTCAGGCCGATGACTCCAACAGAATCTCCGATATTCACCGGCGTCCAAGCTGCCTTTACCTCTCACCAACCAAAGCGCTTGCAGCAGACCAGCTTCATTCGCTGAACCATCTTGTTGATGGCCTCGAACATGACGTCGCCCTTGCACTTGCCGATGGGGATACTCCTCGCGAAGCCAAGGAATGGGCTCGCGCAAACGCCGATATCGTCCTAACGAACCCGGACTACCTGCACTACGTCATGCTCCCCCGTCATGAGCGCTGGACTCGCTTTTTCGCATCGCTACGCTACGTGATTGTTGACGAAATGCACCAGTGGCGAGGCGTCAGCGGTAGCCATATTGCTCTGGTTTTACGCCGACTTTTAAGAATTGCGCGCCACCTTGGTGCAGACGTCCAGGTCATTATGATGTCCGCGACTCTGGCCGATCCACAATCCGTTGCTCAGACAATGATTGGGCGCAAAAACATCGACGCGATCACAGACGATACTTCCGGACGCGGAACTCACCACATCTTTATGTGGGAGGGCCGCGAGGTTCCCCGCGAAGAAGATGTATCAATTGATGCCTTCCTTTCTGCTCTCCGTGCCGCCGAGGCCGGCGAAGAAACGGTTCTTGAAGCTCCAACTCAGCGTCTTTCCGCCCAAACAGAGGCTTCGCTTTTGTGCGCAGAGCTTATTCGCGCCGATGCTCGCCTGCTGACCTTTGTTCGTTCACGCGGTGGTGCCGAGGCCGTCGCCGCCCAGACCCGCGACAAACTTCGCGATGCTCCAGAACTAGCATCGGCCGTCGCTGCGTATAGGGGTGGTTTCCTTCCCGAAGAACGACGCGCCTTAGAATCTGCACTGCGTTCGGGTCAATTGCGAGCACTTGCAACGACCTCCGCCTTAGAAATGGGTATCGACATCTCTGGGCTTGATGTCACCATCACGGCTGGATGGCCTGGGACTCGCGCATCATTTTGGCAGCAGGTTGGGCGCTCCGGACGTGCTGGAGCAGATGGTATTTCTGTTCTTATTGCTGGCGACAACCCCCTTGATTCTTTCCTTGTTCATCACAGCGATGAGATTTTTTCCCCTGTCGAGGCAGCGGTATTAGATCCTCAAAACCCCTGGGTCTTGCGCGATCACCTGTGTGCTGCGGCTGCCGAACTCCCTCTTCCCAACGATGAGGCAATCGCGGTTTTCGGAAGTGGAGCTCCCGCTCTTTTAGCTGAGCTTGGTCAGGAAGGGCTACTGGTTAACCGAAGTGGGGGCTGGCGTTGGAATGTCAGCTCTTCTGATGGCCCATGGGAGAAAATCCAGATCCGCGGCAGCGGTGGCGATGTTCAAATTGTCGATACCCGAAGCGGAAGCATCATCGGTTCTGTCCCCCAAGATTCCGCGGATTCGCAGGTGTTTCCGGATGCGATCTACGTGCACCAGGGACGAACCTTCCACGTCCTCTCTCTCGAAGAAGGACCCACACGTATCGCCTACGTCGAAGAAGTCCGCACACCGCTCAGGACCAGGGCCCAAGATGCGACTTCATTGCGGGTTATCAGTATTGATGAAGAATGGGTCAGCCCAGATTCTCTTGTTCACTGGTATCGAGGGACCGTTGATGTCACCCGTCAGGTCACCGATTTCGACCTCCTTCGACTTCCAGGGCTGGAATACATCTCAAATACTCAACTAGATATGCCGGAGCGCACTTTACGCACTCAAGCCTGTTGGTACACCTTGACTCCAGCGACAATGGCAGCGATCGGGATCGATAAAGGTGATGTCTTAGGAGCGCTCCACGCAGCAGAGCATGCTTCGATCGCACTTCTTCCCCTACTGGCAAATTGCGACCGTTGGGATTTAGGTGGGCTTTCGACAAATCTCCATACGGATACCGATTTACCAACTGTTTTTGTTCACGATGCTTATCCGGGTGGAGCGGGCTATTCGCATTACGGTTTCGCCCACGCACGTGTTTGGATGGAGCGCACCTATCAGGCTGTTTCTGAGTGCCAATGCCACGATGGATGCCCCCGGTGTGTCCAGTCTCCGAAGTGCGGAAACGGGAATGAGCCGCTCTCCAAGTCCGGTGCAGAGCGCCTTTTGGGCTTCCTTGTCGAGCATTCGCCTTTCGAAGAAATTCCCAGAAAACTTTCAGATACAAAATAGTATCCATACAGTATCACTTCCTATATTTAAGTCATCGAGAGTTGGACCCCACTTAAGTGGGGATGCCACACCGAAAGACTTTTCGGGAAACTCGCACTGTGTTGATGGGATGCTTGAGGGGCCAGCCGGGGGGCAGGCCCCTCAAGTGCATCTAAAGCACTTTCATTATCAACTCCCGCTCGAGCCGAGCGGAAGACACTCCATCCCCACCCACTGCTCACACGCACCGTGACGATCGTGTCGACACTTTCGCAGTGACATGAGCTCAGCATTGCTCCGTTTTCTTGAGCAACCTCATTTGCTGCACGACAGGCTTTTTCCTCAACCGATTCCCACTGAGCTGTTGCGGAAACATCTGCTCCCGCCAGAGCACTGAGATCCGCAATATTCTGGGCTCTATTCCCCGCCACAAGAAGAGCAATGTATACCAGTGCACTGCAGGCAAGAACGGAAAGGACAGCCAGAACTCCAACCACCATGATTGTCCCGGAGCCTTCATCCGAACCCCTCTTTTTACCCATCCTCAATCGCCACCTACCACAGTACTTTCGCGCAACATCTGATATCTGCACTGCGAGTTCAAGCCGATCATTCCCGCAGGGCCTCTATAGGGAGCTTGTGCTTTGCCGTAAATCCACTTCTCGTCTGCGGAGAACTCAAAGTGGGCCCCTGATATCCGAGTGGACATCACACGCGCAGTTTCCTGCCCGTTTCCTCCGCGAGCGCTTTCACGGACGCCCGCCGAAAGCGCAGTACACAAATTCTGGGTGGTCATGGCAGCAGCAAAGACTGAAAGGACAAGTGCAATCATGATGACTATCGAGAAGGTCCCCAGAGCAATTTCAACGCTGACCATGCCGTCATCCGAGTGCTTTTCGGATGACGGCATGGAGCGGTCGTATCTCAGTCTCATGAAATACTCAATGCAGAGCTAATGAGATGTTCAAGGGCAGATTGCACGACACCGGACTTTAAAACCACTAAGAGCAAACCGGCGAATCCCGCCGTTGCCAATGCCCCAATCGCATATTCGACCGTTGTCGATCCTTCTTCTGGATCTGTCATCATTTCACTCTTGGGATCACGATCGTCGTGAAGTATTTCTTCCGTCAACATGGGCCTTTCCTTTCTCTTCGTTCCCATGTCTTGAGAGTGCGCCGAGAATCTTTCCTCAGTCTCTGCAGCCGTGAAAATTGTGGATGAATCGTCGGCACACAGAAACTGTGGATAACATTCGCGGGACTTCTCAGAAGCTATTTCGTGCCATCGTCAGAAGTACCGGCGCAACCCCTAGGAAGATAAAAGCTGGCAACATCAGTAGCCCCAAGGGCACAACCAATTTCACTCCCAATTCCTCTGCTCTGGCACGCGCATCAGTAAGTCTTTGATCCCTGCTCGCTTCCGCTAAAGCATGCAGCTGATGATCAACTGATGCTCCACGCACCCATGCTTCTCGTAGAACCTCGGCAATGCTTGTTATCCCCTCACCGCATCCCTCCCAAGCGCGATCCCACCGCACGCCAAGAGTCAAACAACTGGCGGCTCTCACCAGCTCTTCGATTTCCGCTGAACGTCCAATGCACTCCAAAGCTCGAGGAATGGAGACTCCAGAATCCAATGCAGCGATTACCAGCTCACAGATAATTGCGAGATCTTCCTGAGCGCTCTCCTCCCACTGACGTGACGATCGGCGTATCAGACGAAGCGAGACCCATCGCCCCGCTCCCAAAAATGACAGTCCGATTACTGCACACATCGAACCCACTCCCCCATCAACAAGCACAGGAAATGGGTTAATCCCCATGATGAATACCGCGAGCAGTGCCAGCAGTGGCAGTAAGTTGAGGATCTTCGCGGATAGGGCGGGGCCAGCACCAGCGACTCGTCGTGCCTTTTGAATGCGCTCAATATCATCAAAGTTTTGTGCCAAAGCATCCAAAACCGCCGACAAAGGAGCACCTAATTCGTGGGAAACTGCGCAGGCTGCAGTAACCATACGAGCATGCTCTCCAGCCTGTTTGAGAACAGTGGAAGCAACCCCATAGGGAACTCCTTCTTCTCCTTCACCCACCTGTAGCCATGCATCACTCGCGGACAAGCCAGCACGAACCAAAGCACTGACTTTTCTCAGAGATTGAGCCGCTTCGGTAAGGGTGGGATGTGAAGTACTCCCCCGCCAAGGCCGAGTGTGCACCCGTTGCAGATTCGACCAGAATCGCTGCTGCCCACCCGTCAATGGATGCGGATCCCACATCAGAACACGCCGAAATGTCCTGCTGCGCATCAGGGGTCCTCAGTAAGCATTGCGCGCAGTCCTTCCCACGCTGGTCCGGGGGTGCCGCGGCCTCGGCAATCACATCGATAGGCACAGCTGCACGCAAGTGCCCCATTTTCCATCCCAAAAATCCCGATCTGTGTCAGCTGGCGGGCGCCGCGCTTTGGACCGTGAGCAACACGCTCCATGTGGACAACCACCTGAAACGCTGCCTTTGCCTGCAGATCCGTTGCCCGAGCATCCATTCCCGCGAGAGCTCCCAATGCGGCAAGTCGGGCGGGAACTTCTGCGGGAGTATTCGCATGAATCGTGGCAAAACTTCCGCGGTGCCCGGTATTCAAGGCAGTCATAATGTCACGAACTTCGATACCTCTACATTCCCCTAAAACGATGCGGTCCGGCCTCATACGCATGGCAGCTCGGACCAGTTCCGAAAGAGTCACTTCCCCACGTCCCTGAGCATTAGCCTGTCTGGCTTGAAGGTGAACAACATGGGGATGCCGAGGATTTAATTCGCTCATTTCTTCGATACAGATCAGCCTCTGAGAGTCGGGCAACGCGCCCAAAAGTGCTGCAAGCAGAGTGGTTTTTCCACTTCCCGTAGCACCAGAAATAAGGATGTTGCATCGCATATCAAGCGCGCGCATCAACACCTGAAATGAGGTGCTATCAATGCTCCCCATCTCACGCATCTGCCCAATGCTGAGACCATTTCTGGCAGGAATCCTCAGAGAAATCAGAGTTCCCCCACCAGAAAGTGGTGGGATAACCGCGTGAAGACGAATCCCCATGGGCAAGACTCCATCAACAATCGGAGCCGCATCATCTAAACGCTTTCCGCAAATTCCTGCCATCGTGACAGCTAATTCACGCACTTCTTCTTCACTGTCAAAAGAGCATCCAGCCGGTTGAACCCCCTGCCCGCAATCGGCCCACACCTGCGTGGAATTCACCAAGATATCCGTAATTCCGGGAAGGTGAATCAAGGGAGCCAATATCTTTCCCAAGCCATTAAAACGAGCTTCAAGTTCTTCCAAATGCGTACCAAGCTCTTCAATTCCCATCCCGATAGGTTTGACAGGTATCGCAGCCTGGTCGCCCTTGTTTCCCGAATGCGCTACTACAAGGCAATCGTCGATCAAGCTCATTGCGTGCACTCCACAACCTGTTCCCACAGTCGTGAGCGGGCACGCCTTCCTTTCCGCCCCTGCCGAGGCCTTATCCCCGCTGGATGCACCCCCATTCCTTCGGTGTGGGTAATTTGAGAGATTTGAGTCGAAGAGATGTGCCCGCTAAGTGGAGTTCGTGAAAAGAATCCACCACGTGGAGGTGGCGCGATTAAGAGAAAACTTCGACACGGGAATGGAAATGACGCACTGAGAGCACACAGACGCGCGGCCCCAACAGCATCTCCCAAACCTATAAGAATGAGCGCATCGAAATTCCTTGCAGTTTGTTCGCATTGAGCTCCCCATCTGCCCAGATCGCACACCACAGTGCGAGTTTCACGCAGAGCAGCAAGAAGCCCCGGGAGCCGTGAGTCATCTGAATCGGCATAACCGCGTGAATCCCCGCCGACAAAAGATACCCCCTGAGCACAGGGAAGACTATTCGCGATCGAGGGAAGGAAATAACGCTCGCCTTTGCTCAAGCGCGACCATGCCACCTGCCCGTCCTCGGGAACAAGGATGTGTCCGCCACGACCTCGTGCAGGTCCCGGTCCCGAGCAATTCACTAAAACGCTTCCCGTGTCCGCACACAGATCCCAGGTAAGGGCAGAGACCCCTACTCCCCCGCTCCAACCTGCGATTCCCACGCAAAGGTGGGAAGAATGCGGCGATACCGTAGCCTGCCAGCGCGCATGGTCTGCAAGGATGAGCTGCCCAATCGCCTTCTCACAACCCGGAAGACGCAGCGCATCTCCGATAACCAACACGTGGATTCCACGGTGTTCCCACCGGGCTCGATCTTCGCTCCTACCAAGGACAGCGCAGATCACTTCCTCAACGCGGAATTCCGTACGCTCACACTCTTCTGGATGACACTGGCGACTATTAATCCCCAACAAAGCACAGACCGCACGCAATGATTGCTCAGCACCTTGCGAAAGTCCCCAAAATGCAACGTAGCCTTCGCTCTTCATGGTACGAGCGTGAATTTTCTTTCCACGGAATACCACCGCGTCCGCGAAATCTGTGGAAAACTAGAGCTAATCCCGCCCCTGTGGATAACGCTGCTGTTTCCGCACCAAGCCAAGGTGTCAACGATGACCATCCTCAATAACAACACAGAAGTTCTCATGCCTGCCGAGGCCTGCGTAGTTCTGGCCCACGCGATGATTCCCGTCGCTTTGGCAGGAGGAATAGGCATCGGCTATTGGGAACACCGCTCAATTCCCAGCTAGTACCGGCATACTTGATATATGTCCAGATTGTCCCTCCCGGTCGGCGCTATCTTGCGTCCAGCGATCTTCGCTGTCATCTTTGCGCCCCTTGCCCTGATCCTCATGGGAATGTCGCTCGCGGATCTTCAGGCACGAGCTGCGATTGGTGTTCCCTTGGCCTCGGTCGAGGGCATGATCGGCATGGCTTTTTCGGCCATTCTTCTGGCCATGATTTCTATCAACTGTGAGCGCAATTCCATTGGTATGTTCATTGCTGCCGCTTGGGAACTTGTCATTGGTTTCTTACAGACCTTTGGTTACCTTCGAGTGCACTTCCTTGTAGCCTCAAACCTTTCAACCAACGATATTTCTGCCGCACAAACCTGGAATCTCTACCCCTTATGCGTAGCTGCGATCCTTTTTGGTGGCGGAGTTGCTTTGGCTCTGACTCACCGAGCGCGCGAAAACAGCCCGGATTCCAATCAGCTGATGTCCTTTCAGCACCACCAGGGTGAGCGAATCGCAGTCGCAGTGGCTTCACTTCCACTGGGAGTTATTGCCGTCGTGCTTCTCGTTCGCTGCGCTCCAGCCGATTCGCTTCCAATGGCTTCCAGCGGACTGCACGGCGTTATTGCACAGACCCCCATGCATACATCGGAGGGCATCGCAGTTGCCGTCATCTTGGGATTGATCGCACTGGTTTCGCGCTGGTCAATGATCGGCCCTCAGGTCATCGCTTGGGTCTACACCATCCCCGCTTTCCTTCTAATTCCCGTTGGAACAAGCCTCTCCGGTGCTGTCGTGACCCCTGGAAAATCAATGGGAACCCAGATTTTGATGTCCGCATCGACTATTTCTGCCTACGGAATGATCCTTGCGGCCTCGACCTTGGGAATTTACTGGGCTCGTCGCTACGCCCCCAACGACGCATCAAGCTCCAACCAAGTCGCATAATCCAGCGCTTCTCGGCGGGTAATCCCCAAAAATATTCGTTTTCTCGTTATCGTCAGCACGAGAAGAGGAGGTCCCATGTCTGATCAGGAACACAAGGAAGACGTTGACAAGGTGACGGAAGAAATCGATCACCCCCATACCGGTGAGGAAACACCCCTGACCGGTGAAGAAGTCACCCTTCCCGGTGAGGCATCTGCAGCCGAAGACATCATCGGAGGCGCATCAGTCACCGAAACCAGTCAGGTTGAACCCGTTCACATGGGTGTCACCCCAACATCCGTAGATGATGCTCTTGCACAGCGTTCGACGTCTGAGCTTTCCGAGGCCAAGCCCGAATCAGCTCAGGAACAGCAGGATGCGCAGACCGAGGAATCCTCTTCAGACGAACCTTCGAGCGAAAAACCATCTCAGGGCGATAGCCACGACTTAGCGCACGATGAGAACACCGTAGCCGAGTCTGAGCACACCTCCCACGACGACGATGCTGAGCCGGCCTCGGAAAAGTCTGAGGAAACTACTGAGGACAACGCAGAGCCCAAGGATGCATCCCCCGAAGAATCTGAGGAAGCTCCCGACTCCGCACACACCACAACGATCCCGGCTGCTTCCGAAGCCACGGAAGAGGAACCTGAGGACTCTCCTTCGGTGACCGAGGTTCCCGACGCCCTCTCGCGCCGCACACCTGCTCAGCCCGAAACCACCGAGGAACCCGAGGACGAGGTTGAAAGCACCCAGGTTCGTAGGCGTGCATTCATTGCTCCGGCAGCGGAAAGCGCAACGACCGAAGCTTCGTGGAAACCTCGTGAAGATAGCGGCGAACGTACCGTTCCTCAAGAGACCCCCGAGAGCCTCGACGATGCCCTTTTTGAGGGCGCAACCGTCGTTCCTGAAATGCCCTCTCGCGCGGCCGCTCACTGGAGCTCGTTGGCTTTGGGCATCTTTGCTCTACCCATCACTTGGTACCTCATTGCCGATGCTGGCGCTCGCATGACACTTCCCGAGGGCAACCCTGCAGCAACCGGCGTGATCAACTGGCTTGCTCTCACCGAAGTTGCCATCGCTTTCGTGGCAGTTATTGCACTATTTGAAGCATTCAAGCGCTCCTCACTGGGCGCATGGATCGGCGGCCTCTGCTTCTTCGCAGCCGGCCTTCCCTGGGTTTTCGCCCCCGGATTTACCTCTGCACACACGGTTTCCGTTCTGCACTTCCTGCAGAATTCCGGTGCCTTGGGCGCTAACCTTGCACACCACCTCCAAGCATCCGGATACTCCGGCCGCCTACTCTTCCTTGGAATTGCACTGCTTGGCATCGCATCCCTTTCGCATTCGGTTCGTCGCCGCGGACGCAATGAAGAGGCAATGCGCGAGCAAGTAGAGCGCGTCAATCCCACGGGTGCACACTTCACCGCCCGCGAACGTCGTCGCGCTGAAAAGGCAGCTGGTCTGCGGTGAAACCCGAGGTTTCACGCGCGGTATTGGAAGCTCCCGGGCCCTGGGTTCACCGTAGGATTTCAGCCTCGGGAGCATCCTTCCATATCGCCGACGCGGGACCCGAAGATGCCTCTTTTGCCGTTATCCTCCTTCACTCGTTCCCGATGACTTGGTGGACGTGGCGGGAGGTTATTCCCGCCTTCACGCAGGCCGGTATCCGCACCATTGCAATGGATCTTCGAGGCTTTGGTACCTCCGATCTTGCTCCGGGAGAAGTCGAACTCACCCAGCTGGCGGCGGACGTCGCTGGCGTGGCCTCGGCACTGGGAATTTCTTCCTACACGGTTGTCGGCAACGGCATGGGTGGCGTGGTCGCGTGGATGCTCGGCGCGCTTAAACCTGCGGGCTTGCAGGCGATTGTGCCGGTGTGTGCCCCTCATCCGCTGGGTCTGCACTTCCTGCGTGGGCTTTCTTCCCGAGGCCGAGGCCGCTGGTTCTCAACCCTGCTATCGCGCCGTCCTCGTGTAGCCTTCTTCGCGGCACGCTCAGCATGGATCAACCGTTCAATCTCTCAGTGGGCGGCGCCTTTTAACCGCGATGAAATGCTTGAAAATGCGGAAGTCTACCGCGAGGCTCTTTCCCGTCACATTGCGGTTCGATCCGCATGGGAGTCACTGCGGGCAACGTTTAGGCCCTCATTTAGCTCCAAGAATGTTCTGACACGGAGCGTGACGGTACCCGTGCTTTCGATTCAGGCGCGCGACGACGGTTTATGGTCGCACGTTGATTTTGCTGATGATGTCCAAGCGACCAGCGGCGAATTCACCATGCGCGCAATTGGCGAATGCGGTCATTTCCCACAGGAAGAAAACCCTCAAGCTCTGATCCAGGCAATCCTTCCTTTCATCAAAGAATCCGCTCACTTTGCAGCGGAGAGTCAACTCTAAAGAAACGAATTTGCGCAAACTGTGTGCAAATATGTGATTTAGACCGTTCACCGTGCATAATAGTTACGACTATCACACGGTGGCTCTTTTGTGCTGGGCTGCCGTCTTACATGATTAGGACAGCTCAGTAGTCGGCGGCGCATGCTAGCGGCGCTCGCGAATAGAACGGAGTTCCGGCTTTATGTATGGAGATGCAAACTTCATCAACCAAGTCCCGCTCTTCAGTGGACTCGATGAGGCGCAACAGGCATCGCTGCAGCAGAAGATGGGTCAGACAACACTGCGACGCGGCGAAACCCTCTTCGAAGAAGGCGATCTTGGTGACCGTCTGTACATCGTGACCGAAGGCAAAGTGAAGCTGGGCCACACCTCGAATGACGGCCGCGAATCCCTGCTTGCAGTTCTTGGACCCGGCGAAATTCTCGGTGAACTGACCCTCTTCGATCCAGGCCCGCGCTCGACCACCGCAACCGCCGTATCTCCCGCCACCCTGCTGCACCTGCTGCACAGCGACCTCATGGAGATCGTCGAAGCGAACCCGACTCTGGCCAAGCACATGCTCCGTGCACTGGCACAGCGCCTGCGTCGTACGAATGAATCACTTTCCGATCTGGTCTTCTCCGACGTCCCCGGCCGCGTTGCCAAGGCGCTGCTTGATCTTGCAGATCGTTTCGGTACGGCAACAGATAAGGGCATCCACGTTCCTCACGACCTCACTCAGGAAGAACTGGCCCAGCTGGTTGGCGCTTCGCGTGAAACTGTCAACAAGTCCTTGGCAGATTTCGTTTCGCGTGGTTGGATCCGTCTGGAAGGCCGTGCGGTCACACTGCTTGACGTCGATCGTCTAGCACGCCGCGCTCGCTAATCTTTAGCTCAATGCCTTCGGGGCCGAGCAGGTGATAAACCTGCTCGGCCCCGATAGTTTATTGCGAAGAAATATCCGCAGTATCAGTCTTGCTTCGGACGCTTCAGATACGCGACCAAGCTATCTGAACCAGTCGGTCCTGGAACAACTTGGACGAGCTCCCAGCCATCGGCTCCCCACTGGTCGAGGATTGCCTTCGTTGCGTGAGTTAGAAGCGGAATTGTTGCATATTCCCATGTAGTCATAGCGCCATCCTACGGCACTCGCGGCGATTAGCCACGCGCAGCAACAGAAAGTGATGCCTCTCGTAATGCCTTGGCATTTGTACGAAGATGTTTCACCGACAAGCTTTGGGGAACCCGCGGTTTGCGCAACTCAACTGCCAGAGGATCTCGAGAATGCATGAGCCACTCACTCCAGTCAGTCCTTTCTGGATAGACGCGCAAAATCACGCGGCGTTCGCGTTCGGTAAGACCGCCCCACACGCCGTAAGACATCTGTGACTGCAAGGCGTCTGCAAGGCACTCAAGGCGCACGGGGCACTCCATGCAGCGCATACGAACTTGACGCTGAGCTGCGCCCTGCACAAACAGGGAGTCGGGTTCATCTTCGGCACACAGGGCATACTCAACCCAACCGTGGTCGTCAATCATATGAAACTCCACCCTCTCCATGTGGTCAACATTGACCTCTTCCTCAGAGAATACACATGAAATTTTCATAAGGGAAATTAGGACGGCTTCGGTCCGTAATGTGGCAAAGATGCCAAACGTTGACCTAATCCACCTCTTCCTCTCTCTTTCCGAGGCCTCTACACGTATCCTGTACCTATGGCTCAGTCGCATACACGCTTTGTTCGACCCGCACAGCTGGTGGCGCTCTTGCTGTCATTCTTGGCAGCATCAACACTTGTCGGTGTGGTCAGCGCTGGCGTCTTGGTGCCGGCCGTCGGAACCGGTGCAATCACGGCGAAAGCAGGGATGGAGATCTTCGACGAGATCCCCACCGACATCCAGGTTGTCACTCCCGCGACCGAGTCCACCATGCTCGATACGAACGGCCAAGTAATTGCCCGTTTCTACGACAAGCAGCGCATTGTCATCCCCTCGGACAAAATCGCGCCCATCATGAAGAAAGCTATCGTCGCCATTGAAGACCGACGCTTCTTCGAACACCACGGTGTCGACCCTACAGGTATTGCCCGTGCAATGGTCAATAACCTCGGCGACGATGGTGGAAAGCAGGGCGCATCGACCATTACCCAGCAATACGTTCGTAATGCCTTGGCCGAAAAGGGTTACATGGAAGGCGATGCCGACCAGGTCGAGGCCGCAACTGAGCAAACCACCGAACGTAAACTTCGCGAAATCAAGTACGCGCTTGCTGTTGAGAAGCAAATGGATAAGGACCAGATCCTCAGTGGCTACTTGAATATCGCACCTTTCGGTCCCATCACTTATGGCGTTGAGGCTGCCTCTCGGCTCTATTTCTCCAAGTCCGCCAACGAACTGACGATCGGTGAAGCCGCGCTCCTAGCCGGCCTCGTCCAGTCCCCTGTTCAGTACAACCCCCTTCAGCACCCCGAGGCCGCGCAAGAACGCCGCGATATCGTCCTTTCCGTCATGGCTGACCAGGGCGTCATTACAGAGGCCGAAGAAGCCGAAGCAAAGGCCGTGAACGTGACCGACATGCTTCACCCCACTCAGATTCGTGAGGGATGCTCGGGTGCCGGCGATGAAAATGCCTACTTCTGTTCCTATGCAGTGCGTCAGTTCCTTGCCGATAGCGCATTCGGTAAGACCTCTATTGAGCGTGAGCGTCTTCTTAAGACCGGTGGCCTGACCATCCGAACGACTCTTGATCCGAAGAAGCAGCATGCCGCCTATGAAGCCTTAACAAAGACCATTCCTTCCGACGATGCCTCCGGTTTGGATAATGCTTTGGTTTCCTTAGTTCCCCAAACGGGTGAAGTTGTCGCAATGGCCCAAAACACCGTCTACGGCGTGGGCGAAGACGAAACTATGTCAAACTATTCGGCTGATGGTTCCTTCCAGGTTGGATCAACCTTCAAGGTCTTCGTCTTGGCCGAATGGTACAAGGAAGGCCGCTCGGGTTATGAAACCATTGACGGGCGAACGAACTTCCCCAATGGCTCCTTCAAGTGTGATGGCGCTCCGATCCACACCGAAAGCTGGAACGTCGTCGACTTGGCCGGTAAGGACGGCGCCTTTAACGTCATCGGCGCAACGGGCCTTTCGGTGAACCACTCCTTCGTTAACATGGCTTCTAAGCTCAACTTCTGCGATATTTTCAAAGTCGCTGCTGACATGGGCATCGATGACGGAAACGGTGAACCCATCTTGGCCGTGCCCGGTAACATCTTGGGTTCTGGTTCTGCTTCACCGCTGACCATGGCACGCGCTTTCGCAACCTTCGTCAATGACGGCAAGATGTGCCAGCCCTACTCGATCGCGAAGGTTACCGACCGTCAAGAGAACGTTCTCAAGGAAGGTTCGGCGAACTGCAAGCAGGTCATCGATCCGCAGGTCGCTCAAAAGGTTGCAACAACCCTGACCAAGTCGGCTAGCCAGTACTACACCGCGACGCGCCTGTCAGGCGGTCGTCAATTTGCCGCCAAGTCCGGTACGACTGACTACTCGGCAAACACCTGGTTGACGGGATCGACCGCAGAACTCACCACCGCCGCATGGGTTGGTCACGGCAACGCCTCGACAACCCCGGTTCAAAACGTCCGAATCAACGGACGCTACTACTCGCAAATCTTCGGTGAGACTTTCGTCGGCCAAAATATCTGGGCTCCCTACATGAGTAAGGCGCTGGAGGGCACTCCCAACCAGCCCATGCCCAATGCGAATATCGGAACCCCACAGGCCGCACCGCGCCAAACTCAGGCTCCGACTCCCAGTGCAGCTCCTGCCCCGCAACAAAATCCGCAGGGCCAGCAACAGCCCGGAGACAACGATGATGATGACGATGGGGATGAGTAAGAAATGACTTCACGTCGACTCGTCAAGCACGCATTCCGAGGCGCAGCCGCCCTTGCTCTGGGCGGTACTGCGGCTCTTGCCTGGGGAAGTGTCGAGCGGCGTCGACCTGTCCTTCGCCACTACGATGTCCCGCTTTCGGCACTGTCAACGCCCATGTTGCGCAGTCACCACCGAATGGCGAAGGTCCTCCATTTCTCCGATCTGCACCTTTTCGCAGGCCAAGAATTTCTTCTCGATTTCCTGCAAGAGATTCGCGAAACCGAGCAATTCGACTACGTATTCTCCACCGGAGATAACTTCGGCAGTCCCGATGCGCTAGAAATGGTGATCCAGGCTCACGAAATTTTCTCCGATTTCCCCGGAGCCTTCGTTTTCGGTTCAAACGACTACTACTCGCCAAAGCCCAAGAGCTGGACTCGCTACCTTCGGCCTCGTGAATCAGGAAAGATCGAGCGCGCGGTAGACCTGCCGTGGACCGAACTTGCCGCACACCTGCGAACGATGGGCTGGGCGGATTTGTCGAATTCTTCGGCACTTGTGGAGCCTTACCAGACTGAGACCACGACCGACGTCGACGAGTTCAGCTACGCACCTGCTCCTCTTGCTCTGCTGGGTGTCGATGACCCGCACATTAACCGCGACTCCATCACTGGACTATCGCAGAGTTGGCTATCCTCTGGAGCTATTCGCATGGGTGTGACCCATGCACCCTACACGCGCGTGCTCGACTCAATGACCCACTTGGGTGCAGAAGTGATCCTTGCAGGCCACACTCACGGTGGTCAGATTGGACTGCCGGGCGTGACCTCCCTGGTCACCAATTGCGATCTCCCCCGTGAGTTCGGCAAGGGATTACACGTGTGGGAGACCAGTGCCAGCGAGAATGCATGGCTGCACGTCTCCGCGGGCTTGGGTACCTCCCCTTACGCTCGGGTGCGTATCGCCACCCGCCCCGAGGCCTCGATCCTGACAATTCACGACTGAACACAGGAAACGGGCAAGACTCCCGACCTTCGCGTACAAAATTTTGCGCACCGGCTTTGGACGGCTATACTCAAACGGTCACGGGGTGTGGCGCAGCTTGGTAGCGCGCTTCGTTCGGGACGAAGAGGCCGTGGGTTCAAATCCCGCCACCCCGACGTGATTCCCGCAGCATCGTTAGGTGCTGCGGGTTTTTTCTACCCGTTACACAATCCCATCTTCCGCATCCTCCGCGCATCTGTTTGATACGGCTGATAGCGTGACGTTATGAACGCTTCTCGACCCGCTTCTTCTCGACCCTTCCTGGTGGCCGTGTGCCGACCAGACGGTATTCTTGCGCGAGATGAACTGGCGTCGATGAAGGCAATCGGTCAGCTCAGTGACAGCGATCTTCACCCACTCCCGTTAGTTGATGCCGCTTCACCGCACCCGGCCAGTGATATCGACTTGGACCAGTATTCGGGTGTCATCATTACCGGCTCTCCCTTCGGTTTCGAGCACCCTCATGAGCAGAAAACTCCCGAGCACCTGCGCGTTGAAGAACGTATCGATGCCTTGACATCCATCCTTCTAGAGCGTGATTTCCCGACTTTCGGCATCTGTTTTGGCCTGCAATCCCTGGCTCGAGCCTCGGGAGCACCCATCGTTGAGGGCTTCTCTGAGGATCTCCAGGCCCCCGAAATTTCCTTGACCGAGGCCGGACTTGCCGACCCACTAACCGGTAAGCTCCCGCCAAAATTCCACGCCTACACCGGCCACGCTGATGCAATTGGATCTATTCCACAGGGAGCCGAACTTCTGGCGACCGGAACTCACTGCCACGTCCAAATTCTCCGTTGGGGAAAGAACATCTATGGCACGCAATTTCACCCGGAAATTACGCGAGACGGGATGCATCTACGCATTGAGACCTACGGTGACACCTACTATCCTGCAGAAGAGAAGCCCGCGGTAGTTGCACGCTGCGACGCTGCGAATACTCAACCCGCCCACGACCTATTGGCATCCTTTATCCACCGCTACCAACAAGCTTGAGCAAGGGGAGCTATGGCCATCTCGTTCGCACAATCTGAACGTTCAACACTTGGCGTTGAGTGGGAACTCCAGCTCATCGATATCGATTCTGAAGACCTCCGCCAATGTGCGCAGGCAATTATCACTCAAGTCTGTGCGCAGTATCCGGGAAATACGCTTGTTCACGGTGAAATGCTGCGCAATACAGTGGAATTAATTTCTCGCAAACAGACACGTGTCCGCGATGCCATTGCCGATCTCAATGAGGGCTTAGAGATGCTTGAGCCGATCACATCGGCACTCCGTGTCAACCTGACAAGCGCAGGGTCTCACCCATTTGCTAACCCTGCACACCAGCGGGTTTCAGACTCAAAACGCTATGCCGAATTGGTCAATCGCACCCAGTTCTGGGGTCGCCAAATGCTGATTTTTGGCACGCATGTTCACGTTGGGATTGAGGATCGCGCCAAAGTTCTTCCCCTTCTTGCCTTCCTCTCCACTCAGCTCGGGCGAATCCAAGCCCTGACGGCCTCGTCACCCTATTGGGCGGGAACGGACACGGGCTACTGCGACAATCGGGCGATGGTTTTCCAGCAGCTCCCCACGGCGGGTGTCCCTCAGCTTTTTACCCGCTGGGAAGAATTGGAACATTACACTCGCGACATGATGCACACCGGCATCATCTCTAATTTTGATGAGATCCGTTGGGATATTCGCCCCTCGCCTAGGCTTGGCACACTGGAAGTGCGCGTCTGCGATTCTTCCAGCAACGCGGCTGAAATTGGAGCGATCGCCGCACTTATTCACTGCCTGGTTGAATACGGTTCACGTGCTCTTGATCGAGGCGAAGAACTTCCGACTACCTCCCCGTGGTTCTTGGCTGAGAACAAGTGGCGTGCGGCGCGTTACGGGATGGATGCCATTCTGATCGAAGACATTCACGGCAATGAGCGTCACATCGATGAGCTGCTGGATGAAATGATTGAAAAACTGCGCCCTGTTGCGCAGGACCTTGATTGCGCAGAAGAGTTGGATTTCATTTCAACGATGCGCAGCATTGGTGTGGGCTACCAGCGTCAGAAGGCGGTTGCCGATGCCTGCGGTAGTCTTGAGGCCGTCGTTTCGCACCTACGTGCAGAGACTCGCGCCGGCCATCCGCTTGATCCGCAGGTGACTATTAACGCCTTCACGGAAGGTGCACACGCACCTCGTTCGGGGAACCACAACTAGGAACGGCCTTGGCATTCCGGCACTGCTGGGCATTCGAAAATTCGGGTGGATGCCAAGCCTGACTCCAGCTTGCATGACATACAGGTGGGGCGACGCATGCGATATTCGCTGCGTCGCCCCACAAGTTTCAGGCCGGTGCAATTCCGACGTGACAGCAAAACTGTGATGCTGTCGGGTATTTCCCCTCAGCGCTCGTTCAGCCCTGCTTTCCAAAGCGGCGGAAGAACATCGCCAATAGTGCACCGGAAAGGTTGTGCCAGACCGAGAAGACAGCACCAGGAAGCGCGGCCTCGGGGCTGAAGTACTTCGTCGCCAAACCGGCTGCCAAAGCCGAGTTCTGCATACCAACTTCAATTGCGGTCGTACGAGCTGCGCGGTAATCGCCGCCCGAGATACGGCCTGCGAAGTATCCGAAGAAGTAACCCAGCAGGTTATGGAGGATGACCACGACGAAGACGATGAGTGCGGATTCCATGATCTTGTCGGCGGACTTACCAACAACTGCTGCCAGCACGTAGGAGATGCCAAGGACGGAGATCCAGGGAAGAGCCGGGAGGATCTTTTCAACGTAACGGCCAGCAAGCATACGGACGATGAGGCCTGCGACCACGGGGATCAGAACGATCTGAACAATCGAGATTGCCATCTTCTTTGCATCAACAGGCATGTACTGACCGGCAAGCCACATGGTGAGAAGGGGGGTCATGAAGGGTGCCAGCAAAGTGGAGATCGATGTCATGGTCACCGAAAGTGCAACGTCACCCTTAGCCAAGTAAGAGATGACATTCGATGCGGTTCCACCCGGGGCGCATCCGACCAAGATGACGCCGGCTGCGATTGCCGGATCAAGGTTGAGCGCCTTGGTGAGGAGGAAAGCAACTCCAGGCATAATGACGTACTGCGCGATAACACCGACAATGACGGGCAGGGGGCGCTTCACGACAAGAGCAAAGTCAGGAAGGGTCAGGGTCAGGCCCATGCCGAACATAATGATGCCCAGGCCAATATTCACACCCGAGGCAAGCTTTGCTGCATGGGTCGGGAAAATCAGACCCAGAGCGAATGCCACAATAATAATGAGCGGAAATACGGTAACCGCAATGCGTGCGGAACGATCTTCTTGAGAAAGCTCGGGCTGAGCGGCAACCGAGAATGGGACGGTTTCTTCGCGTGTATCGTTTGTTGACATACCTATAACTATTGCGCTCTTGGCCCACTTCAGAAAAAGTATGTCTCAGTGAATGGGATGTTGGTGAGCACCGGCACAGAATTCGCATTTTTCTTAGGTTTGCCTTAGTGAATAGGGGCACTACACTGTTGCCCATGAATCAACGAGGATCACGGATGCGCTCACTTATTCGCCGAGGATGGCTCTCAAACGAGCATGGCGCGTGGGTAATGACTGCTCTTCCCATCGCCGTCGGAATCTGCACCCTGAAACCTCAGCCCATTCAGTTCCTTTTACTTGCCGCATGGACAGCGGCCTACTGCAGCTATCACGCACTCACCCTGTACATGGCGGCTGCACCTCAACGTCGAAAATCCTACCTACCGGCAATGGCGACCTGGGCAGCAATCGCGACCGCATGCGGAATTCCGGTCATCATTCTTCACCCGCGTCCTGTCGCGCGAATCCTGATCCCCGTGACATTCTTCTGTGCAATTGCGACATTCGAGGCGTGGAGAAAATGCCGACGCTCACTACCCTCACACCTCGCCAGCGTTCTGGCCAGCTCATGCACTTATCCACTGTCAGTGTGGGTTGTTGCTGAAGACTACTCACCACTCAAACTCTGGTGTGCGGCAGCCGCAATTGCGGCATACATGCTGGGCGCTACTCTCTACGTAAGATCATTGATCCGAGGCGCCGGGGACACACGCATGTTCGCCGTCTGTATTGCCTGGCACCTAGCGACACTAGTGGCTGGTCTTGTTGGCGTTGTGATCCACGTGATTCCGCTGTGGTCTTTGATCGCTTTTACCGCGCTTTCTGCGCGAGCAATCATTGTTCCCGCATTACAAAATTCATCACGCATCAAGCTTCGCCCCGCGGTCATTGGGATTGGCGAATACCTGGCCTGCGCCTTGATGTTTAGCGCAGTTATGGCGATCGTCGCATAGTTCTTTGCTCAGTGATAGGTGATAATTAAGCGCATGAACTTTATTCTGCGTCTTATCGGAACCGGCTTGGGACTGTGGGTCTCGGCCAAAATTGTTCCTGGAATCGTCATTGCACAGGGCACGACCCTGACTGAAACAGTCATTATGCTGGGCCTGATCGCTTTGGTCTTCACCATCGTGAATTCGATCGTACGCCCCTTGGTTTCAATCCTTGCCTTCCCCCTGTACATCCTCACTTTCGGACTCTTTGCTCTGGTGACTAATGGCATCGGTTTCATGGTGGCAAGCGGAGTTGCCCACTCTTTGGGTCTTCCTTTCTCTGTCTCTGGGATTGGAGCGGCAATTATCGGTGCGATCATCACCGCTGTTGTCTCTTCGCTGTTTGGAAGCTTGACTGGAGCATCCAAGAAGGACTGATCCTTCTTCGCTCACACATCACGTCACTCGGCGGGTATCAAAGATATAGGAGCGCGTCTGCGTCCTATCGGTGATACCTAGCCGAGTTCTTCTTTGTTCTTCCCAACGAATTACTTCCCCAATATTGGGGTTCTGTTGCGGATTCACCTGCTCGCATTCACGAATCGCCTGCGTATAGGTCCCGATGTCGTGCGCGGCAATGGGATTGTCACTGCCCTGCTTCACATCCAAGTGCTCGCTATCAAAATGCAAGGTGAGCGCATTTCCCCGATTCGTATTTGCCGCACCATCAAGGGCAGGAACAATATCGCGTGTATTTTCCATATTGAGCATGGGAACACCCGGATCAGGGTGAAAACCGGCGACGGGAGATCCCGCTGTCAGAACCGAGGCTACACTGTAGCGTGCGCGAATATCGCTTTCGGAGGCCAGCTGAGCAGCGATGATTCCACCTTGTGAGTGGCCAATGAACTCAACGGGTTCATCACTGCGAATTCCCGCCATATCCATAGCCTCCTTCACCGCACGAAGCTGATCTGAATCAGATTGACCAACAGCTTGAAGGTTCGTCAGCATGTCCTGGGGATTATCCTCACCGGGTCCCCACTTCTGCGTTCCTCGAATCATGACGGACCACGAACGGCGTTCCTGGCCCTGTTCATCTGTAGTGACATGCTGAAGGATCTCGATCTGACCTTCATCCGCGCTTGAGCGCAGTTCTCCGATCCTCTCAAGGGCTGCCGAGGCCTGAAGTGGAGTGTTCACATGAGGGGGAGCTCCACTCCCCCCTTGCCTGACTCCCAAGGCTGCCTGCTGGGGCGTCGGTGCGTGTTTGGGGTAGTCAATAACGCTATGAGCCGCATAAAGGGCAACACCAAAAGCCCCACAGTATGTGCGTACTTTTCCGCCATCAGCAACACCTTCCAATACCCGTGTACTTGACGGAGCTCCCCCACCGGAAGCGGCCGGAAGCGACTGCGGCGAAACCCGCACTCCACTGTGCCGGCCAAACATTAACCAGCCCATCGCCGCATAGAACGTTGATGCTTGGGCCGCGGCATCGCGCGTCACTTCTGCGTTCTCATGCGAATTCGTACCACTGAGCATTCGGGCCATTTCGCCAACGTCATACTGGGTCCGAATACCCAGCTCTGCGTCTTTTGGTTGATGGATGAAGGAATAGCCGTGAGATGCAACAATCACCCCTCCATGAACCAATCCAACAGGAGCCATGAGAAAGGGAAGGTTTGGATTTAGGTACTTTCCAAAGCGTCCAATCCTTTGTGAGAGCACTAAGCCACCACCCCAGGTATTGAATCCCAAACCGCCGTCTAAACGGGCGCAGGTGCGCTGGTAGGCTCGGACATCGGCCTCGGCACCAGAGTGGATACGCGCAACATAGGCAAGCTTTTTCGCACAACTATCCACCCGCTCACTGAGGTGCGCGCCGAGTGAGTAAAAGTGGTCGGCCAGCTCGCCACACTTGTGAATCCTCAAGTCTTGGACCATCCCAGCGAGCATATCCAGCTGCTCATCACAGGCATTTTTGATTTTCCTCATTGCGAGGACATCATCTACCAATGCCTCAGTATCGATTCGCGTTTGCGAAGAAGAGACAAGCATCCACGACACAGATTCATCGCTCATGACTGTCCCTCCAGACTTGCCATTTCCAGTTGCGCAAGTTCTTTCAGCTGCGATGCCAGTGCGGACCAAGAATTCGATCCCTTCGCAATTTGATCAATTTCTACGCGCGCACCTTCACTTCCGTTTCCGGTCCATGACGACAGAGAAAACTCATTCATTGTTGCGGCGATATCCGCACAATTGTCTGCTATTACCTGAAGCGACTGACATACCGTGAACATCAACATACGTGTCAGAGTATGAGGACCCTCTTCTCGCTTCAGACACATCACAATTTCTGTGGAAAACACCGAAAACCCGTCACGACTGTGTGTGAATACAAGGTTTCAAACCCTGGTCCCGTGGCAACGCGGCCTCGGTCTGAGATGATTAAGACATGACTTCGCAGCAAGGATCCATGTTTTCGCCCGAAATGGGATACGCAGACCTAGCAGCAACTGGCCAGGCGCTTTCTCCGCTGGACGGTCGCTACCGTCCTCAAACCCAAGAACTGACTCAGTACCTTTCAGAGGCCGCACTCAATCGAACCCGAATTTTTGTCGAGATTGAGTGGATGATTGAGCTGCTGCGACGGGGCGTCATTGCTCACGCACCCGAGATCTCTGATGCCGAATTGGACTACCTGCGTGCACTTCCTCAGAATTTCAACGCAGATTCCATTGCCGAACTCGCCCAGATCGAAGCCGAAACCCGCCACGACGTAAAGGCAGTCGAGTACTACATTGATCATCGCCTTGAGGCAGCGCGCGATGCTCTCGGTCCCACCACCGTACTTCCCTCGCTTCGTCCGCTGGTCCATATTTTTGCGACCTCAGAGGACATCAATAACCTCTCGTATGCGCTCAATGTTCAAGCTGCCGTTCGCCAAGTGTGGTTGCCTCGTGCACAGGCGCTATATTCGCGACTTCTTGAATTGGCTCAAAATGGCGCGGATGTTCCCATGCTTGCGCGTACCCATGGCCAACCGGCAACTCCGGTCACTATGGGTAAGGAATTAGCGGTTTTCGCCTATCGCCTCTCTCGCCAGCTCTCGCGAATTGAAGACGCGGAATACTTGGGCAAAATGAATGGAGCCACTGGAACTTGGGCCGCTCACCGCATTGCACTGCCTGAGGTTCCCTGGCCGCTTCTTACGAAAGATTTTGTGGAGCGCCTCGGTCTGACGTGGAACCCGTTAACGACTCAGATCGAGTCTCATGACTGGCAAAGCGAGCTCTACAGCGATATTTCGCGCTTCGGACGCATTGCTCATAATCTTTCGACGGATTGCTGGACCTACATTTCTTTGGGTTATTTCCATCAAAAGCTTGGTGCGCAAGGGTCAACCGGCTCTTCGACAATGCCGCATAAGGTCAACCCCATTCGTTTTGAGAATGCCGAGGCTAATTTTGAGATTTCCTGCGCGCTGTTGGAAACCCTTGCTCAGACTTTGGTGACATCGCGACTTCAGCGCGATCTGACGGATTCCTCAACTCAGCGCAATATCGGAGTGGCTTTGGGGCACTCGCTTGTTGCGATCGATAATTTGACCCGCGGTTTAGAGGGAATCGAACTGAATTCACAGGTCATGGCTGAGGAATTGGCACAGCATCCCGAAGTTCTTTCCGAGGCCATTCAGCAGGTCATGCGTCTTGCCTCCCTTGAGGGGCGCGACGGTATGGAGAACCCCTACGAACGCATGAAGGAACTGACGCGCGGACACGATATCGATATCCACCGTCTGCGTGAGTTTGTATCTTCTTTGGATTTACCCGAAGACCACAAGCGCCGACTCATGGAGCTCACTCCTGAGACCTACACGGGTTATGCACCCGACATGGTCGATTGGATCAGCGCAGAGTAACGCAGGTTTAGACGGGCTTCCAGCCACTATCAAATGCGGGTGCCCCCAAGCGCTCAAAGAGCTCTTCGGGGCGCACCTGCAGGGAAGAGTACCCCAGAGCGCGCATGTCGACGATGTCCTCATCACCACATTGAAGCGTGCCTTCAATGACGATCGGCGCAATTTCGGGATTACGCCATGCTGCCTCTACAGCCGCAGCCAGTAGGCCCTGCGCAGCACGCGCACGAAGGTCTTCCGCTAGCTCTTCGCCGCAAGCCGTCATTACTACAGTGAAGCAAACCATGGTTGGTTTCCCAAAGCCTTCGTTCACCTGGACTTCGCAGCGATCGACATCCCATGGAGCGGAATTCACATTGCCGTATTCACCGCGCACAACCTGCTTTTCAAGGGTTGAGCGAAGCCTTACCTCGATCATGCGGGCGAAGCGCTGAGAGCGCCCTTCCCTATTGCTTGGCCGCAGACGGGTAAGTGCAGCTCCTACTCCGAGCGTTGCAATTCCCATAGCAGCAAGGCCCAGGGGGTTAGAAATCCTTGGGATATCGTCAGAGATGCGCTGGAGCGCAGACCCATTCATCATTCCCAAGATCCGCTTGAGTGATCTATTCGCTTCCATGCGTCACCCCATCGTGATTGTCATCAGCTTCTTGTGCATTACAGGTGAGTTGCCGAGCATGAATGCCCTTCACTCGAGACCACACTCCCGAATTTGGGTCATCGAGCTCTTGCCATACGTCATAAATACGCACGCGAGTAGGCTCATCGCCCTGTGGGAGCATCGCTTGGAGTGTACAAACCGCCTGTCCGACTCGATCCCACCGGGTGATAGCACTGCGACGCTCAAGGTGTCCCACCGTTTCGGTGTACGTCGACGAGGAATGCGCATAGTACAGGGCGCGCAGTCGTGGCTGAATGAGCTTTCGTCCCACCATGATCCGATGGTCGGGGGCACGAGCCGGTGTCCCGTCAGTAGACGGAACAACATCCTGATCATGGGCAATATCGACCATGACAACTTCTGGACGAATTCGTGTTCGCCTGGCGGGAGCTCCCATAGCGAGAATCGCACGGACATCAATTCCCGCCTCCTGCGCAGGTAGGCTTCCCAAATTAACCGCGATCAGACCGCCCTGAGAATGACCGGCAAGCATCACTGGCTCCGTAGCAAAGCCTTCAGGATCGACTCCTTCTTCACTCATCGCCTGGTGAAGTGCCACAATAATGCCCGCGCGCATAGACGAGGGCATTCCCAATGCCTCTCGAATATTGGCCTCCATGTCTGCCGGGTTGGGGGTTGATGGAGTGTCAAAGTGCTGTGTTCCGGGAATTGACACGAGCCAACGACGTGTCTTCCCCTGGCCTACGCGCGTGATTTTGATGGACTGCCCATAGGTTCCAGCCCAGTACATGTCATCGATATCCGCTGCCATGTCTTGAAGTGAGCGCGGCGCCCAAAGACGCTTGATCTGAGAATGCGGTCGTCCTGGAATCTCAATAAAATCCTGGCCACCATCAGAATCAAAATACTTATCTGCATGTGCCGTTCCACCAGTCATTTGCCCCAGCGAAGTACCGACAATGAGCATTCCCGCCATCAGAGCTTCAAAGCCATCACGAGGCGTCACCTGCGCCAAGCGTTGAAGTTTACCTGTGCGATCCAATCCAATGACAGAGTCCAGTGCCGCTGCTGCGTGAACGATTTTCCCAGCACTGCCAGCGATGCCACAGAGGACACGAACAAAAAGCGTGTCCAATCCGGGGTCCCGGAAGAAGATCGACTGGGATTGTTCTGATACCTGTTCACCCAGACGATCTGACTCCATTCGGAGACGCGAGCGAATACCCGATGGAAGAAATCCCAGTGTCGAGGCCCCAGCAACCGCGAGCGCGGAGAGCAGTTTAGGTGCAAGCGGGATCACTTTTGCACGCAGGTAGAGGGAAGTAAAAGACCCCGGCACACGACGCCGTGCGTAATACGAACGGTGGTGTTGTCGTCTCATTACCTCTCCTTCCCTTGGTGCAAGCCTAAACCCCCTGACGTGCATCTGCGTCCAGATTGAATCAGCGAGAGTTTCCCTCACTATATTTCCTATTGACGCACATACCCCCCGGGGGTATATTTAGAAGCGCAAGGAGGAACACCATGGCCCACGGATATACCGAAGAAACCGAGCACTACCTCAAGCGCCTTCGCAGAATCGAAGGCCAACTGAGGGGGTTGCAACGAATGGTTGCAGAGGATACCTACTGCATTGATGTCCTCACTCAAATCTCGGCAGTGCAGTCAGCGCTGGACTCCGTCGCACTGTGCCTCCTTGAAGACCACATGAATCACTGCGTCCTTCACGCCGCTCAGCACAGCGAAGAAGAAGGACGCGAAAAGATCCAAGAAGCCGCAAAGGCAATCGCGCGACTGGTGAAGTCCTAAGCGCGCACCGTAACGTCTCTCCATTTTTCCCACCACCAAAGAAAGGCGCCATCATGGCACAGGAAATTGACCGCACCGTCGAACTCTCCATCAACGGAATGACCTGCGGACACTGCGTCGCATCTGTCACCGAAGAACTGAGTGAGATCCCCGGCGTCCTGAACGTCGAGGTCATCCTCAACTCCGGCGCAACCTCGAAGGCCACCGTTGTCACCAACACCGAACTCGATGACAACGCTCTGCGCGATGCTGTTTCCGAGGCCGGCTACGAACTGGTCGGAATCGCTCGCGATTTCTGATCTCCTCATCCGGGGGCGCCATCAGGTGCCCCCGGATATCCCGTGAACCACACACGACAGAATCAATCAGAATGACTACCGAAACTCACCACACATCAACTAATACTGAGAGCGAACACTTAGGAGACGGCCTACTGCGCCGCGCTGCGGATCTACGCAACCGCTTCCTTGTGACCCTCCCCTTCACCATCATCGTTCTGGGCCTGTCCATGGTTCCTCCACTTCAATTCCCCGGCTGGCAGTGGGTCGTCGCTTTCCTCTCGCTACCCGTCGTGATCTGGGGTGCCGCCCCCTTCCATCGCGCTGCCTTCCAGGCCGGACGCCATGGATCTTCGACCATGGATACCCTGGTCTCCCTCGGTGTCATCGCCTCGAGCTTGTGGTCGTGGTATGCCCTACTCTTTGGCGGCGCAGGCATGATCGGCATGCGCATGCAGACGTCGCTCATCCCAGCGAACAGCCACGCAACGCACGCAGAAATCTACTTCGAGGGTGCCTGTGCAATCGTTACTTTCCTTCTGGCCGGCCGACTGATGGAGGCACGGACGCGCTATCACTCCGGTGATGCCTTGCGTTCTCTTCTTGAGCTCGGTGCGAAGGACGCAATCCTCGTTGAAGGAAGTGGCACGGATCGCCAGTTCCGCACCATCCCCGCAGCTGAACTTCGCGTCGGAGACCTCTTCCAGGTTCGTCCCGGAGACAAGGTTGCAACCGATGGCATCGTTGAAGAGGGTTCCAGCGCTTTGGATACCTCGCTCATGACGGGTGAATCTCTTCCCCGCGAAGTATCCCCTGGTAGCGCGGTCACCGGAGGGACCCTCAACACTTCGGGAGCATTGATCGTCCGCGCAACCGCCGTTGGATCCGAAACTCAGCTGGCTCACATCGGCCAGATGATTACCGAGGCCCAGGCAACAAAGGCCCCCGTCCAACGTCTTGCGGACCGTATTTCTTCGGTGTTCGTTCCGACGATCATTGTGCTTTCCCTACTGACTTTGGCAGGATGGCTCATTGCCGGAGCTGGCGCTCAAAGCGCAATCACCGCAGCCGTTGCCGTCCTGGTTGTTGCCTGCCCCTGTGCTCTTGGTCTGGCTACGCCAACCGCACTCCTTGTAGGTTCGGGCAAGGCCGCGCAGATGGGTATCCTCATTTCTTCCGCTGAGGTCCTTGAGCGCACGCGCAGCATCGACACGATCCTCCTTGATAAGACCGGCACCTTAACAAAGGGTGCCATGTCATTGGAGTCCGTGATCCTTCCTGATGGAAGCACGAATTCTCCCGATGCCCAGTCCAGCGAGGATGCGCTCAGCGTGACCGCCTCGCTGGAATCTGCCTCGGAGCACCCGATTGCCCGTGCGCTCACTGCGGCTGCCCACGAGCGCGAGCTTCCCTCGCACCCAGTTCGCGAGCTGCGCAACCACCCCGGACTTGGGGTTTCCGCGCTCGCCGAGGACGGCGCACTCCTTCTGGCCGGCCGCGTGAGCTGGCTGGGTGAGCTTGGCATTTCCCTTCCTCAGTCTGCGCTTTCCGCGATCTCCGAGGCCGAGGCCACGGGAGCGACCGTTGTGGCCAGCGCGCGCGTTGAGGGCTGGCAGGAAACTTCCTCCGCTGGTGATACGGACCCGACGCAGGCTTCGGAGCCCACGCAAGAGAACGAGGATGGCGGAATCATCGTCGATATGGCCGTGGGCGGCATGACCTGTGCTTCCTGCGTTCGCAGAGTTGAGCGCAAGTTGGGTAAGCTCGATGGCGTTCACGCCCAGGTCAACCTGGCAACTGAGAGCGCTCGAATCACCCTTTCACACGATTACAGCGATGCACAGCTTGAAGAGGTTGTGAAGGCAGCAGGCTACGAGCCTCAGGTACGTTCGCGTCGGCTTGCATCCGCTCAAGCACCCACAGCGACACTCACACCTCAAACGCGCGAACTTCCCGAGCACCTCGATGGCGTGCTTCTGGGGGCATTCGTTGTGCGTGACACGGTGAAGGAGTCATCAAAGGATGCGATTGCCCAGCTTAAGGCCTTGGGTATCACTCCGACCTTGCTCACTGGTGATCACGAATCTGCAGCACGTTTTGTCGCTTCGCAGGTCGGTATTGATTCGGTCATCGCGGGAGTCCTTCCCGCAGATAAGCGCGATGCGGTGATGCGCCTTCAAGAAGAAGGCCACCAGGTAGCCATGGTGGGTGATGGTGTTAATGACGCGGCTGCTCTGGCACAGGCCTCGACTCAGGGCTTGGGTATTGCCATGGGTTCGGGTGCCGATAGTGCAATCGCTGTCGCCGATATGACGCTGGTGAGCTCGGATCCAACGATGGCTGCCGCTGCGATTCGTATTTCGCGCGCAACGCTGAAGGTCATCAAAGAGAACCTCTTCTGGGCCTTCTTCTACAACGTCCTTGTGATTCCGCTCGCGATTTTCGGGCTTCTCAACCCGATGCTCGCTTCGGCTGCAATGGCCATGTCCTCGGTGTGTGTTGTCCTCAATTCCATGAGGCTGCGCCGCGCGCACTGAGGTATCACGCTCATACGTCGTGCCCCCGCGATTTCTCGCGGGGGCACCGTGCGTCTTGACCGATATAACGCTCAATCAATTCCAGTCAAGCGCGTTAGCTGCTGCGTTTAACGACCTGGAAACCGCCCTGGTTATACACCAATTCGAAACTATGCCCTGGATGCGCACCCTGCGCGTAGGCCACGGCATCGACATTCTTCTGATCTCCCCACGCGGCTCCACGTTGGTCGACAACGACATAGTCGACGTCAACATTCTTAGCGGATCCCACCCAATACACCTCGTGGCGTGGAACCAAGTAGGCCAGCAGGGTGAGATCAGTTTCGACCTGTGAATTCTCAGGGATGAGCTCATTGATCTCTTGAGCCTGGGCCATTCGAGGACTCAGAGTTCCAAAACCCGGATTCGTCATCTGCCACATCGGAAGCTGCGGAGCGGTCACAAAAGCCGCAGCGCAGGGCAGTGCCAATGCAATTGTTGCCACCACAGGACGCTGCGCGCTGGTTACCCAGCCCAAGCCTCGGGAAATCGAGGAATCCTGCTGCGAAGACCACCGGCGATGCACATCCAACAAGGCACCCAAGAGGATGGGGATCAAAATCGCGTTGTAGTGCCAGTGCTTCCAATCCCAGTAGTAGTCAACAGAACCCAAGAAACGCCACGCAATTGTCGGCATGATGACCCAGAACCAGGGAGATGCCATACCAATGATGCCGGCCCCCAAAATCACCATGGCAATCACGCCGTACTTTTGGGCAGGCCACAGCGCACGCTCGATCAGAGTGACATCCCCCTGATTACTGTTTCCATCCAAGCTGTAGGCCCAGGTACCTGAGGCATTAAAGGCGGGCAGAAGCAGCTTCACCGTCACGAAGAAGGCAAGAAGTCCAAAGACCGCGAAGAACAAGGGATAGGTGAAGGACTTTTCGCTCTCCCGGCCTCGCCACGCCAACACAATGCCAATCATCATGACGGTGAGGCCAAGGTCTTCCTTCACCAAGACCAAAGGCGCTGACCATGCCATAACGGCAACCCAGCGACCCTCAACAAATGCGGCAGAGGCCCAGGCAAGAAGGGGAACAGCAAAGGCAACCTCATGGAACTGCGAGGCAACAGCACCCTGGAATCCCCATGCGGTGACATACCCAATCCCAACGAATGTTCCAAGAAGCCACCCGGCTTGCTTGCTGGCTAGACGAACCAGCGGCCACGCCGAAACCGCAATCAACAGATCTTGAACGATCAGCAGGGTCAGTCCCGACGGGAAGAAGCGATATACCAGCCCCAGAAGAACCAAGATGGGGTGGAAGTGATCGCCCAGAAGGTTGTAGCCCGGTCCCTTCACGGGAACGATCGGCGCAGAGAAGTGAGAATAGGACTTCGCCGCCTCGGTGAAAATAGCCAGATCCCACGAAGGGACGGTCAGCGAACGCCACTGGCCAACCGAGAAGGTGATGTACAGGCAGGCGCCCAGGACAACGGAAAGTGCAGCGGGAAGATAGGCCGCAAGCGCGCGGGATGTACGCAAACGGGTACCTTTTTCAGACATTAACTGGTTTCTCCTGCAGGTGATTGGGATACGGGAGTGTGCTCGGGATCAGGGTAGGGGGCACCCAAGCGTTGAAGAGAGACAGGGGTTCGGAAGCGACGGCGCAGTCGCACTTTGCGCAGCGCAAGCATCGTCGAGGTCCATGCGACATCGGCTAGGCTCGCCGGCCGGTTGAGTGCGACCAAGCTGTGATCATCACCTGTGTGCTCAAAAGCGCAGGGCAATTCAATAGCGGTCATCCCCAAAGCGAGCAGCCGGACCTTCATGTCCAATTCGAGGCCGTAGCCATTGGCGAAGGGCATGATCGCGTTGAGCGCCTCGCGGGTAATACACAGCTGTTCGGACAGGGGTGCTTGACAATTCCAACCCGTTTGGCGCCGAATCGTATTGTGTGCGAGGCGTTGCGCGGCGGTCTCTTTGCGCGCGCTGCTCGGATCTTCGCTGCCGAGGCCCGCGGGAACAGCGCAGGCAAGGTCCGCACGGCCACTGCTGATGGCCTCGACAAGGAAGGCGGCATCGACGGCGCTCTCCCCCAAGTCTCCCGAGAGAAAGAGGATGTGGCGTCCGGGGGCATCCACGCGATCGCGCATTGCTGCAACTTTCACTCCCGTTTCACGTGCCGAAGCCCGGCCTCGGGGAACGGAATGGCGAACGACAACCGCACCGGCTGCGCGAGCATACTTCCCGGTTTCGTCGTCCGAGCCATCGTCAATGACAATCAGCAGGTCAACGCCAGGGATTGCGCGGCATGCACGAACAGTTGAGGCGATCTGCCGACCCACATTGTGGGCACAGATAATCGCAGCGACCTTCTGGGAAGGTGAGGGTTCGACGGATTGAACGGGAGTCACTCTGTTAGTCTATCCCGCTCACGTGCCGCCTCTCCTTAGCGAATCGTGACCTGGCGGGAAACGAGGCCCTGGCGCGCGCGACGTTCGTCTGCACTCAGCGGGGTGGTTTCCTTCAGCGCCTTCTCGACATTTTCCGCAAGAGCCTTCGCATCTGCGGCAACATCTTCTGCAGAAGCGCCTTCAGCAAGCTCAAAAACCGGGATTGCCAGACCGCATGCCCGGAAAGCTCCGACGAAGCGCGAGCCTTCTCCCAATCGGGCATTTCCGGCTGCCTGCAGGCGTGCCAATGCGTCGAAGAGCTTGTGTTCGGGGGCGTCCGAAACGTAGCGGATGAAGTTGCGGTTCATTTCGCACCAGTACATGCCTTCTGTACCGGGCACTGCAGCGGTAGGAACAACGTCGGCGCGGTTTTGCTCAAGAGCATCGCGCATTTCGGGGGTGAGTTCCTGATTCGGGTCAAACCAGTAACCGAAATCGGCAACGATCTCCATATCGCCAAACGCCTTCGGATCAACAATGTCCTGGAGGTGAGGGGCGGGCTCGCGCACATCAATATCGATGACGCCGTCAACACCGTCGGACTGTGCTTGAAGAGCAGCAAGAAGAGCTGCCGCAACGTCGTGTGAGAGATCGCCCGAGTTCGAGCGAGTCTGCAGGCCGACGAGGATACGTCCATCGGGGCGAATCATTGCGGGATGGCCATCGGGCAGCAGGGTAACAATGTCGAAGTCTGCACCGCCGTGTTCTTCACTGGTGCGTCCGCTCAGCGTTGCGCAAGGGATGATTTCGCGCATCGCGACCAGTTCGACCTCGTTAGGAAGTCCTTCAAAAGGACGTTCCACGAAGGGGATCGGGGGGCGGTATGCCGGGCGATCTGCGCTGACTGCTACTTTTTTACGACGTGAGGCTTTTCCCATGGGGCTATCGTAGCGGTTTTTGCCCAATCGACGAGGTGGGGGCTGGGCGAGCCGGTTCACCCGTCTTTCTCTCCAATTAGCCTTTCCAACTGACACCTCGGGAGAGTAGACTACGCGTAGTCACTTTTGAGGAGGACATATGTCTACTGCACGGGTTGCACGCTCCGTCAAGCTCGATCCCGAAATCGACGCCCGTCTCACGACCCTCGCTGAGCGGACGGGACGAACGAAGTCGTTCTACATGAATCGCGCCATCGAGTCAGCGCTCGAGGAGATTGAGCTGGCCTACTCACTGCAGGCAGAGCTAGAGGACATCCGCAGTGGACGCGCAGCATCGGTGAGCCTTGACGAGGCGGTGAAGACCCTTGGCCTGGAAGGCTGAGCTGTCACCGCGCGCACTGAAACAGCTCAGCAAGCTCGATAAGCCGACCGCGAGACGCATCATCAACTACCTCCGTGAGACTGCGAGCAGCGAGGATCCCCGCTCGCGAGGGAAGGGACTGACCGGCAACCTCGCAGGATTTTGGCGATACCGTGTCGGCAGCTATCGGATCATAGCTTCTATCGAAGATGATGAGTTAGTGATCCTCGCCATCAACATCGATCACCGCTCACGCATCTACCGCTGACCTATCAAACGCCGAAACCCTCGATGAAGAGCTCGCGGGCGCGATCGATCGCGGCGAGTTCCTTGTCCGTAAGAGGCTTGGTGGCGCTGCGCTCGATGAAGGTGAGGACGACCGAGGCGTAGACATTGGCAGCAAGCGGCAACACATCGTCATCCAAACGGCCACGCGCCCAATCGGTAAATACCGAACAGCACGTGCGATAAAGCTGCTCGTGCAGGTCGCCGTCACCGCCCACGCGAATGGCCAGCAGAGTCTTCAGGGCATTGCCATTGCGCGCGTACACATCGGCGAGGTGCCGAGCCACGACTCGGGCGTCACGCTCTTCGGCGAACCACAGGCCCTCGAGCGCCGGGGTGATCTCATCAAGAAGGAAAGACACGACCTCGGCAAGCAGCGCATCCTTGTCGGTGTAGTGGTCATAAAAAGTCGTGCGCGACACCATCGACGCGGCGCAGATGTCGGTGACACTGACGTGCGCATATGGCTTGGCCTGGCACACCTTGAGGAGGCCCGAGCGGATCGCCCGACGCGTCTTCCGGATTCGCAGGTCGAGATTCTTCTCGGTTTCGCGCCCGTGCTTATCTGCGCTACGCAGGAACATGTCTCTCCGATCATTTTTCCACTATCGATGGGCTTATCCTACGCATAACGGTTGCACCGTACGATATCTAACATTCTGTTCGTTATTGTGCGGTCCACCGCACGTAGACAGGCGATACAGTCGATGCATGTTCACCGAATACACCGGCAACCGCCAATTTGACCTGCAGCTCAACCGGACCTTCGCTCCGATACTCGACCGCGTCGGCATGGATACGATCGCGACCACCACGCTCCCCAACATTCGATCAACAAAACAGATCACGGCGCTTGCGCATAGCCTCGCCGAGCGCTTCTCATCCGAGGGGGATGCGGATGCCGCGTGGCGCCTCTACGAGCTCGCGGCCTTTTACCTCGGGGACAACGACCCCCGTAAGCGAAGCTTCATCGACGCCATGTCCGCCTCCTTCGACGAGGCCCACCGAGGCCTCGCCCTCACCCGACACACTGTTCCTTATGGAGGCGGGGAGCTGACCGCGATGCGATGGGAGGCCGACCCGACCGACCGCGCGCAGGCCCCCGCGGGCACACCGCGCACGCTCGTCATGATGAACGGCTTCGACGGGTACGCCGAGGAGATCATTGACTTCGCATCCCACTTCCCGACTCGCCCCTTCGACATCATCAGCTTCGACGGACCGGGTCAGGGGCACACGGTGGCGGCGGGCATGCCGCTCGAGCCCGAATGGGAGCGCCCGACGGACGCGGTCATGGACTACTTCGGAGTTCAGAGTGCAGCCGCACTCGGCGTGTCCTTCGGCGGTTACCTCGTCATGCGGGCGGCCGCCTACTGCCCGCGCATCAGCCACGTCATCGCCTTCGACATGATGTACCGGCTCCTGGACGGCCTGACGCTGCCACTGCCTCGTCCCCTGCGCCCCATCGCGGACGCGATCGTGGGGAACCCGAGGCCCGCATGGCTTATCGATGCCGCGCTGAGGACGGCCTCACGACTGAGCGCGGACCTGTCATGGAAGCTGCGGGAGGCCTCGCACATGACGGGACTACACCGGCCCAGCCAGGTATTGCGAGCGTTCGGCGACTACACGATGGAACCCCTCGAGGGGCGCATCACCCAGCCGTGCCTCATCCTCGCCGGGGACGCGGACCAGTACGTTCCCTTCGAGCGCCTGGGCGACGTACGCCGAGCGTTGCGGAACGCGGAGTCGCTGGAGGTACACGCGTTCCATCACGCGCAGGATCCGGACATGGCGCAGCACTGTCAGATCGGGGACTTGGACCGTGCCTTCGCGATCATGGGCAGCTGGCTCAGCAGGACGCGACCCCACACCAGCGCAAAATTGCCCGCATGACGGCGGCCGCACCATCGTTTTCGACTGCTGCCGCAACGAAATCGCTGTGGATGCGAATCTCCTCGGTGGCGCCGCCCATGGCAACACCAAAGGCTGCCCACTCGATCATGGCAATGTCGTTCGTACCGTCGCCAATAGCGACACTTCCTTCAACGGGAAGCGAGAGATCCCGTCGGAGTTCATCAAGTCCGCTGGCTTTCGTCACTCCGAGTGAACTGATATCAGCCCAGGAGGTCCAGCCGACGAAAACCTCGTGAGTCTTCGCAAAGGGCAGTGCACACAAGATGCTTTCGAAAGCATCGCGGTCCAAAGCGGGTTCACGAATGACAAGCTTGGGTGTACGCATCGAACGAAGTTCGTCGACGCTCACCAACTCGGTGTCTTCAACGATCTCCCCTTCGGGAAAACCTGTTGAAATTAAGCGAAGGTTACGGTCTTCAACACCGAAACGCGCATGCGGAAGAGCCGTCAACGCCTCGTCGATCACCTCGGCGGGGAAAAACTCATGGCGATGCACAATCTCGTACCCGGCCTCGTGAACGCGAGCAAGGACCGCACCATTGGACGCGACAATCCACCCGCGGCGGAAACCCAGCAGCGGGAGAACGGGAAGGACTGCACCCATTGAGCGGCCGGTCGCGATAACGACCTGCGCACCGGCGCGGCTGAGCGCTGCAATCGATTCAACGACCTGTGTGCTGGCACCGCTCGGACTCAAAATCGTCCCATCGATGTCCAGGGCGACCATCACCTGCGTAATATCACGCGGGAAAGTGGAAGGAAGCGCATCGAGCGCCTCCCCCACCAGCTCCTCGAAAGGACGGGGAGCTTCACCGCTCAGCGGCGCCGTCAAATAGCTGGTCACGCAACCTCGTTACTTTGCGGCAACGGGCTCAAGAACCTCGAGGCCACCCAGGTAGGGGCGCATCGCTTCGGGAACGTAAATTGAGCCATCAGAGCGCTGGTGATTCTCAAGGATTGCAACCAGCCAACGGGTCGTAGCAAGAGTGCCATTGAGGGTCGCAACAGCGGTCATTCCATCTTCGCGACGCTCACGGATACCCAGTCGACGTGCCTGGAAGGTCGTGCAATTCGAGGTCGAGGTAACCTCCATGTAGCGTTCCTGAGTGGGCAGCCACGCCTCGCAGTCAAACTTACGAGCAGCAGAAGTACCCAGGTCACCGGCGGCAGTGTCGATCACGCGGTACGGCAGCTCAACCTTGGCCAGCATCTCTTCTTCCCAAGCCAGGAAGCGTGCATGCTCTTCTTCAGCGTCCTCGGGACGGCAGTAGGAGAACATCTCAGCCTTGTTGAACTGGTGGACGCGGATGATACCGCGAGTGTCCTTACCTGCTGAACCAGCTTCGCGACGGTAGCAGGTCGACCAACCCATGTAGCGCTTGGGTCCATCCGACAGATCAAGGATCTCATCGGCGTGGTAGCCGGCAAGCGCAACCTCGGAGGTACCCGTCAAGTACAGGTCATCGGCGGGCAGGTAGTAGATCTCTTCGGAGTGCTCGTTGAGGAAGCCGGTACCGCCCATGACCTGCGGGGTCACCAGGGTCGGAGTCATCATGGGCACGAAGCCGTTGGCGAGTGCCTGATCCATGGCCATGGTCATCAGAGCCAGCTCGAGGCGGGCACCAATTCCCTTGAGGTAGTAGAAGCGTGCGCCAGAAACCTTCGCGCCGCGCTTGGTATCGATCGCATCAAGGCCTTCACCCAGTGCCAAGTGGTCCTGGGGTTCAAAGCCTTCGGCGGCAAAGTCACGACGCTCCGGGCCTGCGTGGCGCAGGACAACGTAGTCATCCTCGCCGCCAACGGGAACTCCGTCGAGGACCAAGTTCGGGAGCAGGCGAGCCAGGCGATCGGCCTCGGCATCAGCAGCGTTCGCAGCGGCCTCGGCTGCCTTCACTTCCTCAGCAAGTTCCTTTGCCTGCGCAAGAATGGCGGGGCGTTCTTCCTTGGATGCGCGACCCACGGACTTGGACACCTCTTTTTGCGTCGCGCGCAGGGCCTCAAAGTTCTGGAGGGCCTCGCGACGGGCAACGTCGGCTTCAAGAATCTGGTCGACAAGGGCGGGATCAGCTCCGCGAGCGCGCTGTGAGGCGCGTGCAGGCTCAGGGTTTTCACGCAGTGAACGCACATCAATCATGGGGCCATCTTAGTTCACTGAAGCATGTCAGTGCCGACAAATATCTGTGCTGTGAGCTCAGTGCCCTTTACACTTTGAGTATGCGAAAGTTTCGTGCACCATCACCGTACCTGATTGCCCTCGCTGGAATTGCCGGAGCAGGCGTCACAGCAGGTGCCAAGTACTTCATTCAGTCACGGTCGCGTCGCGCGCATCGTTCGGCAATTTCACTGCCCCCGAGCATTGCCGAAAACATTCGCCCCTGGGTGGTTTTTAATCCTTCCAAGCATGATGATCCGCAGGAATTTCGCAACTCCCTCACAATGGATGCCCGTGCACTTGGCGTGCATGACATTCATTTCATTGAGACAAGCATTGCCGATCCGGGTGTGTCTCAAGCGCGCAAGGCTGTACGCGCGGGCGCAACGCATGTCATTGCCGCCGGCGGAGACGGAACAGTTCGCGCTGTTGCCGCCGGCTTGGCTCACACCGGAGTGCGCATGGGCATTCTTCCCGAGGGCACTGGCAACGTTTTAGCCCGTAATCTTGGGCTTCCACTGGATTCCCCGCTTGATGCACTAGCGGTTGCGCTGGGGGAGTCAACCCACCGAGTTGATCTCGCCTGGCTTCGCATGGTTGATCCCGAGGAGCGTTTTGAGCTTCCCTGCGAAGGAAAGCTGCTCGCGGGTGTGACTTCTTCGCATCCTTCCTCCTCTGACGAGGCCGCGCTGGCCTTAGACGATGAATTCCCCTTTGTAACCTTGGCTGGGGTGGGTTTCGATGGTGAGACCATGTCGAAGACAGATCCTGAGCTCAAGAAGAACATCGGCTGGGCCGCTTACGTACTTTCGGCAATTAATTCACTGGATGTTCCTCGCATGGGTGCCCGTCTTCGTGGACAGGATTCTCACGGTGGCGATGATTCTTCGGAGTTCACCGCTCGGTGTGTACTCTTTGCGAACTGCGGAGATCTACCGGTCATCACCTTGGCTCCCGAGGCCTCGTTGCATGACGGATTGCTTGATGTCATCGCTGTGGATACGCAGGTCGGTCTGGTCGGTTGGGCAGATCTGTCCTTGAAGGTCTTCAGCCAGAGCCTTGGACTTCCGCAGGTTAATACACCTGTCTCCCCCGCCGACCTTTCGATTAGGCAGGTACGCGAGTGTGAGCTTGAACTGGATCAACCTGCAGTTGTTGAGGTCGATGGGGATGCCATTGGCCGCAGCGCGAAGGTTGCTGTGCGCATCGATCATGGCGCGCTGTTGATCGCCGGCTGAGGGCTCGTGGTCCTACGCCTTTGACGCCTCGTCCGATCGACTCCGCGCATAACAAAAAGGCCCAGCCGAAGCTGGACCTTTGGTTGTGGAGCTAACGGGACTCGAACCCGTAACCCCCTGCTTGCAAAGCAGGTGCGCTACCAATTGCGCCATAGCCCCAAAGGGGTTCCCCCAAGCTTACGCCTGCGAGATGTCATCCGTAACGGATGTCCACAGTTCCTCATTGTCGGAAAGATCCTGGCAAACCTGCCGGACCACGAGCCCCACAACAGCAGCACATGCCACTAGCGAAAGAGTTTTCACAAACTTCTTCATGGGAGCCTCCGCTCAATTGTTCCTGCGGATGGTGGGCCTAGGTGGGCTCGAACCACCGACCTCAGTCTTATCAGGACTGCGCTCTAACCTACTGAGCTATAGGCCCATTGCCATGCCGAAAGGCACGCGTTAAATAGTACATGCGCATGGTGACTCACGCAAAATTGTTTTCTGGTGACGTCGCCCACTCATTAGCGTTCCCGCGTTGAACCACCAGAAGAACGCCATTGAACCACCAGAAGAACAGCCTGAATACACGTGTGGGGGTCGGTGCCACGCACCAACCCCCACACAGTGGAACTTAAAGCTCACTCATCCATCAGTGTCACCTTGATGCCACCGACCAGCGAGGCGACCAAGTTGTACAGGAAGCTTCCCAAGGCCGACAGTGCAGTCAGCAGAACAACGTTCATGACCGCAATGAGAGTCGTGTAGGCCATGACCTTCGGAAGCCTGACGTAATCCAGAAGCGAGACCATCTGCGATGCGCCAATGGACTGCAGGAAGCTTTCCGCTGAGGCGAAAACATGCATGGCGTTGAGCATGAGCCACAGGATCATGACTGCAACGACCAGTGCGATACCCAATGCCACGCTGAGCAGGAAGGCAACCTTCATGACTCCCCAGGGGTCCACTCGCACAATGGCGAGGTCTACCTGGCGGGGAAGGTCATCGCGGTCGTTCGATGCGTGATCACTCATTCCTGGACCTCCTGTGAGTCGTCATGCTCTGACGCTACATCCTCAACAGGGGTTTCGTCATTACTTTGCGAAGAATTGTCCTGCGCTTGTGCGTCCTCGGACTCCTCTTCATCAATGTCGCGCTCGGGGTTACGAGTCACAGCAATGATGCGATCGTTCTCATCGGGACGAGCAAAGATGACACCCATGGTGTTACGCGCGGTCGGGCGCACATCCGAGGCATTGACCTGGACAAGCTTGCCGGACTCGGTGATCACCATGATGTCTTCTTCAGGATCAACAACCAGCGCGCCAACAAGCCCGCCACGCTCTTCAACCAGACGACCCACGCGGACACCCATGGTTCCACGACCCTTGGTCGGGTATTCCTCAATGGGAGTGCGCTTGGCGTAACCGGAATCGGTGACGATCAGCAGGTCTGTTCCTTCGCGTGGAACATCCATGGTCAAGAGCTCATCATCGCCGCGGAACTTCATACCGCGAACGCCAGAGGTGGATCGACCCATGGGTCGCAGTTGCTCGTCCGTTGCAGCGAAGCGCACGGCCTGGCCATCGCGAGACACCAGCAGCAGATCGTCATCAGCATTAGCTAGCTGAGCCGAAACCAGCTCATCAGGCTTGCCCTCTTCGTCCTCACGCAGGTTAACGGCAATGATGCCGCCACTTCGCGGAGAGTTGTACATCTCCAGCGGAGTCTTCTTCACGAGGCCGGACTTCGTTGCCAGCACCAGGTACTGTGCGTCCTCATAGGTGCGGATTGCCAGGACCTGCGCAATGCGCTCTTCCGGCTGGAATGCCAGAAGATTTGCAACATGCTGACCCTTGGCATCGCGACCGCCTTCGGGAATCTCGTAGGCCTTCGCGCGGTAAACGCGACCGAGGTTCGTGAAGAACAACAGCCAATGGTGCGTGGTCGTGACGAAGAAGTGCTCAACCACGTCATCGCCACGCAGCTGAGTTCCGCGAACGCCCTTACCGCCTCGTTTCTGAGAACGGTAGTTATCAGTACGAGTGCGCTTTGCAAACCCATCGCGGGTGATGGTGACGACAACATCCTCTTCGGGGATGAGGTCTTCCATTGACATTTCCCCATCGAAGGGAACGATGGTGGTGCGACGCTCATCACCGAACTTCTCAACGATTTCGCCAAGTTCTTCAGAGATGATCGCGCGCTGACGCTCGGGCTTAGCCAAGATATCCTGCAAATCTTCAACGCGTGCGCGCAGTTCAGCGTGCTCGTTCAAGATCTTCTGACGTTCCAGTGCTGCCAGTCGGCGCAGCTGCAGGGCTAGGATTGCGTCGGCCTGAATCTCATCAACATCGAGCAGCTCCATCAAGCCACTGCGTGCCTCATCGACCGTGGGTGAGCGACGGATCAGGGCAATGACCTCATCCAAGGCATCCAGGGCCTTGAGGTAACCGTCCAAGATGTGCAAACGCTCTTGAGCCTTGCGCAGACGGAACTGCGTGCGGCGCACAATCACTTCGATCTGGTGGGCAACCCAGTGGCGGATAAAGCCGTCAATTGACAGGGTTCGCGGAACACCATCGACCAGCGCAAGCATGTTCGCCGAGAAGTTTTCCTGCAGGGAGGTGCGCTTGTACAGGTTGTTCAAGACAACCTTGGCAACTGCATCACGCTTGAGGACAATGACCAGTCGCTGACCGGTACGACCTGAGGTTTCATCACGAATATCCGCAATACCTTGGATCTGACCGTCACGAACCAACTGAGCGATCTTGTCAGCCAGGTTGTCGGGGTTGACCTGATAGGGAAGCTCGGTGACCACTAGGCACTGGCGTCCGTGGATTTCCTCCACGTTGACAACCGCGCGCTGGGTGATGGAACCGCGTCCCGTACGGTATGCGTCTTCAATTCCGCGACGTCCCAGAATCGTTGCACCCGTTGGGAAGTCGGGGCCGGGGATCAGCTTAAGGAGGGCCTCAAGGAGTTCCTCTCGCGAGGCCTCGGGGTGCTCAAGTGCCCACTGCACGCCACGCGCAACCTCACGCAGGTTGTGCGGGGGAATGCGGGTCGCCATACCGACGGCGATACCTTCCGAACCATTCACCAAGACGTTGGGGAAACGCGAGGGAAGAATGGTTGGTTCCTGGTTGCGGCCATCGTAGTTGTCCTGGAAATCAACGCATTCTTCGTCGATGTCACGGACCATTTCCATGGCCAGAGGGGCCATCTTACATTCGGTGTAACGAGGTGCTGCAGGGCCCAGGTTACCGGGGGTACCGAAGTTACCCTGACCGGCGACCAAGGGGTAGCGCAAAGACCAGGGCTGCACCAATCGCGCAAGCGCATCGTAGATCGCTGCGTCGCCGTGCGGGTGGTAGTTACCCATGACGTCACCGACGATACGCGATGACTTCGAGAATGAAGAGGTGGGACGGTAACCGCCGTCGTACATCGCGTAGAGGATGCGGCGGTGGACGGGCTTAAGTCCGTCACGAACATCGGGCAGCGCGCGTCCGACAATAACGCTCATGGCGTAGTCGAGGTAGGAGCGCTGCATTTCCTTCTGCAGGTCGACCTGGCGAATACGTTCGACGTCGCGGATGTGTCCGGCATCGACTGTTTGTTCGTCGCTCACTTTGGTCCTTCGTTTCGTTTTCTACTGACGAGGCCGCACGCGGGTCGCGGCCTCGTCGCTGGGCTTTAGATGTCGAGGAAGCGCACGTCGGTGGCGTTGCGCTGGATAAACGTGCGGCGCCTCTCGACGTCGTCGCCCATCAAGATGGTGAAGGTTTCATCGGCATCTGCTGCATCTTCGAGAGTGACCTGCTTGAGGATGCGGTGCTCGGGATCCATGGTGGTTTCCCACAGCTCGTGATCATTCATCTCACCCAGACCCTTGTAGCGCTGGATGCCACCTTCCTTGGGAAGCCTGCGATTTGCTGCGGCTCCCGCGGCAAGCATGTCGTCGCGTTCCTTATCTGAGTAAGCAAATTCGTGCTCTGCATTGGACCACTTGATGCGGTACAGCGGAGGCATAGCAATGAAGGTGTGTCCCTGTTCAACCAGGGGACGCATGTAGCGGAACAGCAGGGTGAGCAACAGAGTTGCAATGTGCTGACCGTCAACGTCGGCGTCGGCCATGATGACGATCTTGCCGTAGCGCAGTTTCGCCAGGTCGAAGTCTTCACCGATTCCCGTTCCGAATGCGGTGATGAGGGATCGAATCGTATCCGAGCTCAGTGCGCGGTCCAGGCGAGCCTTTTCCACGTTCAAAATCTTGCCTCGGATCGGCAAAATTGCCTGATGTTCGGGGTCGCGTCCACCAACGGCTGAGCCGCCTGCGGAGTCACCCTCGACGATGAAGATTTCGCATTCTTCGGGAACTCGCGAGGAGCAGTCGCGCAGCTTACCGGGCATCGAGGCCGATTCCAGTACGCCCTTACGACGAGTAGCTTCGCGTGCCTTTCGAGCGGCAACACGCGCAGCCTGAGCTGCCTGGCCCTTCTGGATAATGGCCTTGGCATCCGCCGGGTGTGCATCAAACCAGTCGGTGAGCTTGGAGTAGACCTGCTGCTGAACGAAGGTTCGCGCTTCGGTATTGCCCAGCTTGGTCTTGGTCTGGCCTTCGAACTGAGGCTCGGTGAGCTTGATCGAAATAACGGCCGTCAGACCTTCGCGAACGTCATCGCCGGTCAGGTTGTCATCCTTCTCGCGGATGATGCCCTTTTCACGGCCGTAGCGGTTCACCAACGAGGTCAGCGCTGTACGGAAACCTTCTTCGTGCATGCCACCTTCGGTGGTATTGATGGTATTTGCGAAGGTGTGAACCGACGAGGAATACGCCGTGGTCCACTGCATGGCGATTTCCACGCTCATGGTGCCTTCGTCGTTTTCCGCTTCGAAGTCAATGATGTCAGCGTTGATCGTTTCGATCTTCTTTGCCGAATCCAGGTATTCCACGTAGTCACGCAGGCCGTGCTCATACATGTAGGAAACCTGGCGGAATCCCTTGTGCTTTTCTTCCGAGGCCTGCTCGTCTCCGGCGATTTCGTCGCCTTCATCCGTGGCAGTTTCGCGCTCATCGGTCAAGGTAATACGCAGTCCCTTGTTGAGGAATGCCATCTGCTGGAAGCGCTGACGCAGGGTTTCGAAATCGAAGACGGTGGTCTCAAAGATTTCGGGATCCGGGTAGAAGGTTTGCGTCGTTCCGGTTTCAGTGGTTTTTTCACCACGAACCAATTCGGTAATGGGGTGGCCGCCGTTGGCAAAGGACATCCGCCATACGTATCCCTGCCTGCGAATCTCCGTGTCGACACGCGTGGACAAGGCATTCACAACCGAAATACCCACACCGTGAAGACCGCCGGAAACCGCGTAACCGCCACCGCCGAACTTACCGCCCGCGTGCAGGATGGTCATAACGACCTCGACCGTTGGCTTGTGCTCGGTCGGGTGCTCATCAACGGGAATACCGCGTCCGTTATCGACGACGCGAACGCCGCCATCGGCCAGGATCGTGACCTCAATGTGGTCCGCGTAGCCAGCCAAGGCCTCGTCAACGGAGTTATCTACAACCTCATACACCAGGTGATGTAAGCCGCGCTCACCGGTTGACCCGATGTACATACCGGGGCGCTTACGCACCGCCTCCAAACCTTCGAGGACGGTGATATCTGACGCGCCGTAGCCGTCGGATCCGTCATCGACTGTTGGTTCTTGCGTTTCAGCCACCTAATGGCTCCCCTCATTCTTCACCCGCATGGGTGTGCACTGCCCGAAAATGGCGCAGTAGCAATAAAACAACCGTCACCATTCTACCGAAAAGGCAGGGGGAAAGCCCTGATTGACACCGCTACGAGGAAGATTCACTCACAGGAATTATCCGCGAAATATAGCCGTTTTTGAGGCTGTGACCAGTCACACGTTCAGAAACTAGGCGTAGGTATCGCGAGGACCCCTCCCAGGCACCGATAAACGGCCCTTTTTCCACGAAGGAGAGGCCGGTGGACGCAAGATCACCTGCTGCACGACACCCTCACCCACGGCCTCGGCAATCGTACGTTCTAGGCGCGGCAGAAGTAGCTGAAGTTGCTTAAACCACGCGGTGGAATCACATTGAACAATCAGGCGGTGATCATCAATTGTTTCAATGGAGCAGTGCTCAGCAATTTCATCGCCGACAATATCGCTCCATCGCGCCATCAGATCTCCCGCCCGCGTGTGTTCTTGCCACCCGCGCGAGGCGATTAAAGAATCAATTGTCAGGCCCAGCTTCTTCGGCTCGCGGTATTTTCGCCGCATCGGAGCCATTCCAGGCATTTTGATCCAACGACTTCCGGCCCGAGAAACGACCGTTGACAGCGCGCTCAATTCGCCATCCGGATCGGCTTGAGGATCAAGGTTGACCTCCGAAGCTTCTTGCTCATCATCGAGCAAAATTTCCTCGGCAAATTCTTCACTTTGTCCACTCACGCTTCGGCGTCGTGACCGCAGAGGAACGCGGTAGTGGCCCTGGGCCTGCGCTCTGGCTTGTACACGTCGTAGTGCAGCAGAAGCGTATTCGAAATCGGAAAATTCACTCATCACCGACCACCGTTCCAAGCTCAGGATCCCAATGGACTGCGTGAACCTGAGCATGTAATTCTTGCGGAACATCATCGGCGACCGCTGCCGTGATTAATACTTGCTCCGCTTCGGTAATCATACGGGTTAATCCCGCTCTGCGCGACGAATCAAGCTCTGCAAATACATCATCGAGAATAAGGATCGGAGTATCCCCATCTCGAGAAAGAAGCTCGAAAGCGCCCAAACGTAGTGAAAGAGCAACCGACCATGTCTCACCATGGCTTGCATAACCTTTCACGGGCATGCCACCAAGGGTGAGCTTTAAATCGTCGCGGTGTGCACCGAATAAATTCACCCCCCTTTCGGCTTCCTTCATGCGTGATGAGGCCAAAATTTCCTTGAGTTCACCCGCAACCGTGGCCAAGTCCCCACCGACCGGACAATTCCCCTGGGAAGCAAGGAATTCGATATCCAATTTCCGAGGCGATCCACCGATTTCCTCATAGGCGTGGGCAGCGGGACCACGAAGTTCCTCAACTAGTCCCACGCGCGCAAGACTGAGCTGCGCGGAGAGCTGCGCAAAGGTATCGTCCCAAACTTCTACTGTTGAAAAATCGGGAGTAAAACCTCGGCGCAACTGCGATTGAGCACTCTTCATCAAGGCCGCACGCTGACGTGCAACCTTGTCGAAATCGTTTTTTACCTGCGCAATGAGCGGGTGCTGCTGGATGAGGAGATCATCCAAGAACTGGCGACGAACCTGCGGGTCGCCGCGAACAATTTGAAGATCTTCCGGCGAAAACACCACACTTTTGAGCAATCCAAGAACTTCGCGCGGTCGAACTTGGGTGCGATTGACCTTCGCCCTATTCGCTTTTCCGCGAACAATCTCAAGTTCAATAACTGTTTCACGTTCACCTGCTGTCACCAGCCTGACCCGAACAACTGCCCCACCGGGCTGAGGTTCATCAGGGGAAAGGGGTAAACGCACCAGGGCTTGTTCTGCACTCACGCGGTGGGAAGAGAATGCGGAAAGGTAGGAAACAGCCTCGACGAGATTGGTTTTCCCCTGGCCATTTGAGCCCAAAAGGACTGTTGTTCCCGGCGCAAACTCGACTACCGCATGACGGTATGAACGAAAGTCATCCAGCGCAACGTGCGAAACTCGCACACAAACTCCAGATCAGATTCCGTAGCGGATCGGCATCAGCAGGTAGCGGAAGTCGGTTGACTCTCCACCATCAGCCTTTTCTTGGCCGGTAATCACAGCGGGCTTTGTTGGGTGGGTGAAACCGAAACGAACATACTCGGTATCCATGACCGACAAACCTTCACTGAGGTACTGCGGGTTAAACGCGGTCGCAATGTCGTCGCCCATGAGCTGCGCCTGAACAACTTCAGAAGCCTGGGCGTTATCACCTTGGCCAGCTTCAAGAACAAGCTGACCATCGGAGAAGGACAGGCGAACACTGGTCTTGCGCTCGGCAACCAAGGAGACACGCTTCACTGCCTCGAGCAAAGTGTGACGCTCGACGATTGCTTGGATGGTGGTCGTTTCGGGGAACAAACGGCGAACCGGAGGGTAGTCGCCATCCATCAGGGTCGATGTCGTGCGGCGTCCACCGGCCTGGAAGCCGATCAGCGAAGAAGCGCCCGGCTGAGATTCCTGCGACAGACCGATCTCAACCTTTGCACCCGAGGTCATGGACTTTGCGACGTCCTGAAGAATGCGTGCCTTGACCAGTGCGGCTTCGGACATATCGGAAACCGAATCCCACTTGAGCTCGCGCATGGCCAGACGGTAGCGGTCGGTTGCCAAAAGTGTGATGTTATCGCCGTCGATTTCAACGCGGACAGCGGTAAGAAGCGGAAGGGTTTCATCGCGAGAAGCTGCGATTGATACCTGAGCAACGGCCTGCTGGAAAACCTGCGAATCTACAGAACCTGCAACCTGAGGCTGTGCGGGAAGAAGCGGGTATTCGTCGATAGGCATGACTGCCAAGGTGAAGTGCGAAGAACCGCAGGAAAGAGAAACTTTTTGTCCATCAACTTCGATGGTGACCGGCTTGTTGGGCAGGGACTTTGAAATATCTGCAAGAAGTCGACCGGAAACCAGAACTTCGCCTTCTTCATCAACCGAGGCGGGAATGCGCGAGTTTCCAGAAACTTCGTAGTCGAAGGAGGACAGAGTCAGTTCCTGACCCTGAGCCGAGATTCGCATACCAGCAAGGATGGGGCTTGCGGGACGGGTGGGAAGTACACGCGCTGTCCATGAAACAGCTTCTGCAAGCACGTCGCGGGCGACGGTGAACTTCATGGATTCTCCTTGGAACTGAATGTAGATATACCGTGGTTAGTTTACCTAGCTATAGGCGTAAAGGAAACTGAGAATTACACCTTAACCACTCTGAGCTCGAGGCCTATCTGATGTTCGCGATTTTTTGTTATTTGTCTTGAACTAAAGTTCGTCATCATCATCGGCTATGTGGATTGTGTGGAAAACCCATTTTTACGGTGAAATGACAGCACTTCTTTCGTGGATGAATATGTGAATCTGTGTGTGAACGAACTACACGTTTTTGTGGACGAAAATTGTTCTGTTGTTTTTTCTCCACAAATTGCTCTGCCTCGTACACAAGCGATCGGAGGTGTTTCACCACAGTTTCCACAGCTTCTGTGGAAAGGAAGTTCGCACCCACCAAACGCCCAGTTTTTGGCTGAGATTAGCTGAGAGTTGCCGACTGACGTGCTGCCTGCTTAATGCGGTTGGTCAATTCGGTGACGTAGTTGAAGGTCTCCCTCTTCTCTGCCATCAACCCCACAATCTTCTTATTCGCGTGCATCACGGTTGTGTGGTCGCGTCCGCCAAATGCAGCGCCAATCTTCGGAAGCGAAAGATCAGTGAGTTCGCGACACAGGTACATCGCGATCTGACGTGCCTCAACGACGACATGCGAACGGTCCGAGGACGACAATTGGTCAATCGTTACGCCGAAATACGTCGCGGTCTGACTCATAATCAGCGTTGGTGTTACTTCGGTGTCCTGCGGGTCGGAAGCAAAGTCCTTCAAGAGCATCTCTGCCATCGAAACGGTGACCGGTTCTTTCGACAGGGATTCGAAGGCAGCAACTCGCACCAGGGCGCCTTCAAGTTCGCGGATATTCGAGGAAATTCGCTGGGCAATGTATTCCAGAACCTGAGGATCAACTTCGATATTTTCCGCACTGGCCTTCTTTTGCAAGATTGCGATACGGGTTTCCAGGTCGGGAGGAAGAACATCGACCAAAAGGCCCGCCGCGAAGCGCGAACGGATTCGATCTTCCAGATCGAGCTCACGAGGCGGTACGTCTGAGGTCAGAACGATCTGCTTTCCCGCGTTGTATAGAGAGTTAAAGGTGTGGAAGAACTCTTCCACCGTACGCTCTTTGCCCTGAATGAATTGGATATCGTCAATGAGCAGAACGTCGACCTCGCGGTAACGCCTTTGGAATTCCTCAATGCTTTCTTCACGCACGGAGTTAATGAAGTCGTTGGTAAATTCCTCTGAATTCACGTAGCGCACGCGCATCTGCGGGAAAAGTGACAGCGTGTAGTGGCCGATTGCGTGGATTAAGTGGGTCTTTCCTAGCCCGGAACCACCGTGAATGAACAGAGGGTTGTAGGCACGTCCCGGGCTTTCTGATACCGCAAAAGCTGCAGCGTGAGCGAAGCGGTTGGAAGGACCAATGACGAAGGTGTCAAAAGTGTGCTTGGGATTGAGGTGCGTGCTGGCGGTATCGATTGCCAGTTGTGGGCTTCCCATGCTGGCGGCGGGTTGGGTGAACTGTGCAGAAGCCTGAGAAGGAGAGGATGAATGGCCGGGCTGAACCTGCGGGGTAGGCGCTGCGTTATCTGCAATTTCCGAGGCCGTGGAGGGAGTTTCCTCTACCGCTTCTTCTTGTGCATCCAAAGTGGGGTCGATGGTCACTGCCAGTCGGACACTTCGACCAAGAATTGCAGCAAGTGCCTGCGTGAGGTCATTTGCACCGTTGTTTTCAATCCACTTCTTTGCGAAATCATTGGGAACTGCGATGAGGATCGTGCCGTCAATATCGCCCAGCGGCTTTGCTGAACGCAGGAAAGACATGGCTGCGGGTCCCAAGAGATCTGAGTTTTGCGACAGTGCCTCAGACCAAGCCTGAGTAAGGGCATCGATCGACACGGGAACCTCCGAAAGATGACGTGAGATAGGACACGAGAAATGATATCGGTTGCGAATCATTATCCACCGATAACTTTACAAGCATGTCATGTTTTCCACAGCTGGGGATAGACCTGTGGATATTTAATCCCCAAATGACATTTGTGTAGTTACAACACCTCACCCTTGTGGCAAAAAGAAAATCTTCCTGTCCACAGCTCTGTGGATAACTTCGCATGTGGATAACTAACCCCCAATTTATCCACACCTACTTCCACAGGTGTGGATTCAGTGTGGTACGGCGCTCTTTCGTTGACGGAACGGCCAAAAACCCGTAGGCTTTCAGTTCGTATGTGTGCCTAGTTGCGGCGCACACTGTCCATGACCAATTCGAGGAGATATCAGTGACCACCAAGCGGACTTATCAGCCGAACAACCGTCGTCGTTCGAAGACGCACGGCTTCCGCCTGCGTATGAGCACCCGCGCTGGCCGCGCAATTCTGGCTGCACGCCGTCGCAAGGGCCGCGCCCGCCTCTCCGCCTGAGCTTTCGCGAGGTGTTGCCCCGCTCGAACCGCATGGTGAATCCAGCGGACTTCCGCCTCGCAATCCGAAGCGGATCGCGCGCGGGTCAGCAAAGGCTCATTGTGCATTGTCGAACCGACGAGGATAGTGATTCACGCCTCGTCGGTTTCGTCGTACCTAAAAGCCAAATTAAACGAGCGGTTGGACGTAACCGAGTTAAGCGGCAATTGCGTCACCTCATGAAGGAACGCTTGGGCGCACTTCCTCAGGGAGCACGTATCGTTGTTCGCGTTAAGCATGACGCCCTGGGTGCAACTTCGTGCGAACTTGGGGAAGAATTAGACCAAGTTCTTCGCCGTGCATGGAAGAAATGGGATCATCGGGAGGGAGGTCGCCTATGAGCTCTCCTTTTGCTTATATTGTCATTCTTCCTGTGCGCTTCTACCAGCGCTTCATTTCCCCCATGTGCGCCCCGCGTTGTCGCTACTACCCCACCTGCTCAAGCTATGCCTTGGGCGCATTGCACACCCACGGCCTCGTCAAAGGGACAATCTTGGCTGTGTGGCGCATTCTTCGTTGTAATCCGTGGAGCCTCGGCGGGGTCGATGAAGTTCCCGCTCGCGGTAAGTGGACTGGCGAGGCCTGGGTACCCCCGGCAGATTGGGCCGGATATGACGACCCTTGGGAACGGCCCGTCATGGGTATGAATAATCAAGACTTCTCGGCAGGAGCCGAGCACCACGCGGACACGAGCGGTGTCCCCCGCGCATCATAAGGAGATCTCCTGTGGATTCCATTCTCTATCCCTTCGTTGTCGCAGTCGCATGGCTGTGGATTCGAATTCACGACTTGCTTCTGCTTGTTGGAATGAGTTCAGGTGCAGGACTTGCATGGATTATCTCCATCATCCTGCTGACCATCCTTGTGCGCGTGCTCATCATCCCTCTGTACCTCAAGCAGCTGAAGAGCATGAGGGGCACCTCTATTGTTCAGCCCCAAATGCAGAAGATTCAGGCGAAGTACAAGGGAAAGACCGACGTCGCCTCGCGCCAACGGATGCAGCAGGAAATCTCCGAACTCAATAAGAAGTACGGCGTCAACCCCTTCGCGTCCTGCTTGCCGATGTTGGTTCAGCTGCCCGTTCTTTTCGCAATGTACCGCGCGATCTACGCGATCCATGCACTTGCTGAAAACACCTACTCGGTCGGTTCGCGCCACATTGATTCACTGGGTCCGATCACTCAGTCGGTCGCCAGCGAGATTGATGCGTCCCAGGTCTTCGGTGTTCCGCTGTCGCACACCATTCGCGACTCGCAACTCATGTCGCTGCCGACTCTGGTCTTCATCATTTTCATCATCGTTATGGTTGCAACGCAGTTCCTGACCATTCGCCTGACGATGTCGAAGAACATGCCGCTGAACCAGGACCCGAACAACCCGATGGTCCGTTCGCAGCGCATGATGATGTACGTTATGCCCTTCATGTTCATCTTCTCGGGTCTGTTCTTCCAGATGGGTGTCGTGATCTACACGACGACCGCGGGCATTTGGGGCTACCTGCAGATGCTGTGGGTGATTAAGAATATTCCGAATCCGAATTCCGCTGCTTACAAAGAACTTTTGGCCAAGCGTCAGGATGCGTACCAGTCGTGGGCACGTCCCTTCTTCGCGGACTACGACGAGAAGCGTCGCGAACTGGCCGATGGATCCGATGAGCTCACGGCTCTTAACGAGACCACGCTGACCGAGGTTCGCAGCCGTGCCAAGCGTCAGAAGATCGCCTCTGATTTCCCCCAGGCCATGAGCGCTGGAGAGATCGTTTCGGTTTACCGCAACCTGTCCATGCAAGAGTGGACGACCCTTCCTGATGAGGTTTGGATGAAGGGTGTGAAGGTTGCTACTGAGCGCGCGGCAGAACGTCGCGAGGCTGCTGCTAGGCGTGAAGAGGCTCAGCGTCAGGTTCGCGCTCGGGGCGGGCAGGCCGCTTCTTCCGAGGCCTCGTCAGATGCTGAAGCTGCAGAGCTCGAGCGCAAGCGTCAAGAACGTCGCAAGGCTCGCCGCGCCGCCGCAAAGAAGAAGCGCTGAGGCGCCCACAGACCATTCGATGCCTGAGGCATCAAACCCCTACGGAGGATTAACATGAGCGAAGAAACGACAAACGAGCTCTCGCGCCTTGAGGAAGAAGGCGAGCTCGCTGCCGATTACTTGGAAGAACTGCTGGATATTGCCGACCTTGACGGTGACATCGAAATTGATGTTGAAAATGGTCGTGCATCAGTAGAAATCATTTCGGAAGATCCATCTGCCCTGGATCATCTGGTTGGCGAAGACGGTGAAGTTGTCGACGCCCTTCAGGAACTGACGCGCCTTGCTGTTCAGACCGAAACCGGCGAGCGCTCGCGACTCATGCTGGATATCGCGGGCTTCCGTGCCGATCGTAAGGCGGATCTTCAGGACCTCACTCACGAGGCAATTGCGCGCCTCCGCGCGACGGGCGAGCCCCAGAAGCTTGAGCCTATGAACCCCTTTGAGCGCAAGGTGTGCCACGACGTTGTTGCTTCCGAGGGTCTTCGCAGCGAGTCTGAGGGCGTTGAGCCCCGTCGTCGCGTCGTTATTCTTTCTGCGGGGGATGTTGACGCTGATACTGACTCCGCCGACGAGGCCGAGGAGGCCTGAGTGGACGCGCTCGGTAATTCCCCTCGCGAGGCCGAAAGTGACCTTGAACTTGAGGTTCCCGGACCCGAGGTTCGAGAGCTCTTCGGTTTGGCCTACCCAGATATTGCCGAGTTTGCGAACATGCTTGTTGAGGAAGGTGAGCTCCGCGGGCTGATCGGTCCGCGTGAGCTCCCCCGACTTTGGTCGAGGCACCTGGTCAACTCTGGCGCCGTCTTGGATTTTCTTCCCAAGAAGGGACAGATCTTGGATATCGGTTCTGGGGCAGGCTTCCCCGGGATCGTTATTGCGATTTGCCGCCCAGATCTTGATGTCCATCTTGCTGAGCCCATGGCGCGACGTTGCGAATGGCTTGCTGATGTCGTGGACACTCTTGGCTTGGACAATGTCAGCATTCATCAGGCTCGCGCCGAGGAACTGCGAGGTAAGGGCAAGGCCGATGTGGTGACCTCACGTGCATTGGCGAATATGACAAAGCTTGTGCGTATGACTTCAAAGCTCATTGCTCCCGGTGGCTCTCTTGTCGCTCTTAAGGGGCGCCGTGCGGGTGAAGAAGTCGAGGCTGCTGCCGCTGAGTTGAAGCGTCATCACCTGAGTGCTCAGATCCATGAGGTCCCCTCGGTAATGGAAGACGATTCGACGTACGTCGTTGTTGCGAAGAGACTTCGTTCTTAATACCTCATTTCTTTTCCACGGGTGTGTCCTCGGTTTTCTCCCGTGGGCATGACTGCCTACACTTGTGTCATTGACGTGTGAGAAAGGCTTGTGTTTTATGGCCGGCGATACCCCACTTTCGGACCAAATTACGCGGAATTTTCAGGATCGAGAGTTCCTTGAGACGGCTGAGTTTGGCGTACCCGCGTCGACACGTGTTATTGCGGTCGCGAATCAAAAGGGTGGCGTTGGTAAGACGACCTCGGTTGTCAATCTTGCGGCCTCTTTTGCGCTTGCCGGTTTGAAGGTTGTTGTCATCGATGCAGACGCTCAGGGCAACGCTTCGAGTGCTTTTGGCATCGCTCATGGTCCTGGCACGCCTTCGACGTACGAGGTCATTACCGGTCATTTGTCGATCGGTGAAGTTCTACAAGCCTGCCCCGAGATGGATAACCTCTGGGTATGCCCGGCTACTATTGATCTTTCGGGCGCGGAAATCGAGCTTGTCGATCTCGAACGTCGAGAGTTTCGTCTTGCCGATGCCGTTGAGTACTTCGTTCAGGCATATCAGCAAATTGATCTGATCCTTATTGATTGTCCACCCTCGCTTGGACTGGTGACCTTAAACGTGATGGTTGCAGCTGACGAGGTTTTGATTCCTATTCAGACCGAGTACTACGCGCTTGAAGGTTTGAGTCAGCTGTGGTCGACCATTGATCGCATCAGCGCTGACCTCAATCCAAAACTACATGTTTCAACTATGCTTCTTACTATGGCCGACAAGCGTACGCGCTTATCCGATGAAGTTGAGAATGAGGTACGGTCACACTTCCCTGAGCAGACACTGCAAACTGTCATCCCTCGTTCAGTTCGAGTTTCTGAAGCGCCAAGCTACGGGCAGAGTGTCATCACTTACGATCCGAATGGTGCCGGCTCACTTGCCTATCGCAAAGCTGCGTACGAGCTGAGCCATCGGTTGGCGAAGGGGTAACTCGTTTTCTTTTTTCAAAACACTTTTTCAGGGTTTCGGTCGTTTTGATGGGCGATCGAGCCCTGATTCATTTGCTCAGGAGAATGCGTCTGTGAAAACGCGTTTTTGTTTGTTCGATACACATTTTGCTGTTTCACGTGAAACAATGGAGTCAATATTCAGTATTCGCGAGATTGGTAAGTGTGCATGGCCGAGCAATCAGAATCGACTCATAAGGCCCAACGTCGTACAGGTTTAGGGCGTGGTTTGGGTGCACTCATCCCCCCGGCTCAAACTGAGAAGCCTGAAGATGTTGCCAGGCGACCACTCGACGTTCTTTTCCCAGGTGAGCGTAAAGCGTCGGGCGCGGTGCGTGGTGGTTCCGCGCGTGAATTGCTCGAGCCGAAATCTCGAGCAACGAAGTCAGCATCAGTTAAGTCCAAGCCAACAGCTCATACTAAGGCGCGCGTACACGCCGCAGCTAGTATCGCTTCGGAAGGCGAGAAGGCTCCGTCTACCTCTGGTGTTACCCCCACAACTGGATCTTCTCAATCTTCCCGATCCTCGCGATCTGGGCAAAAGTACACACGCAAGTCTCATGAAAGCACTTCGATGCATGTGAGCGATGATGTTTCACGTGAAACATCGGATTTGATGCAGGTGCCCGGAGCGACATTTGCGGAAATCCCGCTTGATCAGATCGTTCCGAATACACGCCAACCCCGGCAGGTATTCGATGAAGACGACCTTAATGAACTCGCCGCATCGATTCGAGAAGTCGGTATCTTGCAACCGATTGTTGTTCGACGGATTCCCCTGAACGAAGTACCTTCTGTGACGCTCAAGGGTTTTCTTGAGGAAAAGCCGGAGGCTCGTTATGAGCTGATTATGGGCGAACGACGTTTGCGAGCAAGTGAACTTGCAGGCTTGGATACGATCCCGGCCATCGTCCGACACACTGAAGATTCGGATTTACTACGCGATGCACTGCTTGAAAATCTCCACCGAGCGCAGCTGAATCCTTTGGAAGAGGCATTTGCGTATCAGCAGCTCATGGCCGATTTTGGGGCCACACAGGAGGAGCTGTCGAAGAAAATTGCACGTTCGCGTCCGCAAATTGCTAACACCCTTCGCCTACTCAAGCTACCAGCCTCGGTGCAAAAGAAGGTTTCCGCACAGGTCTTATCCGCGGGCCACGCACGTGCATTATTGGGCCTACCTACTCCCGAAGATATGGAAATCCTTGCGAATAGGATCATTGCCGAGGGCTTGTCGGTACGTACCACTGAAGAACTGGTGCGTCTTGGATCAGTGCAGCGTCCCTCCAAGCCTTCGTTGAAGCGAGTAAAGGTTACCTCTCCGCTTGGCGAGCACATGAGCCAGGTGCTCGCAGACGCCTGGGATACGTGCGTAACTGTTTCCGAAGGTAAGAGGAAGGGAAAGATCATTATCGAGTTTGCAGGCTCGGATGATTTGCAACGCCTTGCTGACCTTCTTCTTCCGCACGTGAACCACCAGTGATCGGCGAAGAAATGGCATTTAACCGGGTGGTCATTGATCTGAGATAACTGGTCAGCTAGATGACGAACTAGTGGGGGATGTTTCACGTGAAACATCCCCCACTGTGCTTGATATCGGAATAAGAAATAGCTCGGCGAAATCATGACTTGCATCATCACATGAAAATGAGCGCAAGCAGGTAATGGTTCGGGTTGTTAATAACGGTCAGGTTGGAATGAGGAAATGCACGCGGCCTGGACGGTCACGGTCCGCTTTCTATGCCAGGTGCATACAGAGATCTGCAACAGTTCTGAATGTGAGAATGACATTGGTTGATTTTGTTGAAACGGCAGTCATGCGAGAGAATAAAGGCGGAGGTTGACATACATGGCTGACGAGCTCAATACTGAACTAATTTTCTTCGATGTTGGAGGAGTATTAGTTAGCCAACGTACAGACCCGGCAGAATTTGCGTCAATCATAGGCCTTGATGATTCTGCTGAATGCGTCACCCTCGTCGACAAAGCCGTATGGGCACATCGCGACACATATGACGAAGGAATGTCGGATCTAGACTTCTGGGATTCGGTTTCAGGAGATTGCGGCCTACCTCAACCCTCAGAAGATCAAGTCCGCAAGCTGGTGACCGCTGATGCTTCGCGAATGCACGCTATCGACGAAGCGGCGGCGCATCTACTCAGCGACCTGAGAAGTGCGGGGTACAACCTAGGGTTGCTCACGAACATGCCAGCGACGCATGCATCAGTCGTGATGGAAAGCGTCTGGGCTCAACGGTATATCAATGGTCCGATGATCTTTTCCTCGCATGTCGGTATCACCAAACCGAATAGAGCAATCTATCGAGAGGCACTTGCTTCGGCCCAGAGAGAGCCGCAGAAACTCCTCTACATTGACGATCGTTCCGAGTACGTCAAGGCTGCAGAATATCTTGATATACCCGCTCTGACCTGGGAAAACGCAGATACCATCCGGGAAGATTTGAAGAAGCTGGGCATTCTTTAAAAGCTTGAGAATAAAGTTTGGGGCTACACCATCGCGGTGTAGCCCCAAACTTGTAGCTCGAAACTATAAAGCTAGATTCGCCTGGCAGAGTGCAGTTACCTGCGCTGCGCGACGTACTCGACAATAGATGCACAGATCTCGTCGAAAGAGCCTGTCGCTTCCGCAGCCTGAGGGAATAGCGATGTATCAGTCATACCGGGCGAAACATTCGCATCAATGAACCAGAAGTTTCCGTCTTCATCAGCAATGAAGTCAATACGGGAGAGATCACGCAAGCCCAAAAGCTCGTGAATCTGGATGGCTGCAGACTGCACATCCGTCATCTCGTCGTCACTCAGACGAGCGGGCACAAAGTACTCACTCTCATCGGTTGTGTAGCGAGCTTCGTAGTCGTAGTGTCCATCATCGGTGGCTACCTCAACGGGAGGCAACGCAAGGGGCCCATCTTCTAAATCGATCACCGAAACCGCAATGTCACGTCCAGCAACGTAGCGCTCAAGCATGACGTGCTCTTCATAAGAGAAGGCATCAACCATTGCTGAACGCAGATCACCGGCATCGTAGGCCTTTGACATGCCCAGGGCGGATCCACCCGAGGAAGGCTTAACAACCAAGGGGAAGGTCAGTCCGGCCTCGATCATCTTCAGGACATTCTGTGCACCAAGCTGACGGAAAAGCAGCTGGGGAAGGGCAATCCACCCGGGGGTATCGAGCCCCGCGGAACCAACCAAAGCCTTCGCAGTGGGCTTGTTCGAAGCGAGCATCGCCTGGGCAGGCGTTGAACCCACATAAGGAATTCCGGTTCCTTCAAGCAGGGTTTGCAAAGATCCATCTTCACCGATGGAGCCATGCACAAGCGGCCAAATAACATCTGGCTGAAAATCCGAAATTGCAGAGGGAAGGTTTTGATCAAAATCGACAACCTTGGCTGCAAAACCCTGATTGACCAGCGAATTTGCAACACGTCGCCCCGAACGTACGGAAACATCGCGTTCGTGGGTCAGACCTCCGGCGACAATAAGCACCTTCAAAGATTGAGCGGACATGAGGGTTTCTCCTTGTCAGTCTTCGGTATGAACGGAACCGTCATGACGGTTAGTTAAAAATTCAGCATCTTCTTCGGGGGCAACACCGAACATGTCAACCAATTGCTTTTCGGCATTAACAACCCCAGCAAGGCGACGGATACCCTCACGAATACGATCCGGTTCGGGATAGCAGAAGGACAGACGCATGTGATCAGCACCGCGACCGTCATAGTAGAAGGCGGTACCCGAAACGTAGGCAACTTGGGCCTTTACAGCGCGGGGAAGCATGCTGCGAGCATTCAGGCCCTCAGGCAAAGTGACCCAGGTGTAGAAACCACCGACAGGCTTTGTCCACGAGCACTCGGGCATGTACTCATCAAGAGCATCCAACATTGCCTTGCAGCGCTCGGCGTACATCGCCCGGTAGACTTTCACCTGGCCGTACCAGTCGTAATTGTTCAGATAGCTGGATAGGAACATCTGTCCGAACATGCCGGGCGACAAAATAGCTGCTTCCGAGGCCAAGATCAGCTTTGCGCGGATAGCGTGGGGAGCGAGTGCCCATCCAATACGCATACCGGGAGCAAACATCTTCGAAACCGAGCCCAGGTAGACAACACCCTCGGGGGAGAAAGAATGAATAGCGGGCAGAGGATCCGAATGGAAGCCAAGCAAACCGTAGGGATTATCTTCCAAAATCAGCACGTGCTCGCGCATGCAAATCTCCGCGATGCGTTGGCGCCTCTCAAGGGTCAAGGTCACGCCAGCAGGGTTCTGGAAATTTGGAATCGTGTAGAGGAACTTAATGGCGCGACCGGCCAACTTCAGGCGACGGATCGTCTCTTCCAAGGCCTCGGGAATCAGACCATCTTCATCCATATCAACGTGAACAACATCGGCTTGGCGAGCGCGGAAACACCCCAGAGCGCCGACATACGAAGGAGACTCGGCCAAAACAACATCGCCCGCGTTGATGAAGAGCTCTGCCATCAGGTCCAGGGCTTGCTGTGAACCGGTAGTGATCACCACGTCATCGGGATCGGCGCCAATGATCCCGTCATAGGTCATCACGCTGACCAGTTGCTCACGCAGGGGCTCCCAGCCTTGGCCGGAACCGTACTGCAGGGCCTGAGCGCCAGAGGTCAAGATCAAGCTCTTTGCAGTTTCAGCGAGGCTCTCCAGAGGAAGATCCTTCAAGTTCGGCATACCGCCAGCAAGGGAAACGACCTCGGGGCGAGAGACAACCGAAAACAGTGCGCGAATCTCAGAAGCTCGCAGGTTATGAGCTCGATCTGCGTAGGCATCAAACCACGGGTCGAGTCGATTTCCCTGTGACTGAGGATCCTGAGACATAAGCGAACCTTTCTATACAAGTATGTCGGAGGACACACGTAACTAAGTGTGCCACTAAAACGACTGGCGTGACATAAGTGCCGAGGCCGTGGACACTTAGTCCGCGCCGTGTGGGTCCGCTTCCTCAACGGAATAAATACCGGGAAGATCAGAGATTGTGGCGATCAGTGCGGGAAGCGCAACACGGTCGGCGGTCGTCGTCTCAATGAATGCATGTCCGCGTTTACCCTCAGTGTCAGATCGAACCTCGGAAACGCTCCACTTTGAATCTGTCATCACGCTCAATACGCGACGCATGACCCCTTGACCGGGATCGAAGACCAACTCCAAAACAATCGTGTTGGGACGACGGGGAGCATGGGGACCGATGTGGCGTGAAAGGGGTGTCAGTGCGAAAACAACAATGAAGTGCATGAATGTGACAGCGGTTCCCGCGATCCACAAACCTGCGCCACATGCCATACCAATCCCGGCCGTCTCCCATACGGTTGCGGCAGTGGTCAGGCCTCGGACTGCTCCCGAGCGGGTCAGAATGATACCTGCGCCAAGGAAGCCAATTCCAGAAACGATCTGTGCGGCGACGCGAGAAGGGTCAACGCGCACAAGATCAGCCACGAGCACGTCATTAAAACCGTACTTCGAGACGACCATAAGAAGGGCTGAGGTCATACCGACAATCGCATCAGTACGAAGACCAGCGCTCTTTCCGCGTGCCTGACGCTCCAAACCGATCAGAGAGGAAAGGAATAGAGCAAGCAAGATCCCGAGGATCTGATCAATATGTTGGCTCAGAGTGAGCACTAGTCCTCCTTGGCAGCGGCGCGGTGACTGTGGTGTCATTGATTGTTTACAAGGGTACATCCCCTAGGGAAAACCAGGGGTAAATCAGGGCCTTACCTCATGGTACAGACGGGCAGCGAAGCGCAGACTTAAACCATGACTTCACCACTGCAGCAGGGCGCAGGCGCGCCACAAGCTTCTTATGCATCCACGGCCTCGGGAATGGTTGTCAACGGACTCACGAAACTCTATCAACGTGGCGGAAATACCGTTCAGGCGCTCGCGGGAGTCACCCTATCAATCCCCCAGGGCAGCCAACTGGCAATTATGGGACCCTCGGGGTGCGGGAAGACGACGCTTTTGCACTGTTTGGCGGGAGTGCTGCGACCGACGACGGGAAGTATCACCCTGGATGGCACTGAAATGACAACACTGAGTGAGGGTGCGATTTCGGAACTGCGCCTCAAGCACTTTGGTTTCGTGTTCCAAGATGGGCAGCTGCTTCCAGAACTTCCCTGCCAGGAAAATATTGCAATGCCCCTGATGCTGGCAGGAGTTGCGCGTAAAGAGGCCATTGCCCGCGCACAGCAGATCCTGGTGAATCTGGGGCTGGAGGGTGCAGGGCCTTACCGCCCAGGTCAACTCTCCGGAGGTCAGGCGCAGCGCGTTGCGATTGGGCGCGCGCTCATCACCAATCCCAAAGTCGTCTTTGCCGATGAACCCACGGGTGCCTTGGATCAAAGCACCGGTGCGGAGGTCATGGGTGTACTGACCTATGCCTGCCAAAGCACCGGAGCGAGCTTGATTCTGGTGACCCATGATCCTTCGGTGGCCGCGCGCCTTCCGCATGAAATCCATATGCGAGACGGCCTGATCGATCAGCAGGTGTCTCGATGAGCGCAACACTCACTGCGGCACGCGCAGTCCTAGGTTCTCGTGATCGCGCGACCTCGATCCTGACAGTTCTGGCTTTCGCCCTTCCCCACGCAATTCTTCTTTCCGTCACGGGTGGGGTTCTGATGTTCTTCGAGCGTACCTATGACTTGCCAAATGGTTTCGAGGGGATGGGTGCCTTTTATGTCATGCTGGCGTGCTTTGCGGGTCTTTTAATGATCGTCCCGACTCTAAGCATGGGCGCTGCCGCTGCGCGTCTGGGAATGAGTCGGCGTGCACGGGATCTAGCGGTTCTTCGCCTCATGGGATTAGGGCCTGCACAAACACGTGTTGCGTGTCTGATCGAAACCGCGGTCTATGCAGCAATTGGTGTTGTGTGTGGTACCGCTCTGTATGGTGCGCTTTTGCCGGTTTGGCAGCTGATTTCCTTCCAGGGTCAGCGCATAGGGGTACACGAAATGTGGGTTGGTCCGCTTGTCCTCCTTGCCGAGGCCGTACTGATGATTGTGCTGGCCGCCGCTTCGTCGATGCTTGCGATGCGTAAAGTGGTCATTACACCTTTGGGCGTTACGCGTCGTACTGAGGGGGCAAAGGTTTCACCACTGTGGCTGATCGTGATGCTTGTTCTGGTCATTGTCTGGGTGATTGTTGCTCAGATGATGATGCAGCTGGGGATGGCAATTGCGATGGGGCTATTCTTCGGATTCCTCGGTGTGATTTTTGCGCTGGTCAATGTCGTGGGAGCTTTTTCGGTATCCCTTCTAGGCAAGGCCATGGCAAGCCTTGCGCGTACTCCGCAGATGCTTCTTGCGGGTCGTCGGATTGCTGATGATCCCAAGAGCGTCTGGAGGTCTTTTGGTGCGGTTGCCCTAGTCGCTTTTATTGTCGGTGTGCTCATGCCGATCTTCAGCTCGATGACGATGGGTGATACGGGGGACATGGAGGAAGTCGCAAGGATCCTTATGTCGGATATTCGCACGGGAATGCTTTTGACCTTCGGTATCACTATGGCTTTGGGTGCAATCTCTACTGCAATCAATCAAGCCATTCGCGTGATTGATTCCGTTGACCAGATGAAAGCTTTGGAATTCATGGGGTCGCCCCGAAACTTCATGGATCGTTCGCGCAGGATTGAAATTCTGCTTCCAGCACTGCTCATGATCGGAGGAGCGATGAGCTTGGGCATTTTGTTTATGTCTCCGGTGATGCTCCTGAGCGCTGGGCTTGCCCCAATGCTGATTTTGGTGGGTATGACTGTGCTGGGCATTGGGCTGATTATGTTGGCTTCCGAGGCCACAGGACCCTTGCGTCGTAAACTATTGAGCGATCTTCGCGAGGGGAATAACTCAATTAATACGGTGTAAAAAGAGCGCTTTAAGGTTGCATCTTAATCAGCTTTAAACAGCCTCTGAACTGGGAAAATGTGCATCAATCAATGCACATTTTCCCAATTTTTATCGGTTAGTCGGGATTAAAATAAAGGCACTGGTTGGGAGGTCAGGGTTTCGACCGGGCTGAGCTTCCACTTGCAATGGCGCTGGTGGAATGACTTGCCGGTGCTTTTGCCCCTACAAAAGCACCGGCAAGTCAGCCGTCCAGATACTGCAGCTTCCGCAGGTAGATGTGCTGTATAAAACCCCGCGATAGCCCAGTGCTACGGACTTAATCAAACGGACTTAATCAATCGGGTAGCCCGTTGGGAGACCCTGGTCAGCAGGAACCCAACCGAGCTCTGGTGCCACATATTTGGCGAAGTTGCTGATGATCGACAGATTTTCCTCGAATCCCAACTGGTTGGGAATTGTCAGCAGCAGAGTATCCGCCGCGGCAATGGCCGGGTCTGCCTTCAACTGCTCAATCAATTCATCGGGAGAGGCGGCATAGGAACGACCGAAAGTCGCAATTCCGGAATCCAAGCGTCCAACCTGGTCGGTTGAATAGGCCTCAAGACCGTACATTCCGCGGTCCTTTGCGCTAAGCAGCGGAAAGATCGAACGCGAGACAGATACGCGAGGAGTCCACGGATGTCCCGCTTCCTTCCATGCTGCGCGATAGCGCGCAATCTGCTCAGCTTGGATTTCTCCGAAGCTGCGATCACCGCTTTCAAAGACCAGAGTCGAACTCATCATATTGACGCCGTCACGCGCGGTTTGCTCGGCGGAATAATTCGAACCCGCGCCCCACCAGATGCGCTGACGGAGGCCCTCAGAGTGAGGGAAAATCGGCAGAGGCGAACCGGGTTGGACCATCAGTGGATACTGCTCGCCCTCAGGAGCGGCAGTTGCCATCCCCTTCCCATCGATGGCGTCAAGGAAGCGGTAGAACTTCTCGCGAGCCATATCACCACCGCGGCCATCACTCTCATCGCGATAACCGAAACTTTCCCAGCCTCGCTGAGCGATCTCAGGTGAGCCGCGAGAAACACCAAGTGCGACGCGGCCATCGGCGATCTGATCCAGTGCAGCAGCTTCCTCAGCTAAGTACAGTGGGTTTTCGTAGCGCATGTCGATAACGCCGGTACCCACTTCAATATGTGCTGTCCGTGCTGCAACCGCAGAAAGAAGCGGCATAGGGGAAGCACCTTGAGGCGCGAAGTGATGAACCCTGAAGTAGGCCCCGTTCACTCCCAGGTCATCAGCAGCAACAGATAATTCGATTGCCTGATGAAGGGCATCGCGGCCGCTCAGGCCTCGACGACCATCGCGGGCATAGTGCCCAAAACTTAAAAACCCAAAATATTTCATAAAACTACTCCTGTGATTCAAGCCAATGCTGCGCATCCAATGCGGCACGACATCCGGAGCCTGCAGCAGTAATGGCCTGGCGGTAGGTGTGATCAACAGCGTCGCCACAGGCGAAGACACCCGGAAGGTTCGTTGCGGTGCTCGGGTCATTGTCCATCAGCTCCGGGCCAAGGACACCCTCGGGGAAACCGGGGAAGTTCTCA